>Ga0187847_10001942_pt1 | contig 17450 bp, 17 predicted proteins | sample June2016WEW_4_10_FD_132458 | JGI IMG/M metagenome (GOLD analysis project Ga0187847, IMG submission 132458) | Peatland microbial communities from SPRUCE experiment site at the Marcell Experimental Forest, Minnesota, USA - June2016WEW_4_10 | ecosystem: Environmental > Terrestrial > Soil >...
GTATAGGAAAACCACTGGGGGCCACCTGAGCTACGCTGCGAAACAGTGCCGTCGCTGTTAAGCAGTTCTCCCGCTGTCAGCTTTACCACTATGCCTGCCGCTCCGGTCACAGAGATTGAAGGCTTATCTCAGAGTGCTAGCAGACAGCTTTACAATCACGCCTTCAGCCACTCTCTGAACACTGGTACAGAAGTCTCACCCTCATCGAAATCTTAAGTGTCCACTCGCCCAATTTGATGAACACTTGAAATCTACTCTCGGCCTCGTACGCCCACGCAGGACGCTTACGTTACAACTGTCCAACGGCGCCATAGTCAGCGGCAACATCGGCAGCCCCGCCTAAGGGGGACTAAGCCCAACTCCCGGTTTCATTTTGCAGGGGATGCCTCTGCTAGATTCTTCTGCAAGAAGTCCAGTACCTTTGGAACCGCGTCAACAGTAGACTCAGCGTTGCCCTCCGGTGTGCCACCAAAACTGATACCCCTTCCTGAAATCGGATCCGCGACTCCGTTGCTCCAGGTGGGCTCGATCGCTGCAAGGCCGGCGAAATGTCCGGCATGAGGATAGATCAGCACAACAACGGGATAAGCAAAATGCCTAGCTCGGAGCCGCTCGGCCGCCGCTTCCACCATTTCGGCAGAGGGCCACACACCGTCATTTTGCGCTCCAATCATCAGAATCGGTCCGCTAGTATTTTCCACCGCTATTAGAGCATTAGTGATGGCCCCAAAGGACCGATTGGGGCCGCTAAAAGCCCAAGCCAGGGGTTGGCCCTTCCAAATCCAGGCCGCTTCGAAAGGGACCTGGCAGCATGAAGGATAGCGAAAATCAGCGGGAACATAGGCAACGACAGCCTTGATCTTCGGATAGATGGAGCCGAACTGAAGGGCCAGTTCTCCTCCGCGTGAGGTTCCCATGATGGCAATGTGATCAGCGGCAACCTCGGAGCGCTTCATCATCCAGCCGAGCGCAAGCCCGAAATATTCTAGAGGAATGTTTTCGAGTTTTTGCGGAGTGCCAGCGCAGTGAAAATAACAGAGGGCCAAAGCTGCGTATCCGTGCGAAGCCACCCACGCGGCTTTGGCTAGTGGCGCTCCGCCTTCCGCTCCGCCGACGACCAGAATGCCGGGATGCTTTTCGTTGCCGTCTGGCCTAAAAAACACGCCGTGCAGTACACCGTCAATACGAATTTGCTGCACGTCAGGGCGGATAGCCAACTGCACAAGCTGGGTGGAGGAGACTTCTTCGCCACTCTGAATTAGTTGGAATTGTATAGGCTGGGGACCTAATCTGTGTGGCGCCGCATAGATGTGGACGTCCCGTGATGTAGGGCGCATCGACCAGATAAGGCCCATTGCTGAGACAATGCGATAGGAGCCTCTCACTGGTGCCTGTTTTGCCGTGTCAATTGATCCCTGCGAATCTGCGAGAAATTCCGCCTCAGAGGCCCATGGACTTCCCGCACCGTCGGTGAGTTGTGCTCGTATGGTCACGCGAGAATTGGGAGCCGCGCCCGTCACCAGGATCGATGCTGTTTGATCTGTCATCACCTGGGAAGGAGCTATCTTGATCTTCTGACCGAGCGTGGTGGACGCACCTGTTGCCAATACGCACAGCAGCCAGATCCTGCTCAGTTTCAAAGGGACCTCCCACCGAATTGGGTTGGGCTGGCAAATCCCGGTTACAACCGGTTTGTTCGCATTCTACATTTGGCGATTTCTTTGCGTCACCTCAAATCAGCCGAGCTGTTTATCTGCTTGATTGCGCAGCGAAGCCTGCGCCTCGTCGAGCGGAGGCACATCGCGCCTTTGGAGGTTTTCGATGACGCTGGTTTCAAGGGCTTGTGCGGCAGTTAACTCGACGATGCGGACGAGCGGGGTTTCGAGTTTATCCCGGTTTCATCTGTCGCTCCGCCCACTACCTCAAGCCCCTCAAGTCTCGACTGCTGCATCCCCTCCTGCACTAAGGACTAAGCACAAAGCTGCCAAAAAACCAACTCGCCCCGCTCGCTTCGACAAGCACAACCTTCAACCCTCAATTCAACCCTCAATCGGATAAACGCGACGACGCCATCCATGATTCGTTCGTCAAAACCCACAACGGCCTATTCCCGACGCTTACTTTCCGCACACAGCCTCAGTCGATACATCTGCGGCTTCAAACAATGAGCCGCTTCTCTTTTTTGACCATCTTGTCGAATTTATTATTGAAGCATTGAAGTTCGCTCATGCCTTCGATTACTCTACAGAAGCCTAAGGAGATAATTTGCTTGTAAGAGGTAATCCTGATGAAAGTCATCAGCAGAGATCTCGTCATGGATCCCATTCAACGATTCGAGCCCCTTCTGGGCGAGGCACTTCACCATGAATGTAATAGCGAATGATCTTTTCACGAAATCAGTGAAAATATCTGCGGGGGCAAGATGATGACGACCGGACTGAACCGACTATTTAAGGACGAAAAGAGCGTTGCGGTTGCCGAATACTCAATCATTATCTCCCATATAGGATGCCTGGCTGGGCTGTTTCTCGCGTTGTCCGCCTTCAACCCTCGATCAGCGGAAGTTTGCGCGCTGAATGTTTCTTCCGGTATCACGAGTGCATCCGCCCGAGAAAATCAAGACTCCTTGCATTGTATCCATGTGAGCAACCCACTCTGTACTTTGATCGGATGCCTTGATGAATTCTATGCATGAGCGGAGAAGACGTTGGAGCGGTGCGTCGACCTCAGGGCCTGAAGGCCTCAATTCTTTTGGCATTCGATTGTCAGGGCTAAAGCCCTGATCTACCAACGCAACAATTTTGGAAGCTGATTCTTAGCAGGAGGATCAATTCATGGAAGCTAACGAAGCGCAGGAGTTGCAGGAACACGCTGAGCACGGCCACGATCAGTCGATGAGGCCGGTTGCATTAACTATGACTGTGCTGGCCGTGCTGGTGGCTGTGGTCACGGTGCTGGGTCATCGCACGCACACCGAGGCCATTCTGGATCAGGACAGGGCTACGGATATGTGGGGCTACTATCAGGCGCACAAGATTCGCGCCAATGACACGGCACTGGTTGCCGATTTGCTGAGCGTGGTGACGATTGCCGACCAGAACGCCGCCAAGAAGCTCACCAAGGGCTACGCCGATCACCAGGCCAAGTGGGTTGACGATTTGAAGGACGAGCAGGAAAAGGCTGAGGCGCTGGAGGCGAAGGTGGAGCAGGCCGAGGCAAAGGCCAAGCACTTTGACCTGGGCGAGGTGCTGCTGGAGATTGGCTTGGTGATTACTTCGATCACGCTGTTGACCAAGAAGCGCGTCTATTGGTTTGCGGGACTGGGCTTCTCGGTTGCCGGCATTGTGGCGGCGGTGTTGGGGCTGCTGGTCAAGTAGAGGGCCGGCATAGCAGCGTCGAGTTGGCGCTTGGGAAAATGTAGTAGAGAAGTCCATCTTTAGCGCAAAGCGAAACCCCACGGACGAAGACCTGTCCGTGGGGTTTCTTGTGAAAGCTGACGCTATTGCTGTGGCGCGGGAGCCGGGGCCGGCGCCGGGGGCTGCGGAGCGGGGCTTGGCGGCGTGTCGCTCGAATCCTGCGCGGGGGGCTCGGGCTTCTTGTTCTTGTCTGTCAGTCGGGTCTTATCGCCGGTGGTGGTGGAAGCCTTTTTCTTCTTCTTCTTCGAAGTGTCGCCGGCCAGGCCCAATGGACCGGCCTGAGTCTGGCGGTCGGCAGCCTCAGCGGCATCGGGATCGGCGGGAGCCATGGTGTCGACCTTGGGTCCCTTGACCTTGGCTTCCTTGGCTACTTTGGCGCGGTCGCTGTAACGAGTCTTCTTGTCGGGCTTAGCGTTGTTTTCCAGCGGATTGACTGGCTCCTGGCCAGAGCTGGCGGTTTGCGTGCCTGCGCCCGCGTCTTCGGTCTTGGTCTCCGCGGCAGCGGGCAGGGTCTCGGTTGGCGCGCGGCCATAGCGAATCTTTTCCTTCTTGCCGGGCTTCATCGAAGCCTGCTCGGTGCTGGTGCTGGCGTTCTTTTTGGTCTTCTTTTGCGCCTCGGCAGAAGCGACTGGTGATTCGTCCGGTGCGGACTTCTGGCGGAAGGTGTGCGTGCTTTCGCGGAAGCGGGTGCGCTCGACCTTCTTCTTCTTCTTGGGCGCGGGTGGTGTGTAAGCGGCGTAAGAGATGGGGAAGACGCTCTTGTTGGGGCTGGCGCCGGAGTCGGTAAAGCCAGGCTTGATGTCGATGTAAGCCTGCTCGCGCATGGTGGTGAGATAGTCGCGCATGGCCGGCTCCATGCGGGCCATGTAGAAGTTCTCCTCGACCTGCTCGGAGACATCCTTATACTTCGGAACGCCGCCGGGAACGTGCTGCACCACCTTCATGATGACGAAGCCCTGCTTGGTGCGAATGGGCTCGGTGACATCACCAGCCTTCAGCGAAAAAGTTTTGTCTTCAAAGACCTTGGCTAATTCGCCGCGCTTGTATTGTCCAAGATCGCCGCCTTCGGCAGCCGTGGGACCGTCGCTGAAGGTGCGGGCCAGTTGGCTGAAGTCGCCGCCGGCGTGGAGTTTGGCCTCGATGTCGTCGGCCTTGGCTTTGGCAGCAGCCAACTTTGCGGGGTCCTCAGGCTCGACGCCGCCTTTTTCTGTGACCGAGGGAGCAGGCGTGCCGGTGGAGACGAGAATCTCGGCCAGAGTTACGTTTTCCTGCTGCGCGTACTCCTGCTTGTGCTGCTCGAAGTAGCGCTCGGCCTCGCCGGGGGTGAACTGAATTCTCTTGCCCACTTCTTCGCGCATCACCTGCTGGGTGATGATACCGTTGCGGATGTTGGCCTTGAAATCCTCGAAGGAGACGCCCTGTTCCTTGGCTGCCTTTTCCAGGTCTTCGATGGTCTCGAGGTTGTATTGCTTTCTTATCTCATCCAGCCGCTTGACCATCTCGGTTTCGCCGGTGATGCCCAGTTCCTTGCCCTTGGAGAGCCAGAGCTGCTGATCGATAAGATTGCGCAGCAGGTCCTTGTGCGCGGCGGAGATCTCCTGCATGGAGGCGCCGTGCTGGCGGGCCTCGGCATCCAGCTCATTCATGGCGCGGTCGTAGTCCGAGCGAGTGATGATCTGGTCGTTGACGCGGGCGATGATCTCCTCGACCGTGACGCCGCCGTAGGGACTTTGGGGCGCAGACGGATGGGTTTGCGCCAAGGCGGAGGTTGCGAGCAGCAGCGTAGAGAACACGAAAGCCGCGGGAGTGAGAAGGAATCGAAGGGTCATAGGGTCTGGACACGGCCAGGCAGCGACGAATCGCACACCTGACGCTTAGACGTCATTGTAAATGGCTGGGGAGCGGCAAGGCGATTTCCAAAGGAATTCAGGGAGAATGGGGTGAATTGCGCAGGTTTTCATGATTGTGGTGGGGCAGGGTGCGCGGGGAGCTCATTGACTTTCATTTTCCAGTAGTGCGTTTGGGCGGCGGCTACCGGAACAACGCAATTGGAGTCAAACAACACAGTGTTATACTTTAGCCCTACGACTGCCGTTTCAGGCCTTTTTAGAGCGTGAGCCACGCCGCAGTCCGGAGGATTCTCCAGCCTATGACTCCCCGCGCCCGCCGAGCACTTTTTGCCGTGGTACTGTTTTTCGCCGTCTGCGCCTGTGTGGGCAGCATTTTGCAGCGCAAGGTGGGGGCGCAGTCTGCCTCCGACGAGAGCCAGTTGCGCGATAGCCTGAAGTCGTTTACCAACGTTTACGCTTTGGTGGAGGAGAACTACGCCGAGCCGATCGACGGCGATAAGGCTGATGCAGCGATCTACGACGGGGCGATTCCCGGCATGCTGCGCGTGCTCGACCCGCACTCGAACTTCTACGATCCGAAGGCTTACGCCAAGATGCGCGAGGAGCAGCACGGCCGCTACTACGGCGTGGGCATGACCATCCAGCAGCAGAATGGCAAGGTATATGTCGTCTATCCCGCCGAGGGAACGCCCGCTTTCCGGGCCGGCATTCATCCGGGAGACGTCATTGTCGCGGTGGACGGCAAGCCGGTGAATGTGGACGGCAAGAATCAGGACGGGCTGACCTCATCCGACATGGTTGCCAAGGCGCTCAAGGGGCCCAAGGGCACGCACGTGCAGGCGACTATGACTCGCGAGGGCCAACCCAAGCCGCTCGTCTTCGACCTGACCCGCGACGAGATTCCCCACCCTTCAGTGGACCTGGCTTACGAGATTCGTCCCGGCGTGGGTTACATCCACCTGACGCAGTTCCAGGAGACGACGGCCCAGGAAGTGAACGAGGCTATTGACGGCTTCGGCGACTTGAAGGGTCTGATCTTCGACTTGCGCGGCAACCCTGGCGGCTTGTTAGATCAGGCGGTCGAGGTTTGCGACCATCTGCTTGCCAAGGGACAGGGAATCGTCTCGCAGCGCGGGCGCGCCTTTGCCGACCGCAACTATGCTGCGACGCACGGCAACGGAGGCAAGACCTTCCCCATCGTGGTGGTGGTGAACCGCAATACTGCTTCGGCTGCGGAGATTGTTTCAGGCGCTTTGCAGGACCACGACAGGGCCTTGATTGTGGGCGAAACGACATTTGGCAAGGGCTTGGTGCAGACCCTCTACAACCTCAACGAGAATACCGGTCTGGCGCTGACTACGTATCACTACTACACGCCATCGGGCCGGCTTATTCAGCGTGATTACTCGGGCATCTCGCTCTACGACTACTACTACAACCACGGTGGGGCGCAGCCGGCCGACGTCAGCAACCGCGAGGTAAAGCTGACCGACGCGGGCCGCACGGTTTACGGCGGTGGCGGAATTACTCCGGACGAGAAGATCGAAAGCCCCAAGAGCAACCACTTCCAGGACACGCTGCTGAATAAGGATGTCTTCTTTCATTTCGCGCCGATTTATCTGGAGAACCGCACCGTGGACAAGAACTTCCAGGTGAACGACGCGGTGCTGGCGGAGTTCAAGAAGTTTCTCACCAGTCAGGATATCGCCTGGACCGAAGCCGACCTGAACGGTGTGATGGATTGGCTGAAGGAAAGCATCAAGGACAAGATCGTTACCATTCAGTTTGGCGAACAGCAAGGGCTGCGCACGCGGGCCGATTGGGACCCTGAGATTCAGAAGGCGCTGACTTATCTGCCGGAGGCGCAGGCTCTGGAAGATAACGCGCATAAGGTGCTAACCGAAAAGGCGCAGGCGCGGAACGGGGCGCAGTAGGCGGATGGATCGCCTCCGATGCGGGGCAACGCCTTCGACGCGCGTTGTACCGCGAAACTTAAGTTAAAGCGACTAACTCCAGGTGAGCTTTTTTATTGCTTGAGAGATTAAGTCTTTATAAGAACCTAGCCGTAAATTGGTAGCGCCGACCTCCTGGTCGGCTGTTTTGTGGGTATCCAGACCCACAGGCAACGTCTGGCGGCGTGGACGCCGCCAGTACAGCCGGTCTGGAGACCGGCGCTACATTCCTTTCTCAATTTATGGATAGGTTCTAAATAGGTATCCCACCTTAGGTACGATGTAGATGCGCCGAAGGTGGGATACCTGATTTATTTGAACATATTGCATTGATAGCTTGACTTACCCCAACGTGGGCAGGCCGGCTAGAGCCATGGCTATCTCTTCTTCGGGATACTCGTAGTTCTGCAACTTGCCGGCTTGATAGTCGATGTAACTCTGCATATCGAAGTGACCATGGCCGCTTAGGTTAAAGAGAATGGTGCGTGACTTACCTTCCGCCTTGGCCTTGAGGGCTTGGCCGATGGCTTCGGCTACGGCATGGTTGGCTTCAGGCGCGGGAACGATACCTTCTGAGCGGGCGAATTGAATGCCGGCGGCGAAGGCGTCCAACTGCTGCACCGTGGTGGCTTCGACCAATCCCAGGTCCATAACATGTGAAACCAGCGGAGCCATGCCGTGATAGCGCAGGCCGCCGGCATGAATGCCGGGAGGAATGAAGGTGCTGCCCAGGGTGTGCATTTTGACGAGCGGAGTTAGATGGCCGGTATCTCCGAAGTCATACGTGAAGCGGCCCTTGGTGAGGCTGGGGCAGGCGGCGGGTTCGACGGCGATCACGCGGGCGCGGCTCTGACCCTTGAGCTTGCGGCCGAGATAAGGCATAACCAGGCCCGCAAAGTTCGAGCCGCCGCCGGTGCAACCGATAATTATGTCGGGATCGTTGCCGGCGAGAGCCATTTGCTCGATGGCTTCAATGCCGATGACAGTTTGGTGAAGCAAGACGTGATTTAAGACGCTGCCCAGCGCGTACTTGGTGTTGGGATCCTTGGCGGCCACTTCAACGGCCTCTGAGATGGCGATGCCGAGCGAGCCGTTCGAGTCAGGATGCTGGGCGAGGATGGCGCGGCCAGACTCCGTCTCAACACTGGGGCTGGCGGTGACAGTGGCTCCGAAGGCTTCCATGAGGGCGCGGCGATAAGGCTTTTGGTCATAGCTGACGCGCACCATGTAGACCTTGCAGTCGAGGCCGAAGAAGGCGCAGGCCATTGACAGCGCCGATCCCCATTGGCCGGCTCCGGTCTCGGTGGATAGGTGCTTGGTGCCGTCCTTCTTGTTGTAATAGGCCTGGGCGACGGCGGTGTTGAGTTTGTGCGAGCCGGCCGGGCTTGTGCCCTCGTACTTGTAGTAGATGTGCGCGGGGGTATCGAGGGCCTTCTCCAGACGGCGGGCGCGATAGAGCGGCGAAGGACGCCATTGCGCGTAAATCTGCCGCACCTCTTCGGGAATCTCGATCTCGCGCTCAGTGCTGACTTCCTGAAGGATCAGGCTCATGGGAAAGAGCGGGGCCAGGTCGTCGGGGCCGATGGGTTGCTGAGTGCCGGGATGCAGTGGAGGCGCCAAAGGCTTTGGCAGATCGGCGAGGATGTTGTACCAAGCACGTGGGATACGGTTTTGGGGCAGGTTGTACTGGATGGCTTCCATGGTCAACATTCTAGCGCGGCGCGGTCAGGGACGGCGGTGCGTTTTGCAGGGCAATCCATCTTGCAGATCATTGGCTGCCGTCCAGGTACCATCAAAGTTGGGTCGACCTTCCGGACCGCTCGGGACGGAATGCAGCGTTCGGGGAATAGAGCCCCCCTCCCCCCATATTTATTGTGAAACTGTGGAACTGTGTAGCGTTCATGCGATTGCCTCGGTGCGGTTGGCCACAAATACCAGGTAACGACTTTTGGACCTGTGCGGAAATCAGACAGTGCAATGAAACGAGTTGTGTGTCTAATACAAGATGTAATGGGCATCACAGCGCGGCCTCCTCAGGGCCCGTAGTCTCTTGATCGGAGTTGGAGAGGAACACGTATGCCAACAATTGTCGCGGAAAGCGCCATCACGGTGCAAAACCTTTTGACCGCGTTCGATGGCGAATCAAATGCACACGCCAAGTACACAGCTTTTGCAGCCAGGGCCGTCGAGGACGGATTGCTCGGCGCAGCCAGCCTGTTTCGCGCTGCGGCACGCGCCGAACAGATTCATGCCGCCAACCACTCACGCGTACTGCACCAGTTAGGCAGCCGCGCGGAGTGCGAGATTCACGAGGTTGAAGTCAAGAGCACTCTCGAAAATCTGAAGGCCGCCTTGAATGGCGAGAAGTACGAGATCGACGTAATGTATCCCGACTTCCTGGCAGAGGCCACGGAGCGCAAGAACACGGCTGCCATCCGCACCTTTACCGGGGCGCTAGAGGCCGAGAAGACTCATGCGCGACTCTATAGCGAGGCTATTGCTCTGCTGACGGCGGGAAAGAAAGATTCCTGGATTGGAGCAGCGCGCGAGTTCTACGTTTGCCCGGTCTGCGGCTACACTTCGGAGACGGAAGAAGAGCACGAACGTTGCCCGGTATGCAATTGCCGGTGGGAAAAGTTCGAGATTATCCGGTAAAAGTGGCTTGACTGTACGAGAAAGTTGTTTGAAGTTGTGGTTTCCCATCCTTGCGACAAAGGCAAAAAACGCAAGGATGGGTGCCAGCTTTTTAATTACGGCTCGTCGTTATAGATATTGACTTCTATTTTGCCGCCTTCTACTTGGCGGGCGCGGAACATGCCGGGAGTGTTAAAGCTGAAGGCGGATTGGCCGTCGGGGGTGAGGGCGATGACGCCGCCATCTCCGTGCAAGGCTTCCAGTTCTTTGTGGATGACCTGATCGGCGGCTCGCTGCAACGGCAGGCCCTTGAAGACGACCAGATTACAAATCTCGCGGGCAACACCGAGGCGGATGAAGTACTCGCCCGAACCGGTGGCCGAGACGGCGCAGGAGGCGTTTGAGGCATAGGTGCCCGCGCCGATGATAGGCGAGTCGCCCACACGGCCCGGCATCTTGGCTTGCAGTCCACCCGTCGATGTTCCTGCGGCGATGTTGCCGGCCCGGTCGAGTGCTACTACGCCGACGGTGCCATGCAGATTGGAATCGGCCGACTCGTCAATGGGAAGAATCTGAGCTACAGGCGCGGCAGATTCGACTGGCGGTGGCGGTACACAGGCTGGACGCGGCGGGACGGGACGGCCCTCCTTTTCAAGTTGTTTGACCAACGCTTGCCAGCGAGATTCGGTGAAGAAGAAACTGGGGTCCACCTGCTCCAGACCAACGCGGGCGGCAAATACGTCAGCTCCGGGGCCGATCAGCATGACGTGCGGCGATTTTTCCATGACCGCGCGCGCCAGGCTGATGGGATGGCGGGTGCGCGTCACACCGGCCACCGCACCGGCTTTGAGATTGGCGCCGTCCATGATGGCTGCATCCAGCTCATTTTTGCCTTCGGAGGTGAAGACAGCGCCGCGGCCGGCATTGAAGAGCGGATCATCTTCGAGAATCTGAATTGTGGCTTCGACAGCATCGAGCGCCGAGCCGCCCCGGTCGAGCACCGCGGCTCCGGCTTGTGTGGCCTGGGCGAGCGAGGCGCGATAGGCCGCGTCACCTTTCGGACCGAGCGCGGAACGCTCGATGACTCCAGCGCCGCCGTGGACCACGATGGTCCAGTGGTGAACCGGCGGACTGGGCGGCTGCGCAGTCTGGGCAACGGCGGTCATCGCGAAGACTCCGGCAAAGACACAACAAATACCTCTCATCTTCATCTGTAACTCCTACGGCAAGATTTCCTGCCGATAACCTTGCATTACTTCCTGGGAATCGTCAACTCCGCGCCCGCGTCGGTCTTGTGAACGGCCGAGAAGTTACCCTGATTGATGGCCAGAGCTAGACGCCCGCGCGAGTCGATGTAGAAGAGATCGTTGCCTACCAGCACATCGCTGAAGGTCTTCACGAAGGGGAAAGTGTAACTCTTTCCGCCCAGTGTGACAGGCACCTTGTCGCCCAGTTTGTAGCCGAGTTGGGCGAAGGTTTCCGCAGGCACGTTGAGCACAAGGTTGCCGAATGGCCCGTCGGTGCCGATGACCTGGCCGTGGAGGCCGGCTGCGTCGATGGTGGCGTTGTGCAGGTCGAGGCGGACCAATTTGGTCACATCGAGCGCAGGGCCGGCTTGGGCAAAATCGTCGCCGCGGGCGAGGTGCGCTCCGGCTGGTGAAAAAATGTCTCGGCCGTGAAAGGTGGATGAGATGCCGGAGCCGATCATCCACGCGGGGTTGGTGATCTCATGTGCTTCGACAATGCCGTCGCGGTCCTGGACAAGCGTGAGCAGGCCGTTATCGGGCAGAACAAAGAGCTGGCCAACTTTGGACTTAGCAATGATGGCCTTGCGCGCGGAACCGACGCCGGGATCGATGACCACGACGAAGACCGCGTCTTTGGGAAAGTAAGGCCCAGAGCCGGCCAGGAATCGCGCGCCCATGGCAATGTTATAGGGCTCGGATTGGTGGGTGATATCGATGATGCGGACGCCGGGCGCGATCCCGTCCATGACCGCTTTGCAGATGCCCACGGCATCGTCTTTGACGTCGAAGTCGGTCATGAAACCGATAACCTTTGTGGGTGCGGGCTGGCTAGCCGCGGTAGAGGCTAATACGGCCACCATCGCCACTCCCATCAGAAATCTCATTGCACTGCGCATGAGCCTCACCTCGCCTTCTTGCTGTCATGGTATCGCAGCAGAAGCTGCCGAAAATGCGATTTTTGTTTCATCCCCGCTCTCATGAGTTAAGCTTCAGGGCAGCATGAAAGACATTTATATCGCCGATCTGGCCAACTTCGACGAAGGCAAGCTTTTCGACGGCTTCTTCCTGGTCTTGGCCAAGCAGCAACGAACAACGAAGGCAAATAAGGCCTATCTCAGCCTGATTCTGGGCGACAAGACGGGCCAACTCGAGGGGCGCGTTTGGGAACCGGGCGACCCGCGGATTGCGAAAGACTTTGAGCGGGGCGACATTGTGAAGGCGCGCGGCTCGGCTTCGCGCTTCGACGACCGCTTGCAGATGAAGGTCGATCAGTTGCGCGTGGCGCTGCCGACTGAAGTGGACAAGGCTGATCTGCTGCCCGCGACCACCTACGACGTGGCCGAGCTTTGGCGCCAGCTTCTGGGCTTCGTCGAGAGCTTTACGAACCCAGACCTGAAGCGGCTGCTCACTGCCATGTTGGATGACCCGGCTATTGCACAGGCCTATCGCGAAGCGCCCGCCGCAAAGCAGCTTCACCACGCCTGGCTGGGGGGACTCTTGGAGCACGTCGTTAGTTTGCTCACTCTGGCTGACCGCGTGGCGCCGCATTACCCGCTGCTCGACCGCGACTTGCTGTTGACCGGCGTGATTCTTCATGATATCGGCAAGGTCCGCGAGCTGAGCTGGGAGATTGGCTTCGAGTATACGATCGAAGGGAGTTTGCTGGGGCATATCCAGATCGGGACGGCTCTGGCTGAGAGAACGATGGACGGGCTGCCGGGATTTCCACCGAAGTTGAAGACACTGGTGCTGCACATGATTCTGTCGCATCACGGCAAGTTGGAGTTTGGTTCGCCAAAGCTGCCGATGATTCCCGAAGCGTTGGCGCTTAGCTTTATCGATGACTTAGATGCGAAGATGCAAGCTATCCAAGGTGAGTTTGATAAGTGCATTCGCGAAGGCAAAGGTCCGGATGAGATGACAGGAAAGGTCTGGGCTCTGGATCAGAGGCAGTTACTCAACACGAAGCGGTGGTTGGGGGAAGATGGGAAAATAGGAAGCGGAGAGGCAGAAAAGATGTCTTTTGCTCCCAAGTCTTGAAATCGAGGGGCACCCGGCTTTCTAGCTCCAGAAACAAGCGGATCAAGAATCCAGGAGGATCGATCGAAATTGAAAAGCAAGATTTTTGTTTGTCGCTTTCCAAAATACTCATTGGTTTTGGGCCTTTGCTTTGTTATGTTGGATAAATGGACGGCTTATGCATCGCCGCAAGATGTTACAGCTTCGAATACTGGCAACGCGGCGCTTGTTATGGAGTTGTGTTCGGCACGATTCACGAAGACAATGCGCAAGGGCGATACGGATGCTTCGACTGGTGGCGACGTAACCAGGGTTCAAAAATTCATTGCTTTGTCGAACAAGACTTATGCGATGAATCGGGCGAACGGGATCTTCGATGACGCTATGGAGAGCGCCGTAACAGAATTCCAAAACCAAAGTAAAAACTTAGTGCTCAAAGATAGCGCGACTGACCAGATTATCCCGCCTGATCCGCTAGGCGTGGTAGGCCCTTTTGCAAACGCACAGTTTAACTTTTCATGCGGCTTGCTTGACGCGATACGAAAAATGGCGGTCGCCCCCACAGACGAAACAAAAACTGCTACACCGCGCGTTTCAACCACTCAAAACTTTGCTATTCCGTCATCGATTACGGTACTTTCCGGGGAAACTTCCGTCAGCGCGGATAGGCGGTATCATGTAACCGTCAACCAGATGATAGAGAGTCCTTCGGATGGGCCCGTCACGAGCGATGCGGATGTTACCATTGTTGCGGGCAGCGAGACAAAGCATCTGTTACTTAAGCCGGGTGAGTTATCGACAATCGGCTCTCTGACTTTGATGTTTCAAGGAAGCACGACAGGCACGATTCCCGGCAAGAATTTATCCAGCAGCCAGTTTGTTGTTAACGGAGCTCGTTTTGAGAGATTCCAGACAGACAGAAATATTATGAATGGGCAGTTAGGGGGGATCCATATGGAGGCTCAACAATCCGACCTTGACCTTCCCGAAGGAGAAACGGCTACCAGCACGGACGGGCAATATAAGCTAACAGTCAACCGACTGGTTCCGGACGCAGCACCTTCTGCGCTTAAGACCTATAAAGCAGCGATTACGATTCAGGTTGGCAAACAAACGGAACATACCACTCTTAAATCCGGTGATGTTTTTTCGGTAGGCAATTTTAAAGTTCGATACTCCGGTTATAGCGGCGTAGGAAATGTATTTGCCAATTTTTTTACGATTGGTACTCAATAAGAAAGCTTACTTATTCCTTTTGAATCTTCGATTTACAGCAGCATGGCTAGGGCGGGGATTTGAAAGGCTTGACATATTCCCATATAGGTATGTATATTTCTTTTCATGGCACGGGCAGCTACCACTTCCGACGCTTTTAACGCAGTCTCCGAACCACGCAGGCGAGAGATTTTGAGTTATCTTGCGCTGAAGGAGCGGCCAGTGGGAGAGATTGTGGCGGCCCTTAGCTTTGACCAGCCTTCGGTGTCGAAGCATCTTCGCGTGTTGCGGAAGGTTGGCCTGGTGCGTGTGCGCTGCGAGGGACGACACAAATTTTATCGGACCAACGCTGAAGCAATCCGGCCATTGCACGAATGGGCGAGCACGTTTGAAAAGTATTGGTCGCACCAATTGCTCAGCGTCAAGAAGCTCGCTGAGGAGAAGATGAACTAACTGATTCCGGAATCAAATCTCATTCATCCCAAGGAGAAACCATGATCCAGACTGCGACGAACTTAGAAGACTTGACTTTGAACATTAACCAAGAGGTCCACGTCAACGCATCCCTTGACGTGACCTTCGATGCGTTGCTCGAACAGATAGGACCAGGCAACCAGATCACTGATGGCACACCCATGCCGATGAAGATTGAGCCATGGCCGGGGGGTAGGTGGTACCGCGACCTGGGAGAGAATAACGGCCATTTTTGGGGCCACGTGCAAGCCATCAAACGGCCTACGCTGCTGGAGATTTGTGGTCCGTTATTTGCATCCTATCCTTTCATCTCGAACGTCCAATACAGGTTGAAGCAAGTAAGTGGCGGAACGCTGATTGTCTTCCACCATACCGCGCTTGGATTTATCCAAGCCGACCACAAGAGCGGAGTGGGTCCAGGCTGGGCCGCGATTCTGGAGCGGGTCCGCAAAGACGCAGAATCAAGATAAGTGCGGCAAGTTACGAACGATCATTCCCAGCGCACAGCAGAGGAGGTCTCTATGTGTCCAGCATGTTTTGCGACCGCGGCATGGAGCACGGCGAGCGTGATTTCGACCGGCGGCGTGACCGCGCTTGTATTAAAGAAAGTAGTAACCAGCAAGGCCGACCATAACTTCCCCACAATTACCCCAACCAAGGAGGATCACCATGGCTAGTACTCTCACACAACTCGATCACCCAAAGGTCGCGACACACGCGGAGTGGCTTGCGGCGCGCAAGGAGTTTCTGGCGAAGGAAAAGGAATTCACAAGGCTGCGCGATGAGCTAAGCCGGCAACGCCGCGAACTGCCCTGGGAAAAGGTCGAGAAGCCATATGTGTTTGATGGGCCGAAGGGCAAAGAGACGCTGGCAGAGCTGTTCGACGGACGAAGTCAGCTGATCGTCTATCACTTCATGCTCGGTCCGGGATGGAAGGAAGGTTGCCCAAGCTGCTCCTATCTTGCCGATCATTTCGACGGTTCCACCGTTCACCTGGCAAATCGCGACGTGACGCTGGCGGTGATTTCGCACGCGCCGTTCCAGGAGATTGAAGCTTTCAAAAAGCGCATGGGCTGGCATTTCCACTGGGTTTCGTCTTTCAATAGCGATTTCAATTACGACTATCACGTGTCGTTTACGCCGGAAGAGCGAGCCAAGGGAAAAGTGAACTATAACTACGAATCGATGGCATTTCCCAGCGAGGAAGGCCCGGGACTTAGCGTGTTTTTGAAGGACTCGAACGGGGATATCTTTCACACTTATTCGAGTTATGCGCGAGGGCTGGATATCATCGTTGGCACGTATAACTTTCTCGACATGACGCCGAAGGGCCGCAACGAAGAAGGGCTCAAACATACGATGGCCTGGGTTCGCCACCATGATAAGTATGGTCAAGGGTACTTCGTCGATCCGAACACACCCTATGTTCAACCTGAGAAGTTCAGTGACGGCGGTTGCTCGGGTGAGTACCACAATTGACCGTTTGTGTTGTAGGCGGAGGGCAGCGGTTTGCTCGGCGTCCCAGGTCTCAATTCTGAGGCCTGGGATTGCCCGAAGCCTCGTCATTCCGTCACGCCAAAAACCACTCCCACTGCTCCACGGTAAGAGGGACGACGGAAAGACGCCCGATTAGGACCAGAGGCGATTGAGCAAACAGCGGCTCGGCCTTGATGGCGGCCAGCGTTTTGGGCTGCTTGAGACGCTCGCCGGCCTTGACCTTGATGATCGGGACCTTGGGATCGCTGGGGTCAACGCTGACCACAGTTCCAGTGCCGACGGCGGTGCGCTCTTCGCCGGTGTGGTAGAAAATCCACTTTGTCCCCGCCTTCATTTCGCGAAGGTATTTGACGGCGGTAGGGTTGGTTACGCCATCCCAGACGGTTTCCTTATCGCTAAGGAAGTCGTCGAAGGAGTAGACTTCGGGCTCGGTCTTGAAGAGGAAGTAACTCATGCGCTCCATCGTAAGCGAAGAACTTGAGAATAGGGAATAGGGAACGTAGGATGCTGCGCGCACTGCTTAGGCAACGCCGTTGATCATCAGGTTCGAAAACCTCTGTATGGCCGGGTCGTACCAAGCCTGCCAGTAGCAATCTCCTCCGTCGATTACGACTTGAAGGTGATGGCGCCATTCATCTGAATGGCTAACATCATTCCGACATAACGCATTGACGAAAATCTGTTTTTTCCCAGATTGCACAATCGCCAGATATTGGCGGAAATATTGGTCGGGGTTGTCTATATGCCTTCTCGAACTAGGGGCATTCTCTCTTAAGTTTGGGATTTGCGACAGATTATCTTCCAAGCCATCGAGATCGACCTTACTGGGCTGCCAACTTTGTACTGGATTCGGATTCACCAAATAGTCCTTCACGTAGGCAGCCGCCTCGCTCGCCGAAAGTAGAGCAGAACCAGGTTTCGCCATTGGCGATGGGTTCTGGTACCCCGCTGGAAGGGACGGAATGCGCAGAAGTCGCATTCCCAGCACGCCCGCGATGAACAGGAAAAGAAGGCTTGCAACCACTATTGATCCGGCAAGAAAATACTGCTAAGCGGCATATGCGACGATTGGATCTTTGAAGAAGGCTTTGATTCTTTCCGGATTGGTCTCGATAACTGCCATGTGATTGGTCGCAGCCTGGCGCA
>Ga0187847_10001943_pt1 | contig 17442 bp, 15 predicted proteins | sample June2016WEW_4_10_FD_132458 | JGI IMG/M metagenome (GOLD analysis project Ga0187847, IMG submission 132458) | Peatland microbial communities from SPRUCE experiment site at the Marcell Experimental Forest, Minnesota, USA - June2016WEW_4_10 | ecosystem: Environmental > Terrestrial > Soil >...
TCAGCAGAAAGCTGTAACGCCGCACGCGCTCCAGGAAGTCTGCCCGCACCATGTGATAGAGAGCCCGCGCCGGCATCATGCCCCAATGCTTCATGCCGCAATCCCTGCGCGATGATGAGCTATGCAGAAGAGGTACGCGTCCTCCAGGTTGGGCGTCACCGGCTGTGCGCCGGTTGGTGGCACATCCGCGAGCACCCGGGCGTGCACGCCGTCGCTGCGCCGCGAAGTGTTACTGATCAGGTATTTTTGTTTTGCAGAATTCAGTTCCGCACTGGGCAACACCCACTCCCACACTTTGCCTTCGACCCGGCGCAGCAATTCCTCTGGCGAAGCGTGTGCCACCAGCGTGCCTTGCGCGATCAGCGCAATATCCGTGGCAGTGGCTTCGACGTCGGAAACAATATGCGTCGAAAGAATGACAATGCGCTCGCCAGAAAGATCAGAAAGCAAATTACGGAAGCGCACCCGTTCTTCCGGATCAAGCCCGGCGGTCGGTTCATCGACAATCAGTAACTGCGGATCATTGAGCAACGCCTGCGCGATTCCCACGCGCTGCTTCATGCCTCCGGAATAATCGCCCAAAGGCCGTTTGCGCACGTCGGTTAGATTCACCAGGTTCAGCAGTTCGTCAATGCGGCGGCGTGAGGTAGCCGCATCCAAACCCTTGACCGCCGCCAGGTATTCCAGAAATTCCACCGCATTCAAATTGGGGTAAACGCCAAAATCCTGTGGCAGAAAGCCGAGCACTGCGCGCAATTCATCCGGCTTCGACGCCACGTCGGTTCCATTCCACGTGACCCATCCCTCGGTCGCGCGCGTGATCGTAGCCAGGATGCTCATCAACGTCGTCTTGCCCGCGCCGTTCGGCCCCAACAATCCCAACACGCCCGGGTTAAGTTCGAGAGTGAATCCTTTCAGCGCCCAATTTCCCCCGCGGTAGCGTTTGCTGACTTTGTCGATGATCAGTTGCACTCATCCCTCCACTCGCAATGGTAGTGTTAGAAACGCTGGCTATTGAATAAAAGTTCCGCCAGGAGACTGGCGAGGCAGGCTACCGCGTGTTCAAGTCAACATAGTGGCCGAAGTTGGCGAGCGCCACCTGATCGTTGCCCGGAATGTAAAAACCAAATCTGCCCAAACTTAGATTGCTCCCAGACTGAGTCCAGTGATCCAATACCACCCAATTCTCTCCTTGCCTGATCTGGTGGGTGATTTCATTCGCTCCGACACGAATCTGCAGAGTCTGAAAACTTTTCTTGTCTCCCTTGTGAGGAATCTTGGTCTCCTTCCCCTTCTGGCCGTTATGGACTACCGTGCGGTAGAAATTATTCTCGTCAATTTGGAAGAGAACGTAGTTGTTGGCGTCGATGCAGTTAAGCACCCACTGCAACCGATGACCCTTGGCGAGCATGGCAGAAAACAAAAATGTGCCTGACGTAGGAGACACGGTGTACATCACAAAGTCTCCGCCTTTATGAATGTACGCTCCCTTTTCCTGCTTCCATGAAGAAGAGTCGTCCCACTTCGACATGCCGCTCGGCCCGAGAGAAAGATCCAAAGTCCTGGACTGGCCCGCAGTAACCTCCACCGTCGACGAGCGTGTGAAGTCCGCAATTTTCGCGGTCAGCGTGTAAGAACCCGGAGCTAGACTCAGGCTGGTTCCATTGCTCACCTTAATCGGCGTCTCGCCCGCTTTGGCGAGAGTCACCTGCGCATCGGCTGGAGTGAACGCAACCCTCAACTCGCCGGGCGCGGTTTCCAATGCCGCATCGGCAGCCGCCAGGGAGACCGTTGCTCCAGCAGCGAACGATCTCTTGATCTGCTTGGCTTTGAAACGATCTTTGCGCAGTTCGACAATGTGGTCTCCGGGATTAACGGTTGCCACCGTGAGCGTTCCATCGGGCTGAACCGTTCCCACTGGACTTTGGTCGATCAGAACCGTAGCTCCCGGAATTCCCCCCTGAATTGTCAGCGAAGCGAAACGCGGGACGGGTTGCAAGTTGAAAACGAGTCTGCCTTGCTCGTTCTTGCGAACCCGAACTTTTTGTTCTGGAGCATCCTGGAACCCGTTCTTTGACACTCGCACAACATAGTCTTTGCTCTCGAGATTCGGAATGAGCAATTGACCGTTCTCGGTGAGTTGCGGCTGCAACTTTCCGTTGAGGAACACTTTCGCTTTGTCCTGGCCGGCCACGACGACGAGTGTGCCGACGTTCTGTCCATATTCCAGGAAGGCGTTAAGCGTGGGCGCCGCGCCCGAGTCAACATCAAGTTTGTATTGATACGGAGAATGCTCGCCGCCGCCGCTGACCGCGAATTCATGAACGCCGTCGGAAATTGATGGAAAGTCCAAACCGTCCTCGGGCACATTGACCGAAGGCTGGCCATCGAGACTGATTTTCGTGGAGGAATCGCTGGAATATACGTGCAGCCGGTTGGCGTTGCCGCTGATAACGAGCGCCAGTGCCCCACGGGAAACGATCGCTCCCTTGACGATCGGAAGGCCTCCCGCTTCGCTCGAAAAGGTGAAAGATGCTCCACCTTGCGGCCCATCCACTTTCAGCTTGTGTTCTCCCGCGGATATTTTGTCGAGAGTCCACTGCCCATCTCGAAGTTCCGCGAGCGACTGATCATCAAATCTCACTTTTCCCGTGCCGGAGTCGGAAGATAGTTTCAGCACCGGCAGAGCCGGCTCAGGTGGCAGCGTCGTCGGGACCGGGGTCGACGCGCTAGGAGCAACTTCGGGCGTCGGCGTAACTGGCGGGGCGTGATGTCTGCGCCCCAACAGAAAGATTGCTGCCACCAGAACGATGGCGACGGCCGAGAAAAGGACAAGAGTCGTGGAGCGCCGAGGCGGTTTCGCGGGCCGCTTGAGATTACTAGATGGAGACTTTGCTTTGGTCGCAGGTGCAGCCGGTGCGGCTGAAGAAGTGACAATTTTTGCCGGCGCACGAAGCGGCGGCGCTGCCGCGACCGGTGTCGGAGCCACGGGAGCACGAGACCCAGGAGCATTGCTCGTCAGTGTTGGCGAAGATCCGGACAAAATCGCCGCAGGAGTGTGCGACGTCAAGGTAGGACTTTGACTTTCCGGCGACCCCGGAGAACTTTTTTGGCTAACTTCAGGTAACCCCAGACTCCGTAGAAGTTCATTCGCTACCGATAAAACTTCAGTATCATTCGCATACTTGTCCGTAACCGCTCGCAAGCGTTCCCCTAAAGCCTCCTTCGACGCGGCATCAGTAGCCGCATCGATTTCGCCCTGCATACCGCGGAGTTGCTCCAGATCGCGGCGCCGTGTTTGGCGCCGCTGAATTTGCAGGTCGCGCTGAACCGTCTCCTGAATCTGAATCAGCCTCGGCTCACGCGGATACACGGACAGCCCCCCTTCGATACGCGACAAGGCTCCCGCGAGATCGCCGGCAGCCTGCAGTTTGCGGGCCCGCGAAACACATTCGGCAATGAAAGTTTCCCGTTTCTTATCGAGAATCAGTGTCCGAATGGTTTTGGCCATCGGGTGCCCCGGGTTCAAATCGAGCGCATCTCGTGCCAGCTTTTCGGCTTCTCGCCAATCGCTTTCCACCGTGGAGTGTGCCTGTTCGGCCAGCGCATTAGCCAGTACCGCGCGCGATATCGGATTGTTCTCATCCAACTCGTAAGCTTCACGCAGCAATTTGATTCCGTCAGCGGCCTTCTGCCGCGCGCATAAATCCTGGCCCTCGGACATGAGCCGCTGGGCTTCGGCTTTGCGCTTCACCCCATCCTCGGCGAGTTTCCCCAGCTCCGTTAATTCCGAGTCGTTGGGAAATTCGTCGCCAGCTGCCTGCAGCAGATCGAGCGCGCGCGCGTAGTCGCTGGAATGCAAACACGTGTCGACCTGATCGACCAGTCGTGCTTTGGATTCGATCCGAATCTGCTGGTCGCGTCTCTTCTGCAGGCGCTCAACTTCGAACGTTAACCCGGGATACTGACTGTAGATGGTGCGCAGAATTTCCCAATCGTTCAGTGCATCGCCGAACGTTCCTTGTTCTTCATGAAGGTGTGCCCGCGCCACGATCGAGTTGACCAGGTCGCGTTTGTCCTGCACCAACTTCAGCGCGCCTTCAAAATGCGATTCGCCGGGATGCAGATCCAGTGCTTCGCGCAGAATGTTCACGCGCTTGTCCAGGTCCGGTTCCGCCTCTACCCGGCGATCCACCGAAGCAATGAACGCCGAGAGTTCCTGGCGCTGATGCTCTTCAATGTCGTATTTCAGAGCCTGGAAGATGGCATGGTTCGGGTACTTCGCAAGATATGCCTCGCACGCCGCCATGGCCTTGCCGAAGTTGTGCTCGGCGAGATTTTTGCGCGCCTCAGCATAAGCCGTGTTCATCGCGTCGTGCTCCGAGCGCACCTCGTTATAAAAACTCTGATATGCGGCTCCGCTCTCGCGATTGACAGAATCCGGAGCGCGCCGATCCAGTTCCAGCACCACCCCGAGTTTGGCGAGGGCGCTGCTGACATCCCCCTTTTGCCATGCGTCCATGGCAGCGCGATGCAGTTTCTCTTTTTCCTGGCGGAGTTTCCTGTATTCCTGTTCCAAGCGGTCGACCTCGGCCAACAACTGCAGCGCCCGGTTCTCCTTCGGTCGGAGTTGTAGAACATTCTGCAACGCCTCGCGCGCATGTGGGTAGGCGTTGTTGTCGATGTGCTGCCGCGCCAGACGATACCAGTTGTCGATCTGGCGTTCGCCGCGCCGGTTTTCAATCTTGCTCTTCAAAGCCAACGCCGCGGCATTGTCCGGTTCAATTTGCAGCGCCTCCTGTAACTTCTGGAGAGCCAGCGGATCTTCTTCTTCCTCAAAGCGCGCGCGCGCCGCATCGAGCAACTGCGAAAGTGTTTTTCGCCGCACGGCCCCGTCGAGTTGCCGCCGCAGAGCGCCAATGGAACTGTCCATGTGGCCCTCGGCTTCGAGTTCGCCAAGAATCTCTGCGGCAAATTGAAAATCGCCTTCTTCGAGAGCTTTGGTAGCTCGCTGCAATCGTGGCCGCGTCCGTTCCGGATCGAAAAATTCGATCGGCTCGTTCCGCAGTGCCTTATTAAGCGTGTCGCCAAAATCGCGGGCGCTCGCGAAACGGTGCCACGGTTGCTTGGCCATCGCCTTGTGCAGCACCCGGCTGACGGGTTGGCTAACAGTGGAATTCAATTCTGAAGCCAGCGGCGGAATCTGACGAAGAATTGCGTCCACCACCTCGTCGGCGCGTGCACGCTGAAACGGATTCCGGCCCGTCATGGCTTCATAACAAACCACGCTCAGCGAAAAAATGTCCGACGCCGCCGACAGCGGTTTCAACTCAATCTGCTCGGGAGACATGTAGAGCAGCGTCCCTTTTTGCGCTCTCGTGGTATGAGCATCGGCCATGTGTGCGACGCCGAAGTCAATGATCTTCACCGAGTCATCTTCCATCACGAAGATATTGCTCGGCTTCAAATCGCGATGCACCAGTCCGCGCTCGTGCGCCGCCTGTAAGCCGCGGCAGGCCTGGGAGATGATGTCAATCGTCCGCTCCACCGTCAGACGATGGCTCGCCGTGCGTATGAAATGTTCCAGCGTGGTGCCGGGTAGTAGCGGCATCACGAAGTAAGGTTTCTTTTTACCCTCTTCCTCGAATTCCCCAATGTCGAAGATCTCCACGATATTGGGATGGCTCATGGAGGCGAGTACATCGCACTCTTTGTAGAACAACTGCAGCGAGGCTGGATCAGGAATGTCGAGGATCGTCTTGACCGCTACGTCACGCCGCACGACGGGATCGTAAGCCCTGTAGACAAGCCCCATCCCGCCCTGGCCAAGGATCTGCCGGACCTCGTAACGGCCTGCCAGTTTCTTAGGTGCGGTGGGATTCTCCATGGCGCGCCCCGGTATCAACGCCCAAGCATCTTAAACCCATTTCCCGGCTGATCCTAGTCCTGACACCCGATTCAGAGCGCCCGTCCGATCCCTCGAGACTTTCGCCAACCCGGCTATTGCAACTTCGTGCACTCGGCCTGGGCTTGCTTCGGGGTGGGGATGTCGGGGTCGGCGTCTTTCCAGAGGTTGAGGAAATCCTTGTAGGCGGCAAGCGCCCGGGCTCGGGCAGCGTCGGCATCCACGCTGTGCGAAACTCTCGCCTGCAATGACGCAGAAGCGTCCAAACAAATTGAACGCGCTCAGTTGAAAGGGCCGGGGCCGCGGGGGCTTTGACGTGCCCCAACTCTCTCAACAAATTTAACATTCACGTTTACTTTCACTAACGGGGCGCGATTTGAGGGTCGCTTTCCCTCCTCCCGTCAATGCAAGCGGTGGAGTTAGTACCGTCAGCAGATGATTGTTGGCGTTGGTCCGCACCGCCACCTTACATCCCCTGGAACCGGCTCGTTTCCGGGCGGTTTGCTGGCTGCTTGGAAGGTGGACCTCCCAATGATATTTACGGTCTGATGGCGGCACTTGCCTGTTCGGCGATGCCAGTTTGCAAGTGAAACAAGCGCTGCAACGCGGTTGTCAGCTGTTCCTGCTCCACTTTCTCGGGACTTTCCTTGAGTTCGCGAGCCAGCGAGCCAGCAATCTTCTGCGTCATGCGAGACAGAACGGCATTCAGCATTTCATCCTGGTCTTTGGAAAACGGTCCGTTCTCCAGGCGAAAAGTATCCAGCTCTTTTCCGCAGATTTCATCCAGCCGCTGCCGCAGCGCCACAATGGTTGGCACGACGCGCTCCGCCAGCAGTTTGCGCCGGAAGCCTCGTACTTCGGCCTGCAGAATCTTTTGAGCTTCAACCGCAGCCGCCTCGCGCTCATCTGCATTCGGGTCGGTCACGTTCTCCAGGTCGTCCAGATCACATAGAAAGACGCCCTCCAGGTTGCGGACGGCGGGGTCCACGTCGCGCGGCATCGCAAGATCCAGGATGACCAGCGGTCGATGCTTGCGCCCCCGCACCATGTTCTCCACTTCGTCGCGGACAAGAATCGTGTGCGGGCAAGCCGTCGAACAAATAATAATGTCGGCCTCCGCCATGGGCTGTGTGCGTTGCTCGAACGGAAGCGCAACTCCGCCGAGTTTCGCCGCCAGTTCCGCCGCGTTTTCGAATGTACGATTCACGATGGTCCAGCGCACGGAGTTGCCGCCTTGGCGGACCAAGCCTTGGGCGGAGAGTTCACTCATCTCGCCCGCACCAATCAGAAGTATTTTCTTATTTTCCAGGGTGCCAAAAATCTGCCGCGCGAATTCCAGGGCGGTAAAAGGAATTGAAATCGGAACTTTCTCGATAGCTGTCTCGCTTCGCAAACGCTCGGAGACGGCCAGCGCTTTCTGCACCACCGCATCGAGGAAGTGACCGCATGCCCCCGCTTGCTGCGCCTGTTGCCACGCTTCTTTCAACTGGGGCACAATCTGAGGCGCGCCGACCGCCATGCAGTCTAGGCCGGATACGACGCGGAAAACATGCTGCAGAGCGGCATCATCGAGCAGCCGGTAGAAGTGTTTCCACTGGCACAACTGGAGTCCATACTCGGCGCCGAGCAAACGCATCACCGAGTTGGCGGCCAGAGTAACATCATTGGTCCAGAGCCAGAACTCGGTGCGGATACACGTGGAAACTATGACTGCTTCTTCCACGCCCTCCGCCCCCGACAACTGCACCAGGGCATCGTAGCGGCGACTCTTGTCGATCCAGAAACGTTCGCGCACTGCTACCGGAGCTGTTCGGTAGTTCAAACCCACGACCATGAGAGTCGGTTCCAAGTTTCATAGCTCCTGGCGTGCCACTACACAGTACGGTGGAGCACATGGCGGGCCAAAACCGGTCTCATTCCCGGAACCTGTAATTGTTTCAGTTAGTTAGCTGGGTTATGCACAGAGAAAAAGCTTGCAGTTTGCGATCAGATTGCGGGATTACACGCTAGGCAGGTGTGTTTTGCCTCGATTCAAGTATTGAATCAGTAACATCGAATCTTTGAGTTATAGAACTACCAAGAATCCACTTCAGTGGAGTAACGATCCCATATCTCAATGATTCGATGACCTAATGACTTAATACCTCAGTCTCTTTTTTCAGACCCTTAGCCTGCGGTTGATGGACGCAGAACGGCTCTTCATCGAGATAGTTGCCCGTGGCCGCGTATGCGCGCGCGCGGCAGCCCATGCAAACATTACGGAACTCGCAACAGCCGCATTTTCCCTTCAGGTTCTTGGTATCGCGCAGCTCATTGAACACCACTGAGCTCTCCCAGATCTCGGCGAAGGGCTGCTTCCTTAGATCTCCTGCTAAGGCCGGCAAGTATCCGCAGGGATAAACCTCGCCCTGATGAGAAATGAAACACACGGCTGTTCCGGCCAGGCATCCCTTGGTCATGGCGTTCATGTCTGAAGGATGACTTCCAGGGTGTCCAACAGGCCGCCCGATCCCTTGCGGTTTCAGTTCGATGCCGGTCGAGCCTGGCATGGCCATCTCGGTGGGCCCGATTGCTGGAGCCCCGATTGCCGCGACTTGGTTTGCGGCTTCAATCGCTATCGGAGTAGCGTGCGCGGCCGCTGCGGCTGCCTCGGAGCGGTGTTCCGCAGCTCTGCGTTGCCGCACAACGCGGAAATAATGAGGCGCACAAGTTGCCTTCAATTCGATGCCGCCTTCTAGCGACCGATCATAGAACCAGTTCAGCATGCGCTCGTATTCTTCCGGTGGAACCATCTGTTCGGCGGCGATGTCCACGCCACAGCCGACCGGTACTAACAGGAAGGTATGTAGCGCGTCGGCTCCGATGGACCTTGCCAGATCGAGTACCGCTGGAAGCTGATGCGCATTGTGGCGGGCGATGGTGGTGTTGATCTGTACCGACATGCCCAGATTTTTCAGATTGCGGAAACCGGCAATCGCGGCATCGAAGGCTCCGGGAATCCCGCGGAAGGTATCGTGAGTCAGGGCGTCAGCGCCGTCGAGACTGATGGCCACACGCTGCACGCCGCTATCCTGGATCATGCGCGCCACATGCTTGGTCACAAGCGTGCCATTGGTAGCCAGCGCTACGCGCAATCCCTTGTCGGTGCCATAACGCGCCAACTGAAAAATGTCCGAACGGAAGAGCGGTTCGCCGCCACTCAACACTAGGATGGGAGTAGATACGGCGGCAATCTGATCGATGATATCGCGGGCCGCTTCGGTGGAGAGATCGGAGGGAGCGCTCAGTTCCGTGGCTGTGGCGCGGCAATGAATGCAGCGGAGATTGCAGCCTTTGGTTAATTCCCAGAAAATCAGTCGGGGCTTATTTTTGCCCATGGAAATCGGATTGGTATGCCCATTGCCGTTTGAGGAAGCCATATGAAGTTTCACCCCTGCTTGAACTTGGGATTCAACGCCCACCCACGAGGCAACGATATGGGAGAGCGTTGGGCTTGGCGGTGACATTGATCACCTGAAATTGTGATGTTGGTCACGAAAGGAGGACGGCGGAGAGGTTGGGTGGGGGTTGGTAGTGGGGTAAAGTGTGTCAAGAGGCGCCATCAATGACTTAGGCTCTATTTGTGACCGACAGTCACTACGTTTTGGCTTCCACAGACGCAAAGCATGGGCCTGCTGCGGGAGGTCCGTCTTGTCAAGTTTCTAGTCCAGCGCCCGACCGTCCCGCTAGCGCATGCTCATCTTGCGTTCGAGGAAAACGACGGGTCTTCGTAGGTCATGGGAAATGGACATCGAAGTTCCAATAGGACGCGGGTGCAAGGGACGAGGGTTATGTCAGTGGAACCGTGGTTGAGGAGCACGGAGGCAGATGTTCCGGCGATTGGGCGCGCCGTTCTGCACGCGCTGCAATTAGCGGACGAAGACTTGCGGAAGTGGTGCGGAAGCCTTTCTGACTCGGAATTGAATGCACGGCCAGCGGGAGTAGCGCCGGTTGCCTTTCATATTCGACATTTGGCGCGTAGTTTGGATCGTCTGCTGACTTACGCGGAGGCCCGGAATCTGGATGAGGCGCAATTCGAGCGGCTGCGGACCGAGCTCGATCCAGGGGCGACCCGCGAACGGTTATTTGCGGAATGGAGTGCGGCCTTCAGCGCGGCGGCGCGGCGCGTGCGAGCGTTGGCCATACTCAATCTGGAAGAGATACGAACCGTGGGAACGAAGCGGTTGCCAACTACGCTTGGTGGATTGCTTGTCCACATAGCAGATCACACGCAGCGGCATGTTGGCCAGGCGATTACGACGGCGAAAATCGTGACGAAAATTACCTAGTGGCATCAAGCACGCGCAACCTTCTAAGCGATTCTCTGTTGCGATGGCGCAGGAAAAACTGAGAAAAACTGGGGACAGGTGGGTGAACTGCACCCGTCTGTCCTCGGATTATCTGGGCGCACGCGAGTTGGCGCTTGACTTTTCCATTCTATTGGTTCTACATTGTAGAAAAAATGAAACGGGGGGAACTTCTCGGATCTCTGGAACACATAATCCTGCTCGCCCTCGTGCGTCAGGATGGTAACGCTCACGGAATGATCGTGCGACGCGAGATTGAAGAACGTACCGGTCGCAATCTTTCTATCGGCGCCGTGTACGCGACTTTGGAGCGGCTTGAGGCAAAAGGCTATGTCAGCTCATTTACTGGCGATCCGACTCCAGAGCGCGGGGGCCGTGCGAAACGAATCTTTCACGTCGAGGCGGCGGGCAAGCGGGCGCTGGAAGTATCGGAGCAAACCATTCGCAGCATGACGACTGGTCTGAAAGGCCGTTGGAGGACGATATGAGTCGCTGTTCGCCGCCGACATTCGCTTGCCGGCTTCTCGAAGCTGTTTTGCCGACCCCTTATCGAGAGGCCATATTAGGCGACCTGATCGAGGAATATAGGCTTCGGACTGAGTCCACGTCGCGACTCACCGCGTCTCGTTGGTTTTGGAGTCAAACCTGTCGTTCTGTCCTGTCCATGGTCTGGTCCTCGCTTCGGAGCCGCGATTGCCTCATCAGCATAAGCACCGCTATGGGCGTGTATATCGTCATGAAAATCTTCGAGCATGCGGCGGAGCTGGCCATCTCGAAGTGGGTTGCCCCACAGCCAACGACGTACGTCGTTCTTGCACCGGTTGTGTTTCTCACGTCCAGCGCGATCGGTGGCTGCGTCGCCGCGCGAATTCGCCGTGGCGCAACAAAGTTCCTCGCATTGATGGTAATGATCACGGTTGCCGTTTTGATCGACCTGAAGGTTTGCACAATACCGGTGCCGTGGTGGTATGAGTTTGGGTTTCTAACACTGGGACCTATCGCGGTGATCATCGCGCCGACACTGTTTGGACGCTTAAAGCAACAAGAAGCCGTCACGTAAGTGGCTGGCTCGGGGCCATCGTAGATCGCGGACTAAGGATTTGCCGCAGAAGGCAGAAAGGTAACTATGAGGATCACCTCTTGGAAAATGCAACGTTGGACTGCTTGCGCCATCGCCCTGGTTTCCTTTGGCGTTGGATCGATGATCACCGCCCGTCTGGCCCACATTAACCAGGTGATGGCCGATAGCAATCGCGTTTTTGAGATGCACATTTACCATACCGTGCCGGGCAAAGTGCCGGCACTGGAGTCACAGTTTCGCAACAGACAGTCGAAGCTACTCGCCAAACACGATCTGAAGATTGTGGGTTACTGGGTGCCCGAGGGGACGCCCGATTGGGACAACACCTTCATTTTCATCTTGGCTCATTCCAGCCGGGAGGAAGCGAAAAAGAACTGGGATGCTATGCGAGCCGACCCGGATTTTCAAGAGTTGATCAGAGAGAACTCCGAACCGGCCAGCAAACTCGTGGAAAAAGTAGACGTGACGTACATGCGTCCGACAGATTTTTCGCCCATGAAGTAGTGGGGGCGAGTCCACCGCGATGATGCCAGCTTGGCTCAGCCACAGCCAGTTCTAGTTGTGGTTGGCGATCTCGCGCAGCGCAGCTGTGTTTCGAATCACCATGGTCGAGCCTTTTGACTGAAGGATCTGCCGCTTCTTCAGCTCGGCAAACAGACGGGTGACCGTTTCCCGCGAAGTTCCAATCATCTGCGCGATTTCCTCGTGCGTGAGGCGGAGCTTCAAACGGGGATCAGCTTTCGCTCCGTCTCCGTTCTTCGCACTCCACTCTAGAAGCAGCTTTGCCAGTTTCTCGGCGGCGGAATGGGACAGTCCGAGCGAGCCCGCTTCCTTGCACGCATTGTGATATTTCTCGCTTAACTGCTCGGCCACTTTGAAGCAGGCCTCCACATCATCTTTCAGGAAGTGCAGAAAATCCTCGCGCTTCACGAAATTGACCTGGCAGGGATCCAGCGTTTCCGCCGTAACTTCGTAAGGCTTGCCGGAAATCGTGGCGCTCAGTCCAAGGACTTCGCCGGGATCTGCAAGTTTCACAATAACGGTTCTGCCGCTGGGCGAGTTAATCGAGAGTTTGACGCTGCCTTTGCAGAGCACAAAGATGCCGCGGGGCATTTGCCCTTCGACAAACAGCACAGCCCCTTCGGGATAGGCGGTCGCGTATTTGATGTTCTCAAAAGCTTGCAGCGCGGCATCGGGGAGATCGCAGAAAATTCGATCCGTGCGCAGCTTGCAGGTAATGCAGCTTTCGACAATCTCCATTCCGTATGGCGAGAGCATGACCAGCCTCCTGAACGACTTTGCCCCATATTGCATGCATGGATCGCTTCTTGCGCAATCCACGACGGGCAGAGCCGGACCTCTGCCGCCAGTGTCCGCCGGACGGGAACACTTCGCTGTGCTGCAAGGCACATTCGAATGTGATCTTGCTCACATGTCGATGGTAATGCTGACGGTGAGGCTGGATTGCGCCGGATCTCAAGATCGCGCCCCACAGTAAATGCCGGAAAGCTTCGAGTGGGTCGCAGAGATAGATCAAGGGGGCGCGGCGGGTTGGTGTCAGAGCCGCGCGCCCACGGTCTACTTCGCTTGCAAGGATTCGATGTAACGGGTAAGGTTCGCCACGCGTTGCTGTACCTCACCTTCGTGGCCATTGCTCATATTCCAGAACAACGTTCCCCACACGGGCATTTCTTTGGAGCCGTGCGCCGGAAGCGGGGATTCCCCGCGGATGGAAGCTTCGACCTTCAGGGAAGGATATTTTCCTCCGTTGCTCTTACTGAGTTGCGTCAGGTCGGAGGGCGGGATCTTCAGCGCGGCGGCCGCGGGGCCTCCGCCCTTACCGTCTGTTCCATGACAAACGGCACAATACGCGGTGTACATTTCCTTCCCGGATACGGGCGATGTGGCCTTCATCGGGACATGTTTGATGGTTTTATCCGGCGCAGTCTGCGTTTGGCCGCTCTGCGTTTGACTGTGCGCGGCGACGGCGCAGGCGCATAAAATCAGGACCGTAAATGGCAGAATCAGTTTCTTCAGGGACATTCGCTTCTCCTTTCAAGCCATGCGCGCTTTGTTGCCAGCCAGCGCGCACCGAAACAAGAAATCCCACGACGACACTACTGTACACGTTACGTGTCGTAACGGCGCAGATTATTGCGCCAGGATTTTCCATTCCTGGCCGTTTCGTGCCAGAGTGAGCGCGGATTTTGTCGGCTCGCTGCGGTAAAAGTCGGCGTTATATTTATTAATCAGGGTTTGACGGTCCCAGAGATTGAAGCTTTTCACCAGCGGACCACCCGCGTCGAACACGTCGCCGATTTGATTGGGCACCCATTTCCAGGTGTACTCAACGGTCGCGTTATTGCCATCCACAACAATGCCTGCGATGCTCACCAGTTGCCGTTGCGCCAGCGGGGCCTGATACGAGACCGTGCCATCGGCTTCTTGCTCTTTCTTGCACCCCGCGACGCTGGTCAGCAATTGCTCTCCCGCGGTTGTAAGGGAGACGGCTACCTTGCCGCCCGCCGGTTTCGCCACTTTGACGATTCCTGCTTTTTCCAGTAACCGATAATTGGGATCGTCGGGTTTATCGTCCGCGCTCGATTTCACGAGACCTGTGCGGAAGTGGATAACGGCCGGACCACGTTGCTGGAGCGCTGCTGCCACTACCCCGCTCGCCTGCTGCGCGCTGAGAGTTTTCCCCCGGGCCTGGAGTAGGACGTAGCCTGCCAACCCCACGATTGCCGCTACCAGGCACATCATCAGTAGCAGTGGCAAGAACGATGAACGTCGTTCCATCTCAACTTCGGCTTCAAACATGACAGCCCCCTTTTCTTGAACCGCCAAAAATGATTACCAACGGTCCATTGTGCGTCCAGCCTGTTCCCATTGCTGTGATGATCCGCACAATCGTTTGTGTGCTGCCTCACCGAAGTAACAGTAGGGTCCCGGTCCCGGTCGTTCTTTGCCGGTGTGCGTGTCCTCACCTACGTACGTGATGTCTGTCACAGCCGACAGTTCATATAACCCGGCATAATCAGGTTCAGTTTTGTGTGAAGTTCTACCTTGAGCGTGGAGATTTCATGGCAAAGGGACGTGTTTCCATCGTCGTTGAGCGCTGCAAAGCCTGCGGTTTCTGTGTGGAGTTTTGCCCCTCCCACGTGCTCGCGCTTTCCTCCGCTTTCAATTCCAAGGGCTACCATCCACCACACGTCGTGCATCCGGAAAAGTGCAGCGGATGTGATTTGTGCGGCATGTATTGCCCGGACTTCGCGATTTGTGCCAGCAAAGTCGAACCTGCCAAGCAGGCCGAATCCGCTAAGGCCGAATCCTCCAAGAAGGTGACCAATGAAAGCTGACCCGAAAGGTGTGCTCACCGGCACGCACTTCATGGACGGCGACCACGCCTGCTGCGAAGGCGCGCTGGCGGCCGGTTGTCGCTTTGCCGCCGGATACCCCATCACTCCTTCCACCGAAGTAGTGGAACGTTTTGCCGCTCGCGTCCCGAAAGTCGGAGGAGCGTTTATCCAGATGGAGGACGAACTTGCCGCTTCCATCGCCCTGCAAGGCGGCGTTTGGGCGGGGGCCAAGTCGTTCACCGTAACCTCCGGCCCCGGTTTCTCTCTGATGATGGAACACATCGGCTACGCGGCCATGACCGAAACGCCCTGTGTATTCGTCGATGTGCAGCGCGGCGGTCCGTCTACCGGCCTGCCCACGCTTCCCGCACAGGCTGACATGATGCAGGCGCGCTGGGGATCGCACGGCGACTACGAGATCATCGCCCTCTGCCCCAATTCGCCGCAGGAGTGTTTCGACCTCACCATCAAAGCCTTCAACCTGGCCGAAGAATTCCGCGTGCCGGTAATGTTCATGATGGATGAAGTCGTCGGACACATGACCGAGAAGGTTGTGATTCCTCCCGCCGATCAGATCGAAGTTACACCGCGAAAACACACCCACAAGTCGTTCGACGAATATCTCCCTTACGGCACGAACGGCGACCTGGTTCCGGAAATGGCGCACGCTGGTGATGGTTACAATTTCCACGTCACCGGCTTGACCCACGACGAGCGCGGTTATCCCAACATGACCCTGCCGATTCAGGACAAGCTGGTTCGCCGCCTGCAAAACAAGATTCTCAACGCGGTTGACCGCATCACCATGACCGAAGAAGAACAAATTGATGGCGCGGATGTCGTGGTCGTGTCCTACGGAATCACTTCCCGCGTGGCGCAACGAGCGATCGAAGCGGCTCGCAAAAAGGGCTTGCGGGTTGGCAAGTTGCGCCTGATCACTGCGTGGCCGTTTCCCGAAAAGAAGATCAAGGAACTCGCCAAGAAAATAAAAGCTTTCGTGGTTCCAGAACTCAACCTGGGTCAGATGGTGCGCGAAGTCGAACGCGCCGCCGGCGGCCAGGCCAAGACCTTTGCCGTGTCGCATGCGGGCGGCGGAGTGCACAACCCAGAAGACATTCTGAAGGTAATTGTGGAGGCCAGTCGATGACCGACAGCTTGAACACCGATCTCTTAAATAAAGATCTCTTGAACAAAGATCTGTCGAACAAGGATGTGACGAATAACGACTCCTGCAGCGGCGGTTCCTGTGGCGATGACGATCTCGTTAACCCCGTCGAACAATTCCTGCGCAGCGATCGCGTGCCCCACATCTGGTGCCCGGGATGCGGCATCGGTACCACCGTGAATTCTTTCGCGCGCGCTCTCATCGATTCGAAAATCGATTTGGGATCGCTCGCCTTGGTTTCCGGCATCGGTTGCACCGGCCGCGTGGCCGGCTATGTGAAACTCGATTCGTTTCACACTACGCATGGCCGCGCCATTCCGTTCGCCACTGGATTGAAGCTGGCGAACCCCAAGCTGAACGTGGTCGTCTATTCCGGAGATGGCGATCTCTCGGCCATCGGCGGCAATCACCTGATTCACGCCGCACGCCGCAATATCGACCTGAAGGTCATCTGCGTGAACAATCTGATCTACGCCATGACCGGTGGCCAGACTGCTCCCACCACTCCCGATCACTCGACGACGTCGACGAATCCTTATGGTGTGTTCGAGCCGTCCTTCAACTTGCCGCACCTGGTCGAAGCCGCCGGCGCAGTCTACGTGGCGCGCTGGACCACCTACCATGTCAAGCAACTCTCGCGTTCCATTGCCGAGGCATTCAACAAGAAGGGATTCTCCTTTATAGAGGTGATCTCGCCTTGTCCTACGCTCTATCAGCGCCGGAACAAGATGGGCGACGGCCTCGATGCCATGAAGTATTACAAAGAGAAGAGCAAGGTCAAGCACGGCTGTCCGACCGGTGAAGTCGGCATGACTATGACCGGAGAAATCATCGTCGGCAAATTTGTGGACCGCGAACGCCCCGATTACCAGACCATGATGCGTGCCCAGTATCAGGATTCGTTGGGTGACACCTACGTGGAACAACCGGAGATGGAGACGGTATGCAGCTAACGGAAATTCGTCTTGCAGGATTTGGCGGCCAGGGAGTGATCCTTTCGGCCATCGTGCTTGGCAAAGCAGCCTCGATTTATCAGGGCGCCTATGCCACCATGACGCAGAACTTCGGACCGGAAGCCCGCGGCGGCGCGTGCAGCGCGCAACTCGTGCTTTCGGATTCGCCTATTTTGTATCCTTACGTTACCCATCCGGACATCATGGTCATCCTGTCGCACGAAGCCTATATGCGCTTCGGTTCTGAAGTGAAAGAGGGCGGCATCCTGATTGTCGAACAGGATTTGGTGCGTGTTTCCGACGTCAGCAAATCAGTCCAGGTCTATAGCATTCCGGCGACTCGTATCGCCGAAGAGCTCGGCAAACGCATGGTGCTGAATTCCGTGATGGTGGGATTCTTTACCGCCGTAACTCGCCTGCTCGAACCCGACGCGGTCCGCAAAGCCGTTGCGGATTCCGTCCCCAAGAACTTCCGGGAACTTAACCTCAAGGCCTTCGAAAGAGGATTTGAGTACGGAGTCAACGCCCTCAATACCAACGCGAGTCCGGACGATGCCATTCTGGCGGCTCAGTATTCGCCGGAGTAAATCCCCGGAGTAATTCAGGAAGGCGCCGGGGCCGAGTCCAGGATGA
>Ga0187847_10001947_pt1 | contig 17410 bp, 14 predicted proteins | sample June2016WEW_4_10_FD_132458 | JGI IMG/M metagenome (GOLD analysis project Ga0187847, IMG submission 132458) | Peatland microbial communities from SPRUCE experiment site at the Marcell Experimental Forest, Minnesota, USA - June2016WEW_4_10 | ecosystem: Environmental > Terrestrial > Soil >...
CCGGGACGGGGGAGGCAGACGCGTTGATCGTAAACGCGGGCGCGCTCCCGTTCGAATCGAACAATTGCAGGGTATCGATGTAGCAAGATCCGCAGGTATTCGGATCGGCGGAGAACTCGTCGTAAAAGATTACGAAGTCGCCACTGTCGGAGGCGCCGGGTGGAGTACCGGGATCAATCGAATACTGGCCAAGGCCGGTGCCTGGACTACCCGGCGAGAAGTCCAACGTCCAGGTTTTGCCCGGAGGGGTTACTCCGTTCGATAGTCCGCCCAGCAGGTCCATATAGGATGTGAATCCCCCAGACACGCCGCCCAAGGGACTGGTTTCATTTTCGGTGGTGACCGAGTCAATTGAGACCCAGTCGGCGCCGTTGGTTAGAGAGAAGCCCCATCCCACGGTAGAGCCGGGAGCGCCGGGAATCACGCCATCGGGAGGAGTCAACGCTATCACCGCCGACGCGCGAGCAACGGCCGACGACGCTAGCAGCATAACGGCCACGGTGGTCAGGCGCTTCCATATTCCCGATCGGTACATACTTTTCCTCCTGATTGTCCTATCGAAAGAGCGTCACGGTTTGAGTTGCGGAATAATTATTGCCACTTGCATCGGTCGCGATCAGTTCAAACTTCAGCGATACGCGGGTGGCTGAGAGTGGCCAGTCAAACACCAGCGGGAGAGTAGTGGACGCTCCCGGCGCTAGCGTTACAGGCGTGGATGGAACACCGCTCGCTAGCGTCACTCTTAGGCCTCCGCTCACGACCGTCGCCGTGACCGAGGAGATCTGCGCATTCAGCGCCGCGCCTAGCCCCGCATTGGTGATGGTCACCGGAACGTTGCGCGTACCCGGTACCGGGCCATCGGTGCGAGCACCGGTCACGGCGGCCCGGAGTACCGGCTCGAGCGGCGTAAAGTTGGCCACGATGGTCAGCGGCTGGTTTACAGTCAGGATGAGCGGGTTGGACGAAGTGGTGGGCACGCTGCCGCTGAAGTTTGCGAAAACAAAATTGGGATTCGGCGTAGCTGTGATGGTAGCCGTTGCGCCCGGGGGGTACTGCCCGAAGAGTCCGCCGCCCGTCGTCACCGTTCCGGATAAGGGCGGATTGACGCTCACCTTCACCGGCTGGAATGGCAGGATGAGGCTATCGTTGACGTGAATGGTTTCGTTGTCGACATACTGCAGAGAGAGCTGCAGGAAGAGGGTATCGGTAACGTGAATCGGTTCTGAATCCTTGAATACCGGCGCGGTGCATTTGGAGGCGCCGTAGATGGCGCTGACTTGTGTGGCCGTCAGCGCGGTATTCCACACGGTCACTTCGTCGATACCGCCATCGAAGTTGCGCCCGCTGAAAACATTGCTAGCACCGATCGCAAACTGCGCGGTCTTGTTGGTAATGACCGTGTTGTTGGCCGTGGCTACCGGTTGCCCATCCCAGTAGAGATTCTCGGTGTTGGGGCTGGAATCGAAGGTGGCTACGATCATGTGCCACTGCCCCACCAGTGTGGTTGAATTGGGTAGATATCCGACGTTGATTCCGTCATCGCTGACGTAGAAGCGAACAAAATTATCGGTCGTAAATTGCAAGTCGAAGTCATTCGCAAGATGCGATTCGCCCGCGATGTAAAGCAAACGGTTGAAGGCGGAAGGCAATGCAGCCAGATTCACCCAGGCCGCTATACTTCCGGCGGTGGTAACGCCACCGGAGAGCGATGTATTCACGATGCTATTTGTAGCGCCGTTGAGCGAGACGTTGTGATTATTGGCTTCGCAGATGGGCGCACCGGGCGTTGCCAGGGTTGTGCCGCCCTGGAACGTGGAAGTGTAGCCGTTGACTTGGCTGGTGTCGTTGGCCGCTTCCAGGCGGAAGTACGCGATGGGAGTGGTGGAGAGCACGACGGAGATGTAGTCTGTGGGCGGCGGGAGTAGGATGGCTTTGTTACCTGCGATCGTGGCGCTCGCGAATTTCGCAGCTGTCACTCGAAGCGGATCGGAAGTTGCCGCGATTCTGGAAATCGCGGTGTCGGCGGCGGCAATGGTGTAGGTGCCGGATGTCTTGAAGGTAATGGGGAACGTGCCGACGCCATCGATAAGCGGTGCATCATTCGGCACTTCCGCGTCTCGATCGGTGCTACTGAAATGAAGCGTTCCCGCGTAGCGCGAAACCGTATTGCCATTATCGTCCACGGCCTTCACCGTGAACGTAACGGGATTTCCGGGTGATGCGGAGGCAGGTGCAGAAATCACCAGCGTGGGATCGGCGAAAGTCCAGACGGCGCCCTCCGATGCGTTATCGAGGGCACCTCCGAGAACCGCCGTTCCGCCAGAAATCGCCACTGCATAACCTTGCTGTGCGTTACCGGAGGCACCGAGACCACGCAGCTTTCCCACTCGTATCCACTCGCCATTTGAGCGGCGATACTCCCACGCCGCGCCGGCGCCCTCAGCATCGTTCGGGGCGCCGAGAAGCAGCCGGTTGCCGTCGGTTGAGAGGGCTATTGAGAATCCCTGCTCAGCAGCGTCGGCGCTCGAGAGCTTCCCGCCTGTCTGTAGCCAGTGATCGCCCGACCGCGTAAAAACCCAGGCTGCGCCGGCATTGTAATCGTCGCCGTGGCCACCGATCACCGCCATATCGCCGTCGCCGGAAAGTGCCACAGCGTATCCTTGATACACCACAGGTCCAACGCTACCGCTTCCGATCAACTTGCCGCCGGCTCGAGTCCAAACTTGGCCCGAGCGCGTGAAAATCCATGCCGCGCCCTGGTTGTTGTCATCCGTCGATCCTCCCACCAGTGCGGTATCGCCATCCGCGGAGAGCGCCACCGAACGGCCTTCGGAGGCGGCGCCAACCGCTCCGCTGCCTACCAGCTTTGCGCCCTGTTGGGTCCAGACTCCACCTGCCCTGGTAAAGACCCACGCCGCACCGATCCCGTTGTCATCGGATGTCCCGCCGAGGATGGCTGTGTTTCCATCGGAGGAGAGCGCCACCGCCGAACCTTGGTGTGCTTTGCCTGTCGCGCTGCTGCCGATCAGCTTGGCCTGCTCGGTCCAAATGCCATCCACACGTGTAAATACCCAGGCCGCGCCGGCTCCTTCGTTATCGCCGTCGCCACCGATCAGAGCCGTGTTGCCATCCGCGGAAAGTGCCACGGAACGGCCCTGGAAGACGTTCGCTCCGATGGCATCCGTTGCCCGCAGCTTCTCACCCTCCTCGATCCAAGCTTTGCCGGACCACCTGAATACCCAAGCTGCGCCCCGACCGTGGCCGTCGTACGGGCCGCCCTCAATCAGCGTGGTTCCCTCGGTCGAAAGCGCAACCGAAGTGCCCTGGCGCGCGCTATCCGATTGCGATGCGCCGGTTCCAGAGATCTTCGCCCCCCGTTCGACGAGCTGGGCGTTCGCTAACGACGCAGATAGCGCGCACACCACGAGCAGGCGCGAGAAGAGGTACTGGTGCTGGAGAGAAGGCATCTTTGACTCGCCTTTTACGAGAAGCTGAAGATGACGGTTATCGTGATCAACTGACCCGCCTGGACGAGCAAGTTCGTGGTGGCAGACGTAAACGGCCACGTCGCGCACGTAGTTTGCGTCGTAGAGTTGCACGTCACCAAACCGCTAGAGACCATGTTGAGCGTGAGAGGAGTGCCTATCGGTGAGCTGGTGCCTTGGAGGATGACCTGGCTTCCCCCGGCGCCCGACTGGACAGTAAGCGAAGTGTTGCAATACTGTTGGAAATTAAAACAAGTGGTCTGCTGGATGGATGGAGTAGTGCCGAATGGGAAGCCGTTGGCAGCGGTCAATCCTAGCGCAATATTCCAGCTCGACGTGAAGGATCCCGGCAGCAGAAGTGTGGCTAGCGCGGCCTGACCGCCCGGGACAAGCGCATTCTCCAATTCATGCCGCGAAGCCAGCGAGCCATCCGGATTGCGAATCTCGATCACCCAGTGCCCGTGCACCTTGATCCCCTCGCTCTTCGCCCGCACTTCCGGCTTGGCTTGTTTCTCTTCTCCAAACCCTAGCCCGGCCCAAGCCAGGGTGAGTAAGGCAACCGTCGTGAATCTCATCTTCCCCTCCATGTTTGATGTACCCTCGCGCGGCATATTGCGGGTTGACCGCTTAGTATCGTTTTCATATCTCTCACACTGGAGATAGGCGTCGGTTGTGCTGGAAAACTATCATCCGAGGATTGGCTCCCATTCGGTGCACGGATTCAAAGTGAATGCGGAAAGCAAACTGTGCCACCCTCAAAGGAATTATTCTTTGATCCGTCATATGAGTTTCAGGTCTATCATCGTCTTTCGGAGTCTGATTCTCAATTCCCAGGCCGTGGATTTCAGCATCCCCACGCATGGACTTCGGGTTCCGCGATAGTGAGCTGAGAAATAAGGTCTTAGATGCCCGCCTTCCCGGAGGTGAGCGCGGGCTCGACCGCTCGCGTCCCGATACTGTTGCGCGCCGCGCGCTTAACTGGCTACTTTGAGCGGCTGCGAAGTCCGTTCGAAGTAGTCAATCGCGTCGGCTAGAGATATTAATATGCGATCCGGACGAGGGTGCTCAAACCGGTCGAGGGCCTGTTGGATATCGCCCGTGAAGCCCCACACACCAACAACTACTTTCGCCTTCGGAAATTTCATTTTTAGCTGCCTAGCTGAGGCCCGGGCTTGTGAAAACGCGAAGGGGGGCAGGGCTGAAAGACAAATCACATCCTGGGATTGAGGTTGGATATGAGTGAACATGGAATGGATGGCCTCGCCGATCGGAAATGCGATCGCAGGTATCCCATGCCGCTCCAAGAGCTGTGCCAGCATTGAGGCGGTGATCTCATCGGCTTCGTCAACGGCTGGTATACAAAACACTCGACCCTCGAAGGCCGGCTTCTGTGTCTCAGGAGGCGCGGTTGCAGCCCCATTGTCCTCAGCGGCTGGAGCGGCTGGCTCTGGCGCAAAGTTCCAATACTCAACAATCATTTCCTTCATACTGAGAAAAATGTATCTCTCGCGCGTTTCGTCGAGAGCGCCCTTGTGGCGATGCTGCTCAGCCAATGTGAGAGCCGGCACAAACACCCGATCGTACAGTTCCAAAAGAGACTGCTGCTTCAAAAAGAGATCGGCAACGTCTCTGGCTTCCTCGCGGTCCATGGCGAGCAGGCGCTGATAAACCTGCGTTTCAACAGTAAGGACCGGCTCATCCCCGAGCAGGATGTGCAAGAACGAAAACTGGGGAACGTAGCGCCCCAGGACGGCCACGCACACGGTGAGCGGCATAGATAAGATGAGGCCCGCTGGTCCCCAGAGGATAGTCCAAAATACGGTTGTGACGAGGATTGCCAGGGAAGAAACACCAGTGTGTGCTCCATAAAGCCGGGGTTCCACCCAATTGCCAATTACCAACTCCAAGCTGACGAATAATACGAGTACCAGAATGGGAGCCCGCCAAGTGTTGAAAACTGCGAAGGAAAGCAAGAGCGGCAAGGCCCCAGCGAACATTGTGCCGACGTAAGGCACGATTCGCAGAACGGCCGCGACCGTCCCCCACAGGGCAGCGTAGGGTAGCCCCATAAAATACAACCCGACTCCGATCAACAGCCCAAACCCGGCGTTGACGGCGAATTGCAGCAGAAGATAGCGGCTCACTCTCTGCGCGGCATCATCGAGTGCCTGGGTCATCAGGTTCAACTGACCCAATCCGGCCAATCTCAGAAGACGGTTCCGCACGTCTTGCCGCTCAATCAGCAGGAACACACTAAAGATCAGAACGATACCGGTAATGCCCAGGGGCCGGACAAATCGACGGGCCAAGTCGCTCACGTAATCGAAAGTGTTGGCGGGTTTTTCGACGACCTGCACTGGAATTGGCCCCCCGGCGGGTTGGAGCCGCGTGGTGGCGCGAGTCCGGTCATTTTCAATCCGCGCAGCCGATGCTGTGGTTGGAGCCGGAGCCGTGGATAGTTCCTTGCCAAGCCGTTCGACACTTTCCGCCGCCTTCCCTAGCGAACCCTTGCCGGAACTCCGGAGACTTGTCATCTTTTCGTGAATGTTCTGCTGATAGTTGGGGAGCTCGTTTACAACTGCGATGAGTTGGTTCAAGATTATCCATCCGACATCACCGGCGACGGCGAGCGAAAGGACAACCACGACCAGGACGGCGGGGGCGCGCCTGAGGCGGAGCTTCTGCAACCAATTGACGGGCGGAGTCCAGATGAGACTCAAGACGAGGGCAAAGGCAAGAGGAATCAGCACCTCTCGCGCGAGATACATTACCACAACTACCGCCGCTACGATAACCAGCGGCCGCGCACTCCAGCGGCCGGTTACGGTGGAATCGGATAGGCGTTCTATTTTCACGATTTGTTGGGAGGATTCCGATCGAACAAGCGCAGGCGATGATTGCGACTTTGAACCAGAACCATCGCCTGCGGGCGAGCTACGCCGCTGCGGCTGCGCCTTTGATTAAGCCACTTGCGATTTTTCGCAAGGTGTGTTCCGCGGCCTGCTCTTCTTTGAGCGATTGCTGAAGTAAACCTACCACTTCGTGGGCGTCCATGCGCTGGGCCAGGCTGATGGCGGTGAGATAGCCCGCCATTTCGTAATGCTCAACACGGCTGCCGGCACCGATGATCCCAAGATCCAGAATCGTATCGTCACCATCCTCCGCGAGAGCTTCGGCTCCTTCTTTAATGACACCCTCCATACCCTCGCACTTCTTGCCGCTGGGCTTGATATCCAGAAGCTTGCCCACTTCTTCCAGCCGGGCCACTTGTCCTTCCGTCTCTTTGAGGTGGTTCTTGAATGCCGTGGCTAGGGCAGCATCATGCGAACCTTTGGCCATCTTCGGGATCGCCTTGGTCAGCTGCTTTTCAGCTGAGTACAAGTCCTTGATTTCGTCTTCCAACAGGTCTTTGACCGTCTTTTTCTCTGCCATGTCCAATGCTCCTTCTTTCTTTATGTATTTTTTTTGTTGCTCTCAACTCTTAATTTGACGCGCTGACGATCAATTTTTTTCCTTCGGAGGAGGCTTCGACTCCGTGCGGCTCGCTGGGCGTTGCTTCTCTTGCAGCTTCTGCTGCTCGGCGGTGTGTTTTTGCTGCAATTGTTGCGTCTGTTGCTGGTGTTTCTGTTCAACCTGCTGCTTTGCTGGTTCATCGGCTTTGCGTTGTGCAAGCCGTTGGTGGTCCTGCTCCTGACTCTTTTGCAGCTTCTGCCGCTCCTGATCCTGCTTGGCGTTTAGAGCGTTTTGTTGTTTTTGGTAACTCTGGTCGAGCTGAGGCTTGCCTGTATTCGGAGCCGGCGGACGTGTGGGAGAAATTTCGTTGGCATGGACCGGCGTGTTGGGACGCGCAGCGGTTGGGTTTCCCGAGGCGCGAGTTGCCGAACGATCGGTCGCGGGTTTGTAGGATGGCGCGGCCGCTTTGGCTGCTACGACATTCCCGCGAAATTCCGCAGGCTTCGCCGTAGCAGCGATGGCCGGCTTGCCATGATTCTGCGATTCAAAGAGCTGGCGATTCGTGCTGGCCGTCTGCACATGGCTTCTTTGCGCAGCCGTGGGCGGGACGTGTCTCGCATTCGCAGCCGCTTCCTCTTGTTGGGTTGGGCGAGCCGTGAGACCGCCTTGACCGCCGTTGTAGCTCACGCTGATGTTATTCACGACTACTGTTTTGTTGTAGACATTCGTTACGCTGCCCACGTTGTTCACGGAGCGATTGTAGAAGAAGGCCCCGTTGTTCCAATAGCCGCCGGCGTAGCCGACACCGACATAGCCAAACCCATAGTTGATGCCCCCATAGAATCCGACCTGAGGACCCCAATAGCCTTCATGGAAAACAAAAGCACCATCGCCCCAGCCCCAATAACCCGGGGTCCATAGGAAACCAGGCTCCGGAGCCTGAACCCATGTGGCAGGCACCCAGAAATAGCCGTCGGTGTCGTCGTATGCCCAATATCCCGGTGTCCAAATGTAGCCGTCGCCGGGGCAAAGAGGTTGATCGTAAACAGGCAGCGGCGGCGGGGCGATGCCAATTGAAAGGATGATACCCGCGGACGAGGTGAATGGCATAGCCAGCACCATCACGAGCACAAGAAAAAGTGAGCTGAACGTAAATTTAAAATTCATAGTATCTCCGGCAAACCAACGAGCCGCGCATGATACGCGGCCCGTTCCTTCCACGCAGTTCTTCGACGGTTAGACCTTGCTCGACACTGCATCCTTCTCGACGCCGTGCGAGCTGACAGCCTTTTCTCCCGTGGAGGAGATATCTTCGGCTCCGGTCCGCTTCAACAGTTCTTTCGCCCTGGTGATCTCGTCAGAAGTATCGCAATGCACAGATAACAGGACGCCACCATTTTTGATGCGACCTTCGTAACGTTTAGCCTCATATTCAGGCATGCCGATGCCGACCAGTGCACCGATCAATCCGCCGACGGCTCCCCCAACTCCCAGGCCGGCTAAAGCGCCCATGATTGGACCCGCCGCTATGAACGGACCGACACCCGGGATAGCCAAAGCTCCGATGCCAGCCAGTAGTCCGAGGGTTCCGCCAACGGCTCCGCCTGTCGTGACTCCCGCGGTGGTGCCTTCGGGCGCTTTGGTATTCTTCTCATGCGCGAACTCTTTCGAGCTCTGGTTGTCCGGTAGCAACACCGAAATGTCATTGTGTGAAAAGCCGGCCGCCGCAATCTGATCGACGGCGCGTTCAGCCTGACCGCTGCTTTTATATATTCCAAATACCGCTGTGTTCTTGCCTGCCATGTAAAATCCCCTTTTTGGTTTGAAATGTTTTCTAATGCTTGACCGAGATCTGATCGGTCACTTTATCCGGCTTACGCGTCCTGGAGTCGCTTACCTCCCTCTTCCAATTTCTTCCCGGCACTATGGGCAACGTCCTTGGATGTATCGACTACTTTCCCAGCCGCCTTCTTGGCAGCAGCGGCCGCGTCGTCGATTTTCTCGTTCGCTTTGTCTTTCAGATCGCTCATCGTTTCTCTCCTTTTGATTTCTTGCTCTTTCCAGGTTGATTTGCCTACCTGAAGAAGGTTTTCGGTCCTATCGCGAAGGTTCCGCGCACGAGCTTTCCAGGCATCGGCTGCACGACCGGCAATGCCGCCAATACGGTTACGCGTTTTACGGCCAGCTTCGGGGACTAGAAGAACAGTGGCAACAATTCCAACTCCTAGACCCGCCAGAAACGGGGTAAATGATGAATTACTCTTCTGCAAAATTGTTCTCCTTTGATACATCTTGTCTGTGGCATCCTCGCGGATGTCTGCCTATAGATGATTCATCAGGAACCATGCAAAAACCAACACGCCAGGAACGCCGAGGCCAAAGGCCAGAATGTATTTCATGTTTTCTCCTCCTCTCTCCGCACCCGAGAGTGACGGACGCTAAACACAAGGCAAATTAGTGGCCTTTGAGACTTACTTCCCAAACTGAACGCTTGCAGCACTTTTCGTAACGACCCGCGTTATCAGATAAGTAATGGTTACGAAGCAGGGCGCTATCGCCTGACGAATGTACATGGTGGTTTTGAGAGGAAACCATAAAAGGAATCGGCATTCGGAGGGGAGACAGCGAAGCGCCCGGCGGGCGACTTCAGAAATCATTTCTGTTTGCGCGCCGCCGGGTGTTCAGAAGCCGATGCGTCTACCGGTTGCGCTGGTCTGAGTCCCGGTTAAGCGCCCTTTCGAATTTGGCGGCGACGGCCGGAGTCTTGAAGTCGCCCGTTAGGATTTCTCGATTGGTGGAATCGTGACCGTAGAGTTCCCGGTCTGTTTCCCCGTCCGGACGAAGGGTGGCGCCTTCGAGCGAGATCCCCGCGAACAGGCCGCGCGAACGTGAATAAGACAGCATTTCAGCGTGCATCACCGCGTCCGTCTGGGCGCTCGCATCACGTCCAACCGGACCAGCGGCAGCGGTTGCCTCTCCGCCGATCGTGAACTTGTCAGACAACAAATGCCGCATACCGTCATCGTTCATCACCAGCAACACCACATCGGTTTCGGAAGCACCAATCTGAAACCCGACGCTTCCGCCCTCCACGCGCATCGCCGCCGGCGCACTCCAGCCACTGCCACCTTCCCGGCGGCATACCGCAAAGCCGCGGCCATATTTGGCGCCGAATATAAAGCCGGCCTTCTTCATTCCAGGAACCACCACGACGCAACGCGCCTTGTCGATGAGATCGTGGGGAATGCCCCGATCGTCGGCCTTCATCATGTCGGTCAGCGTCTCGGCCGAAGCGTCCAGCCTGTCGTCAACCTTGATTTCCCTATCCGCCGCGAAAGCGGCGGTAGTGACGGAACCGGCCAGCGCCAGAATCCTTGCGTATTTTGAAATTCTCATAAGTGTTCTCCTTTGGTCGTTGATCTTTAGATCTGTCTTCGAGCTGGCGCCAAGTGGCCGATCCATCCATACCCAAACCGGTAATTTTTCCCCGCTCTACCCGGCGCCGCCCGGTGCTATTTCTCGAGCACTTTCTCGACTTGGCCTATCTTTTTCTGGATCTTACCTCCGAGCTTTTCGTCCAGACCTTCGCCCTCTAAGTCGGGGTTATTGGTAAGCTTACCGGCCTGCTCCTTGATCTTGCCTTTGGTTTCGTGCAGCTTGCCTTCAAGCTGGTCCTTTGTGCTATCTTTCATAAGTTTGTTTGTCCCTTCTTTCCTGAATTTGTCCTCGCGCAAGCGGATATGCACGTTGAACGCCTAAGTCCAGAGAGGCACGAACGCCGTTTGCTGTAACGAATTGACCGGGCCGTCAGTCTAACCGAAGACGGCCCGAGATTAGTCATGCGGCCGGCGAGCCAGGAGACTCATGAGCGACCGCGTTGATTTCGAAATTGTATGTCCCAACGACCACAACCAGACAGTTACATTCGGTCGCAAAGAATTCGAAGAAACGCTGAAATCGGGTGCGTTGGTGTTCCACTGCAATACGTGCGACGCCAACTGGCCTCCCTCCCATGAAGACATCGCCAAAATTCGAAAACAGTTCTCGAAGAATTAGTGACGCCGGGGACTATCGATAGCCCATCTCGCGCTTGTACCGCCCCACTAGCTCGGCTGCTTTCGCGCCCTCGCCCAGGTCCGTGTAGACCCCGCGCAACAATTCCACCGCCGGTTCCAGCAGCGGATCAAGATCGAGCGCTCTTTCGAGATGCGGGACGGATTCGGCCTTCCTGCCGGCCGCAATCAGAGCCGAAGCGGCATTCACTTCGTAAGGAGCATACGCCGGTCGAAGCAGCAGGACCTTTTCGAAGCGCCGCAGAGCCTCGGCTGGTTGTTTTGCACGAAGCAACACACTTCCCAGGCTGGTCAGCACTGCCGGGTCGTCCGAATAGTCCTTCTCATCCTGAATCAGCATGCGGTAGCCGCGAACCGCCTCCCGTGACGATTCGTTCTGCAATCCAACGGCTATCAGAGCGAGAGCGAAGTTACGATCACGCAGGCGCGGCTCTGGTTCACGCCATGCGGCCAGAGTTGCCGGCGGTTCCGCGTTAGCACTCCCCTGCCTCGGCTGCCGGGTGATTCGATGATCGGTAAACACCGTGTGTCCGCCGTCGCGCGCGGGCAGGCGCGGCATGTGACACGCCACGCAATCGCGGCCCGGCGCGGCGTGGGATTTTTCGAGCGTCGCGCCGTGGCAGCCTAGACAGCGGTCCCGGAAGTACGCGGCCGGTTGTGCCGGAATTTCATGAGGATTGTGACACGTACCGCACCACAGCTTGCCGGCGCTCTTTTGGGCACAGACGCTGAGGGCCAGTTGCTCCGAGTGACTAATGACTTTAAGTGTTTCACCGGCCGGTTGCGCCGCGATGTAGATGGTGTAGGTATCTTCCAGGAGTTGGCCCGGCTGAAAGTCCGCTATGCTCTTGCCCGGATTTGGAATCCGTACTTCTCCAGCCAAATGGCACTGCTCGCAGATGCTGTCCCGCGCGGCGCCTGCGAGCTTGGCCGGATTGATGATCGATCCAGCACGTGGCAACTTCTCGTGCGCTTCACCTGGGCCGTGGCAGCGCTCGCAGGAAATGCTCTCGCCCGCGAAAGCCGGCGTCTGGTACCGGTTCAGTGTATCGGGAATCGGTTGAGGTTTGCCCGCATGGCACAGCAAACATTCCAGCGTAACCGGCCGGGAAAAGTCCGGACTTCGCGATTCTTCATAACCCGGGGCGACATCCCATTGGTGCCGATTCGAGTAATAAGAAAGTGGAGATTGAAACAGATGATCGCCAACCTCGACAAGGTATCCGTAGGCGTGCACGCCGGAGCCGATGACAAATGCGATCTTCTGCTCCGAGGATGCGCCGCCGCGCTCGAATCGTTGAATTACGCCGGAGGAGCTCGATCGAATGGAGAATCTGGTTTTTGAGAATGCGTGCTCGAAGGATCCGTCGGGTTGTGGAGTGGCCTGGCTTAGAGAGTGGGCCATCGCCGATTGCCGATAGCCCAACACTTCTTTCGCGTGGCATTGTGCACAATGCGGCTCCGCGGCACACGCCGGCATTGCAACAGCCAACAACATCGCAGCCAGGATCGCTTTAGACACTATGGCCGATCCGGTTCATCCACCTGTAGAATCTGCCCGGCGTGTACATCCTTCAAAACTTGCCGGACACCGCTGGGCCAGTGGATCTCGATGGTTTGCGCAGCGGCATCGCTTCCCAAACCGAAATGCACCCGCTTGTCGCTCGACGAGAGATAACTGCTCGCCGTCGAGACCGTCGCGTACTGCGCGCCCGTTGACGTTACCATTTTCACCAACGCTCCAATCGCGTCCCGGTTACTCTGGTGACCGATCAGCTTCAGCGTCAGCCAGTGATTGTCCGTGTTGGTTTCATTGTGGATTACATAGGCTGGTCCGTCATTGGTTGACACCACGGCGTCGACACGGCCGTCGTTATCGATATCTCCAATCGCCAAGCCGCGAGCCACCCACGCTTCATGGAAGATTTTGCCCGAAGCATCCGAAACATCTACGAAACCATGGCCGGTATTTCGCGCCAACAGCATCGGCTCGCGATACCGGAGTTGGGGATTGGTCAGCTCGATGGTGTCCAAATCATGTCCCTGCGCGATCAGTAGATCCTTCCAGCCATCATTGTCATAGTCCATCAGCCGCAGGCCCCATCCGGAATGCAGCATCGATATGCGGCCCATACCGGAAGTTTTGGTGATGTAGTTAAAGGTACCGTCGCCCGCATTTTGATAGACGGCATACATCTGGTTTGCAAGATTATCCACCACCAGATCAGGCAGGCCGTCATTGTTGAAGTCGGCAAAGTCGACGCCCATTCCGGCGTAGGTGCGGCCATCTTCATCCACGGCCACCTGCGCTGCCAGGCCTTTCTCTTCGAAGGTCCCGTTGCCTTTGTTGTGAAACAAAAACTCAGGCATGGAATCGTTGGCGATGAAGATGTCGATGTGGCCATCCAGATCGTAGTCCGCGATCGCGATTCCGAGACCTTTGCCCGGTAGAGCCAGCCCGATCTTCTGTCCAACTTCTGTGAAGTGGCCGTTCCCGTCGTTGTGATAAACCAGCGGCGTGACGGGTTTGAACGTATCGGGATGACAATAGGCGCGCGCACCTTCGCGATGTTCGCCGCACCAGATATCGTCGAAATCCCATTGCAGATATCGCAGCACCACTAGATCCAAGAGGCCGTCATTATCGAGATCCACCCAGGCCGCGCTGGTAGACCATCCGCTGCCACCCACTCCCGCCGCGGATGTCACGTCACTGAATGTTCCGTTGCCATTGTTGTGATACAGCTTGTTTCCGCCGTATGCGGTGACGTAGAGGTCCTCGTAGCCGTCGTTATCGAAATCGCCCACCGCAACGCCCATGCCGTATCCCACGCCACTCAGGCCGGCCTTTTCCGTCACGTCTTCAAAAGTTCCGTCGCTCTTTTGGTGAAACAGACGGTTCCAGTGCGCGGGTCCGGTCTTCTGCGGGATGAATCCCTTTGGAGTGGGATCGGTGAGCGGCGCGCCATTTACCAGGAAGATATCGAGGCGGCCATCGTTGTCATAGTCGAAGAGCGCCACGCCGGAGCCCATGGTCTCCGGCAAGTATTTCTTGGACGTATGCGAAGCGACGTGCTGGAAGCGGACTCCGCTTGCGGCTGTGATATCGACGAAGTTTCCGGGCGTCTCCGAAGCAGTTAGGAGAAACGCGCATAAGATAAAAAATGCTTGGCCGGACCGCTTCAATCCGTCATGGTAACGTGCCACGATTACCGCCGCTCTTCGACGGTGGTGTACCGGTTTACCGGCGGATCGTTCACAACTTGTACCATTCCGGATGGCCATTTGATGGTCACGCGATCCACTTTCGCGCAGGTGCCCAATCCAAAATGCAATCGCGGATCGTCGCGCGACAAATAACTTCCGCCGTTACGAACTGTATCGAACTGCGTTTTCCCGCAATATCCGATCTCGACGCTGCTTCCGATCGCATCCCGGTTACTGCGCGTTCCATGCAGCGAGAGACCGATCCACGAGTTGGAGTTCGCCGTCTTATTTTGGAGAAGCAAAGGCTGGCCCGAGATCGGCAACACCACCACATCCATGCGGCCATCGTTATCGAAGTCGCCCGCGGCGCCTCCCCGGTAGGAATTGTCCGGCACGGCGGGATAGTGAAAGACCGGCGCGAATTCCCCGCCCTGATTGAGCAGCACCGTGAAGGGCTGAAAATAATGCGGCGACTTCGGATAGACGTGGCCGTTAGCCAGCCAGAGATCCCGTTGTCCGTCATTATCGAAGTCGGCAAACCCGCAAGCCCAGCCCAGGTAGGTTCTGGTAGCTTTCGCGATGCCCGCGGCTGATGAAATCTCGTCGAAGAAACCGGATTTGTCCTGCCGGAACAACGGGAAATAGTCGTCGAAAAAAGTTGTGGTCAGCAGGGCCAGTCTACCCCGGTTGTCGAAGTCCCCCACCGCCACGCCCATGTTGGATTGACTTTTTCCGTCAGCGCTCACGGCCACGCCGCGCTCGAGAGCCGCCTCCTTGAACGTGCCGTTCCCCTGATTCAAGAATAGAAAATTCGGGTCCGAGTCATTGGCCACGAAAAGATCGATCTTTCCGTCCTGATTGAAATCGTCGAACACGGCCGTAAAAGCGTGCGTCGGCTTCACGGCGCCCAGGCCCGCCTTCCGAGTTACATCGGTGAAAGTACCGTCGCCGTTGTTGTGATACAGCACGCCACGGCCCCCCGGGAGCCCAATGGGTCCACAGAACGCAGAGAATCCCATGTAAGGACAGACCGGCGCGGGTTCGGTGAGCGAAATGGAGTGGATATCCGAATAGCCGGCTACGTAAAGATCCAGATAGCCGTCGTTGTCGAAATCGCCAAACGCGCTGCCGGTATGCCATTCCACGTTGCGGCTCAAACCTGCCGCGGCTCCCACCTCGGAGAACGTTCCGTTGCCGTTGTTCTTATAGAGCAGGTCGACGCCGATGGTAGTGATCAGGATGTCCGTGTAGCCGTCGTTGTTGTAGTCCGCGGCGTTTGCGCCGGTTCCCCAGTAGGCATTCGATAAACCGGCGCGCTCGGTCACATCTTCAAATTTTCCGTTGCCCAGATTGTGGAACAGGTACACGCCACCCTTGGACGGCGCGGGCAATTGGCCGCCTACCACGCGACGCAACTGCTCCATGCTGGAGCCATTCACGATCAGCAGATCCATCAGGCCGTCATTGTCGTAGTCGAGCCAGGCGGCGCCGCTGCCGTTGGCTTCCGGAATCCAGCGCTTCTCGGGGCCTCCGCAACGCATCTCGGCGCGAATTCCGGCGGCGCCGGCCGTCTCTAGGAACTGAATTCCGGATGTACTGCCGGCCTGGGAGAGAATTGCGAGGACGGGAAAAATGATGAGGACCAATCCAACGCGGATGCGCGAGCCGAGCCGCGACCGGGAGGGAGCGCTACAACATGCGCCGCTAGTTCTCGTGTTCGTGGTAGCGCTTCTAAGGAACTCGCGCAAAACGGAGCGCGCCGCGGGCCAGTTCCTGATCCCTTTTGCGGTGCGCGCCGCACCCTTTGCGCTTCTAAGGAACTCGCGCAAAACGGAGCGCGCCGCGGGCCAGTTCCTGATCCCTTTTGCGGTGCGCGCCGCACCCTTTGCGCTTCTAAGGAACTCGCGCAAAACGGAGCGCGGCGCGGGCCAGTTCCTGATCCCTTTTGCGGTGCGCGCCGCACCCTTTGCGCTTCTAAGGAACTCGCGTAAAACGGAGCGCGGCGCGGGCCAGTTCCTGGTCCGTTTGGCGGTGCGCGCCGCACCCTTTGCGCTTCCTGCCGGTCGCGGCTCAGCTTGTGTCACGCACCAATCCAACACCTGCGAGGCGTAGTAGTATAGCAACATAATATCAGTAATGCTCCATCGGCTTTTGACAACTTCCTGCCTGCTGTTTCTGCTTTCGGGATGCCCGGAATTGACGGCCCAGAACGGTTCCAGCGGGGACGATCCTCGCGTGCAGGAACTTTACGGCCAGGCGAAGAGTGCTCAGGCGCAGGGCGATATCGCTACCGCTATCGCCAAATATGAAGAGATTCTGAAAATCGCGCCGCGCTTGGGTCCAGCCTACAATAATCTGGGCGCGCTGTATTTCCGCCAGAGGGATTATCAGAAAGCGGCCAACGTTCTGGAAGCTGGACTCAAAATCAGCCCGGCGATGCCGTCGGCCTCGGCGCTGCTCGGCATTTCGCTTTTCGAGATGGGCGAGTATGCCAAGGCGCGGGTCCGTCTGGAAGCGGCCCTCCGCGCCAATGCGGCCGATAGCAACGCGAAGATGTACCTGATCCGTGATTTGACAAAGTTGGGAGATTATGAAGCGGCCGAAACTCACTTGCGGCAACTGGCCGGGCGCGAGCCGAACAACCAGGAAGTCTGGTATTTGCTGGCCAAGCTTCATATGAAGCTGGCGGAACAGGACCTGGCGAAGATGAACACCATCGATCCCCATTCGGTACTGTCGCACGAGTTGTCCGGAGAGATGATGGAGGCCATGAACAATTACGACGGCGCCGTGGTGGAGCTGAAGAAGGCGGTAGAGATGGCCCCGCAGCGGCCGGGCACTCACTATAAGCTGGGGGACGCCTATTTCAGTCTTTCGCAATGGGACCTGGCCACGGAGCAATTCCAGGCGGAGATCTCTGTCGATCCGGCGAACTGTCTGGCGCCCTGGAAGATGGGATCCATCGTCCTCGAGAAGAACGGAAATCCGGAAGAGGCGCTCGGGGACATGAACCGCGCGCTTTCAATGTGCCCCAGCCTGACGGGCGCCAGGGTGGATCGCGCGCGCGCCTTGGTTAAGCTAAACCGCAACGCGGAGGCAGCCACGGATCTTGAGGCGGCCGCGAAAGCCGATCCGGCTGAGCCCAGCACTCACTTTCTCCTGGCGAAGGTGTATCGCGCGCTCGGACGCAGG
>Ga0187847_10001953_pt1 | contig 17378 bp, 19 predicted proteins | sample June2016WEW_4_10_FD_132458 | JGI IMG/M metagenome (GOLD analysis project Ga0187847, IMG submission 132458) | Peatland microbial communities from SPRUCE experiment site at the Marcell Experimental Forest, Minnesota, USA - June2016WEW_4_10 | ecosystem: Environmental > Terrestrial > Soil >...
CCCAAAAAAAGTGCCCTCGGGTGGGTCCTTTCCGGGGGGCCCGGGTTTTTACCCAACCCCCAAACCCCGTTGCGGGTTTCTTTCCCCCCCCCCCCCCAATTCACAGGAGGGAGCATCTTCTCGCGCGAGAATCAATCGCACTTCTGTTTCATAACTTCCATTTGAATAAAACTTCAGCCATGCAACGAGCTCGTGGTAAGCTTCCTTTCCAGGGAGAAACGAGAGATACTGAGTGAAACGCATCGGACCTAGAAAAATTCGAATACGCCCGTGGTGATCCCAAACTTCGTCTCCTGCCACCACTCCAACTCCAAGGCGTTCGCTATTCCTGCCGGGTTTCAGGAAGCATGTCTGATTTTCGGAATTCAACTTGCGCCATGCGCCGGCAAATTGCTGAACGCGCGCTGGAACGCAAAAGTAATCCTCGATGATCTGCTGTAGAGAGGCTGCCGAACGTACATGGTGAGCCAGTAAGCCAACATAATTCAGATACGCGACATCTGGAATTCCACTACGGCCGCGCAAACCCTCAGTGCCAAGACCCAGAATATCCATAAGGCGGGCCGATAACCGATCGCCTTGCGACCTTTCGTACTCGATAAAAAAACGATATTTTTCCCAACCTCGGTAGAAGAAAGAAATCATGCGGTGGTTGAAGATATTTAGAAAATCCTCCATAACATGATCCTTCTGCCGAATTCGCGCCAGCAGAAACTCCGTGTAGGACGCAGGCATAACAGAAATTGCAGCACACAGCCCCATAAACTCTACCGTCATACTTATCTGGCCATTTTCCATGCGCCTCAAATCGAAAATCTCGCTAGGAGGAAAGGCAAGTGAAGTGCGGGCAGAAAACCGGATGGTTTCGCCTTGAGGCGTGATGAAATATCCCACCGGTGCGCGCTCCTTCTCCATATTCTGAAGCATCCGCACAGCCTGAAAGAAATGCACTCGGAATGGCTCCTCTTCCAGCATCAGACGAAGATTCCGAAACTCGGGTCTTTCGAAATTCTCTTTTGTCTTCGCGGTTATAGTAGAGCCTGAGTCCCCGCTCTTGGTGGCCATTTTCCCAGCGCCTCCTTTCGTAGAGTGCTTCGCGCGCTTAGTTGCGAAAAGCTATTGATCGAAGCGTAGCCGGCGAGAAACTTGTCCATTATGGAGGCGAACAGATATAAGCCACTGCCAGCAAACTGCTGCTCGTCAAATTCGATTTCCACCTGCGTGCCTCGCGCAGGAATAAGTCCGTATGCTGAATCGACTAATGCAAATCCAGGCGAAGACTTCATGCGCAAGATGGACCCTACCTGGTTTTCGCTCGCCGTCGAGTCGGTATGGTTATGAAGCCGCAAGATCTCCTGCATTGCCGTCTTGCCCTCTTCATTGAGAGACAGATAATTCAGGGAGAGCAGCGAAATTAGCCGCCACAAATTCTCTTTCCCTTCTGTTGGATTGGTACTCGTAGTTGGTCGTCGCAAGGCTGTAATTGTCTTGGCGGCCGCATACCCGACGGCTTCCAGATCGCCATCTTCCGATCCAAATTGGAAGCGAGAAGGAAGGTCGAAGTTAGTACAAAGGGTATTCACCATCAGCACGTCAGCTTCGGGATCTGTAAAACTTCCTGTCAGGTCAACCACTGAGATACTCATTGTTGATGGCTCTCGTTCACCAAACTCATTCAAGTGCCGGGTCGCCACCCAAAATGCAAGATCATTCCTTTTGTGGGTCTGGTGACGATACGCGTACATCGGTTCCAGCACAACCGATTGACGCAGTTGCGGGTTCGTTGCGACAACTTCTTCAATGCTGAATATTTCCATGGCCGCTGTATGGCGATTATCCGGAACTATCTTATATTCGTGGCGCGTCCGATTCAACAGAATCGGCTCCGAGGTTTGCGGAAAGAGGTTGATGGCAGGAGTACAACTAAGTCGAAAGGTCCGCTCATTTACACCAAGCTCAAGGACTTGCTGCCGCTCGGCGCGTTCGAAGCTGGAAAACAAAAAGACAATCTCGGCGTCACCGCCAAAATTGGATTGCGTCAAAGGTTCAAGTCCTTCGAGATCAAAAAAAAGAAATTTCTCCGGAAGTGCAAAATATTCCTGTAAGAGCCTGTGGCCATCCATCGAACGCCGAACAAAGGGCAATAGGCACTCCTCGGCATCGAAACCCACCATCCGAAGCCGCGAGGGATCGATGACAATCAGCCGCTTTTCATCTTTCGGATCGCGTAGCTGAATCTCGATGCAGTTTTCCGCAAGAAGCTCATAGAGTGAATAAACCACACTTGCATCCCCAGCTAGATGAAAGCGCAAGCGCGAGAGCGGTAGCCCGGAGAAGATCACATCCCTTTGGCAGCGAAGCTGCAAACGCGCTGAGGCTGCTACTTGCAACCCAGCAGAAGCGCGCGGTGGCCTTTGCATCCGCTCTGGCTGACGCCACTCTGCAGCCGTCACCGTAAACGGCCATAGATCGACGTCATATGCAGTGAGAAAGCGGCAGGGCAATTCCTCGACCGTGGCCTTTGTCACAAGCGGCGTTCCTTTGGGAATACGCATACCTGCTGTCTTCTTTCCCTGCGCCGGGTCCGATTGACACTCCACAATAGTCATCGAAGGGATAGGGCGAAGATAACTAGGATGGATGATTCGAATGAGGGATTCGCATATCTCTGGAAAGTCATCGTCGATTCTGCGATGCACTCTTGCAGCAAGAAATGCAAAGCCTTCAAGAAGACGGCCTACATGCGGATCGTCACAACGATCCGCGTCGAGCATAAGTCTCCCCGCGACCTTCGGATACTTGCGCGCAAACTCGGCACCCATTTGGTGCAAATAGGTGAGTTCGCGCTCATAGTATTCAAGCATCTCCTCGCGCATTAGCTACCTTACCTCATACTCACCGCTGATCAGTTCCAGCACGGTGTCGAATTTGATCTCTTCCTCCATATTCTCGTAAGTGAGACTCCCCTCAATGTAAAACTTAATGCTTCGGTTGAGCGTGTCGGAGCGCGTCAAGAAGACATGGGGATGACCGATCCTGGGCTCAAAGGTTCGAATACATTTTTCGAGCGCAAGTGTCAGGCGGCTTCGATCCTTGCCGGAGGAACTGGCAAAACTGGGAATATCCTGCAATCCGAAATTTACGATTGAAGCAGCGGTAGCGGGATAAGATTGCAAGGCCGGCATAATAGGTTGCCTTGTGTTCAATAACCATTCCAAATCCCGCTTCAGAGATTCACGGTACATACTGATGGATGCGGCCCGAGTTTCGGGCCACGGCTCGATATCTGTCAGCCGATCAATCAGCGACTGGGTAATCAGGATTTCAGATTTGGATTTAGCCAATGGTTCCCCCGAATTTGCCTAACTGGTCTCTTTTTTGAGAACAGTAGCATCCAACCACTGCTGCGTCTCAGGATTCGCGCCCCCTGTGTCGTCTTCTAGAGTCCAATACCGCAGTTCGGGGCGAACGGTGAGTAAATTCTCTACGGTTCCTCGTACCGCCTCCGAGATTGCTACTGCCCCAGTTTCCTGTGCGGCTTGCCAAACGTACCGATGGAGATCGATCCACGCGCGGGCGCACTCGCTAGCCAAGATGGGAAGAGATGCGCGCAGCAACTCCCTCCACGCTCCCTTCGCAGCCAGCGTGCGCAACGTCTGTCTTACCTCCGAACTCGGCCCGACTGCAAATTTCGGAGTCGGTGTTGGTCCCTGCATGCGAGTTTCTCCCAACCGCAGGCCGGCACATACTAGGTATGGCACTGGAGACATGGGATCTTTGTCAAAAATAAACTCCGAACTCTCGACAACCAGCGCATAGGCATCCGTTATTCTGCTCAATTGACTTGCTCTTGCCGGTCTCGGCCGGATTATCTGCTCGGATGTCTCCCCATCGCCTTCTGACTCAACTGCAGAGTCTGTAGCTTCCTGGCCGCCCGACTCTGCGGCTGGCTCTTCGACAACTGGAATTGGGTCTGGGTCCGTCTTGCGCCGCTCGATGAGCAATGATTCGGCTACGCGATGAACGTCGCTTAGCGCGGTTTGCAGCTTTAATAAATTCGGAACGTTACTTCCGTACACCTGCTCATTGAACTCGCCGAGATGCTTTGTTGATTGAAGCGATTCTTCGAGCGCGGACACTGCTTCTATATAGAGGCTTTTCGGACTTCCAGCATACGCCTGGTCAAAATCTTCGGCGCTCAATCTACCGCGATCGATCGAATCCTTGCGCGCTTCCTGCTTTGCGTCCGTCGTTGCATCTTTCTCATAGCCGACGGTACGAGATTCCAGGAAATCCTCATAGCTCAGTCCGCTGCGGGTCAACGGCACTTTGCGAACGGCGGCGGCGATCACACTTGCTGAAGCCTCGACCGAGAGGATCCTCAGCTCGAGGTCTCCCCCTTCCTCGATCACTGGATAAAACCCATTCCAGAAAGTTTCTTGTACTGCGCGCAAGAGTTCAATGCCGGGCGCCAAAACCGAAAAACCTTCGATCCGAAGAAGCGATTCCAAAAGCCAACCGGCCAGGCGAATGTCCTTGCTTTTCTTAGCTAACGACTCGCCTGCCAGTTTGATTACCGCGCGATGGTCGGCTTTCTTTTTCTGGGATAGCTCCCAATCTCCAACAGGAAGATCGTCGGTATCTTCTCTGCGCGCTTCCCTAATTAGTTCAAAAACTTTGTCGTAGTAAAGATCTTCTCCTGCCGGGTTGTCTCCGGCGATTGGGGTGAGCAAATCATCTCGCAGAGGCATCGTGGGACTCCTCCCCCGGCGCTGACCACGTCACACTACGAACGTCCAGCAACGGAACGTCGGTCCCATCGATGACCATCATCTTTGAGCCATAGGGAATCTCGTCAAGGGCATCGTCCGGCTCCCAAGCCGATTCTCTGCCTAACTGGACCGACTCGTCAGGATGACGCGAAGAAAGAGGACAGAGGACGGGAAGAAGAACCTCGCCGATCTCCTGCAAACGAAACTCAGGACTCGTCTCTACGCGTGCCCGCGCCCACACCAGATCGCGAAGGCTTACGGGAGGCTCAACTTCGAGCCGGCGAAGATAGCACATCGGAATCCAGGTGTAGCTGCCCGCTATGAACACTTCGAGATTCGCGCCAATGCGCGGATCTGCATCAATAAAGTTGTTGAAGGCTTTTCCATTCAAAATGCCGCCGTAAACGGCTTGCGAACGGGATGCCGGTGTCTCACGATTGGCGAACATCACTTGTCTCGTGCGCTCCGCATAGAGTCCGCTTCTATAGAGAAGAGTCCCTGCGGCTGCCTCAGCATTGGCCCCCGCAAGTATGTCCAACTGCTTTTCTGCCCGGTCAAATTCCCCGGCGAACAATAGAAGCTCGAACAGGAAAGTGCGGCGCTTGGCGTCGAGTGGATTGGATCTCAACTCGTTGCCAAGCGCCTTGACTGCTTCCCGCAGTTTCCCTTCGCGGTAAAGCTCTTGTGATGTCATTGTTCCTTAGGAAACCGTGTTGGCTGCCAGGTCGTACGTCACAGATCCTGCCTGTGTGAGAGTACCTTGCTTATCCTGGGTGCTGTACTCGATCTTGATCTTGTTGTAGGTGATGGTGACGGTCTCGCTCGGGACATCATCCGATGCCGAAGTATTAAGAGATGTCACAAACACTTCCGAAAAAGTGATCTTCAGATATACGCCACCTGTGCCGCCGCCTGCCCCCGCTTTTGTCGCGCTCAAAACTGCGCTATCGACGTGTTGCCCAGAGCACATAGCATTGAATAATTTTGGGGTCGCCTTATCCAAATGCTTCGTGAAGGTAAAGTCTGAAAGGTCAACCTTGCCTGTTCCCGAACCGCCTGTTCCTCCGACCGAACTCAACTGAGATCCACCCCAGCTGAAGGACAGCAGCTTGATTTGGCCTGCGAAGTTCTGAGTAGTCGCCTCGCCTGGAATGCTTGCGATATTCAAATAGAAATCAGTTGCCATGTCAGATCCTTTCGTGCTCGACCTTGCACAAAGGTCGGTTAGGAATTGAGGGATAGAGAGCTGGGAAGCAACCTATTTACCCGCAGGTTGGGGCAGGTCCGCTACCAGCCTCAGAGACACAGTCAGTTCATCCAGTTGAAAGTGAGGACGCAAAAAAGCAACAGCGCGCAATGCACCTGGCTTACCGACCACCTCGGTAACCTCAATGCGAGCTTCACGCAATGGCCTTTCAGCCTTGGCACTGGGCGATGCATTGTCGTCCTGAATCACGTAATTAGCGATCCACCGATTCAGAAAGAGTTCAGCCTGGGAGCGGCTCATTGTGCTGCCCAGTTTGTCTCGCATCATTGCCTTCAGATAATGAGCAAAGCGCGACATGGCCAACATGTACGGCAATTGGGCCGATAGCCTTGCGTTGGCATTGGCCTCTGGCTTGTCATAGAGCTTCGGTCTGTTGCACGTCTGCACACTGAAGAAGGCAGCATAGTCCATCCCTTTGCAATGCACCAGTGGCACAAGCCCCTGATCCGCGAGTTCCTTTTCACGACGGTCGGTGATGGCGACTTCAGTGGGGCATTTCATCGCCACGTCGCCTTCATCGGTGCGGAAGTTATGTGTGGCCAAAGATTCCACAAGACCGCCATTCTCCACGCCGCGGATCGACGCGCACCAGCCGAATCGCGCGAAGGAATTAGTCAGCCGACCGGCCAGAGCATATGCAGCGTTTCCCCAGAGATATTTTGAATGATCCTTGCCGTCGACCCCCTCCTCGTATGCAAACTCTTCAATCTGTTTCATGTCTTTGCCGTAAGGCTCGCGCATAAGAACATGTGGCAGAGTGAGCGCTACATACCGGGAATCGTCTGAACTCCTGAATCCTTTCCACCGCGCGTATTCCGTGCTATCGAAGACCTTGGAAATATCTCTGATTCCGCCGAGCTGCGAGAATTCGGTTAGATTGACCATCTCCGGTGCAGCCGCCGAGATGAACGGCGCATGAGCCGCTGAAGCTACCTGAGCGACGCGTTCTAGTAATTCAATATCTGATCCGCTCCGGCCAAACTCGTAGTCGCCTACTAGAGCTCCAAAAGGTGATCCGCCGAAAACTCCGAATTCCTCTTCGTAGACCTTCTTGAAGAGCGCACTTTGATCGAATTCCAATGCCCGCTGCAAATCCCGCAGAAGATCCTTTTTCGAGACGTTCAGCAGCTTGATCTTCAACATCTCACTGGTTTCGCTCTGCGTGACCAGGTGCCAGATGCCACGCCAGGTTGCCTCCAGCTTTTGAAACGACGGGTGGTGCAGCACTTCGTTGAGCTGCAACGAGACCAAGCGGTCAATCTCCGCGACGCGCGCTCCGATCGTGGCTTCAGCATCGCGAGTAAGGGTCATATGCCCTTCAAGAACCTGGCTGATAAACTCCTTGACCATGTCCTTGCCGCGCTCTTGGGCTAGGGTATCCTTGCCAAAGCGCCCCTGGGAAACAATCTCGTCCAGCAACGATACCTCAGTGGTTTGCGCTGCGGGGGATTGCTCCTCCAATGACTTCGCTGGAGCGTTCGACTTCGCCGGACTACTCATTTCTTATCTCCCTCAGCCTTGCCGTCAATTTCGGCGCGCAACTTATTCAGTTCCTCGGTTTGCGAAACCGCATCGAACAACGCTCGGTCCAGTCCGTCGTTTCCCTGGAGGCTTCCCCGCAGGTTGGAGAGCCGAGTCCGCAGATCTAACAATTGCTTAATCGGAGCAACTTGCTCGGCCACCCTGGCAGGTGAAAAATCTTCAAAACTCTCGAAGCGCAGATCAACGTCAACCATTCCAGCCTTGGGATCGGAACTTAACTTGTTCTCGACCGAAAACTTAAGGCGGGGCGCCATCCCTTTGAGCACACTGTCAAAATTGTCCGGATTGATCTCGACAAATTTACGATCCTTTAACGCTGCAAGCGGTGCCTCGGGTTGCCCTGTCAGATCGCCCAAAACGCCCATCACAAATGGCAGTTCCTTCAGTTCGATGGCGTTTCCGATTTCAACATCGTATGTGATCTGCACCCGGGGAGCCCGGACGCGACTGAGTTTCTGCTGGGTACTCTCCCTGGCCATAAAGCTCCTGACGTGTTGAATGTGGAATACAGTTTACAGAATAAGAGATCACAAAACACGGCCCGGTGTCTATAGTAATCTTTTCGGGAACCGATGGAATCAGGGCGCCCCCTCCCATAAGCGCTAAGGTAATCCGCACCGTGAATCCTCAATGTTCAGTAGAGGATGGTGGATCTCCATCTCCCGACGGTAGCTTCAGGTTTGGCAACGATACAACCGGAGCCCGCAAACCGGAACAGTTTAGCGGTCGGAAAACTTCTGCGGTCTATCAGCAGGAACTGATAGCTCGCCGGGCGGGCCACCTACTCCGAACTTCAGGACTGATCACTTGAGTTTCAAGGGGCTGGTCGGACTGGTTCTTTGCTTCTCTCTTGTCCCATAGTATTACTGAAGACAGTAGGGCATCTAGATGCTGAGCGAGAGCGTGGGGTCGACTGAAATCGCGCATATGAGTTGAACTTTGACGCTCCGTGCCTGGATCACCGGCTAACCCGAAGTAATTCTTTTTTTACATTGGCGATTATGGGCACCCCCAAATAAATTGCCTGTTCGCCTACAAAGAAAGATGACAGCGAAATTAGTGTGCAATACCTGCAAATACTAAGCAAAACTGAAAAGATCGCGATCCCTATAGATTCGGAAAATAATTGCTGACATCCATAAGCGTTTAGTCGCATCGAACCAAATATAGAGGGCCTGACTGGGTATCAGCCGCAGATCCCAGGTTGCAAGTTTTTTGTTCCCTTTCCGCGCCAGGACTAACACCGGTGAAGCCTTCTGTTCGCGAGAACCATCGTAAACCACGATGCTAGAGAAACGGCGGGAGAATTGGCGCCGTCGCCTATCCAGTCCTTGATCGTCTCGACCAGTTTCTGCCTTACACTGATAGTATATGGCGAGACGATCTCCTGCTGCTTCACGCAGACGGCGCTTGTCATCCAAAGAACGACGGCCAGCAGTGCAATGGTCAGGGCACGATGGAAAAGTCGCTCTTTGTGATCTATTTGCCATGGCGCCAAGCGCCTGTGGTCTTTGGAGCGAAGTGCTTGGAAGATGAACTCCACGCATTGGTTCTCAACCTTGGCATTGGAGTATGTTTCCCACGTAGAGCCGCACTAACAATTGGCCTTTTATTGGTCTTAGAATGAAGTGCACCGATCTGGTCCCTCCTGTCTTTCAGAAAATGCGCGACCAACCTTACTCGCACAAGAAAACACGCCTGGAATTGATACATTTCTGAATGCGACAATAGCGCGCGACAGGCCTGTAGATATCCACAATGAGACCAAAGCTGAGTTCGGCTGGTATTTGCAGGAATATCTGCGAAAGGCCTACCTTTTAAGTGCCGGCAAAAATCGTTCCTTATATGCGAAGCGCCTGTGCGACGATGATAGAGGCACTGTTGCCGGTCATGGCAAGGTTCCGTCCCAACCATTTGGCTTGGACATTGTCTAGACTCAGTCATTAATATGACACTTTCAGCGAGGTTGCTCAGGAAATGCGACAGCTTCAACCCGTCATCTGGTCCAAAGGCACTTTCCTCTCGCCCCAGCACCTGCAAGCGCAGGAGCGTTTCGTCGAAGACAGCGCGCGTTTCTACTTAGACTCCCTGAGTCCATATCTATGGGGCTTTCGCAAGATTCAGATCGACTCCAAGGCCTTGTCTGAAGGCAGACTGGCGATTACTCTTGCTTCCGGTCTCTTCCCGGATGCGCTTCCAATCGATATTCCCGCCTCTGAATACCCCCCGCCGGCGCGGATACTCGACGAATGCTTTCGCGATGGACGCCAAAGCTGCATCCTCTACCTTGCCGTGCCCGAGTACCGGCAAGGTGGCATGAATGTCTCGTCAGAACATGGACGGGTTAGTACACGATTCACGGCTCAAATGTTAATGGTCCGGGACGAAAATACTGGGACCGGTGAAAAGCCCATCCAAGTGGCGCGCAAAAATCTTCAAATTCTTGCCGAAGGCGAGAATCGCGAGGGATCGGTCCTCCTTGGCTGCGTTCGCATTCTTCGTTCTGAGACAGGCATCTACCAGGTGGATCCAAGCTATATTCCTCCTCTGATCGATATTCACGCCCACCCCGCCTTGCGTCGAATCCTAGGCAATATGGTCGAGCTGCTGGTCGCGCGCAGCAGCCAGCTTTCCGGTACGCGTCGACAGAAGAATCAATCTCTGGCTGACTTTTCTGCTTCTGATGTCGCGAATTTTTGGCTTCTCTATACCATTAACAGCCATCTTCCCCTGCTCCGTCACTTCCTTGGATCGAGCAACATTCATCCTGAGCCGCTCTTTAATGAATTCTCTGGCCTCGCAGGTGCTCTGACCGCTTTCTCCAGCCAGATCGCCCCAAAAGATTTGCCAGCCTACGACCATGAGCAACTCGGCCTCTGCTTCGGTGAACTTGACCGGCTGATGCGCACTATGCTGGAAACGGTAATTCCCAGCAACATTGTTGCGCTCCCGCTCCAGATAGTTCGAGATACGGTCTACGCGACCTCGATCGAGAAGGACGCTTATTTCGGAGGTTCCCTCTTCTATCTCGCCATTTCTGCCGATATTCGTGATGCAGAATTGATAGACCGTGCTCCACAGCTACTCAAAGCCTGTTCGTTGACGCAACTTGAGACCTTCATACGCAATGCTCTCCCTGGACTGCGTTTGAAGCATGTCGCCACACCTCCGAGAGCCATTCCCGTCAAGCTGCGCCACCAGTATTTCGCCATTGAAGCGGGCGGCCCGGTCTGGGAATCCGTTCAACGCGCTCGTAACTTCGCCGTCTACGCTCCGGCTGAACTGCTCAACCCACAAATGGAATTGATCATTCTCCTAGCGCAGCCGGTGTGACACATTTGTCCCAGCTCATAGAAGGAATCAATTTACGTTTTCTATTCCTCGCTTCTGTGTGCAAGATTTTTCTGGAGAATGGTCGAATCGCGAATCAGCAAGCAGCAGTTGCGCCCAATAATACAAAAAGTCCTAAAGTTAATCTGACATTCAGCGCTGCTGGCCCGCAATTCGCAATCACAGAACAGGCCGCTATGCTGGTCACCAATCCGACGCTGATGGGCGATCAGGTTTGAAACTGGAGAGAAAACCCCAAAGCTGGGGTCAGCTTTTACCACGGTAAACAAGGCGTCGCAAAGGATTATCCATGAGAGGTGCAAAACAGTCCCGAACTTCAAATATTAATGCAGGCTTACAACGTGCCACAAACTCATAATAAAAAGGCTCCGCTAAAGATTATCCTCCCGATTACACAGACAAACAATTATTACGCGAGCTCAAGATGAACTCGCTGCGCTCGGTCTTGACCGCCGCCGCAGCCAGCCAAAAGATTACCCGCTATCCGGGCAAAGGAAAACATCAGATGTGAACTTACCAAACCGAAAATAACTTGAAAGCGACCGGCCTTCTCATGGAAGACCAATGCGTGATTCCAGATCCAACGCAGCCTGCTCCCACGACATCATTCACGATTGGATACAGCAGCATCAGAGATGGAACAGTGGCGCGATGGATGGTTTTGTGACATCCCGCCCTGCTATCAACGCATACCCGGAGAATATCTGACCGTGTCTGCGGCTCTTGATCCCACGGCGGAAGGCAGTCTTGGGATCACCAGCCCCATTGGCCTAGGTTCCCGCATGCCAGTGCTTGTGATTTCACCTTTCAGCCGAGGAGGTTTTGTCTCATCTGACTCGTTCGATCACATCTCAGTTCTCCGCTTCTTCGAGACACGGTTTGGAGCCGAGGTGCCTGCGATCCAGGAAATCTAAACAGTGGTTCAACCGAGCGGCTCATGCTAGGGCATGTGGAAACGCGACATTGTGCTTATCGAGGGGAACGGCCGAAGATCTGCTTTGCGATCATTGATTTACCTATTTAAGGTGATTTATATTGTGGAATCTGCCAGTGTTCGCCGATCTTCCTGGAGATAATTCTGGGTTCCAGAATGGCCCGAAGCGCGTCTCAAACTGCGGTCCAGATCACTTTTATACTCGGCGAGTACGCGTCAAGTAAGAATCACTCCCAGCGACATGGCGTTATTTGCACCGCATTCTGAAGCTTCTCGTTAGACTAAGCAACATGAAGCTTTTCGCGCCCCTCGCTCTCGCTAGTCCCATCGTCACGTCCAATCATCTGAGGGGCGAATAATGGCAACTTCCAGACTGCTTGCGCCCACCTCCAGTCGCCTCAGATTTAAAACCGTTCTCTGGATCTGCCTTGGTTTTACTTCGCTCTTTGTCTTCATCACTTCTGAAGTTTTTCTCGCTGCTGATTATCCCATGTACCACGCCTACCGTCTGCAGGTCATCGCCGACCGGGCTCTCCTCATCCCCCACACGCTCGCCGGAATCTTCGCTCTCTTGATCGGCCCCATCAATTTCTCCTCGCGGATCCGCCGGCGTTACCTGAAGTTTCATCGCGTCCTCGGCCGCATCTACGTCATCTCCGTCTTTATCGGCGCCGCAACTGGAGTAGCCCTTGCCACCGGCCGTCCGGGTTTCCCTGGAACCTCCATGCAGGCCGCAGCCTGGATCGTCTGTACCACCGCTGCCGTCATAACCGCGCGTAACCGCGAAATCATCCAACATCGTCAGTGGATGGCCCGTTCCTACGCCGTCACCTTTACGTTCGTATCCAGCCGTGCACTCAACCTCTGGCCCCGTTACTGGAGCCACTTCGGCGACACCCTCGCCGCCGTCGGTGTCATCGCATTCACTCTTGCCTCACTTCTTATCGTGGACCTAGGCCTCAACTGGCGCGAACTCACTACGCGTCGCAATTGATGGTCGCCTGCAATGCCCGCTTCACTTCCACCGCCCCACACACAACCGTCCTGGTCGCCAGTGGTCCACCGTCACCGCCTCGCGCGGAACCTCAGATGCCCTCAGAAACCGCACCCAGTCCTCCTTTCGGAAGGCCCGCCGGAAGGATGCCGGCCCATCATGCCGTACAAACCGGTGCCACTCCACCATCCGCTCCACCCAACTGAACATCCGGGAATTCCACTTCGACCGCTCCAAATCATTGATAAACCAACCAATCTGTGCTGTCGCTTCCATCCACCGCAGCAGCGCGATGATCTCCTCATCCTCCAGATGATGTGCCGTCAGCGAACTCACGACGATATCCACCGGCTTCTCCGGTCGATACACCAGAACATTACCGGTCACCCACGCAATTCCGAGATCCTTGGGTGTGGCCTCCACTGCCGCGCGCGCCGCATAGGGATTCAAGTCGATCCCCGTCAATTGCACAGCGATGCCGCGCCTCCGTGCCCAGCGTGCAATCTTCCGCAGCAGATCGCCACCGCCACAGCCCACATCGACGATGTGTACCGGATCGTGCAATCCACGCGGTAGCCGCTTCAGCCATGCTAGTGTCGGTTGATATCCCAGCAGCCAGCGGTTGATCTGCTCCAGGCTGCGCAGGCAGCCACGGAAATCCTCATAGCTGCAATCACCATCCATCAGCTCCGGCAGATCGCGCGGAGAAACTCGCAGGCTGAATTCGATCTGCGTACTTAATCCCATGGATGCGCAATGTCTCCCTTGTTAGCCCCGGGCCAAACGACATCGCGCACGCGCGCCACGCGCAATAGGTCCCCAGAATGGATTATCGAGTTAGACGTCGCATGTGTGTCTTGAGGAAGCTGGACCACTAATTGACGACAATCCAGCGGCATTGGTCAATCTGGCGAAGTTATTAGCCCTTCGTCACCAATCTTGCTGGTTCGAACGATCAAGCACCGCAGGCAAAGGCTCACCATCTTCGCGTTCACTCCGTCAAACCGTTAAGTTAGTTCTGCGGGTTTCAAACTGCACCACAACCTAATCTCAGCATTGGTCGTGCAATATCCGTTTGGGCGGTATAATTCCGGTACCGGATCCGATAAGGAGATTCCAGTTAGAACATCCAGTTTGAGTCGGATTCCTCCGCAAGATGAAGTTCTTATCATCGGTGGTGGAGTGGCAGGCTGTGCCGCTTCTATCGCGCTAGCTCGCAAGGGACGGCGCGTAATGCTCATCGAACGCGAGGCCACCCCACACCACAAGGTCTGCGGAGAGTTCCTGAGCGGAGAGGCCCTTGAGGACCTGCACGCGCTGGGTATCGACGTGACATCGCTTGGAGCCATACCCATCGACTACGTTCGACTGGCCGCCGCCAGGCGCGCAGCGGAGGCGCCCCTGCCTTTTCCTGCTGCGTCGCTGACGCGTAAGGCGCTTGATACGGCGCTTCTCGCAGAGGCCATTGCCGCTGGAGTCCGCGTTGAGCGCGGTCGCAGTGTGCAGGTGCTCACGCGCACAGCACCCAACGTCTGGCAAGCTACGCTCGACGACAACACCACTCATGAAGCACCAACGGTCTTTCTCGCCACAGGCAAGCACGATCTTCGCGGCCACGCGCGCCCTGAGGACCCGCAGCGATGGGTGGCCTTCAAAATGTATTTTCGTCTAGCCCCCGCGCAGGCCGCCGAGATTGCGCGCGCTTCCGAGTTGATGCTCTACCCAGGCGGCTATGGTGGCATCCAGCCGGTTGAAGGCGGCATTGCAAACTTCTGCCATGTGGTGCAACAGCGACATCTCGCACGCGTAGGTCATCGCTGGGAGAACTTGCTCGCAAAGATGCAGCAGGACTGTCCACACCTCGCGATGAGGCTTGCAGGTGCCGAGCCGTTACTGGCCAAGCCGATCGCCATCACTCATATCCCGTATGGTTACATCCGCTCCACAACGGAGGAAGGGCTCTATTGCATTGGCGATCAGGCAGCAGTTATCCCATCGTTCACCGGTGATGGAATATCGATCGCGCTACACACAGCACGCTGTGCAGTCGCTGCATATCTTGCGGCAGAGTCGGCGCCGCTCTTCCAGGCTAACCTGCGGTCTGCACTGCGTCTCCAAATGCGTCTTGCCGAGTTCGCCGCCGATGGCTTGAACAACTCCTTTGCACGCGCTCTACTACCCCTCTGCCTCAGGGTATGGCCCGGCGTGATGCGCGTGACGGCAAAGCTGACACGCGTCGCCCAGAACGCCGCAGTCGCTCCAATGCCATCGCCAGCAAAAATCTAGCCGCGCTAGAAACAACTCTCGGTAGTGAGAACACCATATCTTATCAACTGATCCAAAGGCTGTCTCCGTTTTATTCGATGAGCCAGTCGTTCATCAATGCCCGAAGACAAACGAAGAGTCAACAAGGAATCAAGGAGGAATGAAATGAGCCAAGGAGAGAATTTGGCGGGAAACTTCACACTGTCCGGCAGTTCACTTAGCGTGAACCGCATGGGTTACGGAGCCATGCAACTTGCAGGTCGAGATGGCAACAAGCTGGTGTGGGGACCGCCTCGCGATGTCGACGAAGCGATCAGTGTATTGCGAGAAGCCGTAGCGAGCGGAGTGAACCATATCGATACTTCTGATTTCTATGGCCCTCACGTCACCAATCAGATCATTCGAAGGGCGCTCTTCCCTTACCCCGGCGAATTGGTCATCGTGACCAAGGTTAGCACCCGGCGTGGCGAAAACGGGTCGTGGATTCCGGCACTCTCACGCGAAGAGCTGACTGGGGCGGTTCATGACAATCTCCGCAATCTCGGCCTGGATGTGCTGGATGTGGTCAACCTGCGCAGCATGTTCAGCGTCCATCAACCGGCTGAGGGTTCGATCGAGGCACCGCTAACTGTCCTTGCCGAGCTTCGGCAAAAGGGCTTGATCCGACATATCGGGTTGAGCAACGTGACGCCCACTCAGATCGCGGAGGCGCGACGAATCGTGCCGATCGTCTGCGTCCAGAATCAATACAACTTGGCACATCGGGCCGACGATGCGCTCATAGCGGACCTTGCCCGCGACGGCATCGCCTACGTTCCGTTCTTTCCACTTGGCGGGTTCAGTCCGCTGCAGTCTGGAGCCTTGTCGGAAGCGGCGTCGCGCCTCGATGCTACCCCGATGCAGGTTGCGCTGGCGTGGCTCCTCGAGCGCTCGCCGAACATCCTGGTGATTCCGGGAACATCTTCGCGAAAACATCTTCGCGAAAATCTCAAGGCAGCGAACTTGAAAATTTCCACTGAAGTGCTTGCTGATCTCGACGCGGTATCAAAAGAAAGCGCCGCGATTCCAATCTCGCAGCATGAGTCGTGAGTGTATTTTTAGCAGCCTAAGTTCAAGAAAAGAAGTATTCAAATGCGTGTTTTCTTTACAGGTGCGACCGGGTCTATTGGTTCGATAGTGGTTCGAGAATTAATTGACGCAGGCCATCAGATACTCGGCCTTGCGCGCAGCAATGCGGGTACTCAGTCACTAACTGCGGCTGGTGCCCATGTGCATCGAGGAGACGTGGAAGACCTCGAAAGCCTGCGCAGTGGAGCGGCGAGTTCCGATGCTGTAATTCACACCGCGTTTATTCACAACTTCTCGAAGTTCGCGGAGAACTGTGAAATTGATCGGAGAGCCATCTAGGCTATGGGTGACGCGCTTGCCGGCTTTGACAAACTGCTGATTGTCACGTATGGAACAGGAATGGGGAACGCTTAACCGGGGCAATCCGCGACTGAAGATCATTTCGACGGCAACCACCCAAATTCCCGTAAAGCTTCTGAAGTTGCAGCAGCTTCGGTGGCGGCTCGTGGTGTCAAAGTTGCAGTGATGCGGCTTCCCCTAGTCTATGACACGGTGAAGCAAGGCCTGGTAACGTATGCGATCCAGGTTGCCCGCGAAAAGGGAGTTTCGGCGTATGGCGGCGACGGACGCAACCGCTGGCCTGTGGCGCACCGCGTTGACGCGGCTCATCTGTTTCGGTTGGCGCTCGAAAAGGGCGATGGCGGCGTTCGGGATCACGCAGTGGCCGAAGAGGGAATGCCGGCCCGAGACATCGCACGAGTCGTTGGTAAAGGACTGAAGGTTCCCGTCGTCTCGCTCACTCCTAAAAAGGCCACCGGACATTTTGGCTGGCCCCGTTCTTGGCTTTCGATATGCCCGCCTCGAGCGCGCAAACACGGGAAAAGCTGGGATGGAACCCGACGGGGATGATCCCATCCCGCCTCTGCCATCCTCTTTGTTGGCGCTGAGGACCGATTAAAGGTCGGTGATTTGAGTGAAGGAATGAGAAACGGTGCTCGTGATGCCGACCGTCGGAGTGATACGTGCAACCGAGAAGACGGTAAAGCAAGCGCGTTGTTTATGGGCCTTCAGATGGGATGAGACGGCTGGTCTCGCGAATCAGATTAATCTGTTCGCAGCACTCGGAGTGCAAAAGGAGACCAGCCAATGAAGAAGGTTAGCAGAGGAGCAGGGCGGATGGAAAAG
>Ga0187847_10001954_pt1 | contig 17370 bp, 7 predicted proteins | sample June2016WEW_4_10_FD_132458 | JGI IMG/M metagenome (GOLD analysis project Ga0187847, IMG submission 132458) | Peatland microbial communities from SPRUCE experiment site at the Marcell Experimental Forest, Minnesota, USA - June2016WEW_4_10 | ecosystem: Environmental > Terrestrial > Soil > Wetlands...
CTTTTTCCTATAGCCCGCTTTCCGGTCCGGATGGCCGGATCGCCGGGATGTTGTGCGTGGTGATGGAAGATACTGTTCGCGTGATTGGAGAACGGCAACTCGCATCTCTGAGCGCGCTGGCCGAGGCCCTGGCTGGCGCCATATCGAAACAGGATGTGTTTGCTGCTATCGAGCGCGGTCTTGCACATCAGAAGGACATGCCCTGCACCCTGACTTACCTGCTCGACGAGGACGGCGCCGGCCTCAGACTCGTCGCAAGGACAGGCGTTGATGCCGATCATCCTGCTGCTTCCCTGGTTATCGACCCAGCCGAGACTCCTGCCGCATGGCCAATCCAGCAGATTTTGAGTGCCAACCGCGGCTCAAACGTTGATAACCTCCTCGAGCTTTTTCCCGATCTCCCGCATGGGTGCTGGGACAGGCCACCTGCCCGGGCGCGGCTGATTCCGATTGCCCGGCAAGGTCAGGACAAGCCGGTTGGCATCTTCATTGCCGCGCTTAATCCTTACCGGCAATACGATGGCTTTTACGAGGGGTTTCTCGATCTCATCACCGGCCAAATCGCTGCCAGCATCACGAACGCCAACGCCTACGACCAGGAGCGAAAACGAGCTGAAGAGCTGGCGGAGCTGGACCGCGCCAAGACCACGTTCTTCAGTAACGTGAGCCACGAATTGCGAACTCCGCTTACGCTTATCCTGGGACCCATCGAGGACGCCCTTATTAGTCAGTCGCCGCCTTCAACCCAAAATCTGGAGATGCTCCACCGTAACGCCCTTCGCCTGCTCAAACTTGTGAATGGGTTGCTGGACTTTGTTCGCATCGAAGTGGGAAAGCTACGCGCGACGTTTGAGGCGACCGATCTCTCCGTACTGACGGCGCAGCTTGCCAGCGTCTTCCGCTCGGCGGTGGAGCGCGCCGGATTGCGGCTGGTAGTTGACTGCCCACCCCTGCCAGAGCCCGTGTACGTGGACCGGGAAATGTGGGAGAAGATCATTCTCAACCTCATTTCAAATGCACTCAAGTCGACTTTTGATGGAGAGATCCGGGTGACCGTACGATCTGTCGGGCAGCAAGTCCTGGTTTCGGTGAGTGACACAGGGACGGGCATCTCGGAAAGCGACCTGCCCAATCTCTTTCAGCGCTTCCAGCGCATCGACGGCGCACGGCGACGCAGCCACGAAGGTAGCGGGATTGGGCTCGCATTGGTGCAAGAGTTGGTGGAGATGCACGGCGGATCAATCCACGTGAAAAGCACAATCGATGTGGGAACTGAGTTCACTCTGACCCTTCCGCTCGGACGAGAGCACTTGCCTCGTGGCCGCGTGGTCAGCGACGGAGTGACCGCGTCCCCGCTTCAAGGGGCGTCAGTTGCTTACGTGCAAGAGGCGATGGGCTGGTTAGGTGAAGGGGATCGGTTGAGAGGTGAGGTTGCGCCCGTCGCTGCCGGTGATGAGCCGCGAAAAGCCACCCCCGCCAGCTCTGCCGAGCGCAAGCCGGTCATTCTGCTGGCAGATGATAACGCCGACATGCGGGAATATGTGGCCGGCTTGCTGGGAGAACGCTTCCAACTAGTCGAATCGGATACTGGCAGAACCGCTCTTGCTAAAGCGCAACAGCTGACTCCGGACCTGGTCCTGACCGATGTCATGATGCCGGAGATGGATGGATTCGCCTTGCTGGCAGCATTGCGGCAGAATCCGGTAACTCGAACCGTCCCAGTTATCATGCTATCGGCGCGCGCGGGTGAAGAATCGCGTATCGATGGCATCGACGCCGGTGCGGACGACTATCTAACTAAGCCGTTCAGCGCTAGGGAGCTGTTGGCCCGCGTCGATGCGCAGTTGAAGCTGGCCCGGCTACGCAAGGAGGCAATGGAACAGGAAGCCGCGCTCAACCTTGAAATCTCCAAAGCAAAGCGATTCGCGTGGGAGGCCCTGGAACACATTCCAGATGTCTTCTACACCTTCGACCGCGATTTCCGATTTAACTATATGAATGCAGCCGGCGCGGAGATTGCTCGGCGTCTGGGAAAGGATCTTCTTGGAGAGTGTGTCTGGGACCTGCTTCCAGAACTCAAGGGCACCGTTCTGGAGTCGAGCTTCCAGCGCGCGATGGAGCAGCGGGTTGCGGTGGAGTTTGAATACTACTATGAACCTTTAGCGAGTTGGTTTCATTATCGGATTTATCCGCTGCCCGATGACGGGATCATCATGTACGCACGGGATATAACTGAAACGCGGAAAACGGAAGAAGCACTCAGAAAGTCAGAACAACTGGCGGCCGCAGGCCGGCTGGCCGCCAGCATCGCTCACGAAATCAACAATCCGCTTGAGGCCGTCACTAATCTGCTCTACCTGGCAAATATGGACAGCAATGTTATGGGAAATACGCGACGGTTGCTGGATACGGCAGACAAAGAATTGAGGCGTCTTTCACATATAGCCGCACGAAGCCTAAAGTTTTATCGGCAGCACACAGCGCCGGTCCTGTGTTCACTTGAAGAACTGATCGAATCAGTTCTCTTCTTTTACGAGACGGAAATCAACATGCGCGACATCAGTCTGGAGCGCCGCTATCGAGCAGTTCCACCCGTGCTTTACCATCCAGGGGAATTTCGACAGGTGATCACCAACTTGATCGGCAACGCGGTGGATGCGCTGCCTCGTCGTGGGTGTCTTGTGGTCGGGGTTCGGCCTTCAGGATACGCGTCCGGCTGCCAAGGCGTTACCGTCACCGTTGCTGACAATGGTTGCGGCATGGACCAAGAAGTACTGGGTCGCCTCTTCCAGCCCTTCGTGACTACTAAGGGTGAGGCCGGAACCGGGCTAGGGCTATGGGTATCGAAGGGAATCTTGGATAAGCACCACACAAGGGTTGCCGTTCGTAGCAGACGCGATTGCGGTACCGTATTCCGACTTTTCGTACCGATTGAAGCGAGCGCGAGCTAAAACCAGATTTGACGTCTAACATTTCGTGGACGAACTCTCGCAGAGCAAGTGGAAGCTCGTCACCGTCAACCAGGAGAATGAATGTGTTTTGCGGGTCCAAGGGAAGCTCTCGCAGTCTCGACATCAGTGGCATGATGCGCGTATTCGATGTCTTTGGAGTCAAGGCTTGTTCCAGGAAGAACCACGCGAAAGGATGTCACGTATCTATCCCTAAAGTTAATACTTCGAAAGTGAATCTTCCCGTCATATTTCTGTATGATACCTTTGCTGATCCAGAGCCCGAGCCCTGTGCCTTTCTTAGACTTGGTGGTAAAGAACGGCTCGAAGAGATGCTTGGCGTGCTCAGGTCTGATTCCCGTTCCCGTATCGCCTACTGAGATGCACAACTCCGTGCGCCCGTTTGTCTCATTCCGGTGTGTTCCCATGCGAATGCGCAGGTTTCCCCCATGGGGCATCGCCTGAATCGCATTGCTGATAAGGTTCAAAAATACTTGTCTAAGCTCGACGGGAAAGCCACGGATCTCGCCATGGGAGAAATACTTCTTATCGAGGGTGATTCGACTCATGAGCAGTTGACGACTTTGTAGCTGGAGCACGTCGTCGAGAATCTCGGCAATCGGCACGTTTATGGGTTGTTGGGACTCACGGTAGAAGCCCAGCGTCTGCTTCGTGATATGTCCCACCCTTGCAAGTTCCACCTCTCCCAACTGAGCATAGTAGCGCGCCTCCTCGTCCAAGGAGGGGTGATTCCGCAGAAGATAGAATGCGTTCGTAATTGCTTCCAGCGGATTGTTGATCTCGTGAGCGATGATGCCGGCGACACGGCCCATGGCCGCCAACCTCTCGGTTTGACGCAATGCCTCCTCAGCGCGCATTTGCGCGGTAATATCGCGGTTGATTTCGAGGATGCACCCCATTTCCTTTTTGAATACCTGACGGCTCGCAACGATGACCTCCCGTCCGTCCCGTGTTTTCTGAACGAGATTTCCCTCCCATTTTCCGCGCTTAGTGAGTATCGATTCGCTGCTCATCGCCTCCGCCGGATATTGGGTCTCCAGAACTTCGTGAACGTGATTGCCTAGAACTTCGTTACGCTCCCAGCCATACAGGGCTTCAGCTCCTGCGTTCCAATAAGTAAGCACGCCTGCAGAATCTCTTACCAGAATTGCCTCGGACGCCAACTCCAACAGATCGGCGCGTTCGCGATGAAGGTTCTCACTCTCCTGCAATTGACGGGTCCTTTGCTCGACGCGAGTCTCCAGTTCCCGGTTCAGGTTTTCAAGTTCTCTGCTCTTACGATGCAGTTCAACAAAAACTGATACTTTAGCCCGCAGCACATCAGGAACCACAGGGACTGAGATGTAATCCACCGCTCCGCTTTGGTAGCCCTTAATCCTGTCCAGATCGCTCATCCGGACAGCGGATATGAATAGAATCGCCGTCTTTTGAAAACGCGGATGCTGGCGCATCATATCTGCCATTTCGAATCCGTTGATCTCCGGCATACTCACATCGAGCAAAACCACAGCGACATCATGCTTGAGCAGTAACTCCAACCCCTCTCGGCCTGACCGAGCCTTAATGAGATGTGCATCTAGATTGGCAAGGATCGCCTCGTAGCTAAGAAGCTTAGCTGGCTGGTCGTCGACCATCAGAATGTTCGCCTTATGCGTATCGTTCATTGGTTAACCCGACAAATCGCAATTCTGGTTGTATTGCGGGCAGCACTTCGAATGGACAAGGAGGTGCGCCTCACCTGTGTAACCACATGCGCAACGCAGACAAGAGCTGTTCTGTATTCACCGGCTTTGCCAAGTACTCAGATGCCCCGGCCTCCAAGCACTTTTCACGGTCACCCTTCATGGCCTTCGCGGTTAGCGCAATGATTGGTAATCGTTGGAACCGAGGATTCTGCCGGATGACCTGCATGGTTTCGTAACCATCCATTTCGGGCATCATAATGTCCATCAACACGATACCCAGTTCTGGTGTATTATCGATGGTCTCGATAGCCTCGCGACCTGTTCCTGCTGTTAGCACCGTCATGCCACGACGCTCGAGAACGCTGCTGAGCGCAAAAATGTTACGCACATCGTCGTCGACAATAAGAACCTTCTTCCCAACCAGTGCTTCATCAGACCGGTGCAGACGGTCTAACATATTCTGTTTTTCGGCGGGCAAATCGGTGACCACACGATGAAGGAAGAGTGCAGTTTCATCCAGCAACCGCTCGGGAGATTCCACATCCTTGACGATTACACTGCGAGCGAGCGTATGTAGCCTGCTGTCCTCCTCTGACGAAAGGTCTTTCCCGGTGAAAACTACAACCGGTAACTCGCTCAATGAAGGTGTATCGCGCAGACGTTCCAGAACTTCAAAGCCGCTCATATCGGGTAAACGCAGATCGAGGACAAGGCAGTCGTATGCTTCATTCGTGACCGCAGTCAGCGCATCCGCGCCGGTATCGGCAAAGGCTACATCGATGTCCTTATATCCGAGTAGCGCTTCAATGCTGAGCTGTTGCGCCTTCTCGTCTTCTACGACCAATAGTCGCTTCCTCCGCGGAGTGGCATAGGCTTTGATCCGTGTAATCGCCGCATTGAGCCCTTCCGTTGTCGTTGGCTTGGTCACAAAGGCGAATGCTCCACGCGACAGGCCATGGTGCCAATCTTCGTCAGATGTGAGCATTTGGACCGGAATGTGGCGGGTGCTTGGATCCTGCTTTAGATGGTTCAGTACTGTCCAGCCCAACATGTCCGGCAGGAACACATCTAATGAAATGGCCGATGGATGAAACTCCCTGGCCAGCGTGAGGGCCTCGGTACCTGTGGCCGCATGAAGAACCTTGAATCCCTTGTGTCTCGAAAGATCGCAGATCAGTTGCGCATAGTGCACATCATCTTCGACGATCAACAGTACTTCATCCCCCGTCTCCAAATCGCCGCGATCGTCGTCAATCCTTTCTGGATGATGCTCGGCCACGTTAACGCTTGAAACTGGAAGGAACGAAACAGGTCTGGAATGCACCTCGCCACGTATTACTGTTGAGACTGCCGCAGGTCCGGCATAGTTTTGCGGCAGATACAAAGTAAATGTGCTGCCTTTTCCAGGTGTACTGAAGAGCTGGATTTCACCACCCAGTAAACTTGCCAACTCGCGGCTGATTGCCAGCCCAAGACCGGTCCCTCCGTATTTCCGGCTAGTGCCTGCATCTGCCTGCTGGAATGCCTCGAAGATGATTCGTTGTTTTTCGAGAGGAATGCCGATTCCCGTATCCGCTACCGAGAACGCAACTACTGTTCCGCTTGCGCTCAAGATTGGGTGATTCTGTGCCCAGCCTTCGCTGGCGACTGAAACTGAAAGCTGGACTTTGCCTTGTTCGGTAAACTTGAATGCATTGGACAACAGATTCTTGAGTACCTGCTGCAAGCGTTTCGAATCGGTGACAAGGCTCCGTGAGAGGCGGGCGTCGGTATTGATTTCAAATAGAAGCCTTCGATTGTCGGCTTCGTGCCTGAATGGCCGCGCCACCATTTCGATCAGGCTGTTGAAAAATACCTCTTCGGCCTCTACTGATACCGTGCCGGACTCGATTTTAGACAGGTCGAGAATATCGCTGATAAGATTCAGCAGATCTGTTCCTGCGCCATGGATTGTGCGGGCGAACTCGACCTGCTTGGCGCTCAGGTTGCCATCGGGATTCTCGGCTAACTGCTGGCCAAGAACCAGGATACTGTTAAGGGGAGTACGCAATTCATGCGACATATTTGCAAGGAACTCGGACTTATACTTTGAAGTAAGAGCGAGTTCTTTGGCTTTTTCTTCCAGCGCCCCGCGCGCTTGTTCAATCTCCTGATTTTTGCGTTCGACCTCAGCGTTCTGCTCAGCAAGCTGCTGCGCCTTCTGTGCCAACTGTTCGTTCGTTTGTTGCAATTCCTTCTGTTGAGTTTGCAATTCCGTTGCCAGTTGTTGAGACTGCTTGAGCAGTCCTTCTGTTTGCATCGTTGCTTCAATGCTGTTCAAGACGATACCGATGCTGGACGTAAGCTGCTCAAGGAACGCAAGGTGGGAGGCAGTGAAAGTACTCAATGTGGCTAACTCGATCACCGCCTTGACCCGGTCTTCAAAGAGTACCGGCAATACAATTACATTTCGTGGGACAGCCTCGAAGAGCCCTGACCTGATTGGAACACTGTGCCGAGGCAGATCGCTGATCAGCATGCGTCGTTTCTCGGCTGCGCATTGTCCGATAAGCCCCTCGCCAACCTTAATGGTCTCCAGATGGCCATCGTCTGTGCTTGCATAGGCTGACAGCAGGATCATGCTGTTCGACTCCTCGGACTCCATCTGGTACAAGACGCCCTGTTGTGCATTCACCAAGGGGGCGAGTTCGGAGAGCAACATCCTGCCGACTGTAGTAAGTTCACGTTGACCCTGGAGCATCGCAGTAAATCTGGCAAGATTCGTTTTCAACCAGTCCTGCTCCGTGTTACGGTCCGTCGTGAGCCTCAAGTTATCGATCATCGTGTTGATGTTGTCCTTTAGATCCGCGACTTCGCCGCTGGCTTCCACTTGGATGGAGCGCGTCAGATCGCCCTTGGTCACGGCCGTTGCGACTTCTGCAATTGCGCGCACCTGGTTCGTCAGGTTGTCGGCCAACAGGTTCACGTTTCCGGTTAGATCCTTCCAGGTTCCGGAGGCCCCTGGCACGTTAGCTTGTCCGCCAAGCCTCCCTTCAACTCCCACTTCGCGCGCGACTGTAGTTACCTGGTCGGCAAACGTGGCCAGAGTATTTGTCATGTTGTTGATCGTTTCGGCCAGGGCGGCCACCTCGCCTTTGGCGTTCACTGTGAGCTTTTTCGTCAGTTCGCCATTTGCGACCGCAGTAACCACCTTCACAATTCCACGCACCTGCTCTGTAAGGTTCGCGGCCATGACGTTGACGTTGTCAGTCAGATCCTTCCAGGTGCCTGCGACTCCGGGCACCTGGGCCTGGCCGCCCAACTTACCCTCCGTGCCAACTTCGCGCGCCACGCGAGTCACCTCGGCTGCAAATGCATTAAGCTGATCCACCATGGTGTTAATGGTGTTCTTCAATTCCAGGATCTCGCCTTTCACATCTACGGTGATCTTTCGCGATAGATCGCCTCGGGCTACGGCGGTAGTTACTTCGGCAATGTTGCGGACCTGCGCTGTGAGGTTGCCCGCCATTGCATTCACTGAGTCGGTAAGGTCCTTCCATGTGCCAGCGACACCCGGCACGTTCGCCTGGCCGCCCAGCCGGCCTTCGCTTCCCACCTCGCGCGCAACACGCGTCACCTCTGCCGCAAACGAGCGCAGCTGCTCCACCATAGTGTTCAGAGTTTCCTTCAGCTGCAGAATCTCTCCGCGCACGTCTACTGTGATCTTCTTTGACAGGTCCCCATTGGCAATTGCAGTTGCCACCTCAGCAATGTTTCTCACTTGACCCGTGAGGTTGCTGGCCATGAAGTTCACGTTGTCTGTGAGGTCTTTCCAAGTACCGGCCACGCCGGGAACCTCCGCTTGTCCTCCGAGCTTGCCATCAGTTCCGACTTCACGAGCCACGCGAGTAACTTCACCAGCAAAGGCATTCAGTTGGTCGACCATCGTGTTGATAGTGTTCTTCAACTCAAGGATTTCGCCTTTTACATCTACCGTGATCTTGCGGGACAAGTCGCCCCGTGCAACTGCTGTTGTTACTTCGGCAATGTTTCTAACTTGGCCCGTCAGGTTTCCGGCCATTGAGTTTACCGAGTCGGTAAGGTCCTTCCATGTTCCGGCGACTCCTGGTACATTGGCTTGTCCACCGAGCCTACCTTCGCTACCTACTTCACGGGCTACGCGTGTGACTTCGCCAGCAAATGCATTGAGTTGGTCGACCATCGTGTTGATGGTCTCCTTAAGAAGCAGGATCTCTCCGCTCACATTGACCGTGATCTTCTTCGATAAGTCGCCACTTGCAATGGCGGTCGAGACTTCCGCGATGTTCCGCACCTGGCCAGTCAAGTTGCTCGCCATCGAGTTCACAGAGTCGGTAAGGTCCTTCCACGTGCCCGCGATGCCGGACACCTGCGCCTGCCCACCCAGTTTGCCGTCTGTTCCAACCTCTCGGGCCACGCGCGTCACCTCGGAAGCAAAGGCGCGTAGCTGGTCGACCATCGTGTTAATCGTGTCCTTCAGCTCAAGAATCTCGCCTCGCACATCGACCGTGATCTTGCGCGACAGATCACCGCGCGCTACGGCGGTTGAAACCTCGGCGATGTTTCTTACCTGACCTGTCAGATTGCTGGCCATCGAGTTCACTGAGTCGGTGAGGTCTTTCCATGTACCAGCGACGCCGGGCACCTGCGCCTGACCGCCGAGCTTGCCCTCAGTGCCGACTTCTCGCGCTACACGAGTAACTTCGCCGGCGAACGCGTTCAGTTGATCAACCATCGTGTTAATGGTGTTCTTAAGTTCCAGAATTTCACCCTTCACATCGACTGTGATCTTACGGGACAAATCGCCGCGGGCGACGGCCGTTGTAACCTCGGCGATGTTACGAACCTGGCCGGTGAGGTTTCCTGCCATTGAGTTGACCGAGTCCGTGAGGTCCTTCCATGTACCCGCTACACCTGGCACATTCGCTTGCCCGCCAAGTCTTCCTTCCGTGCCAACTTCGCGCGCCACGCGAGTAACTTCTCCCGCGAAGCGGTTGAGTTGGTCAACCATCGTGTTCAGAGTCTCTTTGAGTTGTAGAATCTCGCCGCGCACATCCACTGTAATCTTTCGCGATAAGTCGCCATTCGCGATTGCAGTTGCCACTTCGGCAATGTTTCTTACCTGGCCGGTGAGGTTGCTGGCCATAAAGTTGACGTTATCGGTAAGGTCCTTCCAGGTTCCCCCCACGCCGGGAACCTGTGCCTGACCGCCCAACTTACCTTCCGTTCCTACCTCGCGCGCTACGCGTGTTACTTCGCCAGCAAAGGCATTCAGCTGGTCTACCATTGTATTAATGGTGTCCTTTAATTCCAGAATTTCACCCTTTACATCCACAGTTATCTTGCGTGAAAGGTCTCCGCGGGCGACGGCCGTAGTCACTTCAGCAATGTTTCTCACCTGGGCTGTGAGGTTACCCGCCATCGCGTTCACAGAGTCGGTCAGATCTTTCCACGTACCGGCAACGCCGGGGACGACGGCTTGGCCACCAAGTTTACCGTCTGTGCCAACTTCGCGAGCCACACGCGTTACTTCAGAAGCGAACGATCGCAGCTGATCAACCATCGTGTTGATAGCTTCCTTGAGTTGGAGAATTTCGCCGCGAACGTCAACGGTGATTTTGCGAGAGAGGTCACCGCTGGCGACAGCAGTTGCGACTTCCGCTATATTACGGACCTGACCGGTCAAGTTACTCGCCATAGAGTTGACAGAGTCTGTCAAGTCCTTCCACGTACCTGCGACACCGGGGACCTGCGCCTGCCCTCCGAGCTTTCCGTCAGTGCCCACTTCGCGTGCAACGCGCGTTACCTCCGCAGTAAAAACGCCCAACTGTTGAATCATCGTATTGACGATCTTTGCGGAACGCAGGAATTCGCCCTCGAGGGGCCTCCCATCAACATCAAGCCTCACGGTTTGGGTCAAGTTTCCCTGAGCAACAGCTGCAATCGCACGAGTAACTTCTGTTGTTGGCCTCAATAGATCTTCGACTAGGGTATTCACCGAGACTTCCATTTCGCCCCAGGCACCCCGGAGTTGTTGAAAGCGAGTTCGCTCGCGTGTCCTTCCTTCCTTGCCAACTGCCAATCCCACTCGGTTCAACTCACGTGCCATCTGCTCGTTGGCGGTAATGATGTCGTTGAAAGTGTCTGCGATCTTTCCCTCTAGTCCCGTCCATGCGACTGGAAGGCGAACGGAGAAGTCGCCATCCCGCATGGTCTGCAACGCAGCGAGAATGGATCCGAGTGCAGCGGGGAGCTGTTCGGAAAGAGTTTCGTCGAGAACAGGGGTAACGTTGCCATTGTCGCTCGAGGGGTTTGCGAGGGCGATACGATCTTCGCGCGAGCCTTTCCTCATAGTCGTCTCCTGGAAGTTTCAGTCAACCGCTTCAATAGGGGAACGGCGCACGCCAAGACTCAATAGGTCACTCGATCAGCAAAGCCATCGCCGAGATGTTGTGCGGACATAGATTTACCATCAGATGCGAATAGCCGCCAAAAAGGTTGCCAAAATGAATGCAAGTTTCGCGATTTTCTCAATTCCGTGCTGGTGCGAGAACCCCAACATCGGAATCCGGGCGCAGGTTTCCAGGGAAGAGTCACCCCCGTCGAGTTGCCGCCCTGGATTCAATTCCATCTGTCAGGCAGAGGTTTGGCTTTCGCAAGCGGGAAGATCCTTGTGGCGACGATGTGTCCTTGGCAATTGGAACAACACAGATTTCTTGGATATTGGTTTGAGGGTCGGTCCGTGGCCGTGATTTGCTCGAAAGCACCGCTGCGGCCTCGAACGAGATGTGCGCCCACTGGTTTGCCATGCGCACCTGTAGTACCCGGCACCTCAGATGATCTTCTCAGGTAATACTCTGCCGCTGTATCTCGGGACATTCGCACAACATTTGCCGCCGGGAGTGGAGACTCCGGTTGATCGGGCCATCCTTAATAGATAGAAAGAAAAACCGTCCCTCGCTTAGGCGAAGAACGATGGACCATCGGGGCAGGTTGGAGCCTGCGCATCGTCAATGAAGATGCAGGCCCAGCTCAGCGTGGATCAGGAGCGGCTTCGGCCCTCACAATTGCCGATTCTATATCTCTCCACAGAGCATCCGGAGGTTCCTCCACGGGGAACAGTTGGTGAGCTGCCTGAGCAATGGCGCCCAGATCGGCTAAAAGAGCGCGACACAAGCTGCAACCCTGAAGATGCGGATGATCAGCAACCTTTTCTCCGGAACCAATCAGGTCCGGCAATTGGGACTGGAATTCTTCACAGCAAAGATTGTTAGCCGATTTCTTCATTTCCGTCCCTCCTGTCGCGGATAGTTCTGCAGGGACTCCCGAAGCTTCATCCGCGCTTTGTGCAACTGGGACTTGCTATTGCCGATCGAGAAATCAAGCAGAGAAGCGATTTCATTGTGCTCAAACCCTTCTATGTCATGAAGCACAAAGACGAGCCGGTAACCAGCCGGCAAGTCGTTAATGGCGCGCTGCAATGCTAACCGGTCTATGACTCCGGACAGTGCCAGGTCTGGAGTGCCAATGCTACTGCCGGGTCGTTGGTTGGAATCTGGCTCCATCATTTCATCCAGTGAATTCAACTGCAGACCTTTTTTGCGCATGTGCATCAGCACTACGTTGACAGTCAATCTGTGCAACCAAGTGGAGAGCGCGGATTCGCCCCTAAAAGTATTGATCTTGCGATGGAGCTGAAGAAAAGCTTCCTGGGTCAAATCCTCCGCCTCCGCTGCATTGCCGATCATATGCAGACAGAGAGAGTACACTTTCTTCTTGTGTGTCGAGTAGAGTTGCGCGAACGCCTGGTGGTCGCCAGCGTGGACTCGGGCCAATATATCGCCTTGCTCGTATTTGGTCGCGGGATTGGAAGCAATATGCTCAGCGGGTGAACAACCCGCTTCCCCAGAATATGACCTGCGGGCCTCTCGGCGCGACCGTATTGATGAGATAGAGTAGGACATGGGTTTCCTTGCAAAATCTGAGAATTGGCTATGACTTCAACGGGCGCGGCCCTTTGGGCCGAGCTTCCTCGTCGATTGGAATTAGAAGAACATTTACCTATGTGAAGCCTTGACTTAAGAAACTCGCCGCAAGATCGCGCATAAAGGTGTGATGCGTTTTTCTGCACGATAAAACCTGATTTGCGAGTTTTTTGTGAGAGAGGCCAACTGAGAGATGCTTGAAGCGCGGGCCATGGCCCGTCCGAGTCTTAGACAATCAGGTCCACATCGCTATCTCGCTGCGGGAGCAACATTTGATTCGACAGGTGTTCTCATTCAAGGCGCACCAGTAATTCTCGGGAATAAGGAAACAAGTGATACCAGGCTGTCAGCAAGGGATAGCGGTGGTCTTCAATGTTTTAACGATGGCTGCCGAATCCGTTCGCCACAAACAACAGCTCCGGCCGAGAACCATTCCTGCGAGTACTAGCACTCTCACCCAGACGAAACAGCCGCGAGCGTCGAAAGCATGAGTCTGATCAAGCTTGTCGAGTGTGGTTTTATCAAAGTCCACTTCAGGGGCGCCTTCTTCGGTTATCGGCGGGGGCGGATTCAAATCGGCAAATACTGAAGCTTTGTCGATCTTTTTGTCTTCCGTCTCGACGGCCTTGGACAATTCGAGGCCGGCGATGCGGTTCAGAAGGGCGCGCTTTAGCTCGGTGATCGGAGCGGCCTCCTCGCCGGGAGCCTGCTCCAATTTCTGGAGAGTCAGGCTAAGCGATTTGAGGCTTTTGTGGGTAGGCCTACGGAGAATGGGGGATGTCCTCCTGTTCCAAGTTTCGATGACGAACCGAAGCAAATGGAGGCCTCGATGATCAAGAGAATCCATGCCGATCTCGGAGGAGAAGGTGCTCGCGCCTTTTATGAATGGGGCACTTCGGTCTGGTCCTGTGGGAGATCGGAGTCGCGAAATTCAACTGCTCCACTGCACTTCCAGGCGACTTGGAAAGGTTCTTCAACGGGAATCACGTCGGCCCTGATAGTTCTCGGTCGAAAGCAGGCCTTCAGTATCGACGAGGGACCGATTCCGGTCGCGGTTCATTTGAAGTCCGCACCGTCGTAAGCCTTCGCAAATGTGCTGTCGCACGAACGGGGTGTTTCCCGCGATGCCTCCGGCGAAGATGACGGCATCAGCGCAGCCGAGTACGGCAAGAAATGCAACAAAGGCGAGCCGGACGTATTCGCTGCTTTAGTAATCGCGCATGCGCACGCGAGTATCGAGGGAATTGCTTGAAGCACCGAGGAGTCCCGAGTGTTTCTCGAGCGGCTTCGTTACTTCCGCTACTTCAAGCCACGCCGCCTCTGCGAGAAATGCGACAAGGAATAGGTCCACGTCCCCGGAACGGGTTCTCGTCATGAGTCTCTCAAGAGGCGTGGGCCCCATGCTGTTGTCGACCGAGTGATCGCGTTCAGTCGCAATGACCGAGCAACCGCTCTCAAAGAGGCACACAGGTGAAAGGGCAACGAGTCGCAGAGAGGATTACGAGAGTGGAGTTCGATGGAACGCATGTTCTCCAGCGGGCCCACGTAACGAGGGCGAAGCTCTCCCTCTAGATACCGAAATCGATCTCAACCGGTTCCATGAATGACGTTACGCCATGCAAAACCCAAACCCCCGTATAGTCCGCGCAGCTCATCTGCCAGTCTGAACTGCGGCTGTTGCTGCAACTCTCGAGCCAATCAACGATTCCGGCTCATGCTTCCGCATAATTGTCTGCCCGGATTGGCTAAGCGTGCACGACTTTTTGCCTTCGTGTACGGAGAGCTTCGGCTTCTTCACAAAGATGATCTGCGCACAGTAGGATTACCACTCTCTGTACAGATGCATCCAATAGCAAGAAATGGAAGCTTTTGCGCGAGCGCATGGGGCAAAATATTCGCCTATGCTCCTCGCCGCCAAACGCACGTTGCACGGGATGTATAGTCATTGAGCATGTCATTGAAATTGACCTACTTCATTTCACAGGTGGCTCTCTACGGGGGCGAGCGAGTCCCCATTAGGGTGCGGACGGCCGCCCGTAGAGGAAGTGCATGTCAAAGAAACCGAAGTTCAAAATGCGTTCAGCAAATCTTGGTGGAAGAACTATGACATTAGGAATGCACATACGATACTTGGCTCTCGTGTTGTCGATAACTTGTCTCTATCGATATTCCTGTGCCCAATCGGTTACATCCGGGACTGACGTCGAAGGAGCCGGTGTCAAAGCCGATGGTACCACCATCGTTTCGTCTACCTTGCAAGAGATGATCAACTCAAACCGTTCAGGAACGTTCTATTTCGCCCCCGGAGTCTACCGTCTCCATAATCAAGGCGTGAATCAGCCGGGGCTGACACTGCGGAACTTTTCGGGGACGATCATCATGGCGAAAGGGGCCCAGTTTGCCTGCGATACGGAGAATACTCAAGCCGGTCAGTGTATCTGGGTTGTTCAATCTCGCGGCGCAACCTTCAGAGGCCTTACGATCACTTACAAGGACCCCCAGCTCCTGCCCATGCCTCGCATTTCTGCGACAAGTAATGCGCTTTTAGTGGAGGATTCCCACAACATCAGTTTCCTTGACACTAGAATCATCGGTTCGACTGGTAGCGGAATCTGGAACACGAAAAGCACCGGTATCACCTTCGAAGGGACCACCACGATCAGCAATACAACAGCGGACGGCATCCATTTCGAAAACGTCGGCTCCGGATCTCTGGCGAATCTAATTACTAACTCCACTGGCGATGATGCGATTGGCGTAACCAACATAGCTGTCTCCAATCCTAATTGCGGACTCACAGTCTCTCAAGCCAAGATTACGGACAGTCGTTCCCGAGGAATTGCAGTCGTCGGTGCCTGTGATGTGCAAATCTCAAACATCGTGATCGACGGAACCGCGAATTCCGCGATTGCTTCTGTCAATGATCTTTCGATCAACAGCCGAAACTCTACAAATGTTAAGTTCGTCAATGTGGTGGCGAATGGTGTAGGGACGGTCAAGAGCACGATTCACGGGAATGGCTACTGCATTGACATTAACCATTCCATCAATGTTTCGGTACTTAATGTCACTTGTTCGACGTCGCGTGACGATGGTGTGTTTGTCTATGACGGTGCTGACGGCGTCACGATTCAGAAAGTCGTACTGAAACAACCTGGAAATAATGGATTTCAGACGTCAGGGGCCAGGAATGTAACTCTAGCGGACGATCAAGTGCTTGGGGCCCGGCAGAATGGCTTCGATATCGAAGCAAGCACCAATGTCACACTTCAGAATTGCCAAACAACTGACGCGGGCGGATACGGGTTCTTCCACTCCCGGAGTTCCCATGTGCTTGAGTCCGATTTGTTCGCAAAGAACTCTGCAACGACAAGTGGCAATCACAGGGTATGGTGGGCGGAGGGCATTTCTGGCCCTGTTTCAGCTAACCGGGTTTCAATTATCGATGACCGCAACCCTGCGCTGGGCTATGTCATTGGCGACTACAATCTGACCGGCCATGCACTCGAGGTGAACGGACTTGTCTTCCAAATTGCGCATGGCGCCAGTGCCATTCAAAAGAGCGACAGCAACGCTTCCTACTCCACGAATGACAAGCAAGGTGCGCATTAATCAACGAACTAGGCACGACTGTTTGCAGCGCATTAGCGCAATATCTCACAAAATGTGAAGTAAGCTCATCTATTGAGCAGCTAAGTTTTGATCTTGCGCTTGCTTCCGTTTCGCGCGCAATTTACGAAGCCGACTGAACGCTGAAAGAAAGACCCTCCCTTTCCACGTGATTGGAATTCGATACGATTGCAATGGTTCTGCATACCCCTTCGACCAAGCCAGCTTATACGGCTCCTGCCCGGTACCAAAATCGACGTCGAATCCGAGATCGAAAGCCATCCGCATCCAATCCTCGTCGAGAATCAATCCCGGGGAGAATTTGGCAATTTGAGGATCGGAACTGTAGGCACCGATGACATACTCGAGGTGACCAGAACAGATAGCGATCAACTTGACTGCAACAGGTTCGTTGTTCAGCATAATGGCGAATATTCTGTATTTCAGGACCTCACTCGTGTCTGTGATGCTTCGTACGAGGAAATTCCTATATTGTAGGGAATCAACCCACGTATGACTCTTGTGGGCGCGTGCCGTCCAGCGATGTTTCTCAATGAGCATCCAGTCGATCAGTCGAGTTGCCTGATCCGGACTCTCGGTGGGGTCAATCGAGAAAAACTCGGCATTGCCCATCTCCATGATCCGCTTCCGGTACCGCGTCATATATTTCAAGGACCGGGCGCCAATAGCTTTCCTGTAAGAATCCCAGTCGCTTTCAAGGCCGAGACGGGCCCTGGGCGCCGCGTCGCGATCGGATCGATTCACTGCAATCTTGGGTACGACCTGGTCAAGGGGCGAGCCGACACGAATCAGCGGAAGATTGAGGATATCGCCATGAATTGTGCTTGATATTGCAGTCCAGGCGCGATGAACAACTTCAGAAACGTCGGCTCCGGGATCGACAAGGACTGAGTTGGCTTCGCCGCCGCATGGTGTCAAAGGCTTGATGATTCGGAGTGGCCCTTGCGCATGACGTACGAGAGGCCAAGCCAAAACCAGCCTTCCATCCTTCCAAACCGTAACGCAGAGTAATTCTCTCCCTTCAACCCGCGCAATGCTCTCCCAGCAGTGGCGACACACGGTATAGCTCTCGTGATAATGGCC
>Ga0187847_10001959_pt1 | contig 17331 bp, 14 predicted proteins | sample June2016WEW_4_10_FD_132458 | JGI IMG/M metagenome (GOLD analysis project Ga0187847, IMG submission 132458) | Peatland microbial communities from SPRUCE experiment site at the Marcell Experimental Forest, Minnesota, USA - June2016WEW_4_10 | ecosystem: Environmental > Terrestrial > Soil >...
AAATTGCAGACCGGTTCCGGCGAGAATCAAAGTTTTTCTGCCTGCCCGATCTACCAGCCAAAGCGCAAATAACGTGAAGAATAAATTGACGAGACTCACCAGCACAGACTGAAAAAATGCATCGCCGGACGCAGTGCCAGCTGAACGAAATATTTCAGGAAGAAAAGAAAATATCGGTGTGATACCGCTAATTTGTTGCAGTCCGGCTAGCATAATGCCTAAAAGCAGAGGCCGTCGAAAAATTGTGAACAACTCAGAAATGTGACCTTCTTCGCTAGCCAGAGAATTCTCGATTTCGCTGGTTTCCTCGGCGGCCGCCTGACTGCCATTGAGTTCCGTCAGGACGCGAATGGCGTCGCCGCGACGACCCACTTTCAGGAGCCAGCGCGGGCTTTCTACGGCAGGAAGAATCATCAAGCCGAACAATAACGCCGGCACAATTCCGGCAAGAAACATCCAGCGCCAACCCGAAGTAATATTCCACGCTTCATTGCCCATCCTCTGAATGAGCATATTGACGAAAACGGCGGCGAGAATCCCCACAACAATGCCCAACTGGTATAGCGTTACGCAACGCCCTCGAACTCGCGTCGGTGCGATCTCTGCAATGTAGTTGGGTGAAATTACTGACGCCGCGCCAATTCCGAGCCCTCCAATCAGGCGCCAAATGACAAATTGATGAAGGTTCGCCGCGAAGAAGATCCCACCGGAGGACAGTGCGAAACAAATCGCGCAGAGAGCAAGGCCTTTCTTCTTGCCGAGAGAGTCGGCGACCGTCCCTGCCGCCGCGCATCCGACAATGCAGCCAACGAGAGCACAGCCCGCAGCCCATCCGATCCCCGGCGCGTCCAGATGAAACAACTGACTGAGATACCCGATGGCGCCGCTGATGACGATGTTGTCGTATCCGAAAAGAAGACCACCCAGGGTCGATACGCTGGCTGCGATGATCAGCGGTCTTCGCGAGTTGGTTAACGTTGCAGAAGAGTTCAGAAGATCAGCCTCGCAAAGCAGATTTATTCAACATGGCTTTGACGCCAAGGATGAAGCCGATCGTGTGTGCCATGCCCGCGTGCCACGGTGCAGAACAAGACATTTGCGGCGTGTGGTCCGGAATAATTACGCCATCGAAATTATTGTTCTGGAGAATCGCCAGAATGCGTGTCATATCCACATCCCCTTCGTCAATGAACGTCTCACGGTAATGTGGCACTTTTCCAACCACGTTGCGCAAATGGATGTAGGCAATCTTTCCCTGCTTGGTGTAAGCGTCCACCGCGTCGTACACGCTGCCTTCTGTCATTTCGGCGACCGTGCCCACGCAGAACTCCAGTGAGTTGCTTCGGCTGGGAGTGATATCCAGCAAACGCTGATACATCTGCGGTTGATAGACGAGTCGAGGCTGGCCGCGCATGGTCGGCATGGGCGGATCGTCCGGATGCGCCGCTAGTCTGACCCCCGCCTGCTCCGCAACGGGAACGACCTCTTCGAGAAATCTTTGCAGCAGCCGCCAGAGTTCTTCATGCGAAATCGGCGGCAGAGTGCCTTTCGGTGCGGCTTGATCGTAAACCATGTTCCACACCACACCGTTGGGCACAGGCTCATCTTCCGCGGGCCCATCCATGCCGAGTGCAAGCGCATTGCCGCGAGCTGAGGGAGCGGTCACACGCCCGCAAACTCCGGCGAGGCTGAAGTTGTAGCCAAGTACTGGAATCCCCGCTTCGCCCAGTCGCCGAACAATCGTCTTCACGTTCTCGATTTGTTTGCCGCGCAGGGGCCCATCGAGAAGAATATCGTGCCAGTGCGCCGGATCGAGATTCTCGAGGGCCGCGAGCACAAGTCCCGCGTCTTCAATTTCTTGTCGAAGTTGTTTAAGTTCCGTGACCGTCCAGAGCTTTTCAGGATTTCCCGCCACGCCCCACGGTTCATACTTCGTCCCGGAGGGCTGGTTGTCCCGCGGATTCGTCTTTCCCCGGTTGAAGTAATCCACGAGATGCACGACGACGTGCGTGCATCCCGCTTGTCGCGCAAAATCGTAGTAATCGCGCGTCAGCATATGGCGATAGAGCCCGAGCCCGACTTTCATAAACGGTTTCCGATGCCCGAGCCGTAGTCGGCGCTGAGAATTTGCCCATTAATTTCGGCGGCAAGAGGCGAGCACAAGAACACGAATGCATCCGCGATCGATTCCGGGGTGTTACGGTGCCCAAGAGAAACGCGCAGTACGAATTCTCGATACGCCGGGTCCTCGTCGAAAACCTTCAGCGAGCTGCCAGCCGCGACATTGCCTGGCGAAACTACGTTGACCCGGATGCCCGTGCCGGCATATTCGAGGGCCATGCAGCGCGAGAAGTTTTCGAGCGCAGCTTTGGCCGAAGCATACGAAGGAATTTGCGTATGCGGCACGCGGGCGACGTAAGACGATGTGAAGATCAAGTGACCGGCAATTTTACGTTTCATCCATTGCGCGAAAGCGGCACGTGTCAATACGACCTGCGCAAGAAAATTAAAGCGGAAAATGTGTTCAAACTCTGCCTCCGGCGTGGATGCAAAGGGATGAAGGCCGCAGCCTCCAGCGTGTCCCAGCATCGTGTCTAATCGCGGGAAGCGCTCGAACGATTCATCCACGACTTGGGTGAGACGCGCGGAATCCGTGATGTCGAGCGAGTGATAAACGTATTGGTTTGCGGGGATCTTCCAGTTATCAAGCGCTTCGTGAGCCTCGGTTTGCGATTTCAGATCGAGCAGAACCAGCATGGCTCCAGCGGCACTGAGCCTTTTCACCATGTGCTCGGCGATAGCGCCGATTGCGCCCGTAATGAGGATGACTTTTCCAGACAGATCGATTTGAATCATAGTCGTGCCTGCGAGGAAGCTAATTACATGATTCCGTGCTTCTCGAATGCCGCTACCGCGCTGCTGCCTTCTTCGAGCGCTTTTCTTACCAGCTTTTCACCGCGGGCCTTTTCGAGCGCTTTAGCGAAGACTTCAGCCGCCGCTTCAGATGGCACCATACAGACGCCGTCAATGTCGCCAAACAAAAAATCTCCGGGCCGGATGCGTACCGCGCCGATTTCGATGGTGACCCGGTAGTCCACAACTTTGTAGCGTGGCGCGGAGTCCTGCGCGTAAGAGCCTAAACAGAAGGCAGGGAAGTCGAGCTTGAGCACAGCTTTTGTGTCGCGCAGATAGCCATTCAGTACCGCTCCCGCCGCACCCAGTTTGCGCGCGCGGATGGTCATCATTTCTCCCCAAAGAGCGTTTCGCGGCGAGGACCCGGTGTTCACATAAATCTCGTTGGGCTTCAAATCATCGAGTGCTTCCAGCATCAAGCCGAACGGCTTCTCCATCAGTTTGTTGTGGGCGCCGGAGGCTCTTTCTTCAAACACATCCACCGAGATCACGGGCATGGCGCGGCCGATCATGACCATTTCAGGGCGAAGGGCGCGTATTTGCGGCGGCAGGAATTGATGCTGCAACCCGAGTTTGTCCATCACGTCGCCCACCACGCAGGTAAATAATTCCTTGCGGATGAGGGCATAGAGTTCGTCGTCGTTTTCCCAGAGTTTCATAGAAGTTGCCATCGTCCGCGCAATTTATTTGTGACTTGCACGTGCCTCCCGAACTTTCGCAACGAATTGTTTGGCTTGCGCGACGATCGTCGCAAAATCGCCCCGCTTCGCGCTCACGGTCAGGCTCCCGCCCACGCCGACCGCGACACAACCCGCATGGATCCATTCCGTCACGTTTTCCAAGGTCACGCCCCCGGTCGGCATGAGGGACGCGTCGGGCAACGGTCCTTTCACCGCTTTTACAAATTTCGGGCCAAGAATCTCTCCTGGAAAAATCTTGACGATCTCGGCTCCGGATTCCATCGCTTCCACAATTTCGGTTGCCGTTCCAGCTCCCGGCAGGTGCGGTACCTGCCGGTCGTTGCAGAAGCGGGCAACTTCGGGGCGAAGGCATGGGCTGACTACAAACCGAGCGCCAGCGGTGATTGCTTTGTCCGCGGTCTCCACGTCGAGAACTGTGCCCGCGCCGATCAGCATCTTGCCGCTCAGATCGCGCCGCGCCAACGTTTCTATGACTGAAACCGCGCCCGGGACCGTAAAGGTGATCTCAATCGCGATAATTCCTCCCTCGGCGCAAGCATCGGCAATCCTGCAGGCCTCGTCTGGGCTCTCCGCCCGCACCACGGCGACAACCCCGGAAGTCACAATCTTTTCGAGAGTCTCTAGCTTTGCGAGCGCCATCGTGTGTCCCTAATCTGAGAAGTCAATGCCAACAAATCTAAACAAAGAACGCCTCGCCCTTGCGCGCATATTTCCGCGCAACCTCTTCATTCAGCGTGATTCCCAGTCCAGGCTTCTCGGGCAAATTTATAAAACCATTTTGAATAATCGGCTTTGGCATTCCCTCGACCAGATCGTTCCAGAAGGGAACATCCGACGCATGGAACTCGAGCACGAGAAAATTTGGAATGGCCGCGCAATAGTGCGCAGAGAGCAACGTCCCCACCGGACTGCTGATGTTGTGGGGTGCAATAGGAATTGTGTGCGTGTCCGCGAGTTGCGCAATCTGATTCGCGATGGCAAGCCCCCCAACTTTTTGCAGATCAGGCGTCGCGATTCCGATCGCATGGGATTGCACGATCTCCTGGAATCCTTGAAACAAGAAAAGGTTCTCTCCGGTCGCAATGGGAATTCGAACCTTTGCACTCACGGCCCGCAGTGCCGCCACGCTCTCCGGGGGCACCGGATCTTCCAGCCACAGCAATCGAAAGGGCTCGAGCGCGTGCCCGACTTTGATGATGTCGCCCACGCTGTAACGCCAGTGGCAATCCACCGCGACGTCGATTCCATAACCGACGGCATCGCGCACCGCGCCAATCAACGCCACCATATGGTCAATCGCTCCGTTGCTGAGGCAGCGATTGTAGGGATCAAACCCCTCCGTACCCGGCACATCGAGATCGAACTTGAGCGCCGTGTAACCTTGCGTCTTCATGGCTAGCGCGCGCTTCGCATAATCCCGAGGGAGCGAGACCGGGTCGTCTTTGTGACTTGCGTAGTAATCTTTGGCGCTATGTTTGTCCGGCGCAGGCACCCACGATGGTCGCCGCGAGCGCAGCACTTCGTCCAGACTCTCTAACGCTTCACCGCCGTGGCAATCGGCGTAGATGCGGATCTGGTCGCGAAACTTTCCGCCGAGCAAACGGTAAATGGGAACGCCGAGCGACTGCCCGAGAACGTCCCAGAGCGCCGCGTCAATTCCGCTAATGGCGTTGTAAATAATGCCTGCCACGGAACCTGCGCCCGAAGTGGCCAGTTGCAGTTTCCGAAACAGCCGGTTGACATCGCGTGGGTCTTCGCCGATCAACAATGGTTCCAGCGAGCGCAGCATTGCCGTTAGCCCCGGCGCAAAAAAGCATTCTCCCAATCCATGAATGCCCTCGTCGGTTTCAACGCGGACGAAGGTCCAATCAAAATTGCCCTCCACCACGGCCGTCTTCAATCGGACAATTCTCAAACTTCTTCCACACTTTCTTGCCGCAATTGCAGCACTAGAGGCAACAGCCGCCAGCGTTTCTACGCTTAAGTTCTATCAAATTTTCGGGGGAGGGGAGAATCGGAGTTACGACTACGGCGGCAGTGGATTCAGTAGCTCCCAATCTGCCGCCGCTGCCGTTCAGGTCACCAGAGGGTGACGATGTAGCGACGGGGATAACTGCATACTGTATGCAATTATTGGGGCTAGTCCATTGCAAGTCAAGCAAAAAACTCGGTAAAGTGCATACAGGGGTGGCATTAATGTCCTCAATTGACTCCATCGCGACGGAATTGCGCTCTGCTACCACCATCAAAGCGCACCTTGTGGCCGTGCTACGCGAAGCCATCATTTCCCGTAAGTTCAAGCCCGGCGACCGTCTCAACGAGAGCAAACTGGCCCGCGAATATGGTGTTAGCCGCATTCCCGTTCGCGAAGCTTTGCAGCACTTGCAGGAGCAGGGCCTGGTGATGAACCATCCTCGCCGGGGTATGTTTGTGAACACTCTCAGCGATGAAGATTGCCAGAAAATCAATAGCCTCCGCATTGTTTTAGAAGCCGAGGCCCTAAAGTTATGCCACGCTCGCCTTACCGCCGCATTAGAGAAAAAGTTGTCCGCTCTGGTCGAGCAAATGGAGAACTGGCGCGAAGGTTCTGAGATTGACGCCGCCGCGCTCGACCTCGAATTTCACCGCGCGATTTGGAGCATGAGCGGCAATCCTTATCTGGAAAAAATTCTGAATTCCCTCGTGCCGGTTCTCTTCGCCCATCAGGCCCTCGAATACACCAGCAACAATGAAAGACGCTGGCCTTTGAATCATCATCGCCAACTCTTGGATGTCATCCTCGGCAAGTCCTCGCAAACTGCCGAAGACGCCATGATCTCCCATCTTCGGTTGCGCTACATCAACCCCGAGCGTTTCTCGAGTTTGGCCTACGCTCCTTTGAAACCCGACACAGACGCGGCCACCGACACAGCCGCAACCCAGTCCAAATCATGATTGCGAAACGATGACGACCAAACAAACCGTTACTTTTGGCGAATTAATGCTGCGACTAGCGCCTCCGGGCTTCGAGCGCTTCCTGCAAACTCCGCAATTTGTCGCTTCGTTCGGCGGAGGCGAAGCCAACGTCGCCATCGCGCTCGCGCAATTCGGACTGCCCGCCGCCTTTGTCACCGCACTTCCCAACAATGCTATCGCCGACGCCGCCGTCGCTGAACTCCGCAGCTTCGCCGTGGATACCTCGCACATAATTCATGCGAAGGGACGCATGGGCGCTTACTACGTCGAAGCCGGCGCCAATCAGCGCCCATCCAAAGTCATCTACGATCGAGAATACAGCGCCATCGCGCTTGCCCAACCCGGCGATTTCGACTGGAACATAATTTTTAGAAATGCCGGCTGGTACCACATCACCGGCATCACTCCGGCCATTAGCTCTTCCGCCGCCGCCCTCGTCGCCGAATCCCTCGTCAAAGCGAAAGAACATGGCCTCACCGTATCTTGCGATCTCAACTTTCGTAAGAATCTTTGGAAGTGGGGAAAGCGCGCCGACGAACTAATGCCCGACCTTGTGCGCCAGGTAGATATCGCCATCGCCAACGAAGAAGATGTCCAGAAATCCCTTGGCATCGCTGCCGAAGTCAACGTGCATTCCAGCAACCTCAATCCCGCCCAGTACGAAAAGCTCACCGGGCGCGTCTTGCAGGAATATCCCAATCTGAAAGCCATCGCGGTCACCCTGCGCGAATCGAAGAGTGCGTCCCATAACGGCTGGTCAGCTTGTTTGAACAACCGGAAGGAATTTATCGTCAGCCGCCACTACGACATCACACATATCGTGGATCGCGTTGGCACCGGCGACAGTTTCGCTGCCGGCCTCATTTTCGGAATGCAACAATTATCATCCCACCGCGACGCGCTCGAGTTCGCCGTCGCGGCCAGTTGCCTCAAGCACTCAATCATGGGAGATTTCTCCCGTTCCACGCTCGCCGAAGTCGAGGCTCTGCTTAAAGGCGACGAGTCAGGTCGAGTGCAACGTTGACGAACTAGCGCCCATCGTAGAATCACGCTGCGCGGCTCCCGCGAATCTTTCTACTTATTCGGTGCGCCTTTGATATAGTTGCGAATCCGTATTTACAAACTACTCGCGTACAGGGAGCGAGGGCATTCTTATTCTCCCGGAAAGGTGCCACATGATTTTCGGAATGTCGCTGTCCACCTACACCGCGATTCACGTCGTCATCAGTTTGCTCGGAATCGTTTCCGGCCTCATCATGCTGCTGGGATGGGTTCTTGGCAAACTCTCCGAAAAGTGGATCACGCTGTTCCTCGTGACCACGATCGCGACCAGTGTCACCGGATTCGGTTTTCCCGTCACGCACATTTTGCCTTCCCACATCCTGGGCATCATCTCGCTTGTGGCCCTCGCCATAGCCCTGCCAGCGCGCTACAAAGCCGGTTCCGGCGGCGCGTGGCGCCCGATATTCGTCGTAAGTTGCACGCTGGCGCTCTATTTGAATTGTTTTGTTCTGGTCGCGCAGATCTTCGAGAAAGCCCCCGCGCTGCATGCTCTCGCGCCGACCCAGAAAGAACCGCCATTTGTGATCGCGCAGGTGATCGTGATGGTGATTTTTGTCGTTCTAGGCGTGCTGGCCGTCCGAAAGTATCATCCCCAGCGCTAAGCGTGCTTACTCGCGCGGAGGTCGCGTGATCGCGCCCTCCGACGCTGAACACACGAGCGCGGCATATTTCGCGAACACGCCGTTGCGATGGCGCGGAGGTTTGACTCTCGTGCGCGCCAGCCGTTCGCGGATTTCCGCATCGCTGATTTCCACTTCCAGCACGCGCTCGTTGATATCAACACGGACCACATCGCCTTCGCGCAACGCAGCAATTGGCCCACCCAGCGCTGCTTCCGGAGAAACGTGTCCAACCATCAGCCCGCGCGTCGCCCCGCTAAAGCGTCCGTCGGTTAGCAGCGCCACCGATTCGCCTAATCCTTCGCCCACAATCGCGGCCGTCACACTCAGCATTTCTCGCATGCCGGGACCGCCTTTCGGCCCTTCATTCCGGATCACCACTACATCACCCGGTCGAATTCGTCTGCCGGTCACCGCTGCCATCGCATCTTCTTCGGACTCAAATATCCGCGACGGTCCGCGGTGGCCCGACCGCTCGTGTCCGCTGACTTTAACCACGCAGCCTTCCGGCGCGAGATTTCCATGAAGAATCACCAGGCCGCCACTTTTCTTCAAAGGATGACTTAGCGGCGCAATCACCTGTTGCCCCGGCGTTTCTTGTGCGGCGCTGGCTTCTTCTGCAAAGCTCTTTCCCGTGACGGTGTGTGCGCCGCCATCGACCAGTCCGCCATCAAGCAGCCGTTTCGCAATAATCGGTATACCTCCGGCCTTATCTACATCGGCGGCCACAAAGCGCCCGGCCGGTTTGAGGTCCGCCAGCAACGGCGTACGCTCGCTGATCGTCTGAAAATCATCAATGTGGAGCGGAATTTCCGCTTCCCGCGCGATGGCTAGGAGATGCAACACCGCGTTGGTGGAACCACCCGTGCACGCTACGCCAGCAATCGCGTTGTGAAACGCTGGCAGCGTGAGAATTTCTTTTGGACGGATGCCGCGCTTTAGTGCATTCATGACAATGTCGCCACAACGAAACGCGATGTCGTCCTTGCGCGAATCCATCGCCGGTACTCCGTTGAAACCCATTGGCGACAAGCCAATCAGTTCCATCACCGTGGACATCGTATTCGCCGTATACTGCCCGCCACAGGCGCCCGCTCCAGGGCAAGCCGCATTTTCGAGGTCTAGCAGCTCGCCGTCAGTCATTTTTCCAGCGGCATTCGCACCGACGGCTTCAAACACGTCCTGGATCGTCACATCTTTCCCACGATAAACTCCGGCCGCAATCGTCCCACCGTATAAAACCAGCCCCGGAAGATCCAGCCGCGCCAACGCCATGGCCGCCGCCGGAATTGTCTTATCGCATCCGACTACACAAACCACCGCGTCAAACATCTGCCCGCGGCAGACCAGCTCAATCGAATCCGCGATAACCTCGCGGCTCACCAGCGAAGCGCGCATTCCTTCCGTGCCCATGGTTTCGCCGTCGCTGATGGCAATCGTGTTGAACTCCATCGGCGTCCCGCCCGCCGCGCGAATGCCTTCTTTCACCTTGGCCGAAAGTCGCCGTAAGTGAAAATTGCAGGGCATGGTTTCAATCCACGTATTGGCCACGCCGATCAGCGGACGATTGAGGTCGGCGTCAGTGAAGCCGATGGCTTTGAACATGGCGCGCGACGGCGCGCGATCCCGTCCATCGGTAATGCCTCGACTGCGATGCTTGAGATCCATGGCAGGGATAGATTACGACATTCGAAATGAAATCAATGAGATTGGGAAGGGCACGAGTTCACTCGTGCCTATGTACCCGTAGCGTTAATTGCGCGCTTTAGCGCCCGTTCACGCCATCGCCGGCGTGGCAGCTTCGGCTGATACCACGTTCGCCGGTGGGTGCGCTTGCCACGCTCCTGGAGCGTGCACCATCTCTTTCAAGGGCGCGCCAGCACGAAGGTCCATCACATCCACGATCGCATGCCAGTCGCGGCGCAGTTGACCCACTTGCTTCGCATTGACGTTGAGCAGCAGTGTCACTTTGTGCGTGTGTTCGGCAGGCTCCGCTTGAACGTACGGCATGTCAATGCCGCGCCGCGAAGCCGCATTCAATATGCGCATCAGTGTGCCTTGCGTATTGCGATAACGAATGTGAAATACGTGCATGATTTCTCCTTACCCTTGTCATTCCGAATCCGCTTTAGCGGTGAGGAATCTGCTTTCACTCTTCTTCGAGCATCATTTCCGACAACGCCGCCCCCGCAGGCACCATGGGAAAAACGTTGGCTTCCGGCGCGCAATCGAACACGAGCAATTCGGGCTCCGAGGAATGCAAGAACACATCCAGCAGGTCGTTGGTTTCATCCGCAATGGGATGCTCACTCATCGCATTTTCTTCCACTCGACGCGCGCTGATTCGGTAGGCCTTCGCAATTTCCACAAAATTCGGATTATCGCTTAAATCCGTCTCCGCATAGTTGCGTGAATAAAAAAGTTGTTGCCACTGCCGCACCATGCCTAGGTATTTGTTGTCCACAATCACGATTTTGATCGGCAGGCCCAATCGCCGCACCGTGGCCAACTCCTGAATATTCATTTGAATTCCGCCGTCACCGGAAACGCAGAGCACGGTCGTTTTGGGTTTCGCGAGTTGTACGCCAATCGCAGCCGGAAGCGCGAAGCCCATCGCACCCAATCCCCCCGAGGTGATGAATCCATGCGCTGAATCCGAACGGTAGCGCTGCGCCGCCCACATCTGGTGTTGGCCGACATCGGCAACGATCACGCTGTCTTCAGGCAATCGGGCGAAGAGTTCATCGAGAAATCGAATCGTCGGCTGCGCAAGGCCTTTCGAGTCGAGTTCGGCGCGCTCCGGGCCGCACGCAATATCTCGCCACTGTTGCCAGTCGGGCAGATGCGAGTGGCGCAGTGCCGCATGAAACGCGGGAGCGGTGCTAGCTAAGTCGCCGACAATGGGCAATTCGCATGGCCGAACCCGGTCCAGTTGCGCGGGATCGATTTCAAAATGCGCGATGCGCGCGTGTGGCGCGAAACGCGTAGGATCTCCGGTAACACGATCGTCGAGTCGAGCGCCAAATACGAGAAGAAGATCGGTCTCGTGCAGCGCCATGTTCGCGGCACGTGTGCCATGCATGCCGACCATCCCCAGATAGTAGGGAGCTTCAGGATGCACCGCGCCCAGGCCGTGCACCGTGGCGAAAGTGGGAATATTGAGCTCATTAAGCAGACCGCGCAACTCGTGGACCGCGCCTGACAACTTCGCACCCGCGCCGACCAGCGCGACCGGTTTATGCGCCTTCTTGAGAAGCGAAATCAGCGGCTCGCAAAAACCGAACTCGACCTGAAAATCCGCAGGCAAGATTTGCGGTGTGAACTTGACCGGCCCGCGAAACTCAGCTGTCGCTTTCAGCAAATCGACTGGTATGTCCAAAACCACTGGTCCCGGCCGGCCGCTGCGTGCCCAATAAAATGCCTGCGCAATCACTTCCGGTATTTCTTCCACTGATTGCACCAGACGGCTCCATTTGGTGAGCGACAGCGTCAAACCGAACACATCTGTCTCTTGAAATGCATCACTGCCAATCAACGCGCTCCGCACTTGCCCGGTGATGCAAACGAGCGGCACCGAATCCATTTTCGCGTCAGCAATGCCGGTTACCAGATTCGTGGCTCCCGGCCCACTGGTCGCGATCGCGACGCCTGTCTTTCCCGTGGCGCGCGCGAAACCCTCGGCTGCGAACACCGCGCCTTGCTCGTGTCGGGTAAGAATGTGCCGCACGCCGCTGCCATTCAATGCATCGTACAGCGGCATTATCGCGCCGCCCGGATACCCGAACACCAGGTCCACTCCCTCGGCGCGCAAACATCGCAAAACGATGTCAGCTCCCTTAAGCATTCGCCACCTGCGGCTCGCGAGCATCCATGGCTTTAGCTTGTTTCGTTTCTTGCCTTCCTGCTTCTTTCGGCAACCACGACATCATGCCGCGCAGGCGCGCCCCGACTTCTTCAATCGGATGATGTCGTTCCACCTCGCGCAGTTCTGCGAACTTGCGTCCGCCACTGCGGGTTTCTTCGATCCACTCTTTCGCGAAGCTGCCATCCTGAATGCGGGCCAGAATTTGTTGCATCGCCGCGCGTGTAGTATCGCCCACAGCCTGTTCTCCGCGGGTTAAGTCACCGTACTCCGCCGTATTCGAGATGGAATCCCGCATGCGGCTCAATCCGCCTTCGTAGATGAGATCGACGATGAGTTTCACTTCATGCAGGCACTCGAAATAAGCAATCTCCGGCTGATAACCGGCAGCTACGAGCGTTTCGAAGCCTTTCTTGATGAGCGAGGTCAACCCGCCGCACAAAACCGCCTGCTCACCGAAAAGATCGGTTTCAGTCTCTTCCTGGAAGGTGGTTTCAAGAACACCCGCGCGCGTCGAGCCAATGCCATAGGCGTAGCACAGCGCGTATTCCTGCGCGCGGCCGCTGGCATCCTGCTTGACCGCGAGCAGGGAAGGCACGCCGCGGCCTTCGGTGTAGACCCGTCGCACCAGATGTCCCGGACTCTTGGGTGCAATCATCACCACATCCACGTCTTTGGGCGGGGTGACGGTTTTGAAATGAATGCTGAACCCGTGCGAAACGCCCAGGATTTTGCCCGCAGTCAAATGGGCCTCAATCGAAGAAGCGTAGAGTTCGCCCTGGGTTTCATCCGGCGTCAGTAGATGGATCCAGTCTGCGCGCTTCGCGGCTTCTGCGGGCGGGTAAACCTCGAAACCATCGGCTCGCGCCTGGCGGGCGCTGACACGATTCGCCTCCAGCCCAACGATGACGTCGTAGCCGCTGTCGCGCAGATTTTGCGCCTGGGCGTGACCCTGACTGCCATAACCTAGAATCGCGATCGTCTTAGCCCGTAGCGCGGTGGGATTTGCGTCACGTTCGTAGAAAACTTTGGCCATGAAATCTCCTCACGGAAACAAAATTCAACAAAGCGAACATCCCCAGAAGTTCGCTTTAGCCCCGCTCTTGTGACCCCATCAATAAAGCCGACCGGTCGGTATGTTTCAATGCTAGTGATTTGCCCAAGAGTTTGTCAAGTTTTCTTCGCGACCCTGTTAAAATGCGAGGTTCTCCGGAACCCCACGAAATGATTCGAGAAACGACCATCAGCTCCCGGCAGGAAATTCTTCGCACGGCGGCGCGGCTATTTCAGCAGCGTGGCTATGATGCGACCTCGATGAACGATGTGGCCGCCGCTCTAAACTTAAGCAAAGGCGGCCTTTACCACCACTTTGAGAGCAAAGACCACATTCTCTTTGACCTCATGGACAGCGCTATGGACATCACCCAGCAGCGCGTCGTGGACCAGGTGCGCAAAATTCTGGATCCGGAGACGGCGTTGCGCACGCTGATCAAACTTCACATCGAGGTCGTGTTGAGTGTCCGCGATCGCGAAATCACCGTCATGCTGCATGAAAACCATCCCCTGCCGCCCGCGCTCCGCCGCCGCATCAACAAACGCAAAAAAGAGTACGTGCACTTTCTCGAAAATTTGATTGCGCACGTGCAACGCGCGCGCGGTTCGAAAAGCGCAATTAGTCCGCGAGCCGCGGCTTTTGCGCTACTCGGCATGATCAACTGGATTTACCAGTGGTACAAGCCTGACGGCATCCTCACCGGCGAAGACATCAGCCGCGAGTACACTTCAATCTTTTTTGGCGGAGCGTTCGTATGAAGCCGATTTTCATGAAGACTACGAAGTACATGCGGCGCGCGCTAATTTTGGTGGCGGGATTATTAACGACGACCTGCGCAATGGCCGGGGCGCAAACGAACGCAGTAAGCGATCCCTACAAGGCCGTGCTCGACCGCTTGCACGCCATCACCACGATTTCCCTCGACGAATGGCAGGTTCATGACGCGAATCTGGCGCATGGCGAAGATCCTGCGCAGGATCTCGGCGGTTGGCAAACGACGAAAGTGCATGAAGACTGGGAAGGTTCACGCTGGCTCGTGCGGAAATTTGAGGTTCCGGCGCAACTGAATGGTTACAACTTGCTAGCGTCCCATATCGTGCTCGATTTGCACGTGGGCAGCGCGGACGCGATTCAGGTGAGCGTGTTTTCGAACGGCTCAATGGTGGCTCGTACCGACGAAGACGGGCAGGTACCCATTCCACTGATTGAAAATGCACAGCCTGGCCAGGAGTTGTTTATCGCAGTGCGTGTGGTGGATTCTGGCGGTGGGGGTTGTTGTGGCGGCAATGCCAGCCGTCTCGAGCATGCCGAACTGCGCATCGAACCGGCGAGCGGGCGTCTCGATGCTGCCTTGATGCGTTTGCAGATGTTGTCGGCAATGCCGCTGATTGCGGCCTACGAAGACGGCAAAGCTCAGCGCCAGCAAGAGCTCGATGCTGCGGTCAACGCCATCAATATCAAGGCTTTAGACGCGGGCGATCAGGCGGCGTTCGATGCGTCCCTGCGTGATGCGCAAACGAAACTGGAAGCGCTGCGTCCGTACATGCAGCAGTTTCAGGTCTCAGCGGTCGGAAACAGCCACATTGATATGGCTTGGCTGTGGCCGTGGACCGAAACCGTGGAAGTCGTGCGCAATACGTTCGGTACGGCGCTGCAACTAATGCGCGAGTATCCCGACTTCAAATTCACCGCTAGCGCGGCGCAAGCGTATGTGTGGATGGAAGAAAAATATCCGGCAATGTTCAAGGAAATCCAGCAGCGCGTGAAAGAAGGCCGCTGGGAAGTGATTGGTGGCATGTGGGTAGAGCCAGATCTCAACATGCCGGATGGCGAGTCGCTTACGCGGCAGCTTTTTTACGGCAAGCGCTATTTTCAAGACAAATTCGGGATCAACATCAACATCGGGTGGAACCCTGATTCGTTTGGCTACAACGCGCAATTGCCGCAGATTTATAAACGCGCCGGTATAGATTATTTCGTGACCCAGAAACTCCTTTGGGCGTCAGAGTTTACGAGGTTTCCGTATCGCCTTTTCTGGTGGCAAGCGCCTGATGGCAGCCGGCTGCTGACGTATTTTCCGAGCGACTACGCAAACGCCATCGATCCGCAAAAGCTGGCGCACGACGCGTCGGTTTATGGGCCGATGATGTGGAATTACAACGGAGGCACGAATTCAGCACCGCTGAATGGCTTGAACACCATGTATTTGTATGGGGTTGGCGATCATGGCGGCGGACCGACGCGGGTGGACCTCGATACGGCGATGCGCTGGCAGAAGAGCGATCTGGTTTATCCCAAGATCAATTTTTCCACCGCCGCGGCTTACTTTGCCGATTTGGAGAAGAACAAGAGCGAACTGAAGATTCCGACCTGGAATGGCGAGCTTTATTTTCAATACCATCGCGGCGTGCAGACGACGCAATCGGAAGAAAAGAAACTTAACCGCAAAAACGAAGTTTTGATGCTCGACGCCGAGAAATTTGCGGCGATCGGGACGCTTTTTGGCAACGAATATCCGCAGAGGAATCTGGATGATGCGTGGAAGAACATTCTTTTCAATCAATTTCACGATATTTTGCCGGGTTCGGGCATTCACATCAACTACGTTGACGCGGCGCGGCGCTATGCGGAGTCGGAGCGCATCAATCGTGACGTTATCAGCGCGTCGCTCGCGGATTTGGCGGCGCGAGTGAATTCGCCGGGAGTAGGTGTGCTGGTGTTTAATCCGCTGTCGTGGGCAAGAACTGATCAGATCGATGTGGAAGTCCAATTTCCAGGCCCGATGCGGCAAGTGACCGCACTAGATCCGGATGGAAAACCGTTGCTGGCTCAAGTGCTTAGCAGCGATCCACAAACCAATCGAGTGAAGGTGCGCATTCTTGCGGAGAACATTCCGGCGACGGGTTACAAATTAATCCGGTTGGTGGCGGGCAGCGCGCCCAAAGCGCCACCGAAAAGGCCGCTGCTCATCGCAACCGGTGATTCTTCTTCGCAGGAACTGGAAAACGAATTCGTCCGACTGAGGGTTGGCTCGAAAACCGGTTGTATTACCAGCTTGGTGGACAAGATCAGCAAGAAAGAAGCGTTGGATTTGCCGGTGCGGAGTGAAGGCTCACCGGCGGCATTGCCCGATGGATTGCCCTGCGGCAATTTGCTGCAAGCCTTTGTGGACAAACCGAAGAAGTGGGATGCGTGGAACGTGGACGCCGATTTTGTAAAGCAACACACGGATTTGATGCAAGCGGATGAAGTGAAACTGATTGAGCATACGCCGATGCGAGCGGTGATCCGGGTGAAGCACCATCTCAATGACTCGACGTTCGTGCAAGACATCACGCTGGAAGCTGGCGTACCGCGAGTTGACGTCCACATGCAGGTTGACTGGCATGAACGGCACATTCTCTTGAAAGTCGCATTTCCTGTGTCCGCACGTAATGAGAAAGCGACGTTTGAGATTCCTTATGGCACCGTGGAACGGCCGACGACGCGACGCACGCCAGCGGAACAAGCGCAATTTGAAGTTCCGGCGCTGCGGTGGGCGGATATTTCCGATGCGACACATGGCTTTAGCTTGCTCAACGACAGCAAATACGGATATGACGCGAAAGACAATGTATTGCGGCTTTCGTTACTGCGGTCGCCGACGTGGCCCGATCCGGAGACGGACCAGGGAATGCATGGGTTTACGTATTCGCTCTATCCCCACAGCGGCACATGGCGCGAGGCGATGACGGTGCGGCAGGGATATGAGTTGAACTATCCGATGTTTGCGGTGGCAACGACGCAGCATGCAGGGCCGTTGCCGGCGACGAAGTCATTTTTTGGAGCGACTGAAGACAACGTCGTAATTACGGCGGTCAAGAAAGACGCGGACGACAATGCGCTGGTCGTTCGTTACTACGAGTGGGCAGGGAAGAAGGGCGACGTTCATCTTCACTTGCCGCAGCATGCGACGGCTGCCTGGGAGACCAATTCGATGGAAGCCGTCCAGGGGACAGTCGAGTTGGGCCTGAGTGGGGATGCGGTGACGGTTTCTACAAATCCGTATGAGATTAAAACGGTGAAGGTGCAGTTCTAGCAGCCGGAGGCTACGGAAAACGTCGATTTCGACTCAAATACGGTACGCTGCTACTGCCGCATCCTCTGCCGCATAATCGAACTGCG
>Ga0187847_10001960_pt1 | contig 17330 bp, 24 predicted proteins | sample June2016WEW_4_10_FD_132458 | JGI IMG/M metagenome (GOLD analysis project Ga0187847, IMG submission 132458) | Peatland microbial communities from SPRUCE experiment site at the Marcell Experimental Forest, Minnesota, USA - June2016WEW_4_10 | ecosystem: Environmental > Terrestrial > Soil >...
ATTGTTTAAATTTTCTTGTTCCTGTAAAAATGATGATTCTGACGTTTCTGACTTTTATTTAAACATATAAAGGGATGGTTGATGTTATCGAACAGGTTCAGATAACTGTCCCGCCAGCGATTTTTCCAATTATACCTTGGTACAATTGTTTCATTTTGGTTCAGAGAATAACATATCTTTTGATATGTTATCAAATTAGCAAAGTATAAACAGGAGAAGAAAATGACTAAACATCATCAAAGTAAGGCAGAACAAATTGACAATAAAGAGCTCGGCACAGAACCTTTTCATCATGAGAAGATTCAGGTTCGGGCTTATCATATTTATCAAGAAAAAGGTAGATCAGATTTAGATAATTGGTTGGAAGCAGAGCGGACTATAAGGAATATCCACTAGAGCGTAATCCATGGAAAATGAAGCGATTGTTGCAACTGACCTGACAAAGTATTTTGGCGAAGGCGAGACCAAAATGACTGCTGTGAATGCGGTAGGATTTATTGCTCACTTTGGTGAGATGTTGTTCATCGTCGGCCCTTCAGGCAGCGGCAAGACGACGCTACTTAGCATGATCTCTGGTATCCTGCGTCCTAATGCTGGCAAGGTGACAGTCAAAGGTGATGATATCTGGACTATGAGTAATGATCAGTTGGCTGATTTCCGTTTGCACACCATTGGTTTCGTCTTTCAAGATTATCATTTGTTTCCGCGGCTGACCACAGCTGAAAATGTCGCGATCCCCTTGATTCTCAAGCAACAAAATTGGAATGAATCCGTTACCACAGCCAAAGAATACTTGGAGATCGTTGGTCTCAAAGACAAGGGAGAGATTTTACCGATTAAGCTCTCGGGTGGGGAGCAACAACGTGTGGCGATCGCGCGTGCGATCATTAGCAAACCGGAGATCTTAATTCTTGATGAACCAACTGCGTCTCTTGATGGTGATACGGGCAGGATGATCATTGCCTTCGTCAAAGAAAAAATTCTTAATAAAAGCCGATGCATCCTGATTGTAACCCATGATGCGCGCATCAATGAGTACGCGGATAGGATCCTCCATATGGAAGATGGAATTCTTACCGCGACAACCAAGGGGACCGAATGAAAGAAGACGAACCTAAACCTGAAGTTAGAGCAGTCGATCCTAAGCTTGAAGCCAAAGCAGACGCGCCTAAATCTGAGGTCAAGGCAGTTGATCCTAAGCTTGAAGCTAAAACAGGCAATTTTAAATCTGAAGTTAAAGCAGACCCTCCTAAATCTGAAACAAAAACATCCAGACCTAAGCCGGATGTCAGAAATACAATCATTTTTGCCTTAGCTGTAATAGGTGTCTTGGCTGGACTTATCGGTGCCTACATCTTTGGCATCCAGAGAAAGGCTCAGCCTCCCGTATTTACTCCGGTCAGCAACCCTTATTCATCGGGAATATATGCCAATGGTATTGTTGAGAGCTACCAGCCAAGTGGGGAAAATATCAATATTTTTCCTGAAGTTTCTGGTCCGATCATTAAGGTGCTGGTGCAAGAGGGCCAGCAGGTGTCAGCGGGTTCAGTGCTGTTTGCTATTGACGATTCCGTTCAGAAAGCAACCGTGGAGCTGGCTGAAGCTACCCTAAAAGTAGATCGCGATCAGTACGACAAGGATATATCCTCTTACAATATTGATCCAAAATCAATTAGCGAGAACGTACTGGATACCGCGAAAGACACTGTTGAGCAGGCGACAGCCGCATTGAAGGCAGCTAACGCACTTTTGAAAAAATATACACTAAAATCTCCTATTGATGGGGTCGTGCTGGCCGTCAACGCGGCAGTCGGCAGCTATGTATCGCCGCAGGGAAACTATGATACTTACACGCAGTTATTTAATCCTCTCGTGGTAATGGGAACTCCTCAAGAATATCTGGCTGTACGCTGTTATGTAGATGAAATATTGATCTCGCGTCTGCCATCTGGATATCACATTAAAGCGCAGATGTCGATCACGGGGACTAATATTAAGGTGCCGTTGGAATTTGTTCGAGTGCAGCCTTATGTATCACCAAAGATTGAGTTATCTAATGAGAAACAAGAGCAAGTGGACCTGCGGGTATTGCCAGTGATTTTTAGGTTTGAGAAAAAGGACGCGCCAGTCTATCCGGGCCAGATGGTGGATGTATATATAGGTAGCAATAGCACAGCCAATGATGACAATAGCACAGCAACTAATTAATGATTTTAGAAGGAATATGATGTATAAATTTGGGTTATTAGTCCAGCGAGGAGCATGTCTTGCCATAATCTTGAGCCAAATAGGCGGTTGTGCGGTAGGTCCTAATTTTGTCCGTCCTGCGCCTCCGGATACAGATCGCTACACGCACGAGCTACAGTCTGAAGCCACCATTGCGGCAGATGATCAAGTGCAACATTTTTCTTCCAGCAATACGCTTATTGCAGACTGGTGGAAGCTTTTTCAATCCACAGAACTAAATGCTGTGGTCAACAAAGCCATCGCCAATAATCCCACGCTTCAGGCCTCCGAGGCCAGCTTGGCGGCCAGTCAGGACAATATGCGCGCGGGTTATGGAGTATTCTTTCCGCAAATTCAGGCTGGAGCAGGCGCCAGCCGACAACGGACTTCATCGTTGCAGCAAGGTTCGCAGACATCTGGCAAAATTTTTAATCTGGTTACCTTCAGCAGCAGTGTCAGTTATGCGATGGATGTATTCGGTGGTGCCCGCCGCTCGGTGGAAAGTTTGCGTGCACAGGCAGAATATCAACGTTACGAGAACGTGGCAGCTTATCTAATGTTGTCCGCAAATGTCGTTAATACCAGCATTGCGCGCGCGGCCTACTATGAAGAAATTTGTACTACCAAACAACTAATCAAGTTAGAGAAACAGCAGCTTCGTTTGACACAAGCACAGGTCAACGCCGGCACAAGTCCATACGTGAATGTTTTGAGCATAGAGAGTTTGATTGCTGCCAATCAAGCTTTATTAGCGCCACTTGAACAAAATTTATCCCAAGCTGAACATTTGCTGGCAATGTTGGAAGGTGAATTCCCGTCCAAGGCTGACTTGCCTGATATTAATCTGTACAAATTTTCACTGCCAATTGATTTGCCGGTGAGTCTGCCATCCGATCTGGTAAATCAGCGTCCCGACATTCTAGCCGCCGAGGCACAAATGCATGTGGCCTCAGCAAAAATCGGTGTGGCAACCGCGCTTATGTTTCCAAGCTTCAGTTTGAACGGCACCTTCGGCACTTCCGGGACTAATTTTGGAAATCTTACGGCGTCCAGTGGTAAGTTTTGGAGCATTGGCCCGGTGGCGACAATTCCTTTATTTCAGGGTACAACTTTATGGTTTGGCCGGAAAGCGGCCATTGATGCTTATCAACAGTCACGGGCAAATTATCGGCAGACAGTGCTTAGCGCCTTCGAGCAAGTAGCGGATTCTTTGAAAGCACTGGAGCATGACGCAGAGGCTTTACAGGCAGAGGTTGAAGCAAAGCGTGCCGCAGGCGAAACACTCAAGTTGTTGCAGGCCAATTATCGTGCGGGTTTAGTTGATTACTTGGCTGTATTGACTGCTGATGTGCAATACCGCCAGAAGAAGATTGCCTATTTGCAGGCATTATCACAGCGCTATCAGGACACCGTCGCATTGTTTGTGGCACTTGGAGGGGGTTGGTGGAACGCCCAGGGCCCGACAGATAAAGGTAAGGTCATATGAAATACAGTGGCATTTTGCGGATCGGGTTTAAACTGCTGGTCAATGACAAGACCAAGTTCTCCGCGCTATTGATGGGGATTACCTTCGCCGTGTTTTTGATGATGCAAATGACAGCGATGTTCGCCGGTATCCTCAACCGTGCTTATTCAACTGTAACTAACATCGGTGCATCGATGTGGGTCATGGATCCGGGGGTCAATACTCCAACCTCAGCGATCCCTATGCCTAATTACGTGCTGGACGCGGTACGTAGCATGGACGGGGTCAGCTACGCGGTACCTCTCTTTATCGGTGGCACACTCGCCAAGCTTAATAATGGTATCTACCAATCTGTAACTGTTGTTGGTCTGGATGATGAGAGCCTATTTGGCCGTCCCTTGCTCGAGCAGGGGAATATTACGGACATCTATGCGGATAACACGTTTTTTGTAGTTCATGATGCTGAATTTAATAAGTTGAAGAACCCGAAGATTGGAACTTCCTTTGAACTCAATGACCACCGCGCCACGATTGTTGGCATTGCCAAGGTTGCCTCTAACGGACTCAATGGTGTGCCAACGCTCTATACAACCTATAATCGTGCCATCGAATATCTTCCGACAACGCGCTTCACCATTTCCTATATACTGGTGCAGCCAAAGAACGATGCTGCGGTGGCGATCATCAAGGCCCAAGTCGCCAAGCTGGGTTATGTAGCTCTGACCAAGGAAGAATTTAACAAAGCCACTGCTGATTATTATACCTACAAGACTGGCGTTGGTGTTAACATCCTGATGATGACAGTAATCAGCTTTATCGTTGGGTTGTCGATTTCAGGACAGACTTTTTACACGTTTATCCTTGAAAACCTTGAGAAATTCGGCGCGCTGAAAGCTATAGGTTGCAAAAATCGCGAATTAGTTTACATGATTCTGTTCATGGCGACAGTTACTGCGCTGATCGGCTATGGCCTGGGTGTCGGCCTGGTGACATTGATGATCTTCATCGCCCGAAGCAATCCCAATTACGCGGCAATGACCACATTCGGCAACTTGTTATTGGCCTTTGGCATGGTTATTGTGATCGCCGGAATATCAAGCTATATCGGAATAAGAAAAGTCCTCAAGATCGAGCCCTTCGATATTTTCAGGGGCTAATGTTATACCTAAGTACAATTGTTTCATTTTAGTCCATGCCTAGAATATCGTTATAAAGTTAAAATAATTACATGAATAGTGAAAATGAATCACATTAGTTAATTTTCTATTAGTTTAAAAATTAGAAAATGGTCAATAAAACGGGTGGTGGAATATGCAAAATAGAAAAGTAGCCATAATCGATGATAATCAGGATTCCCTTAGAGAGCTTGAAGAAATCTTAAGAATGGCTGGTTATACACCTGTTCTGGTTGACGATATTTTGGGGGCCGTAGATACGGCAATCGAAAATAAGCCGGATGTTATTTTAATGGAATTAAAAATGCCCCATAAGAATGGATTTGCATTTGCCGATGCGATCAATCGGGTTTTTGAAAGGAAGAAAATTCCAATCATCGCGATGTCAAATCTTTTTGAAGATGAATTTAAATGGCTTATGGATTTTTGTGGCATAAAAAGATGGATTAAGAAACCATTTTTGCCCCTTGATGTGATTTGGGCTGTGGAGAATGAAATAGAGGAAGATAATCAAAGGGGTATAGAAAGACGCTTAGTAGGGGTAGAAATTATGGCATAGCGTGAATACATTATTAATAAATAGAAGTAAAAAACAGGAGAAAGAAATGTCAAAACATCATCTTCAAAGCATAGCAGAACAAATCATCAACACAGGACACGGTTCGGCACCATTTCATAACGAGAAAACGTCTTATCAATCAAGAAAATCAATGGAGTCAGGAGATATTCAAACTAAGAGGGTTGTAGATGAAAGTTCTATACAGCTTCTGGCCTATCAGATTTATCAGGAAAAAGGGGGCACTGATTTAGATAATTGGCTGGAAGCAGAGCAAAGCTTAAAGAATGATCAGCACAAATAAAGTAAATTATTACCAAACCAAGGAGGAATGAATATGATTCCCAAAACCGGCAAAAAACAAACCTATAAATGCAAATCTTGTAGTGCTACATCTGAGACACCGAAAAAATGTTGCGGATCAGCAATGGAAAAGAAGTAAATAGTCTAATAATTCAGTTAAAAATTATTCAACGAATCACTAATTGTTAAAGGGGTTTTTTTATGTCAAATTGTGATACAAAATCCAGTGTTTGTGAAACAACAGTAACGCCCCAAGGTCATTGCGAAAGCAAGTGTGGTTGTGGCGGGGCATGTGGTGGGGACCCGATGGTTTGTAAGATGCACATGTGGATGTGTTCGTTCCACGAGGCTAAAAAGGCTGTACAGATTGAAATCCTCAAAGGCAAGATTCAGAAGGCATGGGGACCTCAACTGGAGAAAGAAGCTAGTGCTGTTCTTGAAGACATGGAAGCTAAGTGGAAGGCCATGCAAGCTGTAGGGCAAGTCAAAGAGCAGTTAAGGGAAAAATTTGAGCAAATATGCAAAGAGTCTAAGTAAGCACATACGAACAAGGTTGACATGGATGACACAATCACTCCGCAATTTCCCGTTAAGGATGTTCCACTCTTGACTGGCCTCACGAGCGATGAAGCCCACCGCCGACAAGAAAAGTTCGGTTCAAATACAGTACCCGAAACGACTCCGCATCCATTACGCAGGGCCTTGGCCAATTTCTGGGCACCGATTCCTTGGATGCTTGAGGCTGCGATCATTCTCGAACTTGCTTTAGGAAAGTTCATCGAAGCTGCTATCATCGCTGTTCTCCTGGTTTTTAACGCTTCTCTCGGGTTTTTTCAAGAAGGACGCGCTCAGGCGACTTTAGCTGCTCTGAAGTCGCGGCTTGCACTGAACGCCTCGGTCCGTCGCGATAATGTTTGGGCGATTATACCAGCTGCCGGACTCGTGCCAGGCGATATTGTGAAGCTATCACTTGGAGCCGTGGTTCCCGCCGATGTGCAGTTGATTGAAGGAGGGATCTTGCTTGATCAGTCCCTGCTTACCGGCGAATCCATACCTATTGAAGCGGGGATCGGCTTTCAAACATATGCAGGTGCGCTGGTAAGGCGCGGCGAAGCCGTTGCAGAGGTTACGGCTACCGGAACGCGAACAAAGTTTGGACGTACTGCGGAATTGGTTCGCACCGCGCATGTCGAAAGTTCCCAACAAAAGGCTGTTTTGCGCGTGGTGCGTAATCTCGCCATGTTTAATGGTGTCATTATTTTGATGCTGGTGGGGTATGCCTACGTTCTCAAGCTACCGCTGGGTGAAATCATTCCTCTGATGCTTACCGCGGTTCTGGGGTCGATACCAGTAGCCCTGCCAGCTACTTTTACCCTTGCGGCGGCAATCGGCGCACAAGCTTTGGCACATCTGGGTGTTCTTCCTACGCGTTTGTCCGCTGTAGATGAAGCGGCAAGTATCGACGTTTTGTGCGCGGATAAAACAGGCACGCTGACATGTAATGAGTTGAAGGTGACCGCCGTACATCCTATGCCAGGCTTTGACGAAGCTCGCGTTCTGGGATTAGCCGCCCTTGCGAGTTCAGATGGGGGGCAAGATACCGTAGATGCTGCCATTCGTTTATCTGCATCGAACACCATTGTCCTTGATCTTCCGAAATTAAGTAAATTTATACCTTTCGATTCCGCAACCAAGATGGCAGAGGCGGCGGTAGTGGACCAGAACGGCTCTACGGTACGTGTTGTGAAGGGTGCTTTTGATGTAGTAATGGCCATCACGCAACCAGTGTCCGATGCATCAGGAATAGCGGACCAACTGCAGGCGCAGGGTTTCCGGGTGTTGGCAGTAGGGGTGGGGCCGCCAGGGGCAGTGAAGCTTGCGGGAATTATCGCTCTAAGTGATCCTCCTCGGGGAGATTCATCGCAGCTAATTGCACGATTACACGAGTTGGGTGTGCGGACTGTAATGATAACAGGAGATGCTTCAGTAACGGCAGGGATTGTGGCCAAAGCAATAGGTCTTGATGGAATTATTTCTCCAGCCGGACCGATACCAGACAGTGTACGCCCAGAAGATTTTGTAGTCTTTGCCGGCATTCTTCCGGATGGGAAATATAATCTAGTTAAGGCGTTTCAGAAGAGCGGACACATAGTTGGTATGTGCGGAGATGGTGCCAACGATGCGCCGGCGCTGCGCCAGGCACAAATGGGAATCGCAGTGTCAACTGCAACAGATGTTGCCAAGTCAGCGGCTGGTATTGTATTGACCAAGCCTGGGCTCGGTGGAATCGTCGCTTCGGTAAAAGAAGGCCGCATGACGTTTCAGCGCATTTTGACTTACACAATGAATTCGATTACCAAGAAGATCGTACAGGTATTCTTTCTGGTGGTTGGGCTGGTCATGACCGGGCACGCGATCCTGACTCCAATGTTGATGGTCATTATAATGCTCACCGGTGATCTTCTCGGCATGTCTTTGACGACGGACAACGTACGACCTTCACCCAAACCTAATGTATGGCGAATAGGCTCATTAACGATCGCGGGCATCTTCATGGGAATCTCCGAGCTGATTTTTTGTACGGTCGTCCTGGTCATAGGTAAATTCCATCTAGGTTTTGAAATCGGAAAATTACAAACTCTGTCTTTTGTGGCTCTTGTGTTTGGCAATCAGGCAACTACCTATTTGAATCGTGAACGCCAGCACCTGGGGGCTTCTTGTCCAAGTCGGTGGCTCATCGGTTCGTCTGTAATGGATCTGCTGATCGCATCAACGCTGGCGACCTGCGGAATTGCCATGGCTCCTTTACCTATACTTGTTGTGGTAGGAATACTCGTAGCGGCAGTGGTCTTTGGATATATTCTGGATTTTCTCAAAGTCAGGGTGTTCAATCACCTCAGAATCGCATAGAGAAAGAAACATTTGAATTTCTTCCGCAGTTTGATCTTCCAATGTTAATGATTTAACTTTATGGGAACTTTTTGGCATCAGTTGTTGTCTAAATATATGAAAGGTCAGATATGGCCAGGATTAAGGCAAGGTGACTGAAATGGATTGTAAAAGAATACAAGGATCTATCATAACTGACTATATCGATGGTCAGATGGAAGATATGGCAAAAAGTCTTATTGATCAACATCTGGATCATTGTCCTGCCTGCTTGGGGTATTTAAGTAGTATCAAAAAAGAAGCTGTTAACCCTTTTGTTAATGCCTCTGTAGAAGTTCCTGATAAGCTCCTTTGGGAACAGATCAAACAGACCATTGAAGTGGAGCAACAATGGCAACTGGAAGAAAATTTCAAACCTAATTTTTGGGAAAGGCTCAGATCTGCTGTCCATATTCCTAGACCCGCTTTTGTCTTGGCTACACTTGTAACAATGATCTTTATACTCGGTTCAACGGGTCAATTATTTTTTAGTAGTCCGGTAGTAAAAATAAATGGACAGAATCAAGTGGAGTATCTCAGCTCTTTAATAGATGAACCCATGGATATTGCTAGCAATAATGGAAATGATCCGCAGACACCTATTGAAAAAGTTTTTTTGTAATTAAACACCGACCAAGCATATTTGGTAAGGTTAAAACTGGAGGGTTTTATGAAAATAAAGACAAAAATAATGGGATTTTTAATGACCACGTTACTGGCTCTATCAACGCCACTTGTTTATGCTGATAACGGAAATGGTGGCAATGTGTCAGGCGGATCGCCAGCGACTTCTGATGAGCAATCATCTTCTGGACAGGGAGACCACGAATGGGGACATGGTCATTGGGGAAAGCATGGAGATCATCAGGGGGGCAAGTTTTTTCATAGATTAAATTTAACTGATGATCAGAAGAAACAGTTGAAGGATATTTGGCAAAAACAACAGGAAGCAAAGAAGACAGCTTTTGAGCAAATAAAGGCTGACAAAGAAGCTCTTACTAATGAACTTCTTCAAACGACACCGGATGTGAATAAGATCAACGATCTTAAATCCAAGATGGAAGCGCTTCATGCTCAGATGTTGGATAATCGTATCAATTCAAACCTTGAGGTTAAAAAGATTCTTACTCCGGAACAGTTTGCTAAATATCTTATATCCCAGGAGCATAAATTCTCTGGTCGTTCCCATAGGGGGAAAGGGAGTTGTAGTCATCATAAGTGCCAAAGATATCATCATGGAAATTCGAACGATCAACGTGATGGCGGGTATGGGGAACATCACAGTAATTGGGATAACAACGGGGATAACGAATAAAATATCCTCTATAGCATATATAGGACTTGGCTCTAATGTTGTGAAAAATACTGAAATGATTTAAGAGCCAAGTCCTAATAAATTTTTTGTAATAATTAACAATATCATGGAGGGTAATATGCGAAACATAATGAGGGTATCAATCTTTTTCTTGGCCGTAGGACTGTTGTTTATTCGGCCCACATCATCGTATGCTTGGGATCATGGTGACCATTTTAGGTTTGGCGTAGATTTATCTGTTCCTGTTGGCGGGTATTACTATGGAGACCCATATTATTATGGGGCTCCGTATTACGCTGATCCTTATTACCCGAGAAATGTGGTTGTTTCTTCTTCATCAAATTACCAGCCAGTTGTTGTCAATGGTGTCACCTATTATGTCAACAATGGGGCATATTACATTTATACACAGTATGGCTATCAAGCGGTGGTAGCGCCAGTTGGGGTTTCTCAACCTGTTATAACTCAGAGTGCTGTGACAGTACTATCCCCAACGACAGTTGACACGACAGATTCATTTACCGTTAATATCCCTAATGACAAAGGGGGGTACACTGCTGTCGTTCTTAAACAGTCAGGGAAAGGTTTTGTGGGCCCACAAGGGGAGTTTTATGCTGAGTTCCCTAAAATTTCTCAGCTTAAAGTTATGTATGGGAAATAGGTCTGATACAACAGAGCATCCAGAGGTTTAGCTATGAAAATGAAAATATTGTTGTTGGGCTTTGTGGCGTTGATTCTGGCAGGGTGTGCAACGAGCACGCGGTATGTCGATTATACTGACCAGAGATTCCCGCCTAAAGATCAGTACTTTTCTGTGAATGTTTATCCTGAAACACAGGTGCTTCCAGTTTCCAATCCCTATTATGTGATTGGAAAAGTATCTATTGAGGGGTATGCCAGCGATGGGGTAAATCCTGAAATGTTGGCTAATCAAGCCAGAAGCATTGCCCGCAAAAGAGGAGCTGATGCTATTATCAATTCCAGGACAGAAATAATTCGTTATTGGCGCGATGCTTTATTGAGGTTTAGAGGTGAATTGATTGTGTATGCTCCGGCAGCAACCAAATGAAAGGTTATACATGGGAAATAAGTTTCTTGATAATGGGTTTATTAAACTTCTAATGAAGAAGCCAGTGCTAATTTCCTTGGCGGTATTCTTATCTGTAGGCTTGTTGGGGATAATCCTTGTATTGAGATCATTTTTACAGCTGCCTGATAATTTGTAAAACCAAGAGAGGGGTTATTATGAAAAAGTTAATGGCTGGTTTGGTTTTAATTGGAGGTGTTCTTTTTGTTTCTCATCTAACATTTGCTCAGGATGCTCAGCCAACCGCCGGGAATGACGCATCGGTGAATCAGGCTGACAACAATAATCCTGGTGCGGCAGATATGCCTTCAGATGCACAGGCTAATTCTGTTAATTCAACTTCAGACTCCAGTAACAACCAGTAAATGTCGAATTTTATTTAAGAATCAAAAATTATTACATATCTTGGAGTAAGGAGTTGCTATATGCCAAAGATAATAATTAAAGAGATGCCAATGGGGAAAAAAGAATGGGAGAAGGCTGCTGCCCAGCAGGGATTATTTACTACTATTGGTTTAGCAGAAGGGGAAATTTTGAATTTTATGGAGGGCAAAGGGGAAGTTGCCTTGACTGATATAGTGCATCATCTTGATTGGGTTCCTTGGTCAACCATCATAATGGGCATTGGTGCGTTAATTCGAGAAGGACTGATAGCTTACAAAGGGCAAAATCAATACGTATTATTAACTAATAAAAAATAAATCAATATAAAAAGATTGAGAAATATTCAACTCCCGCACCTGGTTAAGCCTAGAGGACATGCCTTGGTTTTAATCTTCTCCCGCAAGAAGATTGGTGCGGGCTTTTATTATTGTTCATTATTGAAAATTAGCAAGGAGGGTTAGATGAAGAAATATTTCTATTTATTTACAATGGCAACATTTGTATTTGTCATTTCTGGTTGTAATCCTTATAACAATGAGGGTGAAGGGGCTGCAACAGGAGGTGCTCTTGGTGCACTTGCCGGAGGCATTATCGGCCATCAAAGCCATGATACTGGAGCCGGTATGTTAATTGGTGGTGCCGTGGGGGCTGTCGCTGGGGCAGCAGTAGGATCACAAATTCAAAAACCTGAGCCGCCACCACAACAGGTCATTGTAGCTCAACCAGCCCCAGTCGTTGTTTCTCAAGTCCCAACGACAACTTATGCCGGAGACACGGTCACTGTTAATGTTCCCAATTCCAACGGAGGATACACGGCAATTGTGCTTAAAAGGTCAGGAAATGGCTATGTAGGGCCTCAAGGCGAGTATTATGATCAAATCCCTACAACAGCTCAGTTACAAGCCATGTATGGGAAATAAAATGGATGTGTTAACGAGAAGAATATGGCGTTTGTCTTTAGTTGTATTCTTTGTTTTATCGCTTTCTTCTTTTGCGCAAGCAGAACTTGCGAGTGTGGATGACATTGTTGCAAAGATGAAAATGGAATTAAATTTGACCCCGGAGCAGATTGATGCTGTAAAGCCAATTATCCAAGGGTATATGTCCACACGAAAACAGCTCCTACAAAGTTTTCGTCAACAAGGGCTAACGGACAAAGATGCTCTTAAAAGCCAAATAGATCAATTAAAAAGTATCGAGAGGCAGAAGTTATCACAGGTTTTGCGTCAGAGCCAGTTGGACAAATGGCTTGAGAAAGAAAATTTTAATGCGATGCTAAATCCGGATGATGCTGATGATGCTGGAAATCAGCCGGGCATGGGAGGTCATCGGCATAGACATAGCAGTGAAGTAACTAATGAAGACAGTTCTTCTGGGGCTGGGCAATGACGGAAAATAGAAGGTTTATGATTGGAGGCATATGACCAAGATATGCAAAAAATGTAAAGTACCGCTTGAAGGCTTTTTATATTGGCTGATAGCATCAAAGATATTTGGTTTGAGGCCGTCAACAAAAGATCCTGAACTGTGCAATAAATGCGAGGGCAGGCAGGGAACGCTATGGCCAACGCAATCTCTATAAGGAATTGAAAATGGTCTTAATTAGGGTAATATATGGAATCAAGGTAACGCCTTCTATTGATTTAATGGCCAGGAGAATGCAATGAAAACAGTATATGGAATCAAAATCTTTGAAGACATCAAGGAAATAGTTGATCCTGCTCATTCTTGTCTTGTTGTTTGGGACGTGCAGAATGGTTTGGTGGACAGAATATTCAATAAAGATGAGTTTATGGCTAATATCAAGAAATTGATAGAAAACCTAAGAGGTAAGATGCCGGTAGTTTATACGTTAATTACCCCGCCGCCAAAAGATTTTAATTCATCGTGGAGAATATATTCGATGATGAAACGTTTTAATATAAAGGATGTGGATAAGCTGCCTGTATTCATGCCTATCGGTTCAAAAGAGCGGGAAATACCCGAGATCATAAAACCAGTGCCGTCGGATATAGTTCTTGATAAGCCTACCGCCAGCATTTTTATCGGGACAAATTTTGAATACCTGATGCGAGATCGGGGCGTAAATACCCTGATATTTATCGGCATAGCTACTGAATTTGGTGTTGAATCTTCAGCACGTGACGCATCCAATAGGGGATTCTTTCCGGTGGTGGTATCAGATTGTGTATCTTCTTCGGATAAAGAAGCCCATGAACGGTCATTAAAGAATTTGGAGAAAATTGTTATTGTAGAAAAGTCAGAGATATTTTACGGGGCGGGGCATAAAGAATCATAACAAAGTTAATCAAAACGGGAGGGTACATGATCAAGAAAAATCTTATTGGTGCGATTTTAGCGGTTTTGTTCTTGGGGGGCACTTCCTTTGCGCAAGAATCTTCTGAGCAGGGTCAAGGTGCAGGTGGAGAGCATTCACACCGCGCTCCTTCACAGGCTGCTATTGACGCGTGTTCTGGGAAAGCGGTTGGTGATACTTGTGAATATACTAACTCCAAGGGAGAAGATAAGACGGGTGCCTGTGCTAACACAAGTGATGGTCAAACCATTTTCTGCAAGAGGGCTCGCAAGACTTCATAGTTTGGATGATTAAGTTTGTTCATCATAACTCCCTGTAATTCTTAATTGATTACGGGGATTTTTTCTTTGTTATGTTGTGCGACCATGAAAAAAGGACCACTTAATGGTTTTTTGATTCGTTTTTCTCCACTAAAAATGGCACCCTTGTCTTATGAGACAAGCCAGGCCACAATCCCGATCCAGACGTAAACGTTGTGCCAACTGCAGGGATCTATTTGATCCTGACCCCAGATCCAAGGACCGGCAAAAGTATTGTTCCAAATCTTCATGTCAAGATCATCGTCAACGTCTCAATGAGAAGAATTGGCGCGAGAAGAATCCTGATTGCCTGGCCTACCAGCAAGAACAAAGTCGAGCCTGGCATCAGACCCACCCTGATCACAGCCGTAAAAGGCGGGCCAGTGACCCGGCCTTGACCATGCGCAATCGTATTCAAACCCGTTTTCGAATGCGTGATAGGCGATTTAGAAGCGTGTTTGACAAAAGCAAGCCGATATTGACGCAACTCATAGGCAAAATAAGAGATAAGTGCTGCTTAATTCGCGGCCAATGGCTTTATTTACGTTTGACAAAAGCAAGTCCATTGTCAAAACCGTGGCAAGTCAGGCATACTGGGCAAAGGTTAAAACGAATATTCAACCGATTGCCCAGAGGCCGACTGTACGACCTTTCGGGCCTGTTTAACGGGGGATTCTTATGAACGAACAGATTACGCCTTTTTTTAATTCTATAGAAATTCAAGAAGCTGAACTTAAGCTTGCCAAACAATCTGGAGCCTATGCTCAGAATCTGGAATACTTTTTTGCCATTGAATTCCTACTAAGTTATAAAGGTAGTAAAGATACTGTCGCTTCTTATCGCCGTGAACTAGAAAAACTGTTTTTATGGACAAGGATGGTTGCTAAAAGGACAATCAAAAGCCTGGGCCGTGCGGAAATCGAAGAGTTTATCGACTTTTGTAAAAAACCGCCGGCATCATGGATAGGGCAAAAAGTTGCGAATAGATTTACTATAGCTGGAGAGAAGCTTGTTCCTAACCCGAAATGGCGGCCGTTTGTGAATAAAATGGGAAGTATTTATAAACTTTCAGATTCAGGTGTAAAAGCGCTATTCGGAATTCTCAATAGTTATTTTGGTTTTTTGATCCAGCAAGAATATTTAATAGTAAATCCTGTCACCCTTATACGACAGAAAAAAAGATTTTTACGGACGACACAGGAACTTCCAAGGATAAGGCGAATATCAAATACGGCCAAAAACTATTTGATTGCTGAAGCCGAGAAAATGGCCCAAGAGAACCCCCGCGCTCACGAAAGGACACTTTTTATCATCAAGGCGCTACTTTCAATGTATCTACGCATATCTGAATTGACCGAGAATGAACGATGGGTCCCTAAAATGAAGGATTTTTATAAAGATTCTGACGGGCGATGGTGGTATTACACAATAGGTAAGGGGAACAAAGAAGGTGAGATCAGTGTTAGTGATGAGATGTTAAAAGCTCTAGAGCGTTACCGGATTCATTTAAAATTGCCGCCACTTCCTTCCATTGACGATGAAATGCCTCTAATCCCCAAACATAAAAACCGTACCACCGGTATTACAAGCACCAGACAAATTCGAGTAATAGTTCAAAAATGTTATGACCGGACTATTGAATCATTGCTAAAAGATGAAAAAATAGAAGAGGCCAATGAAATGAGGCACGCGACTGTTCACTGGTTAAGGCATACAGGGATTTCAGAAGATATTAAGAGTGGCCGACCCAGGGAGCATGTCCGTGATGATGCAAGGCACAGTTCAAGTGTTATTACTGATAGATATGTGGACATATCAAAGGCGGATCGACATAGATCAGCAAAAAATAGAAATATTCTAATGGTGTCATAGTCACGCGGAATTGGCTGATTGGTTGGTATATCGTGGAGTATGATCAGTTTTACCGCGAGTATCCGATTCAACAGGCAGTGTCTGTTGAATCTGGCTAATATATTACGAATCTGGCAAGGCGCGCTTCGGCTGACAACGTATTGACATTGTGTACAGGCATGGTATACTTAAAACGATGATTTTAAAATGGAACGCAGAAAAGAATATTTGGCTTAAAGAACACCGTGGCATTTCTTTTGAAGTGGTTGCTGAACTTGTAGCCGAGAAGAAAGTTATAGATATTATTGATCACCCGAACAAACAAAAATATGCGCATCAGAGAGTAATTGTCATAGAGTTTAACAAGTATGCTTATTATGTGCCGTTTGTAGAGAATAAAGACGAGTGGTTTCTAAAAACAATAATACCGAGCAGCAAATATACGAAGAAATACTTGGAGGATAATTATGAAACTTGATAAAGAAGAACAGGAATTGCTGCGTTCCATTGACCGCAAGGAATGGAAACGTGTTAAGAATTTTGAGAGCGAGGTCAGTAAACTGCAACAGGCCGCCAAGAACGCTTTAAAAAAGGACCAGCGTATTAGCATCCGTTTAGCTAAACATGATCTGGATGGTTTAAAACTGAAAGCGGTTGACGAAGGCCTCCCGTATCAGACCCTCATTGCAAGTTTAATCCATAAATACATAATTGGCCGTATGGTGGATAAGGCAGTTGCTTAGAAATTACCTCCTGTGTGCCCTATTTCCAGTAATAGAAGATACAGGAAATCTTAAGCCGGATAATAATAAATTCTGATCAATGGCACAAATTTGCCACATCCCGATCCTTCCCAAGCATTAAGCAGTTAAATTCCAGCCATTTATGAAGTTGTTTTCTTAGGTGTGTAGCTTGAGGTGCAATAAAATTGTTTGACCCTAAGAGTGGAAAGTCGTATCCTTTAGGTACTTGTTTTCATTCATCCTTTTTAAATTAATGGAGCTTAATTATGAATAAACCGCACGGAACGCATAATGTTCCTGAACAAATATTTGAGAAATTTCTTCAAGCTCTCACCGACGCCGGAACATCCGCTAATGTGGTAGCAAAAATCCGCAAGACTCTTTTGGAAGATAAGAAACTGACTGAAGCCGCTTTAGAAGAAGCCATTCTTACAGAGGAGTCTGTAACATGATTTCCGTTGAGTCTATAACAATTAAAGAGTTTAGGGGTATACGTGATCTTACCCTTAATTTTAATGAAAAGAACTTTGCCATTTGCGGGCCGAATGGAACGGGCAAGAGTGGGGTCGTTGATGCTCTCGAGTTTGTTTTAATTGGAAATGTGTCGAGGCTTTCAGGGGAAGGAATGGGCGATGTCACTTTAAAGGAACACGGTCCACATGTTGATAAGCGAAATGACCC
>Ga0187847_10001961_pt1 | contig 17315 bp, 14 predicted proteins | sample June2016WEW_4_10_FD_132458 | JGI IMG/M metagenome (GOLD analysis project Ga0187847, IMG submission 132458) | Peatland microbial communities from SPRUCE experiment site at the Marcell Experimental Forest, Minnesota, USA - June2016WEW_4_10 | ecosystem: Environmental > Terrestrial > Soil >...
CTGTCATTCCGGCGATGTGTTGCGCGGGGCGATCAAACCGGCTGAGTGCCCGGCCTTCGGCAAGGAATGCACGCCGCGGCATCCGCTGGGTGCGACCATGGTGTCGAGCGAAGGCGCGTGCGCTGCGTATTACAACTACGGGCGATTCCTGTCGGCGGAAGATCTTGCGAGTGCGGGTGCTGCTTTGTCCGGAGCGGCGCATGGATAGATTCAGCGACGAGGTTTGGCAGTTTTCCCAGGTCTCAAATGCGAGACCTGGGGCTCCCATGTTCGTGCGGATTGACGGCAGTCCGAAAAGCAACCGCAGGTCCTTCGACTTCGCTCAGGATGACAAGTTATTTGGATTCTTGGGAGCGGCGCATGGCTGAGAGCGGCGCGCCGGACTTTTCGAATTGGGTGTGTCCGCTGCCGCTGGTTGGCTATCCCACCATCGTGATGGGCCATGGAGGCGGCGGCAAACTGGGCAACGAGCTTGTCGAACACCTCTTTCTGCCAGCGTTTCGCAATCCTGCTCTCGAAAATTTGGGTGATGCGGCGGTGTTCGAGTTGGGCTCCGGCAAGCTCGCCATGAGCACAGATTCCTTTGTCGTGCAGCCGCTGTTTTTTCCGGGCGGATCAATCGGCGCGCTGGCCGTGAATGGAACCGTGAACGATCTGGCGGTCTCGGGCGCGGAGCCGGTGTATCTAAGCGCCAGCTTCATCCTGGAAGAGGGATTTCCGCTGGCGCAGCTTGCGGCAGTCGTCAATGCGATGGCCGAGGCTGCGGCTGCGGCGGGTGTGCGCATCGTTACAGGCGACACCAAGGTGGTCGAACGCGGACACGGCGATGGCTGCTACATCAACACGGCTGGAATTGGCTTGCTGAGGCCGGGCGTCAACGTGGGGCCCCATCGCGCGCAGGCGGGCGACGTGGTCCTCGTCTCAGGAACTATCGGCGACCACGGCATGGCGATCATGAGCGTGCGCGAGGGCCTCGAGTTCGAAAGCCAGATTCGCTCCGACTGCGCGGCGCTAAATGGAATGATTGCCGAAGTACTCGATGCGGTGGGCGAGGCAGTCCATGCGATGCGCGATCCGACGCGCGGCGGGCTCGCGTCCACGTTGAATGAAATTGCGACGGCGTCGAATGTCGGTGTCGAGATTGATGAGACGAGCCTGCCCGTGCGGCTGGAAGTTCAGTCTGCCTGCGAACTACTGGGGCTCGACCCGGTTTATGTGGCCAATGAAGGCAAGGCGGTGTTCTTTGTCGCCCCTGAGGCCGCGGATCAAGTACTCCAAGTGCTTCGCGCAAATCCATTAGGGCGCGACGCGGCCCGGATCGGTCAGGTGACCGCGCAACATCCTCGTATGCTCGTGGCGCGGACCGCGATGGGTGCGAATCGCGTGATACCTACGCAGATTGGCGAACAGTTGCCAAGAATCTGTTGAGGCACGGAATATGGAATAGAAAGCCCTGCACCATTGGTTTCTGCCGCATGACTTCTCCTGTTTGGATCTGTGCTTTCCCACCCATTCGCCAGAAAGAAGGCGAATGGATGGGGCACGGAAAATGGTAGGTGAATATGCGGTGAGAGACCCAGTGGCAGTCTCGGTTATCAGTGGACAGTCACCGTCACCGTCTTTGTCGCCCGTCCGTATTGATTCGTCGCATTTAGGGTGTAGGTGGTGGTCGCCGTCGGCTTCACGCTCACACTGCCGCCGCTGACGCCGCCGAGCACGTCAATAAAGTCGTACGAATCGTTCGTCGTGTCCCATGTCAGGGTTACCGGTGTCCCCGACGTCACTGAGGTTGAGGATGCGGCGAAGGTGTTGATGGTGGGCGGCGCTCCGGTGGGCGCAGTCGCGTCATCGTAGCCTGGATACGTCGGCGTCATCTGTACCACTTCAAAGTTGGAAGATTGGATCGAATCCAAATCGACGAGGTCGTTGTCGTCCCAGCGCGGATCGGGCACACCCTGGAAGTAGAAATAGCTTCCGTTGTCGGCGAGGATCATGCCGTATTTCTTCATTGCCGTCAGAATGACCTGGTTGGCCGCGGAATATCCGGAGATGTCGAAGCTGGCTTTGAGGCGGATGCGCATGCCCATCACGTTGCTCACGCCCCAGTCGGTGCCCGCTGCGTGGCTTGCCGGTTCCACAAAGTAGCCGCCGTTGGCATCGTTCTTGGTGTGTGGCAACGTAAACCGGATGGCGTGATTGATTGCGCCAGCGGCCACTTCGTCGTAGCGGACGAGCCCTGGAAAAATGGGCAAGCCCGCGGCATCGGCGGAGGTCCATCCCCATGGCCGCTGTTCGTAATTCTTCAAGTCCCAAATCGTCTCCGAATCGGAACTCCAGGCTCCTTTGCAACGCACCGTGTTGAAGGTTTCATAGAGCATGCACGCGTTGCGATCCAATACCAGCACGTGCTGGTCCCCGACATAATTATTTGGCCCGCCGGTGCAATCTGCTGGAGACCCTTCGATCGGCGCCGTGATGGGGAACGGAGCCATGGCGACATCGCTCTCACTGGCGTAGGAGACCACGTCGATTGGAACCAGCGGCGTAGTGCTCGAATCGACGACTACATAAGGGATACCGTAGTTGCCGCCCGCCACCGATGACCAATCATGATGCAAATGCTCTCCGGCAAAACCTGAGGCTGAAGTAATCGCAGCATTATTCGGATCGAGTGGAGCCTGCGAAATGTCAGTGTTCCACGCGCTCGTCGAAGGGAAGGGCACAAAACCGTTGAGGCTGGCGTTGTTTCCAGTGCTCATCTGGCTGCAGGCCGAAGTAGACCCTGCGGCTTCGATGGTCAGGTTGAGATCGGCCGTCGCCGTCTGCGCTGTAGGCGTCGTCGAATCGATCACCGTGACCATCACGGACGCCGGTCCCACATCTGCCTGGGTGGGATTTCCAGTAATCGTTCCCGATGCGGCGTTGATCGTGAACCCACTCGGAAGTCCGGTGGCGCTGAATGCATAGGGTGTGGTGCCACCGCTCGCTGTCACCGTGCCGCTGTAAGACGCTCCCACCGTTCCCGATGGCAGCGAGGTCGAGGTGATGGTTAGCGTGCCAGACTGGCCTGCATTGATCGTCAGGCTCAGAGTTGCCGTTGCTGTCTGGGCGGTGGGCTTCGTCCTATCCGTCACCGTGAGAGTCACGCTGGCCGTTCCGGCAGCGCTCTGTGTTGGTGTACCAGAGATGGTGCCGGTTGTCGCATTGATCGAGAGTCCGCTCGGTAATCCAGTCGCACTGAAGTTGAAAGGCGATGAGCCGCCGGTCACGGTGATTGTCGCGTTGTAGGGCGCACCGATCGTTCCGTTCGGAAGCGAAGTGTTTGTGATGGTCAGCGTGTTCGCCTGCGTCGCCGCACTCACAATCAGGCTGAGGGTGGCTTTCGCAGATTGCTGCGGCAGACTCGTGTCCGTCGCCGTAACAACAACAGACGCTGTTCCCACGGTGCTTGGCGCCGGAGTTCCGGTGACCGCTCCAGTCGTGCTATTGATCGTGAGCCCGCTCGGCAGCCCCGTTGCGCTGAATGTGTAGGGAGTGGTGCCGCCGGAAGCCGCAACCGTGCTGCTGTACGCGGCGCCAACGGTCGCACCGGGAAGCGTCAAAATCGTAATCGCCAATTTGGCGGTCGAACCGGTTTTCGAGGAGTTCATGGTGAACGAACCGCATCCGGTCAGAAGAACCGCAAATCCAAGGATGTAAGCAAAAGTCCGGTTTTGCATGGGTTCTGGCTCCAATACTTGAAACGCGGAGCAGAGCAGGGAGGAGGTGTTCTCGCCGAGAATTGGCGGGCAAGTGGACCCTTCTGCACACAGGGTCCGGAATAGTAGTCCTCTCTAAGAGGAGCAGGCGGGTAGGGTTGTCTTCAAGCGGATTTGTTGCGAATCGCGGGATGCGGCATTACCTCGGTGACGTTGTCCCCAAGCCATCTGAGCGCGACCGAGCATCCTAATCCGGGGGCAAGTCCTCAGAGGAGCCCGAAAGATTTTTGAATGCGGTCGGGGAGGATAGCCGGCGGATCGTTGAGGGTATAGCCGATTTCGAGGACCGCGGCGGGGGGATTCTCCAGTTCATGCAGGGCTTTCGCGACCGCGGACCAGTCGATGGTCCCGTCTCCTGGCCAAAGATGCTCGTCCCTCGTCCCGTGATTGTCGTGAACGTGGACGGAGGCAATCCGGCTGCCGAGCGTTGCAATCGCCTCCGCGGTGCCCGGATCGATGTGTGCATGGCCGAGGTCGAGGCAGACACTCACATTTTGCAAGTGGCCCATGTCGAGGATAGTCAGCAAGTGCTCGGGGGTGGTGGCATCGCTCAATAGATTCTCCACGAGGAGCCGGACGCCGAGGGGGCGTGCGAAGGCGCCAAGATGCTCGAGAGCGGTCATGCCATATTCAATGCTCCGCGGCGACCACAGGTCAGTCGTCTCGCCCAGATGCACCACTAGATTCTTGAAAGGGATCCGCTCCGCTGCCTCGAGCGCACGCTTGATTTCGTCCATGGCATCAATGCGCCGCGATTTCTCAGGATGAAGCACATTCACTGGGGGCGCACCGGCGCGGCCCATCTCACGATCTGGAAACATGGGCGCATGCATCGAGAAGGGTTCGACCGCATTCGAGTTAAACCACTCGGCAATTTCTCCCACGTGTTCCCGGCTCGTATAGTCGAAATGCTGGCGTGCGGCAAAGATCTCCACTCCCTGCGCGCCGCCACGAGAGGCGACTTCCAACAATCCGGAGTGAAGGCGCTGGCTCAAAAATAAGTGCGTTGAAAGGACTCGAAGCATGATGGAAAGGGGTTCCCCTGTGCCCGACTGATTAGGACGCAACCGATTCCTGTCCTTATTGTCGCATCCTTCAACAAGTTACCGCGCAACGTGGTATTGCAGTTGTTGGTGCGTATGGTAACCGTTCAACGAACGTTCTGCGGTCATTTCACTGGACAGAGAAGCCCAAGTTTCCTATGCTACCGACACTGCGATCCCCCACCGGACCCCTTTGTGACGACCGACCCGGAGATCCCGGCTGCGAGCCTCGCGAGCTTTGCATGGTGTGAGTCCATTCAGCGAGAGGATTTAGCTCTCCGTTCGGACACTCTGCGCAACCTTTGGGCGAATCGAGGCGAGCGTTGAAGATTCCAAGTGCCAGTGCAATCGAACAGCTTCCGTGGCCTGTGCGCACTTTGCTCGGATGCCTCACGGCGGTGGTGTCGGTTGGTCTGACCTACGTGATCGGCCCTTTGCATGCCTTTCCTCTGCTCCTCGCATTTCCCACTGTTGTTCTGAGTGCATGGTTTTTTGGGATGGCCGGGAGCTTTGGTTGCGCCATTCTCGACGTGACCCTGGTGGACCTGCTGCTCACCAAGGCGCAATTCCGGTTTTCGACCGGATTTGCGGGGGAGGAAATGCGGCTTTCGCTGTTCCTGGTGTTATCCACGCTGCTGGGCGTGTTGATGCGCCGCTGGGCCGACCAGCGCGCGGAATTGAAAGCGCAGGAGTTGAAGAAGAGTCTCATTCTGGCGCAGACGCAGCGGCAGATGGCGGAGGAACGGGCGCGCGCGGGCGAGGCGTTGCGCGATCGCGACGCGGCACTGCAGATTGCCTTGCGCGCCAGCGGCATGGGGCTCTGGACCTGGGATGTGCAACGCGAATCCGTGCAGTGGTCCGACGAAATGTTCCGGATTATTGGCTACGCGCCGGGTGAATTCGAGCCCAAGAATCAGATCTGGTTCGATGCAATTCATCCCGATGATGGAGAAGGCATGCGCGCAGCGTTTGCCCACGACATGGAGCACTCCGACGAATTCCAGCGCCAGTATCGGGTGGTATGGCCCGATGGCACTGTGCGCTGGGTCGAGTCGCAAGGCCGATGCGTGCGGGACAACGAAGGGCGCGCGACCTGGCTCATGGGAGTTATCTCCGACGTGACGCATCGCAAGCGCGCCGAAGAGGCGATGTTGCGCGCAGAGAAACTTGCCGTCGCGGGAAGATTGGCGGCGTCGGTTGCGCACGAGATCAATAATCCGCTCGAGGCAGTCACAAATCTGCTTTACCTGATCACCATGAGTGGCACCGCCGAGGAAGCGCATGCCTACGCGCGCAACGCGCTGGACGAACTGCTGCGCGTATCGCTCATTACGCAATCGACATTGAAGTTTCACCGCCAGCAGGGCACGCCGAAGATTACGATGCTTTCGGAGGTTGTCGAAGGCGTCATCGCAATGTTTCGTCCCAGGCTGGTGGCGGGCGGAATCACAGTCGAAGTACGCGCAGCAAATGAAGTCGCTATCGCCTGCATGCCCAGCGAGGCTCAGCAGATCTTCGCGAATCTCGTAGCCAACTCCATTGAGGCTATCTCGCAGGGCGGAAAGATGGTGATTCGGCTTCGTCCATCGAACAACTGGCGCGACCGCGCGGTGGATGGAATGCGGGTGACGTTCTGCGATTCCGGTGTGGGGATGGATCGCGCAACCATGCGGCGTATTTTCGAGCCGTTCTTCACCACCAAACCTGAGACTGGAACCGGCCTGGGGATGTGGGTGGTTGCGCAGCTCGTCGAGCGGCATGGCGGCAATGTGAGGGTTTGGAGCAGGCAGCGCTATGGCGCAAGCGGAACGGTCTTTTCCATCTTTTTACCCACTGCGCATCCAGCCGCTGGGGCAGCGGGTGTGGACGTGGAGTCAGCCTCTGTACAGGTGGTGCCGGTCGAAGCGCCAGAAGCGAATTCGATCGCGTAAAGAGGCGTTGGCCATTGGGTCGTTCGTCCGGAGCGAGCTACGATGCTGCGTGAAACCCACCGATAGAGCGACTCGCGTTTCGCTCTAAATCACGCCCGCCAGAAAGTTGACTGTGTCGAGACGCGTCGTTCCTTCAGTACCGCCGGAGAGAGCCAGCAACAGGGGCGACAGCGTCATTACCGGGCAACGCGCGTAGGCCAGCACCTTGTAAACAACGCCGGCCCGCGTGACTGCGGCAAAATGAGAAGCGCCTTGCGCACCCAGCACAATCAGGTTGGCTTTCTGGACTCTACCCTCGTAGAGCAGTTCCTCCGTTGGATCGCCAATGACAAAGGTTGGTTCAACGCTCACCTTGCCGCGCAGCCGGAGTGGGATCAACTCGAAGAGATTGTCTTTCATCTGGCGCTCGCTTCGCCCGGCGAGAACCTCAACGCACTCCTGGGGTGGGACGACTTGTTGCAGAATCAGACGGGCTTCGTGCGTTACGGCCAGTTCTGCGGCAAAGCTCGCCACCATGTGGCTTGACTCATGCGCGTCGACTGAGCACAGGATGGTACGGCTGCCGGATCTACGGTAAGCGTCCTCCACCACGAACGGGCCTACGATGTTGACCGGTACCCTGGCAGAGCGGAGCACAGCTTCCGCCACGGAGCCGACCAGCAGCTTGCCGATGGGGCCGGGAGTATGCGCGCCCATCACCAGCCGATCGATCTTCCGCCCTTCGAGGAAGGCGAGAATTTCGTCAATAGCCGATCCAGCCCGGACCACGATTCTGCATTGAATCCCGACATCCCGAGCGCGTTGAGCGAGGGGCTCGAAGAGGAGCCTCTCGGCTCGGGCTTCGGCGTAAGCACCATGACTCGTCCCGGAACTCGCGCTCATGGATGAGGCGGGGCTGTCGTATGCGTGAAAGATGATGAGATCCGCCCCTGATTCCAGTGCTTGTGCAAGGGCGAAAGCAAAAACCTTTTCGTTGGGCGGATACTCAGAGGCGAAAAGAATGGCGGAAGGTTTGCTCCAACCATGCTTGATTTGGGGGACCATGGGGGAACCTCCTGGAAAGGCTTCTTGTTTTCAGAATGCCGGGCCCGATTCCAAACGAAGTCGGTTTGGAACACTCAGATTCACTTCAAGGGCCGATCGCGACGGTAGCCTTAGTTCTGGCGCATCGAACGCGAGTCCTGATGCAGTCTTATGCCTGAAATGAGCGATTCCCTCATTTCCTTTAGTTGTTGCCCTTGCCCGCAAGAAGCCGCGCATCGTGGAGTCGGGAGAATCGCCGGGAGCGAGGACACGAAATACAACTTTCGTACTTCATATGGCCATGAGTCTGTGACAGGTGTCACTGACTCTTCTGTGGAAAACCGAGGCGTGTTTACGTCTGTTCGCCGCGTTATTTCCGGAGCGCGCCCTCGTCGGAGTTAGTAGCCAGCTGCCTTGCCATAGTGGCTGCGATGATCCTGGCCGCCTTCCAACTCGCCGCTTTTCGGATCCACGGCGATGCACTCGCCATTCGACCAATAGCTGCCTTGGATTCTGAGTGTGTAACCCATCGCGCGTAGACCCCTCAGGGCGCCTTCACTGAAGCCGGGCTCGAGATAGAGCCTGTCTGGCTGATATTGATGGTGGAATCGCGGTGCGTCCACAGCTTGTTGAATATTGAGCCCGCCCTCCGCCGCTGAGAGAAAGATGTTCGCAACAGTTGTGATGATGCGCGCTCCCCCTGGCGAGCCGAGCACGTAACGCAGTTTGCCGTCCTGTTGAACGATGGTGGGTGTCATGGAACTGAGCGGACGCTTGCCGGGAGCGATTGCATTGGCTGGACCCTGGATGAGCCCGAACATATTCGGCACACCCATCTTCGAGGCAAAGTCGTCCATCTCGTCGTTGAGCAGGAATCCCAGCGAGCCTGCAGTGACATGCGAGCCGAAGCTGTCGTTGAGGGTCGTGGTGACGGAGACTGCGTTGCCCTCGTCGTCGACGACGGAATAGTGCGTGGTATCTTGCGACTCGACGCGGCGATGGCCGGCCGTGGTTGGAGCCGGCGGCAAAAAGCCTGCGGGCCGTTGCAGCGATGCGCTGGGCGTTGCTGTTTCCAAGTCGATCCCTGCACGCCAGGCATTTGCGTACTTCTTCGACGTGAGCTCGGCGACGGGAATGTCGTTGTAATCGGGGTCGCCCAGGTAATCCGCACGATCCATGTAAGCGCGACGATAGGCTTCGGTGATCAGATGCATGGATGCAGCGGTGCGGTCGCCGAGCGATGCGAGATCGTAGCCTTCCAGAATGTTCAGCGCGCTCACCAGCACGACACCTCCCGACGAAGGTGGAGGTGCGCTGAGCACGGTGTAATTGTGGAATGTTCCGGTCACTGGTGTGCGCTCGACGACGGTGTATTGCGCGAGATCTTCGAGCGTAAGCAGCGCGCCGCCCGGTTTCAGATCGTCGATCAGTTGCTCCGCCATTTTCCCGTGATAAAGATCGTCGGGGTTTGCGGCGATGCGTGCGAGTGTCTGCGCCAGCTCGGGCTGCTTGAAGATTTCGCCTGCTTTATAAAGCTGCCCATCGCGCTGAAAGATGCGCTTCGAATCGGTAAACTTCGCCAGATCATCATCGTGAAGTTCGTTTGCCTCTTCCGCGGAAAGCTCGAATCCCTCGCGGGCCAGTTTGATCGCGGGAGCCATCGCGCGCGGCAGTCCGAGCTTGCCGTATCTGCGTTCGGCATACACCAACCCTGCCACGGAACCGGGTGTGGCAATGGAGCGGTAGCCGATGACGCTCGATTGCAGGCTGGTTGCGGGCAACACGTTGCCGTGCGCGTCTTGATACATGGTTTCGGTCGCAGCCAGCGGCGCCTTCTCGCGATAGTCGATGAAGGTGGCCTTGCCGTCATGGGTACGCAGCAGCAGAAATCCGCCGCCGCCGAGATTGCCCGCTGCCGGATGCACAACGGCGAGGGCGAATCCCGTTGCAACAGCCGCATCCACGGCATTGCCGCCCTCGCGCAGAACCTCAACCCCCGCGTCCGAAGCCAGGTGATGCACGCTCACCACCATGCCGTGCTGGGCGCGCACCGGTTGCTCTTCCAAGTAGGCGATTCCTTGCGTGGAACCATCCTGCCCGATGAAATACGTCGCCAGGAAAAGCGAAAAGCCGGTGAGCGCGGCTAAGAATGTGCCATAGAGCCATCGATCCATAGGGTCTTCACAGAATAACCCGGTGAGTTCCGAGGCGGGGGCGGACGAGTCGCTGCGAGATGAAAACCAATGCTCGACAGAACGCGTCCAATCGTTTGCAGGAAGAGGGCTCACTCGTTTCAACACGGCAAGGTTGCGAATGAATATAACGGATCACTTCTGGCGCGTACTTGCGCCTTTAGAAGTCGCCGGGCGCACGGAAGAAGGGCTGCGAGTCAAGATATGCGATTGGCTGTCTCAAGCCGTGCCTGCAACTCTTCCTTGTTGGCGAGGAACCAGATCGAGCCTCGTTGATTCGATTCGCGAATGAAATCGCGAAGAGATTTGCTTTCTGATTCGAGTTGGCTAGTGTCTCCGACAATTGCGGCGACGACTTGGTAGGTGACGAATTTCTGTACCATTTCCCCCGCGATTCCAGCGCGCAATTGGAAGAATGACGGATCGAGCCGGCGGATGGGCAAGACGACTACGTTCGCGCCAACCGACCTCGCCTCGCCGATCAGATCGACCGCGTCTTGAGCCGTACGCAAGAGCGGTCCTTCGGCCGGGCACTCAAGAACTCGCCTGCCATCGATTTCGTACAGGTCGACCCGCATTGCGATCTCCCGAAGTCAGCGTGTTTTAGCGGTCGGCAACGAGCATCATCGGGTCGGGTGCAACATGGCATGCCTGCTGCCCAGCGACAGTCCAGGTTGAGCCATCTTTATAGGTGAGCGATTCGAGCTCAACCGAACGGACCGAAGTAAAGCCGGGGAGCACGAGATCGGTGGAGACATCCTTATCGCCTTCCGGTGCGAACGTGACGTCAAGAATTCTGGTGAGGTCGGACGCGCCGTCCCCGTTTGTAAGGTCTAATGAACGATCCGACGTTCGTTCCAGTCGATTCTTAGCGGACAGCCCGAAGACTTTCACTTTTGCGCTGGCGACCATCGCCGATTTTGGATTGCTGAGAATGAGATGGATTCTCTGTGAAGGACCCTCGAAGGGCTTCGCATCGCGTACGGCCACCAATCCGCTGCCATGCCCCTGCAGTGCATGCATACTCACCGGGCATGCAGGCGCGGCTATCACGAAATCCTTCGAGGACTGTTGAATGTTGTTCGGCCGCACGGAGGGCGACGCTGTTTCTTGTGCACAAAGCATCGTTGTCGCAAGACAGAAGCCAAATCCGAGCACTACGACGCGCTTCATAGGGGTCTCCTTTGGAAAGGAATCCGCGCACACAAATAAAATACGCCGACCGGAATGGACCGGCAATCCCATCGCAGAACTAACGTTTTGCCCAGCGCGACGGATCGGCCTTTGCCGGCGCCGCCGCTGTGATACCGTTTCAATACGGCCCACCCCGTTCCAGTCAAGTCTTGCTGGACGGGAAGCCGGAAGTTTTTATTGACGAATGTCTCAGCAGCCGGAATTGATATCGCCTCCGTTGCCCGCGAGCCCGGCTCCTGATCCGGGTTCCCTGTCGAACGGCCCGTCCGCATCGTCGGCTCCGCATGCTCCACAACGAATTCCACGATGGCTCATCCGCGCCGAGCTTTTCTTGCGGGTGATGTTACGGATTTATATCGGCTTGGCAGTCTGTTATGCGCCGTGGTCTCCACTCTTCTGGGACCAGAATCCGCTCTTCGTCCAGTTCCCGACGCTCTCTATCTATGCGGCCAATGGCGCGGTCCGCGGCATCATATCCGGATTGGGATTGTTGAATTTGTGGATAGCGCTTAAAGACGCCATCGGCAACAGAAACAGGTAAGCCATGAGCGACCGAAAGAACGACCAGGACCAGAAAAAAGTCTCTTCCGCGACCTCGCAAGCCGAGAGCCGCAGCGCAACATCACTCCAATCGCAGCAGGCAGAGTCTGCGGATGTGTCCTCTGCGAACGGTGCATTTCCGTCCACGCCTGTGGGCGACGCGGTTGCGAAGTTGCCCGGAAACGGAATGCCTCCGCCCCTCGCCTCCGCTCCGTTGGCGTATGAGAATCCGACCTTTCTCAACAGCCCTGACGGGCGTCTGATTCGAATTGTGGCCGAGTACATGGAACCGCTGGCGCGTTTTCGCCGCGAGCGCATTCAGGACACGGTTGTGTTTTTCGGATCCGCGCGTTTTCGCGGCAAAGAAGAAGCTGACCATGAACTGGAGCTGCTCGATAATACCGGTTCCACGCGTCCCGCACCGAGTGAGGAGCAGCCCGCCAAGCCGCCCGAGATTGCCGCAGGCAAGGCCACGGATCTGCAGCGCAAGCGCGCCGTGGCCGCTGTAGAGATGGCACGCTATTACGAAGACGCGCGCCGCCTTTCGCACATGCTCACCACGTGGGCCAAAACCATCCCTTCGCGCCGCCATCGCTTCGTTGTCACCTCCGGCGGCGGGCCCGGCATCATGGAGGCTGCCAACCGCGGCGCCCATGAGGCAGGTGGCAAAACGGTGGGAATGAATATCAAACTTCCCTTCGAGCAGTCTCCGAACCCCTACATCACGCCATCGCTCAACTTCGAGTTCCACTACTTCTTCATGCGCAAGCTCTGGTTTGCGTACCTGTCGAAGGCGCTGGTCGTTTTCCCCGGCGGCTTCGGCACCCTCGACGAGATGTTCGAGATCCTCACCCTCGCGCAGACGCAGAAGCTGGCCAAGAAAATCACGGTCGTCATCTACGGGCCGGAATACTGGCGGCGGGTCTTCGATCTTGACGTGCTGGTGGACACCGGAGCCATCTCTCCGAAGGACATCGAACTTTTTCAGTTTGCCGACACGCCGGAGGAGGCCTTCGAGATGCTGCGCAAGGGACTGACCGAGAACTACCTGATCCCGGAAGCGGCTGCGGAGCACCCATCCCAAGACGTGATGCAGGGGGTCACCCTTGAAGACTTCCTGGGGCCGGAGATGGCGAAGGCGAACGACTAAGCCTATCCAGGTGCCGATCCGCCCCCGAAGTGGTCACTTGCACTGCGGATAGTGCAGCAAATTCGCAATCTTTCTCATCGTCCTTAATCTTGAAAGCACACTTTGGAGTGCAGAAAACTCAGGGATTTATAGGATTTTCTCGTGGTTTTACCGGCATTTCTGGTTACTGAATTGATTCTTTCCCCAATTGAAGCCCCATTCGCACTCTCTTAACGCGATATTGACGGCATCCGGGGGATACTGATCCTGGAAACTCCAGAAGGAAGCGGATTAAGGAGGGGAAGTGGCCAACTCCACCATCAACTACCTGTGGCGCGACCAGAAGGCTGCCAAGGGATTCCGTTCCGGGGTCTCCTTGCACAGCCATACGAACCAGTCCAAAGAGACGCTGGATTTTCTGGCCAATCTTGGGAATCAATACCCGTTGATCCGTCCTTTGATTTCGCGACTCGAGCGCCGATCGAAGGCTGCACATGGCGTCCGCATCGATTACGCGAACAGCTATTGGACGCCGCCGATGACGCCCAAGCTGGCCTTCGACCTGGAGAGCCGGCAAATCGAGAATCTCGATGTGGCTTCCATGGTGTCGATCACAGATCACGACAACATCAATGCCCCGATGCTTCTGCGGACGGTGCCCAGCGCCCGCGCCATTCCGGTTTCGGTGGAATGGAGCGCACCCTACGGCGGCGTGCAGTCCTTCCATCTCGGCATTCACAACCTGCCCAGCGCAAGGGCGGCAGACTGGATGCGTGTGCTGGAAGACTTCACTGCAAGACCAAGCGATGGAGAACTGACACAGATTCTGGCAGCGCTGCACCAGGAGCCCAACGTCCTGGTGGTCTTCAATCACCCGATGTGGGATCTGTACCTGGTGGGCCAGGAAAAGCACGAGTTCCTGGTCAATGAATTCATCCAGAAAAACGGCACATGGATGCATGCACTGGAACTGAACGGCCTGCGCCACTGGGATGAAAATCGTGCCGTGCGGCAACTGGCTGCGCAATGGAACATGCTGCTGATCAGCGGTGGCGATCGGCATGGTGTGGAGCCGAACGCGAACATCAACCTGACCGATGCCACCAGCTTTACCGAGTTTGTCCACGAGATCCGCCGGGAGAAGAAGAGCAACGTGCTCTTCATGCCCCAATACGCGGAGCCGTGGAAGCATCGCATTCTGCAGTCGACAATGGACGCGATTCGCCACTATCCGGAGTTTCCTCAGGGCTCCCGGACCTGGGATGAGCGAGTCTACCATCCGGACGCGCAGGGTGTGGTTCGGCCATTGACAGAGATTTGGCCCAAGGGCCGTGCCCCTCGCGCAGTTGGCTGGACCATTGCGATGGTGGCGATGCTGGGCATGGGGCCCGTCTCCGGTGGCTTACGGATTGCGTGGAGCGATTCGCAAAAACTGCGCCTGGCCCTGGGAGAATAGGCTTGAAATTCTGAGCGGGGCTTATTTTGCTGCAAGTGAAGCAGGGTATGATCGCAACTGTGCCGCGCGTGGCTTATTTTCCTGACTCCTTCCACGAAGTGAATGGAGTAGCCCACACAAGTCGCCACTTTGAAGCATTCGCCCGCCGCCGCAACCTGCCCTTCCTCTGTGTGCGCGCCGGCGACCGCACCCAGGCGATCATCGAAGAGGGCAATGTATGGACACTGGAACTGCCGCGCGGCTTCCTTTCCATTGCTCTCGAAAAAGATCTCTTCTTCGATCCTGCGTTTCTGCGCCACATTCCATTCATTGAAGAAGTTCTCGAGCGTTTCAAGCCCGACCTGATTCACATCACGGGGCCGAGCGAGGTCGGCATGTTGGGCGCGGGTCTTGCCCACCATCTGAATTTGCCACTGGCGGCAAGCTGGCATACCAATATCCATGAATACGCAGCCCGCCGCTCGGAGTGGTTCCTGCGGCTGCTCCCGGCGCGGCAATCCGCTGCAACGGGCCAGACCATCGAAGATCTGGCGATGGCGGCTGCCGCGAAGTTCTATTCGATCGCGCAAGTGCTGTTCGCGCCCAATCTCGACCTCTGCCGCAAGCTTGAACAGATGACCGGGAAACCTTGTTCCCTGATGCCGCGCGGCGTCGATGCGGAGCTCTTTCATCCTGGAAAACGTATTCGCCGGCCCGATGACCGGGACCAGGTGCTCGGTTTCGTGGGTCGCCTCTCCGTCGAAAAGAACATCGCTGGCCTGGTGCAGGTTCAGGATGAACTGGAGCGTATGGGGCACAAGAGTTTTCGTTTTCTCGTTGTTGGTCATGGCGGCGACGAAGCCTGGTTGCGTGAGCGGTTGCGTCCCGCGGAGTTCACTGGCGTGCTGCGCGGAGAAGCGCTCTCGGAGGCTTATGCCAACATGGACCTCTTCGTTTTCCCGTCGCACACCGACACTTTCGGCAACGTAGTGCTGGAGGCGCTGGCCAGCGGGGTTCCCGCGGTCGTGACGCCCGACGGCGGGCCGAAGACGATTGTGCACGACGGAGAAACCGGGCGTATCGTGCCGGATGCGGAATTCGCCACTGCAGTTTCCGGCATTCTCAGAAATCCCTCAAAACATGCGGCGATGCGCGAGGCCGCGCGGGCCTACGCGCTTACCGCAAGCTGGGATTCTGTGTTTGAAGGCGTGTATCGGGCGTACGAGAGCATTCTTCCTGCAAATGAAAGAGTTGCGGCCGCGGGATAAACTTTGAGCCAGAAACGACTCTTCTTCTTTAACAAGCAGCCGATGCTTCTAGGTCAGGACCGTGCGCATCCAATCACTCGGCCTGGTTTCTCGCTGGGGAGGCCGGCCGAGGAGAAACTTTGAGATCCCTTGTCGTCCTGATGATGGAAGAGGAGCAGCCGGAAGGGCTGTCAGCGCGCAAGCTTGTGGTGGAGACTGCAAAGCACAATGTTCTTACCTCATACGACGCCGATGGTGGAATGGATCTTTTGCGGCGATTCCCCAAGGTCGATGTGGTGCTCGTTCACTTCGGTCTCTTGCGCAAACATCCCGGCATCCTGCCGGACGTGAAACATCTGGCTCCAGACGTCCCTATTATCCTGGCAAGTCCAGGCGGCGAGCAGTTCAGACCCGAGGCAAGCTACGTGGTAGATAGCCACCGACCGCAAGCCTTGATTCAGCTGCTGGCAGAGAAGTTTAACGCGAACACCGAGATTTGAGAATCGGATTATGGCCCGACAGGTAATCCCGTGCGCACGTCCAGCGCAAACATGGTTTCCTGATCCGACATCATCTCCCAGCCCATGCCATGCAACAGGCCTCCCTCCATTGCGGTGATGGTTACGCCTTCATCTGAGAGCTTCCCGGATCGCCATGCCTCCCCTGCAGCACCCCATGCCAGAACGCTGTGATGGCCGACGAACAGGAGCAGCCCATATTCGGGCAGGGCACGCACTGCCAGCACGGGCCTATACGGGATCATGGTGAACCGCTCCGGCGCAGTTGTGTCGATCAAGTAGGCATATCCACCTGCCACAGCGCAAACTTCTTCTGGTCTCGGAGTAGTCCATAGGCCAGTGGGAACCGTCGGATCGCGAAATCCAAGCGCGCATGTCGCGAGGAAGGGATGCATGTCGGCCGCATCAGGCCGAACCATCACTTCCAGCGCGCCGCGTTCCACCTCTTCCGCATCGCGTGGATACACGAAATGACGCGGGGGCAAAATCAGCGGTCGAGCTGCGAGGACCTCCGCCTCCCATCGATGAGGAAAGCTTAAATCCATTGATATGGGCGACACGGACTAGACCCCGACAAACCGCTCTACCCGTTGCCGGATGCTGGGCACGCTCAGGCCAAGTGTCGAGCCCTGCTCGATCACTGGGATCAGTTTGTCGAACTCGGGACCGGAATGCGAGCCGGTGATCGCGATGCGGACGGGATGGAAGAGTTCCTGACCTTTAACTCCGGTTGCCTGCTTGATCTCATCCAGCCATTGCTTGAAGATCTCCGGCGTGACGGGTAGGCTATGCGCTCGGACACGATCGGCCAATTCGGCGAGCACGATACGCGCCGAATCAGTGGCAAGAACCTCCGCATTCTCCTGCTTCGAGCGCGTCACTTCCGGATCGAATCCAAAAATGAAAAGGGCCTTCGCTGTCAGCCGATCGAGATGATCGACGCTGGGAGAAAACAGCCCAATCAATCGCACAAACCAAACCAGGACTTCGTCGGTGGCGTCATCCTTCTCCGGCAGAAGCCCGCCGAAATACTCCCACGCCAGCGCTGCGATCCGTACCGGCGAAGAAAGCTTGATGTAGTGCCGGTTCAGCCAATTCAGCTTGTCGAAGTCGAAGATGGCGGGCGAAGGAGTTATGCGTTCGAGAGAGAAGTTTTTGACCAGCTCGGACAGATTGAAGGTTTCGGTCTTGCCATCTTCGGCGCCCCAGCCTAGCAGCGCAAGATAGTTCACCATCGCTTCCGGAAGGTAGCCCATCTCGCGAAACGTCGCGATTGACGTTGCGCCATGCCGCTTGGAAAGCCGC
>Ga0187847_10001962_pt1 | contig 17309 bp, 14 predicted proteins | sample June2016WEW_4_10_FD_132458 | JGI IMG/M metagenome (GOLD analysis project Ga0187847, IMG submission 132458) | Peatland microbial communities from SPRUCE experiment site at the Marcell Experimental Forest, Minnesota, USA - June2016WEW_4_10 | ecosystem: Environmental > Terrestrial > Soil >...
AGGCGCGCCGCAGGCTACGACCTTGCCCCCGTAAACCGCGGTTTCGACGACTGCCTTCACGTTGTGGCTGTCGGGGATGGGTTCGACGGATACGACGCGCGCGGCGCAGGCCTGGGCGAGGAGCGCGCCGGTGTCTTCGATACCCTCGCACTCGGCGGTGCGCATGGTGATGAGGCGCTCCAGTTGGCTGGCCGGAGTGTCGAGCGCCGGGACGTGTTCGCGAATCCAGTTATATGAGAACTTCATCAGAATTGCTGTAAGAAACGCAGATCGCCGCTTTGCAGCAGGCGGATATCGTCGATGGCGTAGCGCATCATCGCCAGGCGGGTGAGACCCAGACCGAAGGCGAAGCCATTCCACTCATCGGGATCGATGCCGCTCATGCGCAGCACGTTGGGATTGACCAAGCCGCAGGGAAGGAGTTCCACCCATCCGCTCTGCTTGCAGACCGGGCAGCCGGGACCGCCGCAGATGAGGCATTGGATATCCAGCTCGAAGCCGGGTTCGACGAAAGGGAAGTAGCCCGGCCGCAGGCGCACGGTGACTTCGCGCTTGAAGATGGCGGTGAGCAGGGTCTTCATGAAATAGATGAGGTGCGCCACGGAGACATCGCGGTCGATCATCATGCCTTCGAGCTGATAGAAAGTGTGCTCGTGGGAGGCGTCCACGTTTTCGTTGCGAAAGGCGCGGCCGGGGGCGATCATGCGCAGGGGAGGTCCGAGGCGCTCCATACCGCGCACTTGGACCGGCGAAGTGTGAGTCCGCAGGAGGTTGCCGCCGGTGAGCCAGAAGGTATCCTGCATATCGCGCGCGGGATGGTCGGCGGGGATGTTGAGCGCGTCGAAATTGTGGTATTCGGTTTCGACCTCGGGGCCATCGAGAACGGCGAAACCGAGGGAGACGAAGAGGTCCTCGATTTCGGATTGAATCTGGGTGATGGGATGCAGATGGCCCATTTGCGGGCCGGGCGCGGGGAGGGTGAGATCGAGCCACTCGGCGGAGAGGCGGGCTTCCAGGGCTTCGGCATCGAACTGGCGCTGGCGGGATTCGAAGGCGGATTCGAGCGTTTGCTTGGCGGCGTTGAGCAGCTTGCCGATGCGGGCGCGATCCTCCGGCGGGACCTTGCCCATGTCTTTGCCGGCTTGGGTCAGCGAGCCTTTGCGGCCGAGCACTTCGATGCGCACCGCCTCCAGGTCTTCGGGCGATCGGGCGGCCTGGATGCGGTCGAGCGCGGCAGATTCGAGATGCGGTAGTTGGGTTTCGAGCATCGCGTGGAGATTTTATTCTAACTGCTTTGCCGTGGGCCGCGGGGCTGGTTTATCTGACTCTAGTCATCGGCGCGTATGGCGTACAAAAAGCAGCTCTTCCACACGCCCACTTTCGGTAGAGGGTCAGTTTGCAATTGGCGGGCAATTCTGCCCGGGGTCCCCTCTGGGGACGGCTTTCAGCCGGCTCTGGCCGCCTGAAAAAGGCGGCTGCCGCCAAGATTGGCCGCCCTCCAAGGCGATGCTACGCAAATTGACCCACTACATCACGCCTTCTTCGGCGCCTTTAAGGATCGCCACCCCGCAAAGCCCAACGAGATAGCCTGGTGCCTATCAGTCGTGGCAATCGCCAGGACCATGGATCTCCACGGGTCCGATGGCGATTCAAACAGCGAAAGCAGCGGAATTTCTCGCTCTGGAAATCAAGGTATGCACGGCGTCGATCTCGCCCGGCTGCATTTCAAGATTACACCCCAAGAGCGGGGCTTAAGCCCCTCGCGGGCTAAAGCCCGCCCTCCATAGGCTTTTCGGCTGGCGGGCGGGTCTTCCAGCGGCGATGAATCCAGAGCCACTGATCGGGGTATTCGCGGATCACGGCTTCCAACTGGCGGTGGAGCGCGCGGGTGCCGGCCTCCGCGTCGTCCGCGATTTCGATGGGTGGATAGAAACGCAGCACGTACTTGCGCTCGTTCTCGATCCAGAGGGCGAAGCCGGGAATCACGGCCGCGCCGCTGTGCGCGGCCAGTTTGGCGAAGCCGGTTCCGGCGCAGGCGGGGACGCCGAAGAAGTCTACGAAAGTGCCTTCCTCGAGCGACGCATTCTGGTCCACCAGGATGCCCACGGCCTCGTTGCCCTGGAGGGCCTTCAGGATGCCGCGGGCATACTCCTTCTTGCCGATCAGGCGGTTGCCCGAGAGCGTGCGGCGGCGCTCCACCAGCGCGTCGATTTTGGGATTGTCGAGGGGGCGGATGACCACGTTCATGGGGGCAGCCATCCAGGCATGCGCGAAGGCGCTCAGCTCCCAGTTGCCGAGGTGCGCGGTGGCGAACAGAACGCCGCGGCCGCGTTTGCGGGCCTCTTCGAAGTGTTCGAAGCCTTCGTAGCGGATCCAGTCGGCGAGGTTGCCGCGATGGATGCGCGGAAAGCGCGCGAAGGCGACCAGCAGGCGGGCGATGGAGTGGAACACACCGTCGGCGATGCGCTGGTGGGCGCGGCGGTCGAGCTCGGGCAGGGCCATGGCCAGGTTGTCGAGGGCCACCCGGCGCAGGCGCGGCAGCGCCAGATCCAGGAGCCGCGCGTACCGGCGGGCCAGCCAGTTGGCCACAGGCAGCGGCGTCCATGCCAGCGATTGGACCACCGCCAACGCCATCCAGTACTCGAGGGTGTCGCGGATGGCGGAGCGGCGTCGCATGAAACGCCATTGTAGCGAGAGCGCACGGCTGGTTCCCAGAAGCGGACAGTGGAGTCGGAAATAACCGCCGGGGGAGGGGGGGCACAGTATCACAGGCTAAAGCCTGTGCCACCTACCGCCCTTGCCTGTGCCACCTACCGCCCTCGCCTGTGCCACCTACCGGCCCTTGACGTGCAAGACGGGGAAGCCATGGACGCCCTTCTGCGCGATCTACGCATGGCTGTCCGGGCGCTGTCCCGGCGGCCGGGAGTTACGGCGCTGGCCGTGCTGTCCCTGGGCCTGGCGATCGGTTTCTGCACCGTGGGCTTCAGCCTGTTGGATGCGGGCATGTTGCGGGCGCTCCCGGTGCGCGAACCCGCGCGCCTGCAGTGGCTTTACGCACGCGACCGCGAACAGCGCTCCGCCGACCTGACGTGGATCGAATACCAGGCGTTGGCCAGCCGCGCTCGCTCCTGGGAAGGCGTGCTGGCGGAATGCCGCGTGGGTCCGAAGGTGCGGCTGGCGGACCGCGACGAATTTCCGATCACCGCCGGGGTTTCCGAGAACTACTTCGACGTGCTGGGCGTGAAGGCGGCGGCGGGCGATGTGTTCCACGGCGGCGCCGGGCGCGACGGCGTGGTGGTGGTGGCGGACCACTTTTGGAAGACAGCCCTGGGCGGCGATTTGAACGTGGTGGGCCGCGCGCTGGCAGTCGGCAATGCCTCGCTGCGGATCGTCGGGGTTTTGCAGCCCGGCTTCTCCGACACGCATCGCGGCATTTTGGTGGACCTGTTCGTGCCACCCCAGACATTCTTCGGCTCGCTGGGGTACCAGGATCGTCTCGACCAGCACCTGGCGGATTTCGAAGTGCTGGGACGCTTGCGGCCCGGCGCTACGGTCGAGCAGGCGCAACGGGAGGCGGGCGCCATTCTGCGCCAGCTTCAGGCGGAAGGCCTGGAGCCGGAGCCGGGGCGCACCGCTGCCGTCTTCCCATTTGCGGAGTTCAAGCTTCTGTTTGCGGCGCTGCTGATGGCGCCGCTATTTCTGGTGCTGCTGGTGGCTGCCGCCAACCTCGCCAACCTTCGCCTGGTGGATAACGAAGCGCGCCGCCGGGAGACGGCTATCCGGTTGGCGCTGGGCGCGGGCCGCAGGGACTTGCTGCGGCAGCATGCCAGCGAGACGCTGCTGCTGTGCGGCCTGGGAACGGCGCTGGGGTTGGCCCTGGCCGGCTGGCTGATCGACGTCTTGCCTGCGATCCTCTACGCCGGCGAATTCGCAGGCCACATCGATTTCCGCGTTCGGCTGGATGGCCGCACCTTTGCGTTCAGCGCCGCCGCTTTGCTGATGGTGGCCGCGATTGCGTCTCTGATCCCGTTGAGCGATGCCCGGAAGCACAGGATTCTCCCGTCCATTCAGACATCCATCGGGGGGCGGCCCTCGCGCTGGCTGACGGCGCTGGTGGTGGTGCAAATCGCCGTGGTCACGACGGTGACTTGCGCGGCTGGTTTGCTCTGGCGCAGTTTGCAGAACGTAACCGCCATCCGCCCGGCTATGGACCCCGACCGGCAGATCCTGCTGGTACAGGGCAATTGGGAAAGGGAGGTGGCCGCCGCCGCGCGCGCCGATGCTTTGGCGGCGCAACTCGCCGGATTGCCGGGTGTGCGGCGGGCGGCATATGCCGGCCGCGCGCTGCTCAGCGGTTCGGGCGGAGGCTCGGCAGTGGACCTGGAGATGCCGGGACAGCCTAAGATATCCTTCCATTACAACCGGGTGAGCCCTGGCTACTTCGCCACTACCGGTGCGCGCATCGTCGAGGGGCACGGGTTCAGCTCCGCGGATGGGCGCGAGACGACGCCGGTAGTCATGGTGAGTGAGGCTTTTGTGCACCGCTACTCTAGCGGACGCGATGCGCTGGGCGCTTGGATTCGGGTCGCGGGGCGGGAGCGCCAGATCGTGGGAGTGGTGGAAGACGGGCCTACCATCCATCTCCAGGAGACCATCCAGCCATACTTCTACTTCCCGTTTGCCCAGATGCCCACGTACGAGCCAACCTTCTTTGTGGAATCCGTCAGGGACGCGGGGGCATTGGCCGTTTCGGTGCGCACCCTGGCTCGGCGGGTCGATGCGGAGTTCATCTTAAGGGACATGCATACGCTGCGGCAGCACATGGTCACCGCGCACGAGGAAGAGTCGGTACTGACGGGAGTTGCGGGCACCCTGGCGCTGCTGGGGCTGGTGCTGGCGGCCGGCGGATTGTTCGGCGTGACTTCCTACGCGGTCAGCCGGCGGATGCGCGAATTTGGATTGCGCGTGGCGCTGGGAGCGCGGGGCGCGGATTTGCATCGCCAGGTGCTGAAGAAGGCCGCTATGCAGGCCGCGATCGGAATCCCGTTGGGCTGGGCGATGGCCTTCGCCGGCCGCCAGGAGTTGCAGAGCGTTTTGTATGGCGTGAAGGCGGGCAATCCCTGGGTGCTGGCGGGTACCAGCGGCATAGTGGCGCTGGTGGCTTTGATCGCGGCGCTGCGTCCGGCGTTGGTCGCGGCGCGCGTGGATCCGATGGTGGCGCTGAGGTACGAGTAGCGTGGGGCGGGCAATTCTGCCCGCAGCCGGCTTTTCAGCCGGCTTGGCCGCCTGAAAGGCGGCTGCGGCCAAGATTGACCGCCCCACAGCTGCGCCGCCAACCGATCGCGATCAGCAAAGCCCCCAAACCCACCAGCGCCATGGAACCCGGCTCAGGCACTGTGTTGGCTACCAGGCCAATAGTGTTCCCGTTGGCGTCTCCGTAGAATCCGACAAGCTGTCCGTTATCGTTGATTCCGTTGATGGTCGTGCCGCCGTTCGCCAACACCGCATTGGGATCGTCAACCGTCTGATAAGTGCCCGAAGCGATGGAATACACAAAGCCGTTGTTGAAGCCATTGCCGTCCTGATAGACGCCGACGATCTGACCAACATTGTTAATTCCCAGAAACATCGTATTGGTGGAACCCGCAGCTTCGAAGTTCGTGAAAGTTCCGCCGTTGTCCAGAAAGCCTTCGGTGACGCTACCGCTGAGAAAGAACCCGATCACCTCACCGGCGTTGTTGATGCCGGTTGCCGTGACACTGGTGGCATTGTCCGACGACGGAAGCAAGACGTTGGTATAGCTCGAGCTTCCGATGTTATAGAGATACCCGTGACTATTGCCGGACGCGTCAACATAGAAGCCGGCGGCCGTGCCATTGTCGTTCAACCCGAGGAGCTGATTGGTAGTTGGCCCCGTGGCCGGCGTATTGGGGTTTCTTACTGTCGTGAAAGTATTGCTCTGGTCCACGAATCCGAAAAAGTTTGGAGTCGTGGCGCCGTTGCTATCCGCATAGAAGCCGACGGTAACGCCGCCATTGTTGATGCCGGTCACCTGGGTCTGGCTAGAGCCCGGGAAGTTCTCGCCCGTGAAAGACGTGTATGGCGCCGACGTCGTGTAGCCCTGATTGGGGGTTAAGGTGAACGGAGGTGGAGTGGCGTTCGGCGCTCCACTGCCGAAATAACCGGCGATGGTGCCGGCATTGTTGATTGACAACTCCTGGTTAAAGGTCGGATCGCCGGGGTTGACGACGTCCTGAAAAATGTACCCAGCTTGAGCGCCCTGGGGAAGCAGCAGGAACCCGCCAACTAGCAGGGGCACAGCTATCCGCGCGGCGCGTGCCGCATCGAGGTTTAATTTGCGCATAGGAGCGATTATACGAGGCGGTCCAGGGCGAATTCAACGGATTTTCCAACCGGGCATCCTGGGATAGTCCGAAAGAGCACACTGCAACCAGTCGAGTGGTGACAACGGACACAAATGGCGGTACTCAACGATCAGGCGTGGCGGGGCGTTCCGTGGGTTCCGTGCGGGCGAAACCGATGCACGAATGGTTCCGCTAAGCCCCACACCAGCAGGAACAGGAATAGCGAGCCATACACCAGATCCCGGCTGAGACCCACCCAACCCGGCAGCGGCGGCGAGAATCCGATGGCCAAAGCTGCCAGCACGCTGAGTACATGCCAGTACCAGCGCGCGTGGAAAAGGTAGACGAAAACCAGGGCGAGGGCGACGGAGAAGCCATAAACCACATACACCAAAATAGTAGACATGGTCCACTCCTGCTTGTATTCTAGCTCTAAAGCGGGGTTTTGGAGCTAATTATGCGATGGCTGATTGGGGCCGTGGTTTGCCAAGTTGTTTTCGCTGGGGCGTATCCCGCGCATTGGTGGACTCCGGTTCCGGAGGACCAGCGGGCCAGTTGGGAGATCCTGCCGCAAGCGGCCGGCCCGGGCGAGGTGATCGTTTCCAAACGCAACGAACTGGGAATCCTGTCCAACTTTGCGGCCACTCCGTTTACGTTTCGCGGCAAGCGCTATGCCAGCGTGGAAGGTTTTTGGCAGATGATGCTGTATCCGGAAGGTCCGCGGGATGCGCGCGCGCTGGCGCGGGGAATCGCTTGGGCGCACACGCGCGACGAAGTGGCGCGCATGACGGCGTTCGAGGCCAAGGACGCCGGGACGCTGGGAGAGGCGAATATGCTGAAGATGGGGATAGACTGGGTGACCTTTGAAGGCCGGCGAATGCCGTACCGGGCGAAGGGGAAGGGGGAGCATTACAGGCTGATCGTGGCGGCTATGCGGGCCAAGCTGGCGCAGAATCCGCGGGTGCGCGAGATTCTGCTGGCGACTGGAGATTTGGTGCTGCGGCCGGACCACGTCGAGGAAGTTGGTGCTCCGGCGGCGTGGCGGTATTGCGAGATCTGGATGGCGGTTAGGGGGGAGTTGCGGCGGGACTAAAGTCCCGCGCGGACTGAAGTCCGCCCTCCACGGTATACTGGCTTGGACATGAGATATGCGAGTTGGGGTTTGTTCTGTTTGGCGGGGATACTGGCGGCTCAGACGGCTCAATACCCTGACCTTCCCAGCGAGATTCCGGCGAAGTTTGCCGAGGCCACCGATGGCTTCGACTACATCAAGCGCGACGTGATGATCCCGATGCGGGACGGCGTGAAGCTGCACACCGTGATCCTGTTGCCCAAGGGGGCGCATGGCGCTCCCATCCTGCTGACCCGCACGCCTTACGACGCCAACGGCCTGACCAGCCACGCGCAAAGCACGCACCTCGGTCCGATCCTGCAGGGCTACGACAACGCAACCGATGTGATCGTGGAAGGCGGTTACATCCGCGTGGTGCAGGACGTGCGCGGCAAGCACGGCTCGGAGGGCGACTACGTGATGAACCGGCCGCTGCACGGGCCGCAGAATCCCACGCCGGTGGATCACGCCACGGACACATACGACACCATCGACTGGCTGGTGAAGAACGTCCCGGAAAGCAACGGCAAGGTTGGAATCCTGGGCATATCCTACGATGGATTCCTGCCCTTGATGGCGCTGGTGAATCCGCATCCGGCGCTGAAGGTGTCCGTGCCCATGAACCCGATGGTGGATGGCTGGAGGGGCGACGACTGGTTCCATAACGGCGCGTTTCGCCAGATGGGAACTCTGGACTACATCAACAGCCAGGAGTCCTCGCGGGGGTCCGACGCGAAGTGGTGGAGCGGTTACTACGACGACTACGACTTGTACCTGCAGGGGGTGTCGGCGGGCGCGGTGGGGCGCGCGCACGGGCTGGAACAGTTAGGCTTCTGGCGGAAGATCGTGGAGCACCCCAGCTACGACGCTTTCTGGAGCGATCAGGCAGTGGATCGGGTGCTGGCGGCCGAACCGCTCAAGGTGCCGGTGATGCTGGTGGACAGCCTTTGGGACCAGGAGGATATCTACGGCGCGATGGCTGTCTACAGGGCGATCAAGCCGAAGGATACGAACAACGACAAGGTGTTTCTGGTGATGGGGCCGTGGCATCACGGGCAGGAGATCGGGGATGGCAGCACGCTTGGCGCGCTGCGTTTCGGCAGCGATACCGGACTCTACTTCCGGCGCGAGATGCTGCGCCCGTTCCTGGACCAATATCTGAAAGACGGAGCGCCCAGGGCCGATGTGGCGCCGGTTTCGGCGTTTGAGACCGGCACGAATGCGTGGCGGCGCTTGCCTGCGTGGCCGGCGGGGTGCGCGAGCGGCTGCACCATCCGGCCGACGCCGCTCTATCTCGCGGCGGACCTTAAGCTGAGCTTCCGCGCGCCGGATGAAGGCGGCGCGGCCTTCGAGGAATACGTCTCCGATCCCGCCAAGCCGGTGCCGTTCCGCGCGCGGCCGATCGGCGACGACAAGCGCAAGACGTGGTCGCAATGGCTGGTGGACGATCAGCGGGAGGCGTCCGGACGGACGGATGTTCTGGCGTTCGTCTCGGATGTGTTGAGCGCTCCGTTGAAGATCAGCGGGGAGCCGGTTGCCAATCTGATCGCTTCGACAAGCGGGACGGACTCGGATTGGGTGGTGAAGTTGATTGACGTTTATCCCGATGAGGTGGCCGGCGAGGCGGCCTTGGGCGGCTATCAACTGATGGTGTCGGCCGATATTTTTCGCGGCCGGTACCGCGAGAACCTGGAGACGGCCAAACCGATCGCCGCGGACCAACCGCTGCGGTATCGCTTCAACTTGCCCACGGTGAACCACGTCTTTCTGCGGGGACACCGGATGATGGTGCAGGTGCAGTCGAGCTGGTTTCCGCTTTACGACCGGAACCCGCAGAGTTCTGTTAGTAGTATATTTTGGGCGAAGGCGGGGGATTATCGGAGGGCGGTGCAGCGCGTGTATCATGCTCCGGGGAAGGCGAGTTATGTGGAGTTGCCGGTGGTTGGGCATTAAGGCGGCGGGGCTCAAGCCCCGCGCGGGCTAAAGCCCGCCCTCCTGCAGACGGCATTTGGCTACTATCAGGGTGATGTCGTCGTATTGTTCATCAGCGCCGCCGAAGTGGCGCTCTTCATCGACAATTGACGCAACCATCGCCTGTGCGGACTGGTCCCGATGGCGGCGCAGGGACGCGATCAGGCGCTGGTCTCCGAATTCCTCTCCCGCATCGTTGAACGCTTCGGTGACGCCGTCGGTGTAGAGTGCGAGCGTGTCTCCCGGGCAGAGCAGGCGTTCGTCGATCAAGCAATCCCAGGCCTGGAAAAGGCCTAACACGGGGCAGGTGGAATCGAGCCGTTCCAGAGCGCCATTGCGCCTTAATAGAAAGGCGGGGAGATGCCCGCAATTCGCATAACGCAGGCGCTTGGTCTGGTCGTCGTACTCGGCGAAGAAGAGCGTGGCGTAGGCGCTTTCGGCAGTGTTTTCGTAGAAGAGCTGGTTGACCGATCGCAAGAAGCGCTGCGGCTGATCCAAGGCCATGGCGCACTGGCTGCGCAGATTCGCCTGCAGGTTGGCCATCAGGAGCGCGCCGGCGATTCCTTTTCCCGCGATGTCGCCGAGCACCAAACCGACCCGGTCGCGGCCCAGACTGAGGAAATCGTAGTAATCGCCACCCACCTGGCGGGCCTGGATGCATGCGCCCGCGTATTCGAGTGTTCGGAGCGGGGGAAGCTCTTGGGGAAAGAGCCTGGCCTGCACCTGCTTTGCAATTTCGAGTTCCTGGGCGGCGCGGCGTTCGGCTTCCAACTTCTCGGCCAGCGCGCGGCGGTGGGCTTCGACTTCGCGGCTAACTTCATCAAAGCCCACCAAGGCGAAGGAGTTGCCATCCACATCCTTGAAGCGGGTGAACACCGCGCCCCAGATCGGGGCTTTGTCCGCAGACGGTACGGCCGGTGCAGGGGCAGACCGCTCATACTTGAAGCGCCGCAGGCGCGGGGGATGACCAAAACGAACCCCGCGTTTGCGCCATTCGTGGAACTTGGCCAGGACATCTTCGGTGACGAAGGCAACTTGCGTGGCGCGGCCGATGAGCTTGTACTCCTGGGTTCCGCGCTTGGGAGCGATGAGCATGAGCACAGCGGAACCGTCGGGAGGGGCGACGGCCACCCAGCGGCCGCCGGATCCAAATCTGGCGTCGAAGGCCAGATTGAATCCAAGCTGGTCCAGGTAGAAGCTCAGGCTGCGATCCTGGTCGCGCACGTAGATGTTGACCGCGTGGATGCGCAGGTGGGGTTGGGGCGCGGCGGAGTTGCCCATCGAGGTGATTATATCTACTTCAATTCGAGGTAACTGCAGGTGTCGATGCCACCAGGGCGCATATGGGCTATTAGCGTCTTCTTTGTGCTCGCGTGCCGGTCGATTCGCGCCTTGGCGTTTGCTGGACAGAAAGCGTCATATTTGATTACGAGGCGACAGTTGCCGTCTGGAATGCCTTTCAACTCGAAGCGGCCGTTCTCATCGGTCATGGTGCGAATTTGTGACACGCGTACGGCCCGTAGTCGATTTGGTTGCGGCTCTCGTAGGTTAGGTCTTTGCAGTTCGGTCGAGTCTCCTGACCAATAGCGACGAACGCAAAAGTTAAGCAACAAATCCCCGCGCGAGCTGGCAATCTCATTTTGGGTATCACGTGCACCTGGGCTGGTCTAACGTCTTCAGGCTCCAGCCCGGTTTTCTTGGCTATCTGGGCAAGTAATCCGGGACCGATTTCGTCGCCGTCATGAAATGCGAATGTATAGTTGGGCCAGCCCGGCCGCGTGAGCCGGCGATGAGAGCCAGTCTGCCAAGATACACTCCATCCGATTCGCAGCAACGCCGCCAATAGTCGTCTCGCCTTGACCGAGCGCCAGCGGCTCATGCCACCGCGAAGATCCTGGCCAAGGGATCGGGAACTTCCTCGCCGTGGTCAATGCAGTCGGCGGCTACGCGTAAGGCCAGCGCGCGCACTGCGGCGATGGCTGCCTCGCGGCTCGCGCCTACGCCATCACTCCAGGCATAGATTCGATGTCGGCCCACCAGCGGCCGTCCTCCTCCCGACCGAGGGTGATTGGAATGGATTCGACAGTAGTCGTCATGGTTCTCTGCAACCGCGGCAAGTTTGCGCAGATTGGCAATCGGCGCGCAGGATGCCATCCTGCCCCACAGTACAGATCAGATCAGAAGGTATAGAGCGGCACGCCGACCGGGGCTTCGGCGGGCTCGCCGCCGGCGGCGACGGGCTGCTCGGCGTTGATGGCGCGGTAGTAGATGCCGGTGTCGCCCAGGTAGACCTCCAAATCGCCGGGACGGGGAAGGGCGCCCTGGATCAGGGCTTCCGAGAGCGGGTCTTCGATGAACTTCTGCAAGGCCCGGCGCAGGGGACGCGCGCCGTAGCTGCGATCCGCGCAGGTCTTCTCCAGCAGGTATTTGGCGGCGTCCGGCATCAGGTGGATCTTGAGCTGCTTGGCTTCCAGATTCACGTTGATCTGTTCGACCATCAGGCCGATGATCTTGAGCAGGTCGTCGTCGTTGAGCGAGGTGAACAGGATGACGTCGTCCAGACGGTTGAGGAACTCGGGATTGAAGGCCTTCTTGACTTCAGCGCGCACCATGTCCTCGATCTTCGACGGGATGCCTTCGCCGGCGGGCGCGGAGAAACCCAGGTGGCCGCGCTTCTCCAGGAACCGTGCGCCCAGATTGGAGGTCATGATGATGATGGTGTTCTTGAAGTCCACCTGGTTGCCCAAGCCATCGGTCAACTGGCCGTCTTCAAATACCTGGAGCAGGATGTTGTAAATATCCGGGTGGGCCTTCTCGATTTCGTCGAGCAGGATGATGGAATAGGGCGAACGCTTGACGCGCTCGGTCAACTGGCCACCCTCTTCGTATCCCACATATCCGGGAGGCGAGCCGATCAACTTGGAGACCGAGTGCTTCTCCATGAACTCGGACATGTCGAAGCGGATGAGCGATTTTTCGCTGCCGAACAGGAACGCGGCGAGGGCGCGGGCGACTTCCGTTTTGCCCACACCGGTGGGCCCCAGGAACAGGAACGAACCGGCCGGACGGGCACTGGCCTTCAAGCCGGCGCGCGAGCGGCGAATGGCGCGGGCCAGGACGGAAATGGCTTTCTCCTGGCTGATGATGCGCTTGTGCAACTCTTCTTCGATGCGCAGCAGCTTGGTGATCTCTTCTTCCCGGATGGCGGTCATGGGCACGCCGGTCCAGCGGGCCACCACGTCTTCGATGTCGTCCTTGGTGACGATGCCGGTGGAGGAATCGTCGAGATTGTACTTCTCGCGCAACTGGCGCATGTTCTCGCGCTCTTTGCGCTCCTCGTCGGAGTAGAAGCGGGCCTTCTCGAACTCGTGGTTGGCGATGGCGTTCTCCATGCGGTGCACGATGAACTTGATGCGCTTTTGAATATCGGCCAGATCGCTGGGCAGGGTGGTTTGGCGCAGCTTGACGCGCGCGCCGGCCTCATCGATCAAGTCGATCGCCTTGTCGGGCAGGAAGCGATCGGGAATATAGCGGCTGGAGGTGAAGACCGCGGTCTCGATGGCGTCGTCGGTGTAGCCGACCGCGTGAAACTTCTCGTAGCGGTCCTTGATGCCGAACAGGATCTTGACGGCATCCTGCTCGCTGGGCGGCGGAACTTTGACGGCCTGGAAGCGGCGTTCGAGGGAGCGGTCCTTTTCGATGGACTTGCGGAATTCGGCCGGCGTGGTGGCGCCGATGCACTGGATTTCGCCGCGCGAGAGGGCGGGCTTCAGGATATTGGCGGCGTCGAGGGAGCCTTCGGCGGAACCTGCGCCCACCAGCGTGTGCAGCTCATCGATGAAGATGATGGCGTTCTGATTCTCCATCAACTCCTTCATGATGGTCTTGAGGCGCTCTTCAAACTGGCCGCGATACTTGGTGCCGGCGACGATGAGCGAAAGATCGAGGGCCAGGATGCGCTTGTCGGCCAGGAAGGAGGGCACATCGCCTTCTGCGATGCGCTGCGCGAGGCCTTCCACGATGGCGGTTTTGCCCACGCCCGGCTCACCGATCAGCACGGGGTTGTTCTTGGTGCGGCGGCAGAGGATCTGCACCACGCGCTCCAGTTCGTAGTCACGGCCGATGAGGGGATCGAGCGCGTTGTCGATGGCTGCCTGCGTGAGATCGCGGGAGAATTCGGCCAGCAGCGAGCTTTCCTTGGGGCGGTTGGAGGCGACCTTCTCGGATTGGGAACGGGCCAACTCTTCGCGGATAGTGGAGAGGCGCAGGCCGCGTTCGTGCAGGATCTCGGCGGCGAAGCACTTCTCCTCGCGGAGGAGGCCCAGCAACAGATGCTCGGTGCCGATGTGCTTGTGGTTGAGACGCTCGGCTTCTTCCGCGCCATAGGCCAGCACGCGCTTGCATTCGTGGCTGAGGGGCAGATCCACGGAGGTGGAAACCTTTTCGCGAATGGTGGTGTGGCCTTCGATCTGCTTGCGAATGGATTCCACGGCCGCGTGCGACCGCAGAAAACGATTGGCCAGAGCCTTATCCTCCCGCAGCAGGCCCAAGAGCAGATGCTCGGTTTCGATGTAAGGACTGCCGAACTGGCTGGCTTCGTAACGGGCGAAGAAGATCACCCGCCTAGCCTTCTCCGTATAACGTTCAAACATGACCGTGACGCTCCCTAATATTAAAGATACTACCCATCCTCGTGCGGATGCACATTACCTGAACCAGTACCGGTGCTTCCGGCAAGCAGGGCGCCGCCTTCCATCGTCAGAATTCGATCGCATCGCCTGGCGAATGCCAGATTGTGCGTGACCAAAACCGAGGTAAGCGTATGAGAACGATGCAGGCGCGCCAGCAGATCGAAGATCATTTCGCCGGTCCTGAAGTCGAGGTTGCCGGTGGGTTCGTCGGCGAGCAAAACGGAGGGCTCTCCGACCAGAGCCCTGGCCAGCACGATGCGCTGCTGTTCGCCCCCGGATAATTCCCCTGCGCGGTGTGTCGCGCGCGCGTGAAGCCCGACCTCATCCAACCTCGCTAGCGAATCCGAAGCCGCCTTCCCGTGCGGCACCCCCCGGATCAGCAGTGGCATCATCACGTTTTCGAGCGCCGTAAACTCCGGCAGCAGGTAGTGAATCTGCCAAACAAATCCGATCTCGCGATTCCGGAAATTAGCAAGTTCAGAATCGGCGAGCTGTGCAATGTCTATCGATCCGTAGTATATCGTACCACTCGTGGGTCTGTCGAGACCGCCGAGCAAATGGAGGAGGGTGGACTTGCCGGCGCCGGACTCGCCGACCAGGGCGAGCATTTCGCCGCGGTGGACCTGGAGGTCGATGGAGTCGAAGATGACCAGATCGGCGTCGCCGGAGCGGTAGACTTTGGTGAGCTTTTCGGCGCGCAGGGCGGGGGCGGAGGGCATAAGGCTTAGGGTAGCAGGGCGACGCGACACGGCGATGCGGGCAGGTGTTATGGAAGACCGTCTGGAGTGTTGCATTGCGTTGCATGGGTACGGCGGGTAAGTGAGGCCCGGCAGGTTGGCAGGCGGTTACCGGTTCTAACGAACAAAGCCCATCATATTGATAATAAATGCCTTGCTATTTCTTAGGAGGCGCGGTTTGGGCATTTCGGGCATCGGGTAGTGGGCGATGGGGGGTTGGGGCGCTTGGCGCGCCGGGCCGGGGGTCTGGATTCGGGATTCTCGCGGCTAGTGGGGAGACAGTGGTTGCGTACCGGTGGGTGTCGTGGGTGCGGTTGTCAAAGACCAGGGGGCAGAGTGCTAACGGGAATCGGGGGTGGCGGGGCGCTTCTGGCGGGCTGCCTGGTTGGCTTAGCCTCGGAGGGGCGCTGGGGCTGGGCCTTGCGCTCCTTTTGCGACTGTCAGTTCGTGCGCCGCGGTGGTGAAGGAACGCTCCAGGCGCATGCGCAGCGCGGAAACCCGGTCCAGCAGGGGCAACTCTTCGTCGAATGGCAATCTGCGCTCGCAGATTCTTCCCTCTTTCTTGGCCATGCGGGCGAGCACCATTGGGAGATGGCCATCTGTTCGAGGCGCATCCGTTCGGTTTGGGTTTGGGGTTGCCACTCGGCAACGAGCGCGGCCCAGAGCTGCTTGTATTCCTCGGGTCTTCCCAGGGGAGGATGAGGCCACGGGTGCGCAGGCCGTAGGTGAGGGCGTTGAGGCGCACGGCGGCCTTGCCCTCCGGAGTGTTGGGACCGGTAGAGTGCTGGGCATTCTGCCGGTTGGCTTGGATTCGATGATAGGGCGGGCTTGTGGGGAAATGGGTTAGCCGGGAGGGGGTGGATGGTAAGTGATTTGGTTGGTCGGGATGTGGGGACCGGGTTTATTTTCTCAGCGCGTGACCGGGGGCGGCGGCCAGGTGGTTTGAGGGGCCGCTTCATGAAGGTCGAGGGAAGGGCCGATTGACAATCGGCCTGCAGGTTGACAACCTGCCCCACAATTTTACCTCAGCAATTCGTCCACGCTCCTGGCGTCCAGCACCCGCTCGCTCAGAGTTTCAAGCTCGGACGCCGGCATGGCTGCCAGTTTCTCGAAGGCCCAACTCGGGAGAGCGCCGAAACGCTTTTCGATTAGCCGTCGAAGGACGGTGAGTTCGCCTGCTTGCAGGCCTTCCCGCAAGCCTTCCTGACGGCCCTTCTGTTCCGCTTTTATAATCATCGGCCCCAAGACTTCGTGGTCCCGAATATCTAGATCGATCGGCATATTCCGTGCCTCCTGTTCCACCGTCCCCGCCAAGTGCCTCAATCCGGCCAGGATCATCAACTGGGCCAAGGCGGTCTCCCTTTCCGCTATCGCCAGGCCGGCGATCCGCTCCACAATCTTGTGGACCGCCTTCTTATCGTCTCGCAATTGCGCCAGGATCGCAATTACATTGTCGCCGACCTCTTGGCTTTCCAGCAGGCGGTCGCCATCCAGCGTTCGAATGTCGATCAGACCGTATTGGAATGATAAATCCGGGCCGCGCAGCTCGTTTTGCATGTGCATGGGCGCCTCACCAACATAAAGCAAGATTTGCCGCGGAAATTGTCCGAACAGCCGTTGAATGCCGAGACAGTATTCGATCATGCGGAACGGCATGGCCGCGTCATTACCGCTTTGCAGCTCAATGTGGATGAGTTGGCCGCCGGCAGTCTGGCCGAGCAGATCCAAGCGCAGGTTCTGCGCTTTCCGCACCTTTGGAAGTTCTACATCCAACCACTTCGCGACCGCCGTGCCGGTCAACGCGCGAAGGGTGAGCGCGGCTGAACCTTTTAACAGCGTCTTCAGGGCTACGTCGTATTCCTGCATAGAAAGATCCGCTGAACTTGCACTTATGGATAAAGGTGAAAAACTCGGGCCTTTTTCTCATCCACGAAAGGAACCATTCAGTGAGCGGGCTGGTGAGGCCGCAAAGGGGCCATGCGATCACGAGGGCCGGGCAGAGAAAAGGGCGCGCTCAAGCGGCGTCATCGGCGGGATGCACGACTTCAATGCCGGCGTAACGGGAGAATCCAGTCTTGTCGAAAGTGAGAATGGCGGTGAGGCCATGCACCGCATGGCGGCCACCAGGCGGACATCGTGCGCCGGCTTCCCGGAAACCCGATACTGAATGACGAGGTTTCCCAGACTGGATAGATCGCACATCAGCTCGTCCGGCGCGTGTGGGACCGCCCCAGACCGTTTCGGGCTGCCGGGCGCGTCGCGACCACCTACAGTTCGAAAAGGTTTTGAGGCGCAATGTGAAGGTCGCGGCCCCGAGCGCCCAGAGCCTTGATCGCGCCGCGGACGATCTCACGCTACGGATGCAACGGTTGCAAGAGCCGCAGCACTGCGCTGGTATCCGAGGAGCATGCGGCTAAATCAGGTCCGGGTAGAT
>Ga0187847_10001972_pt1 | contig 17263 bp, 12 predicted proteins | sample June2016WEW_4_10_FD_132458 | JGI IMG/M metagenome (GOLD analysis project Ga0187847, IMG submission 132458) | Peatland microbial communities from SPRUCE experiment site at the Marcell Experimental Forest, Minnesota, USA - June2016WEW_4_10 | ecosystem: Environmental > Terrestrial > Soil >...
GAATCACGCCGTTCTCGCGATACAGCGCATCGTCGCCGTAGAGATCCACCTCACGAATCGGACGTTCATCCTGCTTCCTGAGGCAGTCGTGTCCGTCGTGGTAGCAAATCGCGTCGGTAACGGTGATGTACGCGGTGTTCGCGGCCCTGATAAGCGGAATAAGCCACGCCCGATGCTGATCGGAAACTGTGATCGGTCCAGCGCAGGTCACCACCAGCGGAATCCGCTTTTCGATCACCTGCTTCATCACTTCATAAACTCTCCGCAGGGTTGCGCCGCCGAAAGCCGGCAAAGATGAAGAAAATACTTCGCCCAGATCATGGCATTCCGTAACAGGCTTTCCGGTAACAGCCTTCCCCAAAAGTCCGTTTGCATTCGAACATTTGCTCATAGCAATAGCATCATATCAAGTCAGCCACCGTGCCAAAGCCGCACGGGTGCCCTACTCTTGCCACGTTTTGTTTTTGCGGGTAGTTTTGGTAACCACGAATCAGGATCGATCAGTCAGTTCTTTGGCAGCACTACGAACGGGCCATTCATTCCCTGCCCGTCCCCACCTTCAAACGCCGCCTGGCCCAGTGACGGAATCCCAGGCTCCCATTCCGGGCCTGCAAGCTCCGGCATCGGACGCGCCCGGAACAGCTTCTTGCACTGCCCCGCCGTCCACCGCGCCCAACGCTTCGACTTCTTCCGTCGCGCGCTGTCGGTCGAGATACCAGTTCCCGCATACATCTGCCTGTAGAGCTTCGAAAGAAACATGAATGCGATCCGTGATCGCAAATTCGGCGTGCAAGCTGACCGCTGCCAGATCGCTGGCCAGTTATAAAATCTATCCCACACCTTTTGCGTCCGCTCACGAATCTCATCCGAACTCATCGTAGGATGAGGCGTAAACATCTTTGGCCGCACCTCCGTTGGAATCATCCAGTACCGCGTAATCGGCACGTCGCCCACCATGGTCGGATTTTGCGCTTGCTCCTTCTCCCAGCGCACAAAATCCACCGTGCCCGGAAATGGTGTCATCATCACAAATTGCGCAAACGTCACGCCGGCCTTAATCGCCATCTCCACCGTTGCGTCAAAGGTGGCGGGCCTGTCTGTAGGCAACCCGAAGATGAACGATCCCAGCACATGCACTCCATGCGCTTTGAATGTCTGTAACTGCTTGGCCAGCGCCTCGCCGGAGTAATTCCAATCCTTGAAAACAGCCTTCAGTCCCTCCGGAGTCACCGCTTCCACGCCCACCAGCGCGCCCTTGATATTAGCCTTCCGCATCGCATCCAGATAATCGCCGTCCTCGCCTGCCTCCATCGTCATCTGCGTGTAAAACACCATATCCTTCGGCAACTTAGCCAGTTCTTCCATCAGTTGGAAGCGCTCCGCGCGTATGGTTGTCAGCTCTTCCAGCTTGGTCGTATTGTTTTGCTCCCTAGCCAGCCGCAGATCGGTAAACGTCACCGGATAAAAATTGTCGTCTGCCAGCGCAATAAACCTGAAACCCAACCTCCGCAAAGCCACGATCTCATCCACCACGCTCTGAAATTTCCTTTGCCTTGGCTTTTGCCCGTCCGTCCGCCAAACGCTGCAAAACGAGCAATGCTTCGGACAGCCACGAATCGTCTGCACCGAGGCCCACATATATTTCTCGGGATCCATCAAGTCCCAGCGTGCAGCCAGAAACTCTCCGCCTTCAATCCGTCCGCCCGCATACACCCTTTCCGGCTTGCCCGCTATGCAATCGGTGACCACCTTGCCCCAGGCGATGTCGCCGTCCCCTGTAACTACGGCGTGACCTTCTCCGCATTCCAACGCCTCATTGGGAAACAGCGTGGCGTGAATGCCGCCGTACACCACCCACGCGCCCCGGCTGCGCGCCATCCTGCCCACCGAATAGCCGCGCAGTGCATTGCCCGTGTGCACGCTGATTCCAACAATGTCTCCAGGCCGAATGCTCTCCGGCACAATCTGTTCCAGCGATTCGTCGACGAGAATGGGATCTCCCGCGATTTGCGGTGTGGCCGCCGCAAGCACAAACAGCCATCTCGGCGTTATCACCGCGGTGCCAAATGAATTGTCGCTGGGATTGACCAGATGAACGCTCAATGAATCCTACCCTTCCTCGTGCGAGTATGGTGGCCTCAGAGAGCGTCTACGTTATCGGCTCAACTCCGGCGGATGCATATCCGCCAGAGTGCCGTTGGCGGATCGTCCCGCCTGACATTTCCCCTGGACAGTGTTTCCAAATTTTACAAGTAATCTGTAAAGCCGGCTGAGCAATATTGATCACTTTTCACCGATTTAGAACTCCATTCGATGAAGATCCAGACAATATTCCGCACCCACTAAAATTGCACCCGCCACTCCGCCGGCTCGCTAGTTCCAGTGAAGCGCATGCTGGCAAATTGCCCTTGCTGCTTCCATTCGGCAGCAATTGTCTTCCCGTCTTTGCCGCTCACCTGCGCGGATGCCTTTTCATATCCGCCAGGAATTGCAAACCATAGCGTGTATTCCTTCCCCGCAACCGTCAGCGACTCTCCATGCAAATCCTTCTTCGCCCCATTCCAGCCTTGACTCACAATGGAATAAGATCCGGAAATGTGCCGAGAGTTCCCAATCAGTTGCGGCCGGTCGGCAAGCGGATGAATCAACAGCACTCGAGTATCGTGTGGCTCAATCGTCAAATCGATTTTCCCTTTGAAAACTCCCAGCGGCTGCTGCTTCCAGAAATCGAAAACAACGTAGTCTTGCTCGTTGCTCAGTCCCAACTGCCGCGCAAACTCCAGCCTGCGCTCCACGGCATCGCTGCGCCAATTCGTCTCCGCAGCAACGTCATAAACTCCTGCTGCCGAGTCCACTTTCAGATCAAGCACCTCAGGATAATGATGAATGTAGTAGTCCTCCTGAACGAACTTGAACTTGTTCCAGGTGCTGTCCGTGCCCCGGCTGAATAAATCGATGGGTAGAATCGGCAGCGTGGGCATGGTCGCCTGCAACAGCTTCACTCGTTCCTCCTTGAGCTCCGGCATCACGCTGGCCAACGAATAGGTCACGCCTGTCAGCGCCACATAGGTAACCAGCGTCCGCGCCTCTGGCAAAGTTGTCCCAAAACCGGTTGGCGGGTCTTCACGCTGTCGTTCCTTGTCTAGCGCAATCGCGTACCGTTTCAGCTTCGCCTCTTCCGCATTCATCGGCTCAACCAGCTCAAGTCCCTCGCCGGGCATCACGTAACTCACAATATGATTCAAGAACAGATGGGCATTGATGGAACTGAAAAACGAATGCATTCCCTGCCAGTTGTTATATAAGTCCTGGCCAAGAAAGTAAGAGTCGGTGTACCCCACCGCATTCAGCCTCGTCCCCGTGGGGCAAAGCTCAATAAAGCGGTCCGGGCCAATTGTTCGCCGGATCAGCGCCAGCCGGTCGCGGTAATTCGCAATGAAATCGGCCGAAGGCGAGTGCAGTCGGCTCTTATCAATCTCCGGCGCATAAGCCGGCAGCGCCAGCTCGCCATCAAATTTGTAGTAATCAAACCCCAGTTCGTCCAGCCTCGCAAACAAGCGCTTCAAATGTTCGAATACCTCGGGATTCGTCGAGTCCAGCGCCGGAGTTTGATAATCCAGCAGCACCTTGCCCTTCTTGTCATAGAGGTACCAGTCGGGATGTTCCTTCAATGCGGGACCGTATGCATTGGGCACCACCCATATTCCAGCCTTCAATCCTTTGCCGCGGATATAACTCGTTAGCCATTCAGGCCCGTGCGGAAACTTCACCTTATCCCAGTTGTCCACCCACGAATGCCCCTCCGGCCGCCGGTCATACCCGTCGTCCAGTTGCACATACTCAAATCCATACGGCTTCAGATTCTTCGCCAGCCAATCTGCGTTGCGCACCACATCCTGCTCGGTCACATCCTGGAAGTAACTCGTCCAACTTGACCACACCATGGGCGCCGAATGAAAGTGTGAATCGTCGTAGCGAATGTAGAACGGAATTCCCAGAGTATGCGTGTAGTAGTCGGGTACCAGCCGGATCGTCGCATGATCGCGTACCGGAATCTTCAAAGCGAAGGCATCTTTCTTCCCGGCCACAGCCTGCAACTCAGAGTCTCCGCCAAAGTCGACGGCGATATCCGTTCCACGATCGAAGAGACTATGCAATCCTCCGCCTGCAACATGCCCCAATCCCAGATAAGTGACTTCAGGATTAATCCGCGGAAGGTTAGACCATAGACTGCTTGATTCGCCGCCATAAGTCTCAGTCACCTCGTCGGTACCACGCCAGCTCACCCGCAGTCCCTCTGGATCGATCAGCCGGACGACACTTCGATCAGCGGGTGAATCAGCCCACCCCGTCAGGACCCCGTGAAAGTCGGTCGTTACGATCGTGAGCTTGTCCGGCTGCGCATCGAACTCCCAGGCGCTAATGGGATCCTTTGTTTCGATCGTCAGCTTTCCATTCGCTCCGATGCGCGCCGAAAGGCGCGTCAGCCTGCGAAGGCCTGATGGAGTCTCTTCATTGAGCGCAATATCCCTGGCAATGCTCCCCAGCCGATCAGTCGAGATCGACAGAGTAGAGCTTTCCTGAAAATAATCAACGACCCAGCCGTTTTGCCGCAGGGAAGCAGTCGCGGCCATCTGCGCACAGGTATTGAGCGCGGCCATAACAAAAACTAATGCAAGCGCCGGAATTCTGAACATGGATTCCTCTTGGGATTCGATCCGCAGCCTTGCGCATGGCGCTCACTGCGGTGTTTCGAGTTCGATCTTTTTAGGAGACGATCTATATCATCATATTTCATTTCAATAATATCGACAGGGGGGGCATAAATAGAGAACCGCAATAAGACATTGGCAGTGATGAATGGGTCAGAAGCGACGCATATTCACATGCTTTCGCCTTTGCACAATTTCTGATGCAGGGGAAGGTACCCCGTCCTGCTACGCCCGAGAAATCGGTTTACCAAAACTTCACTTTTCTAAAAGGGCAGGCTACTCCAGTGGATCTCGCAACCGCTAAAGAGTCTTGTGAGTGAAGCGAATTATCGCCAATCAAATGAAATTCCCGCTAACGCGCTTGACATGTATTAGCATCCGTTTTATATTTTGGGTAACGTTGGCGACAAAGCTCGATTCCCAGGCTCTGGATTACGCCAGGCTATCTGATAGCAACTTCCTCCTGGTTCGCTATTCTCCTCCAGAAGGTTTCCTCACGAACGACCACAAGTTCTAATCAATAATCGAGCCTAAACAGAGCTGTCACCACAATTGTTCTCCCGCCAGAGCCTTTACAGTTGGGCATGCGGAAGAAGGGAGGGCCGCGTGGGCTGTTTTGTTTGTGAGAATCTTGAACGAATCTTTAAGACTAAGCAACAAGAGTACATCGAGGCTTGTTCCACCGCCTATTATCGGGTCAGCACAAAGCTTGCGGCCTACAAAAACGTCGATATGGAGCGCGCCAGGAACGAGTTTGAGGAGCACCAGCGGGTATGCGTCTCGGCTTTGAATAATTCTGCATTTTCTGCCGGCAGATCTGCTGTCCCTCACACCGCCGCAAGATCGTCATGGCGATCTTCTTCCAAGGCCATCCAGGCCATCTGACCGAGGAACTGGCTGACCGCGCGCCATACCGGGTTAATGCCGACTGCGGCACACAAAAACGAGCTTACTCGTCTTGAGCTTTCAATGCCTCGCTCAGGACGGGCATGGGCAACCAAGTTAGAGAACGAATGGAGGTGCGATGAATTTACAGATGAAAAGCAATGTACAGAATCACCGATCTGCCAGCCGTGGCAAAACTCAACAAGCGCGCGGGTCGGCGGCCCACCGTGAGGAAAGTTCCTTCTCGAACATCAAGTCGGCTTTAAGAAGAGCAAATGAGCGGTCTTTCGTTGAAGACTATAACTTGGAACATACTGTCTTGCACACATCGATCATCCAGGAAACGAGTTCCGCCGGTTCAGACTTCGTTGGACACTCAGTACCAGGAGAGACCCGTGCACGTGCGTACGACCGGAATTTACCAAATTGCGTCTACCTCGGATAATGACCACCCAGACCCGGCAATTGCCCGTGCTTTATCCAACTCGGACGTACTCCTGAACGATCGTCACGCGTCTGGCGATCTCCAATCCGATGATGCTTTCTATTCTGCCGGTGATGGGGAAAATGCGAAATCAACGCCGTATCCAGCCCGGCACCGTAAAATGCTTCTCCCGGAAAAGGGCCACGCAGGTGCGAACGACCTCCGGGTCCAGCAGCGTACCCGCATCCTTTTCAATTTGCTGCAACACGAGGGGCAGCTCGATTCCCGGCCGATAGGGCCGATAGGCGGCCATTGCCTCCACGATGTCCGCCACAGCCAGTACTTTGGCTTCGGGCAATATCTCGTCCGCCTTAAGGCCCCTCGGATATCCTGATCCATCCAGCTTCTCGTGGTGCTGGTGCACCATCTCCGCAACGGGCCACATAAACGGTATGTCTTTCAGAATCGCGTAGCCGGTCTCCGGATGCTGATTGATCATGGCCCGTTCCGCCGCATTGAGATTCCCGGGCTTGGTCAGGAGTTCCGCAGGTATCGAGATCTTCCCGATATCGTGGACCATTGCCGCCATCCGTAAAGCTTGCAATCGCTCCCCAGTCCAGCCCATGTCCTTGCCAATGGCGATTGCGATTTCCGCCACCCGGCTTTGATGGCCGGCGGTGTAGGGGTCGCGCATCTCCATGGCCAGCACGATGGGCGCCACCATCGCCGATAGTGCATTGGCAAGATCTGTCTGCGCCTTTGCCAGGCGGATCCGCTCGGCTCGCAGCAGTTCCTTCTGCTCCAGCGCTTCGATGCTGTGTACAAGCTCCCTGGCAAGACGCTCGAAAACATGACTCGCCGCATCTCCAAATGCGTCGGGGAGTTCGGAGTACACAACCAATACGCCGTTCCACCTCCCCTCAATTCGAATCGGTACGGAGATGGAGGATCGAACCTTCAACTGCCTGGTACGCCTGCGCCCCGGGAAAGAAACTGGCGACTTCTTGGCGTCCTTCAAAACCTGCACCGTGTTGGTCCGGATACAGACGGCCGTCGGGCCTTGTCCCAAGAGCTCATCTTCTCCCCAGCTCCATTGCAGTCCGTCAAGATGTCCGCTTGCATTCCCCGCTGATGCGGCAACTCGAATCGGCTTCCCCCGACCATCTTCCGCAATCCCCACCCAGGCGAGGACATAAGCCGATTGGTGAGTGATGCCATCGCAAATGGCCTGCAATAGAAGGTCTTCAGTTGAATGAACCCGGCCCAGCGCCAACGCAGCCACCGCATAGGCTCCCAACGCCCAGTTCTGGGTCTCCATCAGATGTTGCCGAAGCAGCCGTTCGGAAATATCGCGGAACTCAACGACCAGCATGTCCCGGCCATCAAACGTCATCTTGTCCGACGACCAAATCTGAACTGGCACAGGCTCCGGATCCCCGTCTCTTCGCAGGATATGAAACCCCGTGTGTACAGCCGCCTTGCCCGAGAGTTTGCTGACCTCGTCTCTTACCCGCTCACGCTCGTCTTCGGGATGGAGCCCGGTAAAATCCGTCCCAATCAGATTCTCGCGCGAACATCCCATCAGTGTTTCAAATGCCGGGTTCACGTCCACCAGGAGTCCGGTACCAACATCAAGCACCAGTTTGGCATCCTGGGCATGGGTCCAGCTCAATTCGTATAGACTCTGCGGCTTGAAAGCACGGGATGCGCGTTCCACAGCAAACCAACTTTCATCTTCGGTTACTGTCCTTGTGAATCTTGCGCGGATCGGGAGATAACTTACACATTAAAAATTAGATGCCTAATAACTTTGCCTGTCAATCAATAAGCATATTCATAACTACGCCGAAACTTCCATTTCACAAATTGCTCCATCTACTTAAGTTATTTATTAAACAGATTGGTCAATATAGAACACTTTGTACCCCTCTTTAACTAGACATGATTCAACCCTGAGAGATTTCTTTCCCCGCGCACCTTCATACTACCCGGCTGCACTCTTCCACCGGAATCGGAACCTGCTCCACAATCTCCAGCCCAAAACCCTCCAATGCCGGAACATGCATAGGTGTATTTGACAGCAGGCGGATGCGCTGAATACCCAGGTCCGACAATATCTGACCGCCCAGTCCGATGGCCCTCAGAATCCGCCCTGTTCGCGCCTGCGAACCTTCGCGCGCGCGCAGTTCCTGGTGCAGAATGAGCCTTCCGTTACTTGCCTGCTGCGCCGCCGGCAATGCAGCTGCACTGCCGGGCTCAAAGGCTCCGGCCGAATCTGCTGCCCTATCAATCTCAAATCCGCGCGAGGTATTGTGCAGGTAGAGCACAACTCCGCAACCCTCCTCGGCAATCATGCGCATGGACTGATCGAGAGTCTCGCGGCAACGGCAGTCGGCGGCAAACACATCTCCCGCCGTGCAGCGGGTATGCACCCTCACCAGCACGGCATGCGTGCAAACAGGCCTCGTTGCATCCTCACCTGCAGGCAGTCCATTGCCCGCACTTCCCAGCCCGTTCGGAAATGCGGGACAGTCCTTGCAAAGGTCGCCACGCACCAGCGCAATATGGCTCTCGCCGCCGTTTACCTCACTCTCGTATGCGATCATGCGGAACTCGCCATAGCGGGTTTGGATGCGGCTCTCGCCGGCGCGCACAATATAGCGCTCGTGGCGCAGCCGGTAGCGGATCAGCTCCGCCACGGTAAGAATCGTCAGCCCGTGTTCCTTGCAAAACGGAATCAGATCAGGAATGCGCGCCATCTCTCCGTCGTCGCGCATGATCTCGCAGATCACGCCGGAAGGATTCAGCCCCGCCAACCGCGCCAGGTCAACCGAAGCCTCCGTTTGCCCCGCGCGCACCAGCACTCCACCCTTGCGCGCACGCAGCGGAAAAATATGCCCCGGTCGTGCCAGATCGGAATAAGTAGCGCCGGGATCGATGGCGGCCCGAATAGTCTGCGCCCGATCCGCCGCCGAGATGCCTGTAGTCACGCCCTCTCGCGCTTCAATGGTTTCAGTAAACGCCGTCCCGAATCGCGATGAATTATGCTGCGTCATGGGGAACAGGCGCAGATAATCGGCTCGATCCTCAGTCAGCGTCAGACAGATCAGCCCGCGGCCATAGCGGGCCATGAAGTTGATGGCCTCCGGGGTCACATGCTCGGCGGCCAGGGTCAGGTCCCCTTCGTTCTCGCGGTTCTCGTCATCGACCACAACTACCATGCGCCCGGCGCGAATCTCGGCCAGGGCACCGGGAACGTCGGTGAACGGATGCTCGAAGCTGCGCGGGGTATATGGCATTACTGTCCTCTTCATTCTCGCTTATGCTAGGCGCAAACAGCAAAAGCGCCGCCCGAAGGCAGCGCCTTTGTAAGGAACTCGATTAAAACGGCCTACAACGTCGATTCGATCTCAAATCCCCATGCTTCGAGAAGAGCCTCGGGGATATATTTTGAATTCTTGTTTCGCCGAGCCCACTCACGCAGGCGGGTGGATCGGATGTACTGGTCAGGGCTGAGTTTGAACTCCCTCACGATTTGCTCGAAGGAAGTAACTGTGGGCACAACCGGCCCGATGGGCTCTGGTTTGCCCCAATTTGGATTTCCACGACGCTTTGCCATTGAATGTTGTCCTTAAAGGAAGGTGGATTGCACTTGCATCCTCAGTAGTAACGGGGTGGGGAGACCTGTCTGCCCAGAGGAATTCTACTGTTTTATTTTACATATATTTTCTTCAAAAATCAATAGGAAAACTAGAAATTGCCCTAGATATTTGCCAAGTCCTTTTCACTTGAAAAATACGCGCTAACTCGTTTATAAAGAATGCACTGCATGAACTCAATAGCACTTTTGTGACAGATTTTGACGTCTTCTGACCCTTGGGAAAATTGGCAAAATACTTGCCTTTGAAGCCTGTACTCTTATGACAACATCCTCGCCGCGTGACCGCTCTCCTGCTCCTAACGTCCCCCGGATTGATCCAGCGAGGTATCGCGGATCACAAAGTCCACCGCTCCAGGTCCTCCTCGGAAATTGTTTCTGCCCCTCATCGCATCAGCCCCAGCTTCCGCCACAGACGCCGAGAAAACGATCTCGAGCCATAGACCTCGAAGATCGACCGCCAGGCGCACCCATCAATCACTTCCACATCCTCCAGCCGCCCGTAGGTGTGGGTCCCCATCATTCCATGCGGGGCCTCCACCGTCTCGTGTGGCCGTTCCCGGTACTCCCGCTCGTTGAGCACCAGAATCTCGTTCAACGTAAAAGATCGTCCGTAGTTCCCGCTGCAATCCTGGCTGGGCCGCATCAGAAGCTCGCCTTCTCGAAAGATCGCTCCCCCGCCCCGGCTGCTGCGAATATCCGTGCTGATCGGGTTCGCCGGATGCGGCTGCCAGTCCTCCAGAATTCCGCGTGACGAAAAAAGCCACAGCTGCAATCCTCCGCCGCGTCGTTCCCGCAGCGTCACAAAAAACCAATATACGCCGCCCTCAGTCCAAACCGTCGTATCCACCGCCGAAACCTCAAGGAACTCCCTAGCCAACTCCCACTCATCGGGAAACTTCGTTGATCGATACATCTCCACCGTCCCATGCTCCCGGCTCTCCGGAATCATGTAGACCTCGCCGCCAACCTCAAAGACGCACGGATAGGAGAGATGGTACGGCCGATCAAGAACGCGCATGGCAGGCGACAGCGCACCCTCCGCAAGCACCTCCGCCGCCGCAATTGATCCGTGGTGGGCACCGTAATCGAAATCTTCAAAGAACAACCACTGTCTTCCCGAATGACAAAAGAGAAATGGGTCCGCACAAAAATGCCCGCGCGGTGACGGAACCCATCGGAACTTGCCAATCTCCCCCGAATTCCCCTCAGTCAGCCGCGTCCTTTGGCCGCGATGCACCGCCAGCCTCCAATGATCGATGCACAGCCGCCTCGGCAACCAGGTTGCAGCTTCAACCGCGGCTCTGGCCAGTTTTCGCACCAGCCAGCGCGCCATCTCTCCGTTCGTTGGCGTTGAGTAAATGCCGCGCTTCCCCTGGTAAGCCGCCGCGGGCACAATTTCCTTCTCTACCCACTCCCACCCCAGTTCGTGCACCTGGCGAAGTTTTTGAGTCACGAATGTCGATGCGCCCCAATACGGCTGCATTCGATTTCGCAACCATGAGCCGCTCGGGTGGGTTCGAAACCAGCCTTTGATTAAAACCCTCCCCGCATCCAGATCCTCGGTCAGCACTTGCAGCATCGCGCCAGTAATTGGGTTGCCTTCAACCAGTTCCCAGAAGCACGGCGGTCCGCCGCGATAAAACTCATTGTCCCCGTGGTGATAAGACCAAACTCCATACCGAGCCGCCTCTAAAACCTCCCCGCGCAGAATATTGAAGCCGAAGCGAATCAGCACATCGAGATCCATGCTTCGAATCCGGTCGATCGCCTCGCTCGGAAAGCGATCCACCGGCCCCCTGCTCAAGGGAGCAACCTGCATAGTTTCAATGTTGTTCAGAGAATCGCCGCAATCAGTCTTGCGGAAAGGATCGTCGCGCCCTCGAACCCGCAGCTTATCCCAGCGCGCATAAAGCCGGAAGAGCAGTTCGCTTCGGGACTTCTTGTCTACCAAAGCTCCAGCCGCCCTGCGGAGGAATGATTGTTTGACCCCAAGCGGCGCGCGATACACCACCAATTGCACGCAGGCAAAGTTACTCTGTACAATCTGCTCCAAAACTTCGGCAACCCATGCGGGCTGAACGTTGCCGTTCAGCAGCAGTCCGATGCGAAGCGGAGGCCGGCTTGAAGAGGAGTTCAAATTGAACGACGGATGCATCTTGCCATTTCCCCGTTGTGGATGCTTGCGTTCCGCCGTGCTCGAAACTCACAGGCCAAAAATCGGTAACGCCGGCCTCTCGGCCGGCTGTAACCTGGACCTCCCGGTCCTCGCTCACTCTATGCCTTCAGGAAAGCTGCTTTAGCCGCGGTTCAGCCCTTCCCCAACCCAAGAATCCTCTTGTTCCTCGCCGCGTCGGCCCCGCCGCCCGCAAAATCGTCAAAGGCCCGTTCCGTCACCCGGATAATCTTCTCGCGAATAAACTTCGCGCCCTCTGCCGCGCCATCCTCTGGATGCTTCAGGCAGCACTCCCACTCCAGCACCGCCCAGCCCTGATAGTCGTACTGCGCCATATTCGAGAAGATCGAACTGAAATCGATCTGCCCATCGCCCAACGACCGGAAGCGCCCCGGCCTATCGACCCAGTCCTGGTAGCCACCATAAACCCCCGACCGACCGCTAGGGTTGTACTCAGCATCCTTCACGTGGAAGGCCCGCACCCGCTCGTGGTAAATATCCAGAAAAGCCAGGTAATCCATCTGTTGCAGGATCATGTGGCTTGGATCGTACAAAATATTCGCGCGCTTATGATTCTCCACCGCAGCAAGGAATCGCTCGAAGGTCACTCCATCGTGCAGGTCCTCGCCCGGATGCAATTCATAGCAAATGTCCACTCCAGCCTCGTCAAAAAGTCGCAGAATCGGCAGCCAGCGCCGTCCCAACTCCACGAAAGCCTCGTCGATCAGCCCCGCCGGCCGCTGCGGCCATGGATAGAAAAACGGCCACGCCAGCGCGCCGGAAAACGTAGCGTGCGCATTCAACCCTAGATTCCGGCTGGCCTTCGCAGCAAATCCCAACTGGTCAACTGCCCACGCCTGCTTGCTCTTCAAGTCTCCCGCCAACTCCGGCGGCGCAAACCCATCCAGCATCACATCGAAGGCCGGATTGCTGGCCACCAACTGCCCCTGCAAGTGCGTAGAAAGTTCGGTAACCGCAAGCCCCGCCTGCCCCACCGCGCCCAGCACCTCGTCGCAATACCCCTTGCTCTCAGCCGCGAGCTTCAAATCGAAGAGCCGCTTGTCCCAGGTAGGAATCTGCACGCCCACAAATCCCAGCCCCGCCGCCCAATGCGCCATTCCCGCCAGAGTGTTGAACGGCGCATTATCCCCCGCAAACTGTGCCAGAAAAATTCCCGGCCCCTTAATCGTCTTCATGATTTTTCTCCTGAAATGTCCAGACTGCATTCACACGAATCTGGGTGCCCCAGGTCTCGATTCTGAGACCTGGGATAGCACAAATCTCAAGTCCTAATTTCACAAGCCCCTAAAACTCCACCCACCCCTCTTTGCGGCTGCTCTCGATGGTGCGTTCGATATACCGCATTCCCCGCACAGCCGCCGCAATCCCCGGCAGCGTCGTCGGCAACGGATTCTTTTCGCTCCTCCGCCAAGCCAGCAACCCCTCCGCAAACTCACGGTAGAGCACCGCGAATGCCTCAATATACCCCTCCGGATGCCCCGGCGGAACGCGTCCAACCCCCCGCGCATCTGCACTCAAATAACCCGCCGCCGCATGCCGAATCTCCTCCGGCCCATCCAACCACCGCACCACCAATTTGTTAGGGTCCTGCTGCCGCCAGTCGATGCCGCCTTTCTCGCCATAGATGCGAATGCGCACTTCATTCAACTCGCCCGCAGCCACCTGCGACGCCGAAATCATTCCACCCGCGCCGTTATTCAACCGCACAAGTTCGTTGCAATCATCGTCCAGCCGCCGCCCCTCGACCACCGAGCGCAGCGTGGCATTAATTCCAGTTACCTCCAGCCCGGTAATATATTCCAGCAGATGAAAGGCGTGAATTCCGATATCGCCAATGCATCCCCCGGGCCCGTTAAACGCCGGATCAGCGCGCCACGAGGCCTGCTTGTGCCCGGTGGTTTCGATCGGCTTTGTCATCCAGCCCTGCAAATACTCCACCTGCACCTTGCGAATCTTCCCCAGCTTTCCGCTGGCGCAAAACGCGCGTGCCTCCCGCACCATTCCGTATCCGGCATAAGTATGCGTCAGCCCGTAAGGCAGCCCGGACTTCTTTACCGCCGCCTCCAGTTCGAGCGCCTCTTCATAGCTGGCCGTAGCGGGCTTATCGCTCATCACCGGAAACCCCGCCTCCATCGCAGCCACGGCTATCGGCAAATGCAAATTATTCGGCGTGGTGATGGCCACAAAATCAATCGCGTCCGGCCGTTTCCGCTCCGCCTCCATCATCTCCCCGTAGCTCGCATACGCTCTTGCGGGATCGATTCCAAAACCCGCGCCGGCCTCCCGCGAGCGCTCCGCCGAATGCGAAAACGCTCCCGCCACCAGCTCAATTTTGCCGTCCAGCTCGGCCGCCATCTTGTGCACCGGCCCGATAAACGCTCCCGGCCCGCCCCCCACCATTCCCATCCGCAGCTTCCGCGTCTCGCTCATCATTCCCTTCCTTGATTCACCGCAATCTTCCGCCCCAAAAACATTATCACGCAAGGCCGGGTGCCCCACCCTCGCGACGTCTTTGTTTTTGTCGCTAGGGTGGGATAGCGAGAACTGGTGCCCCATCCTTTCCCGCACCATCACGTCCAATCCCAGATGCAATACGATAAAGTGAGATTGAAAGCTACCCCAACCATGAACCCAATCGCCATTCCCGATTCCCCCCGCCGCTGGGACTGCCTCTCGCTGGGCGAAGTCATGCTCCGCCTCGATCCCGGCGAAGCCCGCATCCACACCACGCGCCACTTCCAGGTCTGGGAGGGCGGCGGCGAATACAATGTCGCCCGCGGCCTTCGACGCTGCTTCGGCCAGCGCACCGCCATCGCCACCGCGCTCGCCGATAACCCCGTCGGCCGCCTGGTTGAAGACCTCATCCTCCAGGGCGGCGTCGATCCCTCCCTGATCAAATGGCTCCCCTATGACGGGGTGGGCCGCACGATCCGCAACGGCCTCAACTTCACTGAGCGCGGCTTCGGCGTTCGCGCCGCCGCCGGCTGTTCTGACCGCGGCCACACCGCCGTAAGCCAGCTCAAGCCCGGCGATTTCGACTGGCCGACGATCTTCGGCCCCGAGAACGGAACGAAGTTTTTCCACACCGGCGGCATCTTCGCCGCGCTCTCCGCTTCCACCGCCGATGTAGCCGTCGAAGCAATGGACGCCGCCCGCGCCCACTCCACCCCCGTCTCTTACGACCTCAACTACCGCGATTCCCTCTGGAAATCCATCGGCGGCAAAGCCAAAGCGCAGGAAGTAAATCGCGAACTGGTCCGCAAGGTCGATCTGCTCCTGGGCAACGAAGAAGATTTCTCCGCCATGCTCGGCGTCAAGATCAAAGGCGTCAGCGAAAACTTTGTCGAGCTGCCCATCGCCGGCTATGAAGATATGCTCCGCGAAGTCGCCGCCGCCTATCCAAATCTCAAGCTCATCGCCAGCACCCTCCGCACCGTCTCCACCGCCAGCCGCAACGCCTGGGGCGCGATCGCTCTCTATGAAGATAAAATCGTCCACGTCCCCCAGCGCGAAATCGATATCTACGACCGCGTAGGCGGCGGCGACAGTTTTGCCTCCGGCCTTATCTACGGTCTGCTCGCCGGCAAGCCCATCGACTGGGCCGTCCGCTGCGGCGTTGCCCACGGCGCACTCGCCATGACCACCCCCGGCGACACCAGCATGGCCACGCTCCCTGAAGTCGATCGCATCATCAAAGGCGGCTCCGCCCGCATCGCACGTTAACGCATTTTTATGGTTAGTATTAGGTCTGGGTGCCCCACCCTCGCCGCGTCTTTGTTTTTGCGGCTAGGGTGGGATAGCACGGTGCCCGCGTTACAAGAACAGCGAAAATGCTCCAGAGGAAACAATGCAGGAAACCACAGCCCAAATCATCGAGCGCATCGGCCTCATTCCCGTACTCCGCGCCCGCAACGCCGCCCAGGCCCACGCAGTCGTCAAAGCCATGATCGCCGGCGGCGTCTCCATCGTTGAAGTCACCATGACCGTTCCCGGCGCTGTTGACCTGCTGAAGGAGCTAAGAGACGAGTACGGCACGAAGTGCCTGCTCGGCTCCGGCACCGTCACCACCGCCGCCCAGGCTGAAGCCACCATCGAAGCCGGCGCGGAGTTTGTCGTCAGCCCCAGCACTCACCTGGAAGTAATCGCCGTGACTAAAGCGCACAATAAAATCTCCATCCCCGGCGCACTCACTCCCACCGAGGTCATCACCGCCTGGAACGCCGGCGCGGACTACGTAAAAATCTTCCCCTGCTCATCCATGGGCGGCGCTTCCTACCTCAAGTCGCTTCTCGCTCCATTCCCGCACCTCATGCTCATCCCCACCGGCGGCGTAACCCTCCAAACCGCTGAGAGCTTTCTCCGCGCCGGAGCCCGCGCTCTCGGCGTAGGCAGCGACCTCGTCAACCTCTCCGCCATCGACGCCGGAACCCCAGAAATCATCACTGAAGCCGCCCGCGCCTATCTCGAAACGATCGCCCAGGTCCGCGCAGCTCAAAAGCCAGCCCGCTGATTCATACTGATTGCACCGGAGAACCCGATGAAACTCGTATCCTTCACCACTCGCGACGGCAAAACCCACGCCGGTGCGCTCAATGAACCGGCTAACGTCGTCACCTCTCTCACAGGCGCCGGCTTCCACTCGGCCCTGGAGGTCATCGCTGCCGGACTCACGCAGCCTCAAGAGGACGGCGCCAACCCAATCCTCAAACTCAGCGAAGTCCGTCTCGGTCCACCACTTCCCAACCCTCCGCGCATCTTCGCCATCGGCCTCAACTACCGCGAGCACGCCCTCGAAACCGGCAAGCCCATCCCCACCACGCCCATCGTCTTTCTCAAGCTGCCCACCGCCATCATCGGCCCCGGCGACCCAATCGTCCTTCCCAAAAACTCCGCCGAACCCGACTACGAAGCCGAACTGGCATTCGTCATCGGCAAGGGTGGCTTCCGTATTCCCGCAGATAGATGGCGCGAACACGTCTACGGCTACACCATCGTCAACGACGTCAGCGCCCGCGATGTGCAGCGCGCCTCCACGCAGTTTTCTCTGGCCAAGAGCTTTCCCACCTTCTGCCCTATGGGCCCCGCCATCGTCACCGCCGACGAAATCCCCGACCCGCACGCGCTCGCCATCAGCCTCTCCATCGACGGCGAAGTCCTGCAAAACTCCAACACCAGCGAACTGATCTTCAATATCCCCGCGCTGATCGAATACATCTCCTCCATCACCCCGCTGCTTCCAGGCGATATTGTCTCCACCGGCACCCCCTCCGGCGTAGGCGCCGGCCGCACCCCCAGGCGCTGGCTCAAGCCCGGCGAAACCGTCACCATCACGGTCGAAGGCCTGGGTTCCCTAACCAATCCCGTAACAGCCGAATAAACGCGTGCAA
>Ga0187847_10001973_pt1 | contig 17259 bp, 16 predicted proteins | sample June2016WEW_4_10_FD_132458 | JGI IMG/M metagenome (GOLD analysis project Ga0187847, IMG submission 132458) | Peatland microbial communities from SPRUCE experiment site at the Marcell Experimental Forest, Minnesota, USA - June2016WEW_4_10 | ecosystem: Environmental > Terrestrial > Soil >...
GGCGTCGAGAATCTCGACGAGATCATCACGGTCTCGGACGCGATCATGGTCGCGCGCGGTGACCTGGGCGTGCGTATGCCGATCGAAGAGGTCCCGCACCTCCAAAAGGAGATCGTGCGCCACGGCGTGCGCTACGCCCGACCGGTCGTCGTGGCGACCCAAATGCTCGAATCGATGACGCACTCGCAGGTGCCCACTCGTGCCGAGGTGACTGACGTCGCCAACGCCGTGCTCGACGGCGCGAGCGCCGTCATGTTGAGTGGTGAGACGGCGATCGGTGACGATCCCGTGGCGACGGTGACGACGATGGACCGCATCGTGCGCCGCGCCGAAGAGTACTTCGACTACGTGGGCTGGGGCGCGGGCCTCGGTGTCCAACAGATCGGCGTCGGCACACGTTCGACCCGGGTCACGGCCGCCATCACCGGCGCCGCGTGGCGCGCCGCGATGGAAGAAGATGCCGTCGCTATCGTGGCGTGCACTCGCTCGGGGATGACCGCGCGCGCGATCGCACGATTTCGCCCGCCGATGCCGATCGTCGCCATCACGCCCAGCGACGCCACCGCGCGACAGCTGCACTCCTCGTGGGGCGTCCAAGAGATCTATGTGTCACCGGCCCAGGACATCGACGAGCTCTGTGAGGTCGCGGTGACGCGACTGAAGCAGTCGGGTATCGCCAAGCCGGGCGATCCGGTCGTCATCATGGCCGGCTCCGCGTCCGGTGGTGCGCAGGTCACCGACACCGTGCGCATGCTCATCGTTCCCTGAGCGGAGCGGTCTTCTTCAACTTTCGATAAGAAAGTCCCTCACGGACTCATCCGGGTTCGCCCGTGGTGACGAATAGTCATCAGTGCCGCAAGCACCGAGGCTGACGTTGGAACCTAAGAAACCAACGGAGCCTCCGACCGGATCGACAGATGTCGACCGATATGGAGGAGTGGCAAATGGAAGACATCTCTCGCAGGGGCTTTTTGAAGGTCGCTCGAAACGGAATCGCGGCAGCGGGTCTCGTGGCGGTCGCCCCCACGGCGTTGATCGCGACGGCCGGTGCCGCAACGAAGCCCAAGGCGGCCAAGGCCACCCCGACGGTGCGACCGGTCTCATCGACCGAGAACCTCGTGATCCACGTTCCCAATCCCAGCACCGGCGAGATCCACTTCATGGTGGGTACCCGCGAAGTCGTCCGCCACGACCGTGCGCTCGTCGCACGACTCGTCCGCGACGTCAGCTGACCTCCCACACCGCGTTCCAACCCCACCCCCAACTTTTAGAAAGGTCTCACCATGTCCTCGCACTCTGAAGCACCCGAAATCTCCAAGGACCCCGTCGCCGATAGCACGGACCTCTACGCCTTCATCAGCCCCGATGCTCCCAACAAGGTCACGCTGATCGCGAACTACATCCCGCGTCAACAGCCGGCCGGCGGACCGAACTTCTTCGAGTTCGGTGACGACGTGCTCTACGAGATCCACGTGGACAACACCGGTGACGGCAACGCTGACGTCACCTTCCAGTTCCGCTTCGAGACCAAGCTCACCGACACCGGCGCGAACGACACGTTCCTCTACAACACCGGTCAGATCACGAAGCTGAGCGACACCACCTGGAACCGCAAGCAGTTCTACTCGGTCACCAAGAAGGAGGGTGGTTCGTCCAAGATCCTGGCGCGCGGTCTCGCCTGCCCGCCGTGCAACGTCGGCAAGAACTCGATCCCGAACTACGGCACGTTGACCAACCAGGCGATCCACACGATCGGCTCGACGAAGGTCTTCGCCGGACAGCGCGCCGACGGCTTCTACGTCGACCTGGGATCCATCTTCGACCTCGGCGACCTGCGCCCCTTCCAACCAGACTTCCTCTTGAAGGGCGCAGCCGTCGCCGGGGTCAACTCCTTGGCCGCGACGAACGTGCACTCCATCGCGATTCAGGTGCCGATCTCAGAGTTGACCAAGGGCGGCGTGGTGCCGACGACCTACACGGACGCCGACTCCACGATCGGTGTCTGGACCACGGCGAGTCGCCAGAAGACCAAGATCTACAGCACGACACCGCAGACCAACACCGGTCCGTGGGAGCAGGTCTCGCGTCTCGGCAACCCGCTGATCAACGAGGTCATCATCCCGATGGGCCACAAGGACCGCTGGAACTCACAGGCCCCGAAGGACGACTCGCAGTACTCCACGTACTACGACCACCCGGGTCTGGCCTCGTTGTTGAACGTGCTCTACCCGGGTGCGTTCCCCAACCTGGCGGCCTACGCGGCCGTCTCGTCGAACCTCCGTCCGGACCTCGACGCGGTGTTGCTCACCGGCGTCCCACCGCTGTTCCCGGGATTCCAGAACTACACCGGCGCCACCAAGGCCGACATGTTGCGACTCAACGTGGCGATCAAGCCCACCGCGACAGGAGCCGCGAGCATCCTGGGCGTGGTCGGCGGGGACAACGCCGGGTTCCCGAACGGACGCCGCGTCTTCGACGACGTCGTGAGCATCGAGCTCAAGGCCGTCGCCGGCGCACTCCTCGGAGACGTCGTCAAGAGCTACAAGCCCGACGCCGCGGCCGGTGCGCTCTTCGACGTGGGTTCGACCGAGCCCAAGACGGTCGCCAGCCTCGGCGCCTTCGGTCTGCACTACCGATCGGACTTCCCGTACCTGGCCGACCCGTGGGACGGTTACGACAACCCATCCACGCAAGTCCGAGCGATGGCCGGCTAAATGCCCGACGCTTCAACTCAATTCTCCTCGAGGGACGTGACCAGCCCGGGCGTCCCTCGAGGTGTTTCACGTCTCCACGACGACCACGACCACGACCACGATTCTGAAGGAGCACACAGCCACGACCACATGTCACGGGATGCGCACGTGCATGTCGAAGCCATCGCTCCAACCGCGCCGAGCCGAGCTGTCGTTATCAACGTCGGCGAGCACACTGGCGCCTTGGTCCTCGAGTCGGTCCAAGAGCGATCGGGCATCGAGGTCGAGATTCACCCGGTGTCAGATCCCGAGGGGCGCACGCACGTGTGGGTGCTGCCACGCGAAGGCCGCGACGGCGTCATTTACGCGGCGGTCTTTCCTAGTCTCGAGAGCGGCGACTACGCCATCTTGGACCTCGACGGTTCGATCCGTGAAGTCGTGTCGGTACCGCCGAACCAGGTCACCCACGCAACCTGGCGCTAATCGCGCCTCAGGGCGTTACTGTGCCGGACCGGATCCCAGCACGACGCTCACGGTCTTCGCAACGCCACTGGCGTTGAGGTAGTCCACGTGAATCGTGTCGCCCGGCTTCTTGGTCAAGAGAATCGTCTGCAGGTCGGTGCCCGTCGTGACGGACTGTCCGTCGATCGACGTGATGACGTCACCGGCGACGAAGCCCGCCTTGTTGGCGGCCGATCCGGCGACGGTCCCGGCGATCGTAACGCCGCCCGTGCTGTTCGCGTTGCCGGCCGCGGTGGCTGAGTCGAACTCAACGCCGAGGAACGCTGTTTCGCCGATGTGCACGCCGGAGGTCGCGACATCGTCACGTATCGACGTCACGATCGCAAGTGCCGTGTTGATCGGGATGGCATAACCACGGTCACCTGAAGTATTGCCCGGGTCAAATCCGAAGCCCCCGTTGAGATCCGAGCCCGCGGTGTCCATGCCGACGACCTTGCCCTTGTCGTTCACGAGCGGACCGCCCGAGTCACCGGGCTCAATCGCGGCGTTGACTTCGATGAGTCCACTCAGACGCTCGGAGCCCGCGGGATTGGTCTCGTCGCCCGCGGTGATTGCCTGGTTGAGGGCGACGACGGACCCCGGGACGAAACTCGGCGTGCCGCCGACGCCACCGGCATTGCCGATGCCCACGATCTTCTCGCCGGAGGCGACCTTGTCGGAGTTGGCCGTCTTGATCGTCGTGAGTCCACTCGCGTCCTTCAATTGGATCAGCGCGACGTCCTGGGTGAGGTCGTAGCCGACGACTTTGCCGACGTAGGTCGCGTTGGTCGCGATGTCGCGAACCGACAAGGTCTGGGCGTCTTCGACGACGTGGTTATTGGTGAGTACGAGTCCGTCGGACGTGAGGATCATGCCCGTTCCTTCGGCGGTCTGGGTCGAGCTGGCGAAGGTCGTCGTGATGTCCACGAGACCGGGGTCGACCTTGGTGGCGATCTTGGCCGCGGCCTTGTCGGCCTTGGTGTTCGGGGGCGTCACCGAGGGAATCTGGAACGAACCCGAGCCGTTGCCGAACGAAGGGAGGGTGGGGGAGGTGTAGTTCGGTGCCGAGATGCGGATCGCTGCCGGCGTCACGATGTCGTGTCCGAGGATGAAGCCGCCGCCGCCGATGACGAGCACTAGTACGAGTGCGCTCAGGGCTCGAGCGAGTCGCCACTGGGTCTTGGTGACCGTGACGGTATTGTCCGGCGCCACCGGACTCGCCACCTCGTCAGTGGTGGGAACTACGGGGCTTTCGTTGTCCCAATCCATCGGGATCTCCTTCTAGTGCAGTTTCGAATCGGACTTCAGTATCAGGGTTGAACGTGAACATGTTCTAGTGGATACCTAAGAAGTCGCTAAATCGTCCTGGGAGAATCGTATTGGTCCCGCCGATCGGTCACGTTCATTGCCACCGCATAGAAGAATGGGTCAAATGGCGCGCGAATCGATCCTCGAGTGACGGATGACTGAGCGTCTGTTCCTCGTGGGGATGATGGCGGTCGGCAAGACCACGGTCGGACAGCTCTGTGCCACGAAACTGGGTTGGACCTTTTTGGACTCCGACGCGCAACTCGTGGTCGACACCGGCCGCACGGCCCAGGAGATCTTCGAAACCGACGGCGACGAAACGCTTCGTTCGCTGGAGAGCCGCGTGCTCGTCGAAGCGATCGCTCACCCGGTGCCGGTCGTGGTCGCGGTCGCCGGTGGAGCGGTGCTGGCGGAGTCCAATCGCGTGTTGTTGATGCGCTCCGGCGTCGTCGTGTGGCTGCGTGCGTCGATCGAGACGCTCAGTGAACGCGTTGAGCACGGTGGAACGAGGCCGCGACTCGGTACCGATCCGTCGCGGTCACTACGCGAGCTCTATCTCGCACGCCATCCCCTCTACGCCGCGGTCTCGGGTTTCGTGATCGACGTCGACGATCTGCCTCCCGAAGAAGTGGTCGCGCGCATCTTCGACGACACCGGTCTGGGCGACGTCGGGCCGTAACGAACGATGGCCCCGATCGCGTACACCGACGTTGGCGCCCGGTACGCCTTCTACGTCGTCCTCGGGATGTTCGGGGCGTCGGAGTGGAGCATTCGACTTCGCAGTCGGATGAATCGCGGCGGCACGAAACACGATCGCGGTAGCTTCTTCGTCATCGTCGCCACGTCCCTCGTGGGTGTCGGCTCTGCGTTCGTTCTCGCCCAGGACGTGCGATCGGCTGGCATCGGCGTGGGGCGATGGCCGATCTTCGTCGTGGGACTCGTGCTCGTGCTGCTCGGCATCGCACTTCGCCAGTGGTCGGTCCTCACCCTGGGGACGTTCTTCACGGTGCAGGTGCAGGTGCGCAGCGATCAGTCGGTCGTGGACACCGGTCCGTATCGGTGGGTCCGCCACCCGTCCTACACCGCGATCGTCACGTCCTTCGTCGGCATTGGCGTCGCCCTGGAGAACTGGCTGTCACTCGTGGTCCTCGTCGTCGTGCCGAGTATCGGACTCGTCATTCGGATCCGCGTCGAGGAGAGGGCGTTGCTCGAGGCCCTCGGCGAGCCGTACCGGGAGTTTTCAGCAACGCGCGCACGACTTATTCCCAAAGTGTGGTGATGCGAGTCATTCGACGCGATGGAATGTTGTGTGCCTGTTAGCGTTGAATCCGCTACGAAAACCCTCCCGACTCCTTACCCAAAGCCCCGACGCTTATGGATGCGCTGCCTGACGACGTCCGCCCTGGCCGTGCTCGTACTCTCAGCAAGTCAGGTCGTTGCAACCAACACCGGATCGGCAACGGTGCTCATTTCGCACGTCAAGGGAGCCACGTCGATGGGATCATCGAACGTCGCCACGTCGGTACCGGGCACCTCGGCACGATCGGCGCGAAGTAAGACCTCGACGTCAAGGGTGCCGCTGGACATCCCCGTTGCGGACAAGTCCGCCTTTCGTCTGCCGTCGCGCGGATGCGGTTTCACTCCGGTGTCGGCGCTGGTACGAACGGGCCCATCGGCGACAGCACCTCATCACGCACCGTTCGCGTTGGGCCACTGTCGAATTCTCGAGATTGGCGACTCACTCGGTGACGATCTCGAATACGGCATTCGACACGAGCTTCAGTTCACACCAGGATTGAAACTGATCCAACGCAACAAGACGTCGACGGGTCTTTCCGCGACGTGGTTTTACAACTGGCCGGCCCATCTGAAGTCTGACCTGCACGCGCACCATCCCAATCTCGTCGTCATCATGTTTGGCGCGAACGACGAACAGGCACTCAGTGTCCATGGAGTGTCGCAACCGTTCGGTTCGCCGAAGTGGCGTAGTGACTACATCGCGCGGGTTCGACGGATCGATCGAATGGTGGTCAAGGCAGGTGCGTACGCGTTCTGGGTCGGTCTCCCCATCGCTTCGCCCAAGAGTTACAGCCAAGGTCTTCGGGCGCTGAACGCCATTTACCGTCAAGTGGCCACGTCCACGCCCGGCGTCACGTTCCAGCCGATGTGGCATATCTTGGCCACGAAGAGCGGCCACTACCGAGGTGGTGCAATCGTGAACAATGTGCAGAGTGCACTGCGACTCTCCGACGGCATCCACTTCACCACCACCGGTGAACTCGTTATCGGCACGTTCGTTGCCCAACAACTGGCCACCGTCTACGACGTGAGACTTCGCCCGGAAGAGCCTGCGTACATCGATCGCTAAGCGCCTCAACGAATTAACGAGAGCGCCGCGAGTGTCCGAATTGATTGGATTGGAAGTACCATCCAGACATGCCGGCATCGAGGAAGTCCTTGATCCTCGCCTTGATCATGATGGGCTTTGTCTCATCAGCGCCCATTCTCGCCGGCCCTGGACTTGATGCTGCGACGGATTGGATTTGTCGGCACAACGTTCAGGGATCACGTAACTGACGAACGGAATCGGAGAATGCGGTGACCACGGACTCATCGGTCGGAGAGAATTGGGCCGGGACGTATCGCTATGGGGCCCGAGGGATCGTCTCCGTGCGTAGCGCCGGTGAGTTGGTCGAACTCGTGCGTACGTCGCATCGAATCAGGGCTCTGGGAACTCGGCACTCGTTCAATGACATTGCTGATACCTCCGGCATTCTCGTGGATCTGAGCGGCCTCCGAAGCGATCCGGAGATCGACGAAGAACGTCGTCGCGTCACTGTTCCCGCGGGGACGTCGTACGGAACGCTGGGGCGCTTCCTCCAGGCGCGCGGTTGGGCGCTCCACAATCTCGGTTCACTTCCGCACATATCGGTGGCCGGCGCGTGCGCCACCGGAACCCACGGCTCGGGCGCGACGAATCAGTCACTCGCCGCATCGGTCTGTGGCATCGACATGGTGACGGCAGATGGTGACGTCGTCCATGTCGGCGACTCCGATCCGCAATTCCACGGTGCCGTCGTTGCCCTGGGCGCACTCGGTATCGTGATCTCACTTACCTTGCGAATCGAGCCGACCTTCGACGTTCGCCAAGACGTGTTCGTCGACATGCCGTGGAGCGGTCTCGGCGAGTTGGACGAGATCATGAAGAGCGCCTACAGCGTCAGCCTCTTCACTCGCTGGATGGGAACGGTCGATCTGGTGTGGACCAAGTCTCGTTCTGACGAAGGCGCTCCGGCTCCCTTCGGTCTTGGCGGTGCCACCCTGGCAATACGACCGATGTCGCCCACCGGCGACGATCCCTCGAATACGACGGATCAGTGCGGGGTCCGCGGGCCGTGGAACGAGATGCTTCCTCACTTTCGGTTCGACAAGATACCGAGTCATGGCGACGAGATCCAGAGCGAATACTTCGTGGCGCGCGAAGTCGGACTCGAAGCACTGAACGCTCTCGAGCGGATCGGCGAGAGATTCTCACCCCATCTGATCGTCTCGGAACTTCGCTACGTCGCAGCCGACGAGATGTGGCTGAGCCCCGCGTACGAACGCGACGCTCTGGCGATTCACTTCACGTGGCAGCGACATCCCTCGGAAGTGCGAGCGCTTCTGGGACTGATCGAAGAGACGCTGTCGCCATATCAAGCGCGCCCCCACTGGGGCAAGTGGTTCACGACGGACGTTTCGCATATCGCTCGTCTGTACCGACGACTACCGGATTTCACGGCTCTCGTCGACGAGTTCGATCCGGAGGGAAAGTTCCACAACGAGTTCCTCAGTCGCGTGTTGTCAATCGACTAATCGTCATGTGGCGGAGGGAGCGTCCGGTCGCAAGAAGCCTCGCTCCTTGAGCTCCCACACCGAGTTCGGTACAGCGGTCCGGTAGAGGTCTATCAGGTCACGATTTTCGAGAATCGCTTCCCGGCTCTTACCGATACGACGGGGACCGACTTTAAGGAATATTCTTCCCCGTATCAGACAACTCCGGCGTACGGTCATTGTGAGGAGTTCAAACCGATGAACCGAGACGCGACGAGGATCAAATACCTCGCCGGCGATGAACTCGCTGCCGGAAACTTTGTCGTTGACATTCGTCCGGAGGACGCCGCTGAGATGTTGAGAAGGGTGATCTGATCATGGGCGGCGTGCGTTCCGGCGCAAAGCTCCATAGAGGGAAGAGGTCGCTCGGCCGCTGGCAGTCACCAGGTCGTGTGAACCTTATCGGTGAGTTCACTGACTACAACATGGGACTCGTGTTGCCATTCGCAATCTCACGCCGACTGCACGTACTTGCAGCACTGCTCGACGAACCCGAAGTCGTCGTTTCTTCGGCACAGACGAACGATGTCGTCGTGAGGAACCTTGATGAGTTGACGCCTTTTGAATCAAAATCTTGGGCGTCGTATGTCACGGGTGTCGTCTGGGCGTTTCGCGAAGGTGGGGTCGATGTCCCCGGTCTTGAGTTCGCGATTCACTCAGAATTACCGTCGGGCGCCGGACTGTCCTCTTCGGCGGCGATCGAGGCCGCAGTGGCAGTGGCAATCAACGACATCACCGAGTCACATCTGGACGCGTCGCAACTCGCTCGACTGTGCCACAAAGCGGAGACGGAATACGTAGGAGTTCCCGTTGGAATGATGGATCAACTCGCCGTGTTGAACGCGCGCTCCGACAGCGCAATGTTCATTGACTGTCTCGATCAGTCGATTCAGCAGGTGCCGCTTACACCCCGCCATTTCGCCGTCGTTGACACGATGGTCCGTCACGAAAATCGTGACGGAAGTTACGCGACGAAGCGCTCGCAATGCCTGCGGGCCGCTGCTCGACTCGGCGTTGGGTCCTTGAGAGAGGCGACTGTCTCGATGGTGGAGAGTTCGTTGGACGGGGAACTGGCGAACGTGGCTCGTCACGTCGTGACCGAGAACGAGCGGGTCACCGAAACGGTTGACCGACTCTCGAGGGAGGAATCGATAGGCGATCTCCTACTGGCGTCGCATCGATCGCTCCAGCACTGTTTCGGAGTCTCGTGTTCCGAACTGGATTGCGTCGTCGACACAGCGATGTCAAGTGGTGCCGAAGGTGCTCGGATGTTCGGTGCGGGGAATGGGGGTTGCGCGATCGTTCTTGCTGAAGATTGGCAACACGTCGTGTCTGAGGTGGAGAGGGAGTTCCAGAGTCGAGGTTTTCGCCCACCCCAAAGTTTCGTGGTCCGCCCTTGCGATGGCGCTGGACGAGAGCTGTAAATGTGGTCATTGACGGCACGGCCGTGGACTCAAGTGGATGGCGAGAGCGGTTCTTCGCGGACGGGGTGGCTCGAGTGGTGAGGCCGCATCGCACTTTGGCAGGATTGCGTATGGACGCGTGGTTGAGCGGGAGACGGGATAGGTGACGACAGACATTCCAAACGCGAACCTTCGAGGCGTTCGGTGAAGGTCCTCATCGCCGGTGGGGCCGGGTTCATCGGAAGCATCGTGTCGTCGGCCTGTCTTGACGCTGGGTTGACTCCGGTCATCTTGGACAACCTCCACACGGGTCGGCGCGAATTCACGGTGGGGCGGACGTTCTTCGAAGGTGACATCGCAGACGCTTCACTGGTCGATCGGGTCTTCTCCGAACATCCCGACATCGACGCAACCGTCCTGTGCGCAGCGCTCACGAGCGTGCCGGACTCGGTACGTGAACCGGCGGCCTACTACGAAGAGAACGTCGTCAAAGCCTTGCGCTTCGCGTCGAGCATCGGCGAGCGTGGATGCACTCGATTGATCTTCAGTTCGACGGCCTCGGTCTACGGCACGAGTGACACGCCCGAAGTCGACGAGGAAACTCCTCTTCATCCCGAGAGTCCTTATGCCCGTACCAAAGCAGTATGTGAATCCATGTTTCGTGACCTCGCTGAAGCCAGTCCCTTACGAGTCTTGTCGTTGCGTTATTTCAACCCAATCGGCGCGGATCCCCAAATGCGCACTGGCTTGCAACTCGCTCAACCAGTCCACGCGCTGGGCCGACTCATCGATTGCCAGTTGTCGGGAGAGGAGTTCACGGTCACGGGCAACGACTATCCGACGCGTGACGGCACCGGTATACGCGATTACGTCCACGTGTGGGACCTGGCCCTGGCCCACGTCGCGGCGTTACAACGATTCGACAGCGTCATGGGTGCATCGCACTACGAGGTGATCAATCTTGGGTCGGGAGTGGGTACGACCGTTCGAGAGTTGATTGCCACCTTCAACAGCGTGGTGACGACACCGGTCAATTCGGTGGATGGGCCACGCCGAGCGGGTGATGTTGCGGGTGCTTACGCGAGTCACGACAAAGCACAACGTCTCTTAGGTTGGATGCCGCAGCGTTCGCTGATCGACGGCATACGAAGTTCGCTGGAGTGGTCACGCCTCCGCCCGGAACTACTCGGAGAATAGTTGGGCGAAATCGGAGCGTAACGCCGGCCGGTCTCGCTGGCGAACTCCAATTCCCACCGGTGTTCCCTCTTGTATCAATGGGATTGAAGACTCGGTTGAGTCGGCATAAACGGCCGAAGATACCCGCGATTGGCGGGTCCGTTGATCGTCTTGAGAACGCGAATACGTCGTTGAATCTCTTCGCAATCGCTTGGTGCCCCCGACAGGAGTCGAACCTGCGCACATGGCTTCGGAGGCCAATGCTCTATCCACTGAGCTACGAGGGCTTGTAGGGCTTTGGCCCACAACGCTGAGTTTAACTCTCACCATCGAAATCAGATTGACCTCGATACGCATCACCGTGGGGTAGCGACGGGGTAGGGAAGGGAAGTACTGAGCGACGTTTCACGCGTCCCTCAACGTCACCGGCTCCCTTACTGCCGGGGTCCACCGACACCCCTGGCGAATTCGCCGGGGGTGTCGGTGAAGGTTGAGACTTTCAAGAACATCTACAACTCGAACGTCGTGGCCCCGAGTCTCATCGCCATGTCAGCACCTTCGCCATCGCGCACTTCAAGCAAGGAGTTGAAGTTCGCGCCTAGCCCTTGCGGGTCCGCTTTCTACGACGAACTCCCTCCATGTTGATCGTTGATCGATGTCACCGGTAGGAAATAGAGGTAACTGGCGACGGCGGCGGTTGCAACGAAGATGTGCATGGCCATGAGTGCGAACACCCCGCCCCAGGTTGTCGCGGTCTCCGCTTTGGAAATGCCGATGAGGACGTCCGGTATGAAGCTGAGCAAGAGGACGACGGGTACGAGACGAGCGAGGACCCGACTTGGATGGGTCGCCCGGTTACGCACCAATTGCCATCCGATGGCGCCGCCGATGGCGGCGAACACGATAAGGAAGGTGAAGGTCGCGAAGTGAAGTGGGAGGAAGGCGTGGCTGACACCGGCTCCGTGAGCGATGGCTGCAATGACCGTGCTGGCGAGAACGCCCGCCACCCCGGTGGTGAAGATGGCAAGGGACACGGCGGCGGGCGTCCTTGTGCGCCCCGCGGTGATTGTCTCTACGGTGGTCTCCATTGGTTGTTCCTCTCGGTTGGTTTCAGCGATTGATTGCTTCATGAGTTACAGCCTCCTTTTTCTGAACGGCCGTGTCGTCGGCCTGCAGGCTCGTTTTTCTCTACCGCCTGAGAGGTAGAGCGGGAGCACCATTTCGTCGGAGTACCTCTTGGGGACTACGACCACGACAGGTACGTCACAACGAGATGGGTCACGTGTCAGCGCATCAACACAAGGTCGCATCGAAATGGCGGGCTACCGACGCCGACTGAGTGTGAGTACTCCGTCGGCGTCGGTTCCGTTCAGACATCGCGGCGCCCCACCATGATCAGTCCGCCCACGAGGGTGGCGCCGGCATAGAGAGCGAAGACACCTAATCCGACCCACGGTGAGAGCGTCGAGGTGTCTCGAATCGAATGGAAGATGGCTTGGCCGGCGTTGCTTGGTAGGTACTTGTCGATCGAGTTTTGAATCGAGGCTGGCAACGCTTGCGCGATCGCTGGCAACACCAGTATCAATCCGAAAAGAGTGGCGATGGCACCCGCGGTGCTGCGCAGGATGGTGCCCAAGCCAACGGCGAACACGGCGAGCAAGCCAAGGTACAGTCCGACGCCAACGACCGATCGAACGGCGCCCGGCGAAGTGAGACTGACGCCAAGGTGACCCATGGCGGCCTGGCCCACGAGAAAGGTCACAAGGCTCGTGAGTGTTCCGAGAACGAGTGCCACGACCGCGAAGACGGCTGCTTTGGACGCGATGACGATTCGCCGCTGCGGGGCGGCGCTAAAGGTGGTGCGGATCATCCCTGTCGAGTATTCACTGGTGACGAAGAGCACGCCGAGTACGCCGATAGCCAGCTGCGCGAGCAGGACCCCGCTCAAACTGATCGACACCGGGTCAAAACTGAAGTGATTCCCGGACTGTGTCGCGCTGATGAGGGCGCCAAGTCCAATCATGGCAATGACCGCAGCGATCAAACTCCAATACGTGGAACGAACGGTGCGGAATTTCGCCCACTCAGAACGTACGAGGTCCATGACGACTGACGCTTCGGAGGTTGTGGGGGTGAAACTGGATACGGTCACGTCGGTCATGAGGCCACGCTTTCTTCATTGAGGAGGTTTAGGTAGGTCGGGTTGATAGTTGGCGTGTCAGTTCGGTATTCGACGCTGTCGTGAGTGAGTTCCATGAAGGCCTCCTCAAGCGTCACCTGCTGGAGCGATAGTTCGTGGATGGTGATGCCGTGGGCTGCGGCCACATCGCCAATCTGATCAGTGGATACACCGGTCACCTCCAGCTCGTCGAGGGCGGGGACCGTTGCTGAGGCGCCCTGATTCGTCAGGAGAAGGGCGAGCTGCTCGGATTGTGGGGAACGAACGCGCACACTGTTTCGTCCACTGGCGGCCACGAACCCCTCAACCGTGTCGTCGGCGAGCAGCCGACCGGCACCGATCACCACCAAGTGATCGGCCGTGAGAGCCATCTCGCTCATAAGGTGCGATGACACCAATACCGTGCGACCTTCACCGGCGAGCGAGCGCAGCAGGTTGCGGACCCACAAAATCCCGTCGGGGTCGAGACCGTTGATTGGCTCGTCGAGAATCAAGACGTCGGGATCACCGAGGAGTGCCGACGCGATTCCGAGGCGTTGACCCATTCCCAGTGAGAACCCGCCCGCCCGCTTCGTCGCGACCGACATCAGTCCGACTAGGTCGAGAACGACGTCCACTCGCGCACGCTCGATCCCGTTTGCGAGAGCGAGGGCCGAGAGGTGGTTCCTCGCGCTGCGACCCGGGTGAAACGACTTGGGATCGAGGAGGGCCCCGACTTCGAAGAGGGGTCGACGATGAGTTGCGAACGACCGCCCGTGGATGAGTGCCGACCCCGAAGTGGGAGTGTCGAGGCCAAGGATCATCCGCAACGTCGTGGACTTGCCAGCCCCATTGGGCCCCAAGAAACCGGTGACCTGTCCCGGGTGGACGTCAAAGCTGAGGTCATCGACCGCTACCTTCTTGCCGTAGCGCTTGGTCAGTCCACGAACCTCGATGGCTGGGGATTCAGTAGGCATGTTCGGTCTCCTTCCGGGAATCCAGCATGGATTTCCCGTTGGCTACCAGCATCGCCTTCGTCAGTCCGGGCGTCATCGGCCTTGCGACTCGATTTGACCTCACCCCAGCGATGTACTTTGCAGCCCCGCGTGGCGATCACTACGACCCGGGGCCTAGTCCCCGCGTACCTCAGCTACGTCGGAGTAATGAGGTGTGACTCGTAGGCGGCGACGACGAGCTGGGCTCGGTCGTGGGCGTGAAGTTTCATCAGGAGTCGGCTGACATGGGTTTTGGCGGTCGCGGCGCTGATGTTGAGCCGCGCAGCGATGTCGGCGTTGGAGAGCCCGCGACTGACTTCAATAAGGACCTCCATCTCTCGTCGAGTGAGGTCCTTGAGCTCGACGGGCACCGGCGAAGGTGCGCCGTCGGGGCGTTGAACGAACTCTGCGATAAGTCTGCGGGTGACGCTCGGTGCGAGGAGCGCTTCGCCCTCGGCCAAGGTCCGAATGCCTGCCAACAACTCCTCCGGACGAGTGTCTTTGAGTAGAAAGCCGCTGGCACCAGCACGCAGCGCTCCGTATACGTACTCATCGAGATCGAAGGTCGTCAGAATCAGTATCTTGGTCGCCGCGGTCTCGGGATTCGCGGTGATTTGACGCGTCGCTTCAATGCCATCAATCACTGGCATACGAATATCCATCAGGACCACGTCGGGATGTTGGCGGGTCACCACCTCTACCGCTTCGGCACCATTGGCCGCTTCTCCCACGACCTCCATGTCCTCCGCGGCGTCAACCAGTACCGTGAAACCACCGCGTACGAGTGCCTGGTCATCGACAACTGCGACTTTGATCACGAAGTTCCTCTCACGGGACGACTGCAGCAATCGGCAGTGATGCGCGGACTTCAAAGCCGCGCCCCAGTGGTCCGACGCTGAGCACGCCACCGTACAGCGCGACCCTCTCGCGCATCCCGATGATGCCGTGACCGCCTGACGCGAGGTCCACGTGCGGTGGGTTCCACCGGCGGCCACCTTCGTCGGTGATGTCGACGACGATCTCGTCGTCGCGGTACTCAATGCGCAATCGGGCATTCGTCGGACCGGCGTGTCGCACTACGTTCGTCAACGCTTCTTGAATGATCCGGTAGACGGACAGGTCAGCACCACTCGGCAATGACCGTGTCGCGCCGACCATCTCCACCGTTACCTTCACCCCCGCGTGGCCCGCCTGATCAATAAGGTCGCCAATTGATGCCATTCCGGGAGCCGGTACCAGATCCACTGTGTCGACCTCGACGTTGCGCAACACCCCGACCAGTAGTCGCATCTCTTCGAGCGCCCGTCGCGCGTTCGTCTCGATGATCTCGAGCGCCTCGATTGCTTCCTCAGGTTTTTCATCAATTACGAAGCGCGCGACCCCGGCTCGTACGGCAATCACACTCATCGCGTGAGCGACGATGTCATGCAGTTCCCTGGCAATGAGAATCCTCTCTTCGGCCACCGCTCGTTGAGATCGCTCCTCGCGCTCTATCTCTCGCTCTGAGTTGCGCAGCGCGACCGCCGTTGCGTAGATCCTTCGGCTACGAATGTTCTCGCCAGCCAGCCATCCAGCCACCACGGACAATGCGGTCGCCAACGCACTGCTCACGAACCAGTCGCCGGCGCCTACCCACGCGGCAGACATCGTGACCACCATGACGACCGCCAACGTCACTTGAGAAAACCTCATCGACGACGATGACGCCACCGAATAGAGGCCTAGTGCGGCCAAGCCAACCATGGGGGGCGGAGCCTGTAACGCGACCGCTATTGCCGAACCGGCCACGATCACTACCAATGTGCCGATCGGGAAGCGGCGCCGGAACGGTAGTGCCGCGGCTGCAAACGCAGTCGCGCCATATCGGACGATGTCCCAACCCGTTCCCGATACACGAGGTGTTGTCCCGCGAGCGATCGCAGTCACCAAACCCGCCGCGGCGACGAGAGCGATGGCGACGTCGAGGGCGACCCACTCGCGGGTCGAAAATCGAGCAATAATCCGACGTACCAGCGGTAATCGCAGTTCGTCTGTCATTGCACTCACCGTAACGGGCTCCAACTCGCAAAACATCGGCCCCGCGACCTACGCCCCTAGGCGTAGGTGTGACCTCCGAATCGATGGAACGATCATCGTCGTGCGAAATACTCTTTTGTCGCACGATTGGAACTGTCGTACAAGTGCCCAATTGACCTGCGGACGTGTACCAAGTTGGCTTCGGAGGCCAATGCTCTATCCACTGAGCTACGAGGGCATATTGGGATTTCGCCCGTTCGAACCCAGTTTATCCAACGTCATGAAGCGTTGAAAAAGTCAGTCGGCGATATGCGTACAGATCCCCTGCACGAGTTCAACGTTGGACCTACTCTCTCAAAGTGGCAACACTACGACGCTCGTTGGTCTTCCTTCGGTGAAGCCACCGGCCGTCACTCCGTCGATCTGGACACCGCTCAGAGTCAATGTGTTTCGATGGCTGTGGCTCGCCACACTCGTTAGCAACGTCGGCACATGGATGCAAACCGTGGGAGCGCAGTGGCTACTCGTACACACCGCGAACGCGGCGATCCTGGTGTCGTTGGTCCAGACCGCCGACATGCTCCCGGACGTACTGTTCGCGATCGTGGGAGGAGTACTCGCCGACATTCTCGATCGGCGTCGACTGATCGTTGCCGTCCAGTCTGGTCTCGCCGTGACCGGCGCACTACTGGCCACGCTCACGATCGCGGGTCATATCTCACCCGCACTGCTTTTGATATTCACCTTCATCATCGGTTCGGGCTCGGTCTTCATCACGCCCGCCTACCAGTCCCTCGTCCCCGAGCTCGTTCCACGTGAGGAAGTTCCATCGGCCGTCCAACTCAACTCCCTCAACGTCAACGTTGCGCGCGCGGTGGGACCGGCGATCGCCGGAATACTGATCGCCCATTTCGGCGTCGGTGCCGACTTCGCGCTGAACGCCGGTACGTTCCTTCTCTACGCCATCGTCGTGGTGTTTTGGCGACCGCCGGCGAACAGTACGGCGCGGCGCCCCGAGCGTTTCTTCCCGGCGTTGCGTGCTGGCGGCCGCTACGTCCGTCATGCACCGGTCGTACGACGGATACTGTTGCGCGCCTCACTGTTTCTCTTCCCGGCGAGTGCGCTGTGGGGACTAC
>Ga0187847_10001974_pt1 | contig 17243 bp, 15 predicted proteins | sample June2016WEW_4_10_FD_132458 | JGI IMG/M metagenome (GOLD analysis project Ga0187847, IMG submission 132458) | Peatland microbial communities from SPRUCE experiment site at the Marcell Experimental Forest, Minnesota, USA - June2016WEW_4_10 | ecosystem: Environmental > Terrestrial > Soil >...
AGGGCGAGGGCTACCTGCTGCACACCAACGTGGAAGAGGTGGTGCTCAACGCCACTGTGCTCAACGGTACCCAGTTGGTCGAGAACCTGACCAAGGATGATTTCCAGGTCTACGAAGACGGCGTCAAGCAGAACATCATCAGCTTTCAGCACACCGATCTTCCTGTGTCGCTGGGCCTGGTGGTTGACAACTCCGGGTCGATGTATCGCAAGCGCCCCTCCGTGAATAAGTCGGCTCTCGATTTGATCGAGGCTTCGAATCCGCAGGACGAGGCCTTCGTTGTCAACTTCTCCGACGAAGCCTTCATCGACTGCGAATTCACCTCCGACATCAGGAAACTTCGCGACGGGCTCTCGCACATCGACTCCCGCGGCGGCACCGCGCTCTACGACGCAGTGGCGGCTTCGGCCGACAAGCTTGCCGCCGACGCCAAGCGGCCCAAGCAGGTGCTGGTCATCATCACGGACGGCGACGACAACGCATCGACTCTGGACCTGGAGCAGACCATCCGCCGCGTGCAGCAACTCTCCGGGCCGGTGATCTATTCCATCGGATTGCTCTTCGGCGACGAGATGGATCGCGCCGAAGTACGCCACGCGCGACGCGCTCTCGAGATGCTCTCCCAGGAAACCGGGGGGCTCGCATTCTTCCCCAAGTCCATCGAGCAGGTCGACGAGATTGCCGCCGAGGTGGCGCGCGACATTCGCAGCCAGTACACCATCGGCTACCACTCCACCAGGCCCACCTCGGTCACGGGATTCCGCAAAGTGGAGGTGACCGCCGAGTCGAAGGGGGCGGGCAAGCTTACGGTGCGCACCCGCACCGGCTACTTCCCGGCAGTGCGGCCGGTCAACCAGGCCGAGAAGGCGCCGAAATAGATGACCGATGCGTAGAGATTCCCTTTGCGACCTCGCTCAAAACTACACCGTCATGCTGAGCACAAACCTGCCGATCGGTCAGGATGACCGTTCAATTTTGTGCTCAGGATGACCACCTGGGAGGTGTTTTATGGAACTGAGATGGAAACCGTGGCGACTCGCACGAGCGTTTGGGCTTTCCTTTCTGTTGCTCGCAGTTTCGCCACATTCGCAAGCGCAACTCGTGTTGATTACCTTCGATCATCCATTCCAGGCGCAAAAACTGACGGGTGTTGCTCTCGATCCTTCAGGGGCAAGTGTTATGGGAGTTCTGATCGAGGACTGCGACCCAACGTTTAAGCGGGTTCGGAAATCCGTATGGACCGATGAAAACGGCCGTTTTGCGTTTCGCAGAAGCAACGCCGGTACGACTAATTATTTGCGGGTGAGCAGGAACGGGTTCGATCCGATGCGTATGATCGTTCAGTTGAAACCTGGTGCCAGCGCTGAGCTCACAATTCAGCTTCAAATCGCAACCTGATTGTCTTAACTGCATTTGACGCCGCGCAAATCGCCGCTCAAAGAAAACCGCTGGGCTGCTTCCATGTTCGCCACGATAAGCTAAAAGCTAGGAGCTAGCAGCTAGAAGCTAAGACCATGTCCCCATACAAGTACTCAACTCTTGCCGTCCACGCCGGGCAGCACCCTGACCCGCTGACGGGCGCAGTGAACGTGCCCGTTTACCTTTCCTCGACCTTTGAACTCACTGGCATCGGCACGGACCGCGGCTGGGACTACTCGCGCGCGGGCAACCCGACCCGCGACCGCCTGGAGGCGGCGCTGGCCGCGCTCGAAGGCGGCACCAGCGGTCATGCTTTTACCACCGGTATGGCGGCCATCTCCGCGCTTGTGGCCATGCTGCGCGCGGGCGACCATGTTGTCTGCTCGAGAGACGTCTACGCCGGTACCGTCCGCTTATTCGATCAAATTGTTTCGGGCTATGGCATCCAGATCGAGTACGTCGATACCAGTGACCTCAAGGCAGTGGAAGCGGCCATGAAGCCGAATACCAAGCTCGTGCACATCGAGACGCCGAGCAATCCGCTCATGGTGCTCACCGACATTGCAGGCGTGGCGAAGATCGCCCACGCGCATGGCGTCGAAGTCAGCGTCGACAACACGTTTCTATCGCCGGCGCTGCAGAGCCCGCTGGCCCTGGGCGCCGATATCGTGATGCACTCGACAACGAAGTATTTGAACGGCCACTCCGACGGACTCGGCGGCGCACTCATCGGCTCCAAGCCCGAGCACAAGGAGCGCTTTCTGCTCGTCCAGAAAGCGGCCGGCGGCGTGATGTCGCCCTTCGAGTGTTTCCTGGTGCTGCGCGGCATCAAGACGCTGCCTCTGCGCATTCGGCAGCACGAGGAAAACGGCCGCGCAGTAGCGGAGTTCCTGTCGACGCACCCCAAGGTGAGCAAGCTCGCTTATCCGGGCCTCAAGAGCCATCCGCAATACGACTTGGCGGTGAAACAGCAGAAGGGCTTTGGCTCCATGATGAGCTTTGAGCTCAAGTCGCGCGAGGAAGCAGGGCGGTTCCTTAAGGCGATCAAGATCTTCCTCAGCGCCGAATCGCTGGGCGGCGTGGAATCGCTGGCGTCGCACTCTGCCACCACCACGCACGGCTCCGTCAGCGAAGAAGTGCGCCAGAAGATGGGGATCAACGAGGGCCGCGTCCGCCTCTCCATCGGCGTCGAGGACAAAGAAGACCTGATCGCCGATCTCGACCAAGCGCTCAAGGCAGTCTGACGAACCATGCCTGACTTTCCGCTCCTGCTCGCGCCCGTATTGCTCGCAATCGACACCTGCGGGCCTTCGGGCTCGGTGGCCCTGGGGCGGATTCCCGGCCGCGATCTCGAAGTCCTCGGGCAAACCGAGCTGGCCGGGCGAACCTACTCAGCTACGTTGGTCTCCGCAATTGCTGAGTTGCTGCGCTCGGCAGGCCTCGAACTGGGCAGCCTTGGTGGCATCGTCGTCGTGAACGGCCCCGGAAGCTTTACCGGCGTGCGTGTAGGCGTGAGCGCTGCCAAGGGCCTTGCTCAGGGCGCAGAGATTCCCGTGGTTGCCATCACTCGCCTCGAAATCCTCTCCCGCAAATCCAGTGTCCCCTCGGCCGCGCTTGACGCCCATCGCGGCGAAGTCTTTCTTCGTCTCGAACGCACGGGCTCGGCGCCAGTCGAGCTCCTGGCCGGTCCAGAGGAACTCGCCGCCATCGATCCCGTGCCCGCGCGCGTCGCCGTATGTGACGAGGGAGCCGCAGCCGTGCTTGCCCGCGTCTGGCCGCAAACCCAGCTCGTCCGCACGGCGCCGCCTCTCGCCTCCGACGCGCTTCGTCCCGGCGAGGCGCGGCTCATCGCTGGCGCTGTCGTTGACCTAGCGCTGCTCGATGGTCACTACCTGCGCCGCTCCGACGCCGAGATCTTTGGCGCCGATGTCTTCGCCCAGGCCGCCGCGGCGGAAGCGAAGGGCGCGTGAAGGCTAAGATCGTGAAGACTGGGATCGAGATCCGACCCATGGCCGCTACTGACCTCGCCCAAGTGCAGGCCATCGCAGAAGGCTTTCCCGAAGCGCCCCATTGGCCGCAGTCGGCCTACCTGAACGCCCTGAATTCGCAAATTGACCCGGAATCCACCCCGCGCCGCATCGCCCTGGTCGCCACTGACCCCCAATCGGGCCCCGTCCGAGGCTTCGCCGTCGCCAACCTTCTACCCCCGGAGGCCGAGCTTGAGACCATCGCCGTGGCTCCTGCAAGCCAGCGGCAAGGTATCGGCCAATTTCTTTTTCACGCCCTGGCGGCCGAACTCCAGGCTGCGGGCACCCGCGAAATTCTCCTTGAGGTGAGGGCCTCGAACCGGCCGGCGCTGACTCTTTACAGGCTGCTGGGCTTTACCCAAATCGGCATGCGGCCGGGCTACTATGCAGATCCCATAGAGGATGCGGTCTTGATGCACCTACCCCTCGGCTAAGCCGGAAAGGCCGCAATGCCTCCTCGCCAGCCGTCTATCCTCAGCCCGGCATGGTCGCTGCCCCGCCCATTGCGGCTCTGAAATCCACAGGCTTCCATTACCTTCGGCGATTTTGTGGCTTGCGAATTCTGCTACGGTGGCGATATATGTAAATGTTCTAATAAAATTGGTGCTCTCGGCTGATAATCCAGACTGAATCACCAATGGAGGTGCTTGATGGACGAAATCCAGATTTCCGCGCTGAGCGACGAGCTTGATCGCCTACATGCCGAACATAGCCGCTACGCCCAGCGTTTGGAAGAATTGCTGCAAAAGCCCTATCTCAGCGAAGACGAGCAGCTCGAGGAAGTGCGACTCAAGAAACTCAAGCTGCATGCCAAGGACCTGATCTTTGCGCTCGAACGGCGTGTGCCGGTTGTCGCCTAGATCGCAAGTCTGATCGCAAGGTTAGGGATTTTCGCAGTCAATTGCCCATCGGAACGCCCCGGCGGTGTTCCATTGCGCAGTGTGTCCCCCGCGGCGCCCGGCCAGCGCTGCCACTGCTTGGAAGCACCGTATAATCGTTGGGGACAATGGTTCGCGATGGTTACATTTACGCACTCGTCTTGCTGCTCGTGGCAGCTTTCTGTGCCATATTCACCGGAAGCTTCTGGCTGAGCTCGGTTCCGCTGCTTCTGGCGGCCTTCTTCCTCTGGTTTTTTCGTGATCCTCAACGCGCCATTCCTCTCGGCAAAGGTTTGATCGTGTCCCCGGGCGACGGCCTGGTCACTGAAACCGCATCAATTAACACTCCCGAGGGCCCGCGCCAGCGCATCAGCATCTTCCTGAGTGTTTTCGATGTGCACGTGAACCGCGCGCCCATTGCCGGCACGGTGAGCCGCGTCAATTACCAGAAGGGCAAGTTTCTGAACGCTATGAATCCAGACTCGGCCGAGCGCAACGAACAAAGCGTCGTCACCTTACGCGGACAGGGCGAGGATGCGGGCTTCGAAATCACCTTCAAGCAGATCGCGGGACTCTTGGCGCGGCGCATCGTCTGTCGTTGCACCGAAGGCCAGACCGTCGAGCGTGGGGAGCGCGTGGGCCTCATCAAATTTGGCTCGCGGGTCGATGTTGTGCTGCCGGCTAACGCCGAGTTGCGGGTCAAAGTGGGAGAACGAGTGAAGGGCGGCGCCAGCGTACTCGCTTCCGTCTCACACCCCACCGGCGAAGACCAGCCTTCACCCCAGGAAGCAGAGAGCGCTTTCCGGGGACCCCGAGTGCCGGCGGGGACCCCGAACCTGCCTTCGGGAGAGTGCGCATGAGCCACTTCGATCTGGCGCAAATACGGTCTAATCCGCATCCCCGTCTGCGCCGCGGCATGTTCCTGTTGCCGTCGCTGTTCACTGCCGGCAACATTGCCGCTGGCTACTTTTCCATCATTCAGACCATCGACGCCATCAGCGGCGACGCCCAAATGCATCTCGACTGGGCCGCGATCGCCATTCTTTTCGCTATCCCCTTCGACGCACTTGACGGGCGCATTGCGCGCATGACCAATACCACGAGCGATTTTGGCAGGGAGCTGGATTCTCTGGCCGACGTGATTACCTTCGGCATGGCGCCCAGCATTTTGGCCTTCGTCTGGGGATTTCACTTCCTGCCCGACTCGATGAATGCGCAGTTGCGGCAGCACCTGCTGCAGGCCGGAGCTTTCATCTGTTTTCTCTTTCTTCTCGGCGGAGCCTCGCGGCTGGCACGCTTCAACATCAGCCACGACCCGCAGCCGCGCAACCCCGGCCGGCCCGATCGCAAATACTTCGTGGGCATGCCGATTCCCGCGGCCGCCGGCTTGCTGGCCGCTACTGTTCATTTCTTCTACGCCTATCCCGTGAGAGAGTGGTTTGTTGCCGTTCCATGGCTCATACTGGTCGGCCTCACCGCTTACCTGATGGTCAGTACTTGGCGCTTCTGGTCTGCGAAGGAGATTAACTTCTCTCGCAGCCATCCTTTCCGGTTGCTGCTGCTGTTGGCTGTGGTTACTTACATCATGATCCGGTTTTCCAATTACACCCTGTTTGCGGCCGCGCTGGCCTATATGTTCTCGGGGATCTGGGCGCGCGCGGTCTACAGTTGGCAGCGCCGCCGGCGCCGTGGTCCAGCGACTGCACCGGCGACAAGCGCCACGGCAGATCCGGAATCGCTCGGGCCTCGCTTTTCGGACTAGATTTCGTCTTGTATTTGGGCCATCGGCAGGAATGACGCAACGCCGAAGAGAACCATCGGGCGAACTCGCAAACCCGCGATGTCGCAAAGCGGCGCCAACTGGCAAACAAGGACGCTTGTTTCACCCAATGCGGGTCTGCAACACTGGTGCGGAACTGATTTGCTAGCTCGCTGTTTTTGAGGATGCCTGTGTACAAAATTGTCATCGCCGGCGCATCAAGCCTGCTCAGCCGGGAGTTGAAGGACGTTTTCTCTGATTCTCCGCTTGCCGAATCCAACTTTTCCCTCCTGGATGAACAAGAAGGCCAGGGCCAACTGGAGCAGGTGGGTGACGAGGTCACCTTCATCCAGGCGGTTAGCTCCGAAGCTTTCACTCGCGCGGATTTCACCTTCTTTTGCGGCTCAGAGAACCTCACGCGCCGTTACTGGCAGCAGGCCCTTCGTGCCGGCTCCACGGTCCTCGATCTCTCAGGCGTCCTGGATGAGGAGGCCGGTGTCCTGATCCGCGCTCCCTGGCTGGGCACTGAAGCCGCCGCCGTCGACCTCTTCACGCCGGCCATCGTTCCCGCGCATCCCGCCGTCATCGCGCTCGCCCTCCTGATCGAGCGGCTGCAACAGGCCGCGCCCATCCGCTTTATCGCGGCCACGGTCCTTGAGCCGTCCAGCGAGTTCGGCCGCGCCGCTATGGACGAGCTGCATCAGCAGACAGTGAACCTGCTCAACTTCCAGTCGCTGCCCCGCGCCGTGTATGACGCGCAGGCCGCGTTTAATCTGCTTGGCGGCATGGGCGAAGATGCTCAGGTCAGTTTGGCGCGCATGGAAGATCGCATCCGTCGCCACTACGAGGCGCTCACCGGCGGGCGCGGCCCCGCGCTCGCCGTGCAGGTCATCCACGCGCCAGTCTTCCACGGACTCACGTTTTCCGTTGCAGTCGAACTGGAGCGCCCTGTAGAGACAGTGACCCTTGAAGAAGCGCTTACCGGCGAGCATATCGAGCTGATCCTCGAAGACACGGATGCGCCTTCGAATCTGTCGGCCACGGGACAGAACGAAGTCCAGGTGCGGCTGCGCACGGAGCCGCTGGGCCGCAACTCCAGCCAGGCAGCGCGGCTCTGGCTCTGGGCCGCGGCGGACAACCTGCGCCTCAACGCGCAAAACGCCGTGCAATGCGCGCTGGATCTGCGGCGCATACGGCCGCAGGGGACGGTGCAGTAAGACGAATCATCTAAAGTAAGATGACGCGAAATATTCTTACTTCTCGTGCGGGCTTACTTTTAATTTTCATCTTACTCGTGCTAATATGTAAGCCATGGAGCAGATTTATGCAATCGTCAGCACGAGGGGCCAATTTGTTATTCCGGCGACCATCCGCGAGGAGTTGGGCATTGAACCGGGAACGCGCATCGCGATACGCAGGGAAGGGTCGGAAGTCATTCTTAGGCCAGAGACATTGACGGCGAAGCTTGCAACTATAAGGAAATTGCGCGGAATCACGGCGGGTGGACCCTCATTGTGCAATGAATTGCTTGAAGACCGACGCCAGGAGCGCGAGCGGGAGCTGAGAGAAGAGGGTTGGTAGGTGGTTCGATGATCACCTACGTTCTGGACTCTTCAGCGGTGCTACGGTACTTCGACGACGGAGCAGGCGCGGACCGCGTCGAAGAGGTCTTGAGCGTGTGCGCAAGCCGGAAGGCGTACCTGACGATTTCCGCGCTCCAGTGGGGCGAGATTGCAGGAAAACTACGCAAGCGCTTCGGGGAAGCGGATGAAATTCGATTCCTGGACAGCCTGCTACCCAGCGAAGCAACGATCGTTTCTGCTACGGCAGATCGTGCGGTTCATGCCGCCGCACTCAAGGTCGACCGCAACATTGCATACGCCGACGCCTTCGCTCTCGAACTCGCGATAGACTCGCCCGATCATGTACTACTGACCGCCGATTATGGATTCAAAGCCGTCGACGATCTCGCACGCATCGAATTTCTTCCCGCAAAATAGGCGCCATACCCGCCGCCTCTACCTGCCCCCGCACCGCTCCCATAACTGCACAATGTAGCTGTCGGTCATGCCGGCAATGTAGTCGGCTACGGTGCGCGCCAGGCCCTCAGTGGGAATCTGCGCCTGGTGGTCTTCGGGCATCGATCGCGGCTCGGCCATCAGGAAATCGAAGAGCTCCGCCACCACTTTTTCTCCCTGCGCGTGTACGTGCTCCTGGCCGGGTGAGTTGTACAGATTCGCGTAGAGAAAACTCTTGGCGGTCGCGCGCGCGGCGTCCATCTCCGCACTGAGCGCGGCCAGCCGCTGGGGCGCGCGCCGGATTTCTTCGAGCGTCGTCGCGCCCAGCGCATCGACGCGTGCGCGCGCTTGCTCAATCAGATCCGTTACAAACACGTTCAGCACGCGCCGCAGCGCTTCATAAGTCACGACCTTGGGCGCGGCATGGGGAAAACCAGCGAGCGCAGCATCGTGAAATTCCCGGAACAGAGGCACGGCTTCACGCACCTGGTCGAGCGCAATAACGCCCGAGTCCAGCCCGTCGTCGAGATCCGCGGTCAAATAGGCAATCTCGTCGGTCAGGTCGATCAACTGCGCCTCGAGCGGCGGAAGTTGGTCAAGAAAATACTCCGCGAGCTCGGGATGTTCCGCAGCGGAGTAATCGCGCGAGTGTTTCACAATGCCTTCGCGGACGGCGAGCGTAAGATTGAGCCCGCGAAATGCAGGATAGCGCTCCTCAAACCAGGTGACGATGCGCAGCGCATGAAGGTTGTGGTCGAAGCTGAGGCCGTGGCCGCGGAGGGCGCGGTCGAGAGCCCGTTCGCCGGCATGTCCGAAGGGCGGATGCCCGATATCGTGTGCCAGCGCCAGCGCTTCAGCCAGTTGCGCATTCAATCCCAGCGTCACCGCTACGGTGCGCGAAATCTGCGTCACTTCGAGAGTGTGTGTGAGGCGGCTGCGAAAGTGGTCGGAAAGTTCCTCGGCGGGCAAGCGGGTAAAAACCTGCGTCTTCCCGGCCAGGCGGCGAAAGGCGCGCGCATGCAGAACCCGCGCGGCGTCGCGAGCGAAAGGAGTGCGGTAGGCGTGCGGCGGCTCCGCGTGAGCGCGGCGCGTCAACTCACTGCCGGCCCGGCCGCTTACGGCAATGCCAGACGGCAGCGGCACCAGAGATTCGTTTTGGAGCGCAGTCATTAGCTCTGGTCTGGTTATATCGCAAAAGGGGACAGGTGGGTGCAAAAGGGGACACATGGGTGCTGAGAATGCATCTTTGTGTCCTATGTCATACGGCCACGCAATCCGCAGCTGTTATAAGTGCCTGTGCACAGCAGGATGGACAATGCCGGGTTCAAGGGAGCACCATCCTACAGGACTTTTTGAAGGGCCGGCGAATGCGCGGCATGGCTGGCGCCGGGGGCGGCGAAACATCTCGCCGAAGGGGAGGAAACCATGAAACCAGGCAAAGGAATAGCGCTGGCGCTCGCGGCGCTTGCGGCGGCATTGATCCCAGGGTGCGAGGCAAGGCACTCGCTCAAAGAGGTGTACTACCTGATTGGCTCGAACATGTCGGCCAACTATTGGCAGACGGCTGTTGCGGGATTCAAGAAGGCGGCGGCACAATACCAGGTGACAGCCAAGGTGGCCGGACCAGACAATTACGATCCGCAGGCTGAGCTCACGGAATTGAAGAATGCCATCGCGGCCAAACCGGCAGGCATTCTGATCTCGGTGTCCGACGCCTCCGTGCTCACACAGGGGATCGATGACGCGATCAGTGCCGGCGTTCCGGTTATCACCATCGACTCCGATGCCGCGCGGAGCCGCAGGCTCTACTTCATCGGCACCAACAATCTGGAGGCAGGGCGTCTGGGCGGCCAGCGGATCATCGAGAAACTGGGTGGAAAGGGTAACGTAGTCTTCTTTACCATCGCCGGCCAGCCCAACACGGAAGAACGATTAAAAGGCTTCAAAGATGTTTTCAGCACCCGGCCCGGAATCAGCATCGTCGACGTGGTCGATATCAAGGGCGACGCCAGCGCTGCCTTCGATCGCACCCAGCAGCTGCTGGCTCTCGACGGCCCCAAAAAGATCGATGCCTTTGTCTGCCTCGATTCGGCTTCGGGCAAGATGGTGGCCGACGCTGTCAAGCGCACCAGCGACAAGAGCCGCGTCGTGGTGGCGTGGGATGTGAATCCCGACACGCTGAACGGAATCAAGGACGGAACGATCGAGGCGACGATCGTGCAGAAGCCCTTCACTATGGGTTATATCGGTCTCAAGGCACTGGACGAGATCTATCACGATCCGGCGGCGCAGCTCGGCAAGGACTATAGTTCAGACGCCTTTGCGCCATACCCGGCCTTTATCGATACCGGTACGTCGCTCGTGGATAAGAGCAACGTGGATGTATACCTGGCCGCAGCCGCTGCGCACGCGCAGTAGCTACGCAGCGATTCGCTCGCGAACCCTCGGAATAAGTTATTGATTGAACTGAAAGGTGCGGCATTAGAGCGAAACCAGAGTAGATGTGCCCTGTTGAGTCTTGTGCAGTGTCGCTGCTTCTTGGGATCCCACCCCAATGACTAAGACCTGTCGTTGGGGACCCCGGGGTCGCGTCGATTTGAGCGCTGCGGTCTTGGTTTACAGTTACTCTGGTTTCGCTATAGCCCGTAAGTGCCGCACCGCAAATTACTCCGGCTTCGCCTGGCCCAGTGTGCCTTCTTCTTTGGCGAGCTTAACCCGCGCGCTCTCCAGCTTCTTTTGCACCTTGGCCACGTCGCCGGGCTCAAAGTCGCCGGGCGACGACTTGGCAAATTCGTCCATCGACAGCTGCCACTGCGCGGCCGCCAGCCGGATCCGCCCGGTCTTCTCATAGAGATCGCCCAGGTGCATATGCACGGTGGGATCGGTCTGGTCGCGGTTCACGGCCTGGCGCAGATTATCCTCGGCCAGCTCGTACTCGCCCATCTTGAAGTACACCCAGCCCAGTGAATCGAGATACGCTCCATTCATCGGCTCGATATCGACGGCCTTGCGAATCATCTTCAGCGCTTCGGGCAGCTTCTCTCCCTTGTCGGCCCACATGTACCCCAGGTAGTTGAGCGTCATGGTGTTCTCGGGATCGAGAGCCAGTGCCTGGTTGAAATACTGCTCGGCCTGATCGAAATGTTTCTGCCGCTCGGCCAGTTCGCCGCGCAGGAAGAAGAGATACGTGCGGTCTTCCTTCTTTGTGGCCAGCGGATCGCCCTTGTCGAATGCGTCTTCCGCGTCCTTCCAGCGGCGCAGGCGCACGTTCGTCTGCCCGATCGCGAACCAGACGCCGCGCTGCTCCTCGGGCGAAGCGCCGTCGAGCAAACTTCTCGCCATGGTCAGCGCTTCATCGGGATGGCCCTGATCGGCCAGTTCTCCGGCCAGCATCAGTTTCAAATCGCGGTCATTGGGATTGGCGGCCACGGCCTTCTTGGCCACGTCGAGCGACTTGTCAAACTCATGCGCGGCGCGATAAGCATCCACTTCGCCCTGGTAGCCGCGCACGGCAATGCTGCCGCCCAGGTCGATCATTTTCTGATACGCGGCAATTGCCTGGTCGATCTTGTTCTCCTCCAGGCTCACCGCTCCCAACCGCTCCAAGAAGATGCTGCGATTGTTTTTCTCTTCCTCGGTGTAGGCGCCGTTGGCGTGCGAGGTCGCATCCACCATCTGCTGGTAGGTCTGGACGGCGTCGTCGAGCCGCCCCAGAATGTCGAGCAACAGCCCTTCGTTGAATCCCGCTTCAAGCGAGTTCGAATCGATCTTGCGCGCCTTGCGGATGACAGCCAACGCGTCTTCATATTTACCCTGGCGGCGCTCGATCTCGGCGATGTGAATCAACGGCTCGGCGTCATCGGTATTGTCTTCGGCAAGCTTCTTATACTGCGCCAGCGCCTCGTCGAGCTGGTTGTCGCTGAGCAGCGCCTGCGCGAGCGCATCCACGGTCTGCAAATCGCCGGGCTCCATGTCCTCGGCACGCTTGTAGGCTGCAATCGCGTCCTTGGGCTGCTTCATCTGGTCGTATAACGCGCCCAGAGTAAACTCCATCTTTGGCGTGCGCCCGTCCACGGGAACCGCTTCGATCGCCTTCACGGCATGTTGCAGGTCGCCGCTCTCAGCGTAGAGCCGCGCCAGGTTCAAGACAACGTCTTCCGATTCTGGTTCGATCGCCTGTGCGGTTCTGAACTCCGCTTCGGCCTTGTCGGGTTGGTGCTTTACGGTGTAAAGCTGCCCCAGCACCATGTGATCTTCCACGCTCTTCGGCTGCAGCGCCACAATCTTCTGGAACTCCGCGATGGCCTCGTCGATCACATTGCTTGGAGCCGCGGCTCCCGCGCTGGCGTTTTCGCCCTCACCCAGTTGGCGCAGGTAGATGCGGCCCAGCAGCTTGTGCGCATCGATATCGTCGGGCGAACTCTTCAGGAGCGTCCGCGCCGTCGTCTCGGCGTCGCGCACGCGGCCCACGCGGAAATAGAGATCGGCCAGGTCGTTGGCCAGCTCCGTCGAGTTTGGATCGGCGTTGAGCGCCAACTTGTACTCCTCAATGGCCTTGTTCACCTCGTCGGAACGACCATCGGAGATCGCGTCATCCTCATACACGCCGGCCAGCGCCAGGTGATAGTACGCGAGAGCGCGATTTGGTTCGTTCGTCGCCGACGGCTGATTGGCGGTATTCGCGCCTGGTTTCGTCTCTTGTTCGTCCGTTGGCATCTTCGCGGGAGCTGCCTGTGCTGGCGCAACGGTAGATGGCAGCTGCTGCGTCTTTGGCGGGTTCGCCGGAGCATTTTGCGCGCAAACGGCCGCGGGGATCAAAAGCAAAAGGGCGGGGGCAATTTTGCGCCCAAGCGTCGGAAATGCAGTCATTTTTGTCATCATGCAGGGAATTCCACACGTTCCTGAAAGCCGGCAATACGTGATTTACGCTCGCGAAGAGCCGAAACGCGACGCAGGCAGCCGACCACTCTGGCAGCCGGGCTAGTCTGCCTACTGTTAAGACGATTTTACGCGCCATTAGTCGCAAGTGCACGGCGGAATCCGCGATTTTGCCGCAGTTTGCGCCGTTCTTGCCCTTGTGAGCTGTGCGCAGGCTCAACATGCGCTTCCGCCTGACGCAAAATCGAACAGTCTCTTCTCAGTGCCTGAAATGCCGTATCCCTGTAAACACCATGGCCAGGCCCAGTTTATCGGCTGCGGCAATTACCTCGTCGTCACGCACCGAGCCACCGGGCTGGATCACCGCTGTCGCGCCGGCCGCGGCTACTGCCTCAAGCCCGTCGGGGAAGGGGAAGAATGCGTCCGACGCTGCCACGCAGCCCCTCTCCTGAGTCTTGAGCGGCAACACGGCCTTCAACGCGCCGAACTTGGCTGCATCTACACGGCTCATCTGACCCGCTCCCACGCCCAGCGTCTGCCCGTCGCGCGCATACACAATCGCGTTCGACTTTACGTGCTTCGACACGCGCCACGCGAAAAGCAAACTGCGCAGCTCTTCGGCTGTCGGCGGACGCCACGTTACCACCTTCAACTCCGACTCCGTTACGCGGCCGGTGTCGGCATCCTGCACGAGCAGCCCTCCCGAAACGTGCTTGATCACGGGACGCGCCGGCGCAGCCTTCACTTCCACCATACGCAGGTTCTTCTTGGTTGCAAAACGCTCGCGCGCATCTGCAGAAAACGCAGGCGCGGCAATGGCTTCGACAAACAACTTCGCAATCTCTTCCGCCGCCTCGCCGTCGACCTCGCGATTGATGCCGATAACGCCGCCGAAGGCCGACACCGGATCACATTCGAGGGCCTTCTTGTAGGCTTCGAGAATCGTCTCGCCCGTCGCCGCGCCGCAGGGATTGGTGTGCTTCACAATGATGCAGGCCGGCTCTTCAAACTCCTGCGCCAGCTCCCAACAGGCATCAAGGTCGACGAGATTGTTGAAGCTCAACTCTTTGCCCTGGAGCTGATGTGCGCCGGCAATGCCGAGGCCTGAGCCGTCAGCGTAGAGCGCGGCGCGTTGGTGGGGATTCTCGCCATAGCGCAGGGCCTGCGCCTGCGGCATGTTGACGCGCAGTGTTGCCGGCAGCGCTGCATCGTCGAATGCCGCGGGAGCATCCGGTGCGGGAGCATCGGCAATCTTTTCGAGCGTACTCGCAATCGCCGAGTCGTACGCAGAAGTGAGCGCAAAGGCTTGCTTGGCCAGTCGCCAACGCGTTGCGCGGGTCAGTCCCCCGCCATTCGCCTTCAACTCCTCGATCAGCGCTGGATAATCCGCCACTCGCGTCACAATTGCCACGTCTTCAAAGTTCTTGGCTGCCGAACGCACCATCGACGGCCCGCCAATATCGATGTTTTCGATCAAGTGCCCGAAGGCGACGTCGGGTTTTGCCGCGGTTTTCTCGAAGCCGTAGAGATTCACGACCACCATATCGATGGGCTTGATGCCGTGAGCCTTCACCGCGGCCTCGTGCTCGGCGTTGCCGCGAATGTAGAGCAGGCCGCCATGCACGCGCGGATGCAGCGTCTTCACGCGCCCATCGAACATCTCCGGGAAACCTGTGAGTTCACTGATGTCTTTCACCAAAAGCCCCGCTGAACGCAGTTCCTTTGCCGTTCCGCCCGTCGAAATCAGCTCCACGCCCATGCCCGCCAATGCCTGCGCAAACTCCACCAGCCCCGTCTTGTCAGTCACGCTGAGCAGCGCCCGGCGAATCGTCTTCGCTCCGCTCCCGCCTGTACTTGCCTCCGTACTCACCATGCCTCTCCTGTTTTCGTCCACGAACCAAACTCCAGACTACAACCAACCTCCCCGCCGGGTTGTGAATCGAAGGACTGGCCAGAGATGCGGGTGTGATTTCATCTCCTCCGTGATCGCGCTCTTCCGCACGCATCTCATACGCCGATGCTTTAGAGTGTTGATATGGGAAGTTATCCCCCGAGCCCCACGCCGGAGATTCTTTCTCCGCGGGCAGAATACTCGCCGTCTCCACCTCCTTCGCAGCCGGGTCGTCGCTGGGCCTCCGCCCCCGCAACCTATCTGCTCGTAGGCATCAATTGCGCGGTGTTTTTGCTGATGGTGCTGCGCGGGTCGAGCATCTGGATGCCGACGGTCGATCAGTTGATGCACTGGGGCGCCGACAACGCCGGCAGCGTACTCATCGACGGGCAGTGGTGGCGCATTGTAACCGCAATGTTCGTCCATGTCGGCATCATTCACCTGGCCACCAACATGTGGTGCCTGTGGAATCTGGGGCTCTTAGCAGAGCCATTGATGGACTGGTTTGGACTGATCGCGGTCTACATCCTGACCGGTGCTGCCGGCAATCTGCTATCCACCGGCTGGAATTGGGCCCGCCCTATGCACGAGGCCGGAAACGTGGTTTTTCCGGCAGGCGCCGGCGCATCGGGGGCCGTCTTCGGAATCGCAGGCGCACTCATTGTGCTGCTCAAGTCGAAGCGGCTGCCCATTCCGGAGTACGAACTCAAGCGCCTACGCAAGTCGGTTATTTACTTTGCTGCGATCAATCTCGTCATCGGTCTGTCGGTCAGCCTAGGCAGCGGATTGACCGGCATCGCAATCGATAACTCGGCGCACATCGGCGGCTTCCTATGCGGATTGCTCTTTGCAGCGCCGATGGTGCCGCGTATTGGCTCGCCTCGCCCCGTCTTCCGGATGAGAAGACGCCTGGCTATAGCAGCCATAGTCTTATTGCTTGTTCTCTTCGGGTTCTTTCTGGCACAACTGCCCCGCGGCTGATCTCTAGGTGCTGGCAACGATGCGGCGCTCGCGGTTCTCGGGCCGTCATCGATGAAAATGCCGCGAAAGTCCTACCGCGTCGCCGTGGCGGCGAATTTCTTCACCATCGCCATCAGCAGCTTGCGATCACTCTCGTTTAAATTCGAAGAGTAGCGGCGGATCTGCGTTAGGAAGCGCAACTCGTCGTCATTGAGATTCTGCGCATTCAACTGGCGGGCCAGGGTGTCGCTGGCGAAAAAGTGGGCAATCGGCAGGTCAAGGGCGTGAGCGATCTTGGCGAGCGTGTCCAGCGAAGGCACGGTATGGCCGTTCTCCACACGCGACAGATAACAGCGCAGCAGTCCGGTTTTCTTCTCGATGTCTCCCTGCGACATACCCTTCTGCAGCCGGTAAGAGCGAATCGTCGTGCCGATCTTCATTCCCAACCCATCCTGTCGGATATTTCCATCCCATCTTGTCCCACGCAGCCCGAGGTTTACTGGCTTGGTAGCAATCAGAAAACTATTATCATAAGAGTTAACATGCGTCTGCCCGGATTGCAAGCCTAAAATCTCGGATGTCCGATCAATCTTCCGCAAAATTGACTGCCCGGCGGAATCCCCGGCGCAAGTTTCTCCATTCGTAAACCTTCGCGTCAATTGACTCGTCAGACTGAATACAGGCACGAGAGGCCGGACAGCACAGAGAGAGTTATGATGCGCGCGGGAGTGATGGGGATAATTGTGGCCGGCTGTTTTGCGGCTTGGGCGCAGGCCCCGGTTCCAACCGGCGTACCCGCTTCCGCTCCCGCCGCGCTTCCGCAGGCCGGCGTACCCGCTCAAAGCTCATCATCAGTGGCCGGCGGCAGGCTGCACGGCACGGTGAAAAGCGGCAACATTCCGCTGCCCGGCGTCACCGTCACCGCGCAAAATAGTCTCACCGGCAAGCGCTACTCCACCACCACCGACATTATGGGCGCTTGGCTTTTGAACATTCCTCAGAATGGCCGTTACGTTATCCGCACTCAGTTCGCGGCATTCGCGCAAGGTTCGCAGGAAGCGGTTCTCAACGCCACCAGCCACGAACAGCTAGTGAACTTTCAGCTGATTCTCGCATCGCGTCAGGCCGAGCAGGATCAGCAAGAGGCGCAAGCATCGGCCCGCGCCGGCGCGCCGAGTCAGGGCGTGCGGCAAATGGCTGGCAATGCGCCGCAAAACGTGAGCCTGCAGAACGCCTTGAGCGCCGACACGGACACCGGCGCAGGCACGGCGGGCGAGAGCGGTGCGGCATTGCCGTCGATCGCCGCCAACTCGGATTTCAGCGACGAATCGGTGGCTATCACCGGCCAGGCGGGCCAGGTAAGCGCTCTTGCCGGGGTGGATACCGACCGTCTTCGCGATGCTTTGCAAACCA
>Ga0187847_10001975_pt1 | contig 17241 bp, 13 predicted proteins | sample June2016WEW_4_10_FD_132458 | JGI IMG/M metagenome (GOLD analysis project Ga0187847, IMG submission 132458) | Peatland microbial communities from SPRUCE experiment site at the Marcell Experimental Forest, Minnesota, USA - June2016WEW_4_10 | ecosystem: Environmental > Terrestrial > Soil >...
ATTCGCGGGTATCGCCCTCGGGATCGCGGGGATTACCGAAGACAAAGGAGAATTCGGGAATGATGTTGGCGTCGCGGAGACGCCGGGCGACGGAGAGCGTCTGCTCGGTGGTTATGCCTTTCTTCATCTCCTGAAGGGTGCGGTTCGATCCCGATTCGGCTCCGCAGAACATCATGGTGCAACCTGCTTTGCGGATAAGGGCGAGGGTGCGGTCGGAGTAGCGGCAGATGGCGTCAATGCGGCCCTCGCACCACCAATGAAGATTGAGCGGCACCATGCGCTCCATAAGCTCGCAGGTGTGCGACTCGTGGAGAAAGAAGTTCATGTCGAAGAACTGCACGCCGTCCATCCCGTATTCTTTGGCGAGGTGGGCCAGAATTGCTGTGGTTCGGGTGGGCGACTCGAATTTTTCTTTGCTGCCGAAGGCTTTGTGGACCCCGCAGAAAGTGCACTGGAAGGGGCAGCCGAGGCTGGCTTGGTGCGCGCCCGTACGCTTGCCGAAGAAGGAGGGACGCAGATAACTGGCGACGGGAAGCCGATGATAGGGCATCCACGGAAACCCGTCGAGGGGCTGCATGCCGCGTTCGGGATTATTGACGCGGCGTCCGGATGCGTCCTTCCATGAAAGTCCGGCGATGGAGGGGAAACTGCGCTGGCCGCGAATGGCATCGATCAGTTCGAGAAGCGTGGTTTCACCCTGGCCGCGGACTGCGTAGTCGACGTACGGCGTGTTCAGCGTCGCGTCGGGATAAATAGACGGGAAGTAACCGCCCCAAACGATGGGAACATGCGGAAATTTCTCGCGAATCGTTCGGCACGAGTGCATGGCAGAGACCATCTGCGGGCCGGGCATGATGCTGACACCGAGCAGTTCGACAGAGTGCGTTTTGATCAGATGGGCAAGAGTTGCGTCGGGGTCAGTGTCGAGGTTGCCATCGACGATTTCGTACGGCTCGCGGCCTTCCAGCACCGCTGCCAGAGCCATGATGGACAGCGGAAAACGGCGATTTCTGGGCTTTGTGAGCTTTGGGAAATATAAAAGAATCACAGCGTTTCAAGCCTCCCTTCATAGAGATAGAATTGCGACGGTTCACGGCGCCTTTTCAGGCGCGCGATCCATGGGCGCATCCACCAGCGCAATCCAAACCAGGGAAGATGCTTGGTCCAGCGGACTCCGAGGGTGGAAAGCTCCTCGATATCTTCAGGTGTGAGATATTCGCGCGACGGAAGTGCACGGCCCCGCGCGTCGAATTCAGACTGGAAGCGGCGGGCGCGCTCGGCACGCATGGCTTCGCCAGCCTCAGCGCGGCGATAGGAGGGTGAGTCCACGATGAGGATGTAGCCGCCGGGGCGGAGGCAGCGAACGGCTTCGCGAATGGTGCGCATGTAGCCGGTGGAGTAGTGAAGCGACGCGTTAAAAATGGCCACATCGAACTGGGCGTCTGCAAAGGGAAGGCGATCCATCTCCGCCTGAAAACGCGGGAAGAAATCCTCGAGCACGGTGGCGAAGGGAGCCGCGGCTTCAAGGCCATCGAATGCGTTGGCGCAGAGATCGACCGCAGCGGGACGATGACCGGCAAGGGCCAGCCGGTAACTGAGCCATCCGTTGCCGGCGCCAATATCGAGAATGCGCAGGGATGGACCAAGCAGATTCGTCATCTGCGGCAGGAGCTTACGCTCAATGTAGCGGAAGCTGCGTGCGCGAATGCGCCATTGATCGCTGAAGTTTCCCGTGAGGTCGGCGAACGGCAGGGCAAGATAAAAGGCCGGATCGTTGGACCAACGCCCCTCTTTGCGGCGGATGAACTCGTAATCTTTCACGAACGATGCAAGGCGCGTTTGTTGATCCGTGGTCAGCATCCTCCAAACGCCTGCCGTTTTTCGAATCTTCAGGCCGCAGTTCTGGCAGCGCAGCATATCTTCAAGCGATGCGTCGTCCCGGTCTCCAATAAGTCCCGACGCGGCAGCGCAACACGGACAGCAAAGCCGGATCGCTTGCTCGGACTCGTCGAGCTGCAGATGACGGGGACTAGCGATGGCGGTGGTCATTGCTCCTCCCGGACAAAGTGCAGCAATATGTGATCGGCAAGCCCGCGAAGCAACAACCAAGCGCTAAGACGGCAATCGAGCCATTGCAGGCAGCGAAGAATGCGCGGCCGGTTGCGAAAGAAGGGTTCCAGCCAGGAAGGTGGAAGCGCAACACCGATGCCGCGCCACGCCTGGAGTCGAAACGATGGAGTGAATGCGTCGGCAATCTGGCGGACCGTGGGATAGTGGACGCGAATGCTAAAACCGCCAATCTTAGCCATCGAACCGGAAGAGTGAATGCGGCGAAAAGCCTTTCCCCATCGGCCCGAAAGGAGATACCATGCGATCTCCCAAGCACAGACGCGGCCTATGAAACAAACAAAGAGCGTGCCTCCTGGCCGGATTAGAGGCGCGATCATGCGGCCGACAGCAGCCAGGTTGGCGGTGCAATTAAGTCCGCCAAAGTTGGAGAGCGCTCCATCAAACGGAGCGAAGCCGGTGAGATCGTTGAGGCTCTCATTGGGGCAGACAAGAAATCTAACGGGAAGAGCGGCGCCGGCTGTCGCCAGCTTACGGCAACACACATCGATCATGGCGGGCGAGGCGTCGCAGGCGACAACTTCGACGCCTTGAGCGGCGAAGTGCAACGCATCCTCTCCAGTGCCGCAATTGAGGTCGAGGATATGGCTGCCGCGAACGAAGACGGGCTGCACCGCGCGATGCACGAGCTGTCGTTGCGCTCTTCCGATGGCGGAATACGTAAAGATCTCGTCGTACTGCGAGGCAATGCGATCGAAGGCCACGCCGCCTGGAACCGGGTTCGCCGTGATGGGGAGTCTTACTGACAAGCAGCGGCCTCCTGTTGGCTGGGCCACGCATGAAGAGCTTGACGGCGCTCGGCAATACGTGACTCAAGCTCTCCAATGCGAAGTGGTGGATCTCCGCTGCAATCGCGGCTGGTACGGGTCTGTTCCAGTTCCATTTCAAGGCGCAGGAGTTCGTCTGCTACGCGATAGAATTCGCGCGGGCGTCGTCCGGCGACGTCGAGTTCGCGGTCGGAGGTTTCGCCCCACGGCTTAATCTGAATCAGGCGCGAAGCAATCTTCTTGTAGTAAGGCGTGCCTTTAATCGGGTAGGAAACCGTAGTGAGGAAAGTGTCCGGCCGTGAGAGCCGAACGTGCTCGATGGTCTGCTCAATATCTTCGATCTCCTCGCCTTCATAGCCCCACATCAGGAACATGCCGGTCTGGATGCCGTAACGGCGGCAGAATGCATTTGCCTGGCGCACCGCCTCCACCTTTACGCCGCGTTGCATGGAATCGAGGATGCGCTGCGATCCGCTTTCAGAGCCGATCCAGAGGCGGTAACAGCCCAGCTCGGCGAGGATTTTGATTACTTCTTCATTCAAGCGATCTGCGCGCGAGATGCACTCGAACGGGATGCGGATCTTGCGTCGACTGAGCTCCTGTCTCCAGCCATCGAGCCAGCCGTGATTGATGGTGAACACATCGTCGGCAATCCAGAGCACGTCGGGCTTGTAGCGAGCGATGAGCCACTCCAGCTCGTCCGCAACCAGCTCTGGCTTGCGGCGGCGATGCGTTTGGCCGAAGACCTGATGGCTGCACCACTCGCAACGGAACGGACAGCCACGCGCGGTAATCAGAGAGACCGAGCCCTTGCCGTGGTGCGTGCGCCAGGTCTCGACGTAGCGATCGACATCGATGGCGTCACGTGCCGGCCAGGGTTGCGCGTCGAGGTCGGTAATCTGGGCTCGTGGCTCAGTGCGCTGCGTAGAACCGTCACTCGCGCGAAATGCGATTCCCGCGATGCCCTCGATGGCGGCTGGATCGTTGCCGGACCATGCCCGCAAAAGCTCCTCCAGCGTCAGTTCACCTTCGCCAAGAACAACCACATCGGCGCCCGCCTGAAGATACTCGTCGACGTATGCGCCGGGCTCGGGACCGCCCACGACAGTCTTCCAGCCAGCCTGCTTGGCTTCACGCAGAATCTTTACTACATTGGGACGCGTCATCAGGTTGGCATAGACTCCCAGCACGGATGGACGGTCGCTGAGCAAGCGCTGGCGCAGTGCATCGCGGGATTGAAACGTGCTATCGAAGACCTCGACCGAGAAACCGCGGCTGCGCAGGTGCGAGCAGATATACAAGAGCCCAAGCGGCGGATAGGGCTTCATGATCTGAAGCTCCTTGGGATCTTCAAAAAGAAAATATCCATGCGTAAGCAGCAGATCCACAAAGGCTCCTTTCCGCGCTCAAATGGCGCATGCACTGGTGCGGGGCTCAGCAGCTTCTCCAGTGCATGCCGCGAGCTGGCTGTGCGCCCCGTTCTCGATCACCGGCAGTTGAGTGGGAAAAGCGTTACGGGAGTGCTTTTCGATCCGATAAACCTCGTCCCACATGGCCTTGAGCCGATCCTGCGCGCACTCATCGCGCGGCCCCGCGTAGAGATTCACTTCGGCATGTAGCGCATTACGGACGGCGCGATAAAAATCATCGGTATAAGTGGCACGGAACATGGCACTCAGATCGTCGCTGTCGCGCCAGTGCTGTTTAGGGCCCATCTGGCGATAGACACGCTCATGAAAGACCGTTCCGGGTAATGGATACGATACCGAGACGCCGATATCGTCGGGATGGCAGCGGCGCACCAGAGCGATGGTCTCTTCGATTTCGGCGAGCGTTTCACCCGGATAACCCAATTGGAGGAAGAACGCAGCGCGAATGCCCGCCTCTGCCAGGCGTTCGCGCGCCTGCTTGATCGATGCCACGCTGAGCCCTTTATCCATGGCGTTGAGGATGGTCTGCGAGCCGGATTCAGCTCCCATCCAAACCTCCTCGCAACCGGCTTGTTTCAGGGCGCTGACTGTTTCGGGGCAAAGTAGATCGGCGCGGCACTGAATCTTGAATGGCAGTGCGGCGTGCCTGGCACGAACCGAACTGGAAAATTCCTTCGCCCAGTGGCGATCGAGCGCGAAGACGTCATCGGCAAACCAGAGGTGCTCGATGCCGTAAGTAAACTTGAGCAGTCTCATCTCAGTGGCCACGGAGTCGGGCGAGCGCAGCACGAATTTATTGCCGAACACTGGCTTGGCGCACCAGTTACAGCGGAACGGGCAGCCGCGGCTGGCCACGATGTTTGTTGAAGTCCGGCCGTGATGACTCTGCCAGATCTCGCTGTAACGATCCATAGAAATCAAGTCACGCGCCGGAAGCGGGAAACGATCGAGGTCCAGCGACCGATGCCGCGCGCCAGTAGAGATAAGCTCGCGTTGAGCGTCGAGATAAAACAGTCCTTGGAATTGCCACGCGAATCGTTCGTCCCGGCGCATGAATGCGTCGAGGAACTCCACGAGCGTCGCTTCGCATTCGCCGTGTAGCACGGCCAGAAAGCCGCGGCGCAGATATTCGAGCGCATTGTCCGTTGAATCGGATCCGTGGATGATGACAGGAATTCCCCGTTCCTCGGCTCTGGCCTGCATGGCGAAACTGACTTCACGCACCACCGAAAGGCACATCTTGGAAAGGAAGTTGAAGCTGTCTTCGCAGATGACAACCAAGCGAGGACGATGACGATCGAGCGCATCGGCGAAGCCGCTTGCAGGATCGCTGAGCATCGTATCGAAGACGGCAACCGAAAAGCCGGAAGCACGCGCCAGTGCAGCCGCATATAGAGTTCCCAGCGGCGGGTAAGGTTGATGGCGCTCTGCCTGCTTCGGGTCGTTCCACAGGTGCCACGAGTGGGTAAAGAGCACATCGGCTTTGCCGGTATGGTCGACGTGAGCGTTGCTAATGCGAGTCTCCGACATTCAGCAAGCCTCTCTTGATTTGGCCGGCAAAGGAACGCCAGTGATCAGCGAACGCCGCGAGACGAGGCGGTCGGTGGCGCGAGCCAGCCAAATCTCCCAAGGCACAAGGAAAAAGCGGCTTCGCAGACGCCACTCCATCGGCGCGCTCAGTAGCGCATTGAGAATCCGTCCGGCAAACCGTGTGTGCTTCATGGTTTTGCGGATGTTGTTGTTGATCATGAAATAGTCAAGCATGCGCTGGAGGCGTTTCAATTGGGCGCCTTGCAGCCAGGGAAGAATGTTCTTGCCTAGCGGAAGGCTGGCCCACTCTTCAAGAGACGAAGGTTCGCGTACGCCCATTTCTTTTAGCTGCGGCCAGATAGGAATGCCAGGGTAGGGTGTAAAGATGTTTGGAGAGAAGCTGACGTTGCGATAGCGCTGCGCGATCCGGTTCATGGTTTCAAGCGTCTCGACGCGGTCTTTCTCCGTCTCGCCCGGATAGCCAAAGATGAGATTGAAACTGACGCGAATGTTGCCAAGCTGAGCTTTGCGCGCGGTTTCGTACATCTCGCCCAGGCGCTGATGGCGCTTGTTCATCAGCCTTAGAACTTCTTCTGATGTGGACTCGGTGCCAAAGCCCATAAACCGGACGCCGCTGGCTCCAAGAAGCCGAACCTCTTCGTCGGACATGCGTGACAGGAAGTCGGTGGACGCCTGGAAGGTCCATGTGAAGCGCACTCCGGAGTCGTAAATGCCGCGAGCTATGGCGACCGCGCGGTGGACATCGACGGGGAAATTCGAGTCAAACAGCGCGACTTCCTGAATCCTGTAGCGGGTAACTAGCTCGGTAAGCTCCTTAACGACGTGATCCGCCGAATAGGCGTTGAAACGGCGATGATAGAAGACCGTGTCAGTGCAGTAATTGCAGGCGTAGGGGCAGCCAACGCTGGTTGCATAAGTCAACTTGCGAATGCCGGAGACACGCTCATATGCATCGAATTCGCCCAGATGATATGCGGGAGCGGGAAGGTCGGCGAGGTGCGCCACTGCACGATCGGGGTTATGGAAATGCTGTGTGCCGCGTTTGAACGAGACGCCGGCTATGCCGCCCAGGTCTTGGCCAGCGCGAAGATTGCGGACGATTTCTACGAGAGTGACCTCTCCCTGTCCACGAACCACCAGATCGACCAAGTCGTTGCGCAGCGTTTGATCGGCAGCAAGTGTTGGATGCCAGCCACCGAAGATGACTGGAAGTTTGGGATACGCGGCTTTGACGATCGCTGCAGCGCGCAGCGCGGAGTTGATCATCGGCCCTGTTAGCACCGAGATACCGAAGCAGATTGCGTTGGCGCACGCGGAGAGAATTCGCTCTGGCAGCTCTGACGTAATGACTTCGTCGATCACCACGACCTCATAACCCTCATGCAAGAGAGGCGCAGCGAGAGAGAGCAGGCATAGCGGTGGGCCCAGCACCGGTCCGTCATAGGCCGGATAGAACAAAACCACTTTCCCGCCCGCCGCGGCAGAGGCCGCTTGCTTGTGCGCTGGTCTAGTCGCGGGAGCGATTGTCGTGATGAGGGGGAGGGCCGACATAGAAGTCTGAAGAGCTTTTCTGTGCTCTCAAATCAGTTGTGCCACTAACGCACATGACGCGGTGTCAGGCGATTGTCACTCCTTTGTCATTTGGGCAAGCGGGCAGATTTTGCGGTGCGATTTTGAAGATACTCTGAGTCTGGAGCATGAGTTGACGGCGATTGCAGAATTTACGACTGAGCGTCTTGCCTACTCGCAGTACCTCTCGTTTGCGGGCAAACCTCTGCTCGTGCGCTCCAACAGCCCTGCCATTCTCAGCCACACATCGTCATTTTTCTCACCGTGGGATGCGGGAGCTGCGCCCGAACGTCCCGCGGCGGAGCTAAAGCTGATCGAGCGCGAAGATCGCTACGGCAGCACTGAGGATTCGCCGTGGTTTCGCGGCAGAGGTTATTTTGCGCTTGCGCGATTCACTCATGCGGATTCTGTGTGGTTCAATCTGCGCACTTGCCGCGTCTGCGGTCTTTTCTCGGATGCGATCGTCTCTGACGCAAATCGCTGGCATAAAGACATTCTTCCCGCGGTCGTTGGCATTCTTGCGCCAGTCATTGCTGTAGTTCCCGTGCATGCCGCCTGCCTGGCGAACAACGATTCGGGTATTCTGCTGGCCGGCCGGTCAGGCGCGGGTAAATCGACGCTTGTTGTCACTCTGGCGCGGCGCGGTTACCGCTTTCTTGCCGACGACTGGACGTATCTGGCGGAAGATATGGCTGGACTAAGTGCATGGAGTGTTCCCGTCCCAGTTAAGTTACTTCCTGACGCCACTGTCTATTTCCCAGAGCTTGCGAGTTACTCGTGCACGCATTCGCTCAATGGGGAGCTCGCCTACGAGGTCTCTCCGCAGAGGTGTTTCGGGCTGTCTCGAAAAGATCACTGTCCAATACGATGCATCGTTCTGCTGGAACGCAGTAAACAACCGGGGATCGTTATCTCGCCGGTCACTGCGACAGAGGCGATCAACTGGCTGTGCTCTGACATCGAACGGTTGACTGGCCCGCTTGCGCCGGCGTATCGGGCGCAGATTGACCTATTGCGAGGTTTATCAGATTCCGTGTGTCTGCGTGTCGAATTCGACGCTTCACCACGTAAAGTTGCATCCGTGATCGACGATGCTTTGGCCGATATCCTTCGAACCGGCACTCTGCCTGAGAATCGCCCGGCCGTCCCTTTCAACTCGTGGAAACGTGCGCAAGCTGGCCAGGTATCGAATGACCATGCATAACGGAAACTCGTACGCGGCGCCAGCGAACGCGATGTCCGCTGCTGAGCCCAATGTTGCGCAGCAGGCAGGCTTGATGCATCGCGGTATCGCGCTTGACTTGAATGCAACTTGCCGATGGCTGGGGATGGCGGTGCGCATCGATACCAATTCTTCCGTCATCTTGCGTGCGGCGTTGGATTTGGGTTTCAAGCCGGCCCCCCACGTAGAACCAGGAATAGATCTTCACTGGGAGTTTGTTATAGAGAGTGCACTCGGCGGCTCGAATGGCTCATCTTCGCTTCGCGTGCTACGCGATGGACAAACGGTGTTCATTGAAATGGGGCAGCAAGGCTGGTTTGCTTTCGACCCAGAGACTGGCGCCGGAGCTGGATTTCTCGTTGCCGCTGAATCAGGAGAAGCTGTCGAGGCATACTTCAAGGCCGTAACTGACGTCATTGAACCGGTGGCGCGGCGCTCAATCAAAGCGGCGGCTCATCGTGACTAAGATCCCTTTGTTTCGAAAGGCAGTGGTGACTTTCCTGGCTACGGGCCGGACGGCGCGGCTTGAAGGGTGGAAGGAGAACGAGTGGACTAAACAGTTTCCTTGGCTCGACCGTAGCGGACTTGCGCTTCCTTTCGCTGCGCGGCTCCTCGAAGGCGTGGGCACGAGACCGCGCATTCCGGAATCTGTGCTTCAATCGCTCGAAAAACGTTTGCACGACAACGAGCGGCGTATGAGCGCCATGCTCACGTCCCTCGACACGATTCAATCCCTGCTGGCGGCACAGCGCCTGCGATTCTGTTGTCTCAAAGGATTCAGCCTGATTCCTGACTGCTACTCGACGATTCGAGAACGCCATCAGGTGGACTTTGACCTACTGATCGATTCCAGCGACGCAAGTCATGCGACTGTGACACTCGAAACCCTCGGTTACAAGCTGGTGCATACTGCCGACTCGGGAGAAATGCGCTTGGCGCGGCCGTGGACAAGGCATCTGACCGCTGATTCCTGGCTGTATGACTTGTCAGAGGGACCAGCTGTGGAGCTGCATACGCAGTTGTGGGAACCTGAGACCGAACTAGGTGGATTCTCGATACCGAAAGAATGGATGGAAGGCATTTATATGCGTACTGTCCGCGGAGTGGCTATCCCATGCTTGGCTCCGGCGTGGCAGTTCTTTCAACTTCTCTTGCATGTATTCAGGCATCTTCTGGATTCATGGGTTCGGCTTCTGTCGATTTATGAGATTGCTATATTTCTTCGCCGGGAGCATAAGAACGATGAGTTATGGCATGGGGTAGTTCGGCTGACTGCAGCAGATCCTGGCATGGCTTCCGCGTGCGCGCTGGTTCTGTCTATTGTAAGTGCGGAATTTTCAGTATGGTTGCCATCGCCGCTTGGCGATCTATGCCAAGGGTACCTTTCAAAGGAGAGTGCTCTTTGGGTCGAGCATTTCAGGGAAGAGTGGGTCTATGCGGACCCGCCTGGAACGAAATTGGCGCTTCTGGTTCAGCGGCAATTCTGTAAGGATCGGGCAGCCTGGCGGTCGTACTCGCTCCGCAGGCTTTTTCCCTTCCGAATTCCTCACAGTATAAGCGACGACGCAGCGGTGCGAACCAAGCTGAAGGTCCGGTACTTGATGGATGCACTGTTTTACCAGCTGCGTCGTCTCGGTTATCACCTAAGTTCCGACTGCAACTATCTTCGGTCCGTCGCGCGATGGAAGCAGTTGATTCACTCATCCGAAACATCGCCCGTCTTATTCCTCTGAGCGACCTGACCGATGCCCATCGATGTCTCGCAACAAGCCAAGCCGGACGAGAAGATGTTCAAGCACGTTCAACGATACATCGAAATCGTCACAATTGCCGGTCTAGGGGCATCGGTTCTATGGAAGGGCGTCTTGTCCCGCTGGCGCGTGCTCGGAAGCGATTTCCCGCAATATTACATGGGGGCAAAGCTTGTCACGGAACATTACAGCCTCGATCGGATCTACGATTGGGTTTGGTTTCAGCGCATAGCCGACCATTTAGGCGTTCATCATCAATTAGTCGGGTTCTCGGGACTTACTCCGTTCTGCGCGGTTCCACTATTGCCGCTCGCGTGGCTGGATATTTTGCAGGCAAAGCATGTCTGGGTCCTTCTGAATATTGGGCTTCTGATTGCCGTGGTTCACCTGCTGAGTAAGACCTGTGATCTGCCGTTAAGAAAAACATGGCTCATTGCGTTACTTGCGGTGCTTCCTTTACGCAATGATCTTGCTCTCGGACAGATGCATCTGGTGGTGTTCGCGCTGCTAGTGGTTGGGTGGCATTTTCATATGCGCGGCAAGCAAGTCGCAAGCGGGTGCTGCATTGCGCTTGCCGGCGCCTTAAAGATTTATCCGCTCTTCTACTGTTTCTATTTCCTCGTAAAAAAGAGGTGGCGCGCTGTGGGCGCGGCGGCTGCAACCGCCGTTGGTTGCGGTGCGCTTTGCTTGGTTCTGTTTGGCGAAACCGCTACGACGACGTATCTGTGGCGGCAATTGCCACGCCTGCTAAATGGCGAGGCAATTGATCCTTATACGGCTGTATTAGCATCTAGTTCGGCGATGTTTCACCGGATCTTCCTATTTGATCCGGAATTGAATCCACATCCACTTGTATCCTCACCGCTTCTTTATGCCGCTGTCTATGCACTTTGGCAGGCATTGCTGACGACAACGGTGGTGTCGCGGTTGCGGTGGGAGTTCCGACCCGACGATCGCGAAACCATCGAATGGTGCGCCTTCTTGACCCTTCTGATGTTTCTATCATCCGCGCCTTCCACCTATCATTTTGTCGCTTTAATCGGCGCCGCAGTGCCAACGTACGCCATCATCGAGAGAATCCGGCCGCGGCTCAGCTGGCCTTTCCTCGCGATATATGCAATCGCATGCAACGCACGGAACATCGTGCCCGCCGGTGCTCTGTCGTCGACTTTCGTAGCCTTATTGATGCCGAAGTTGTGGGCCGGAGTCGGCCTGATCATCCTCTATGTAGTAGTTCTCTCGCCGCCTTTGCTCCGGAGTGTGAAGTCAGACGGGCTTCCCTCCGGCTTCGCCGTCCACAATGATGACCAGCGTCGCTATCGGCGCGAGATTTACTGTGTATTCGCAGCCCTCTTTCCTGCGCTTTGGCTGATTGGGTTTGCGAGCTCGCTTCGGCACTTGAAATCAATGGAGATCACTCAATCGCGCAGGATAGCCGAGGTGGACGGGGCGCGGATGAGAACGCAACCGCGAGCTACCGCTCAGGGCATCTACTATGTGGCCATGCTCGACACAGGTTACAAGGTCCTGCGCGATGGGGTTCCGGTTCACGACGCATCGGCGGAGGATGAATTGAGTTATGCCGCCGACCGCGAAGGCAGGATACTCTGGATCGAGACCGCGACGAGCGCGGGATCAACGATTACGGAGGTAGGACCGAACAACAACGCCTCCACAGGTTGTGGGATTCAGAATGCGGAGTCTCCGGCGCTATCGCAGGACGGAAACAGTCTCGCCTTCATTCGCGAAGAGCATGGGCATGGCAGCTTGTGGATTGCCGACACCCACAGCTGTGGCACTTCAGAACAGCCTGTGCGCGTTACGCTGCCAGATATTGACGTTCGTGCGGTCAGTGGTGCACCTGAGGGCCACTTTGTCTTCAGCGCAATAACGGCGCAGGGGCCAGCGGTGTTTCTCGTCTCCCGCGATACCGCAGCGGAAGTACTTCTGCGGCCAGGCGCGAACGTAAAGTCGATTGCGATCTCAAACGACAGAGACGCCATCTTATTGATGATATTGATCGCTGAGCATTGGCAAGTAGTAAACGAGTCTCTAGAAGCACATACTGTGCGGCAACTTACATATGGCGCCTGCAATGCGACCGATCCCTCGTGGGAGGGCATCCATACGATCATTTACGCAACGGACTGCGGGCGCGGCATGGGCCTGACAACGCTTGCTGAGATTACATCAAACCGATAGAGTCGCAGTCTCCGAAGTAAAGAATGGCGAGTCTAATGTAATCAGAGTATCAATATTTGTCAGGGCGTCGCAGATCGTAATCTTCGCCGAACTTATTCTTATGCGGACCGGCCGGAGCCGATTGTACGGTGAAGGCGCCCATATCGGTGGGGGCATCTGCGACAATCACCCGATGAATTTGCGCCGACGATAAGTTGTCACCACTGCCAATGGCCCATAGATGAAGGTCATAAGTGCCAGGCGTCACGTTATGGACTACCAAAGAGCCATCAGGAGTGGACGATGCAAAGTAGGGTGTTGGAACCGAGACTACAACGGCGCTCATCTCCGGGTGAATGTTGCAGAATATGAAGGAGACTCCGGGGCGGTCAAAATGCACGCTCCGGGTTTTTCCGCTTTCGTAGAGTCCAAGATCGAATTTACGGCCATTGAAAAGAGAGAAGACGTTGTGAAAGAAAGGATCGAGGTTAGGAAAGTCGACGATACTGCCAGCCGGAATAACGAGGAGATGCGGCTGAAATTGCTTGTTCTTTTGGGCAAGCTGATAGTGGTGTAGAGGTGCAGGGGCCGGTTTGGCCAGTGAGTTGTCAACCGGAGTTAACCATAGCACAACTCCCTCATCTGAGTGGGGCGAGCGCTCCAAAGTGATCCCAGATTCGCTGACTTTGACACGCGCGATGACATCGACGCCTGCAGCTTGGGCACACAGGATGAGCGCAACGTCTACGGCAAGGCACGTTGCAAGAACAAAGGAAAGGGCTGGACGCGGGCGTTTCAAAAAATATACCCCATCGTGAGGGTCATATTCTGCGCAGCTCGCACTGGCCCTAAAATGTACCAGGAGCGAAGTCCGCGATATTCCGCAGATAGAATCAGATAAGTCCGCGGGCGCAGGATGAAGTTCCCCCCAAAACTCTGATTTCTGATCAGATACAAGTATGGCGAGGTCGCAACCACAGGCGTGCCTGCGCGAACCTCAGAGGCATAGGCCGAGTCGACGCCAAAGAACCCGTTCAATTCAGTGGTAGATCTAAACCGGGCTGCAACCTGAGTCCAGCCGCCATCTGCGTCGAGGGATTTGGCTTGGCCATTGTCATATCCAGTTACGATGTTTTTAAACGTGCCACCGCCGAGGTCGCCGATACCGCGCCCCCTATAAAACTCCCCGGAGAACTCCAAGGGCTTGACGAGTGGGAATCGCCAGTCTGTTGTGCCAGCCCAGAAGTCGAGCTTTTCGTTTCCGTAAAACAGCTGTCGCGTATAGTAGCCGTTCGCGCCAAGTTCAAAGGGGTGGCTCCTTTCTCCCCATTCCCATGCGGTTCGAGCTTCATAACCGGGCTGAAGATTTGTGCGCTGGATTCCGTAGGTGGCTTCGCCCGTAACGTCGCCAGATTCAGGATCGAGAGCACCAAATCCAAGTACCGCGCTGGCTCCACGTGCCATCTCAACCCTTTGCTCGAAGGTAAGTTGGGGTAACCATGTCCACAGGTTCCCGGCCCAAGCCAATGAAGGTTCTCCGACAGTGGCAAAGGAGGTTGGCGAAAGGGGAGAGATCAGCGGTGTTTCCAAGCCCGCGGTAACTTGCGTATCTTGCCAATCTAGATCGATCTCGGCTGTTCTGAGATGGAAGTCGGGATAAAGGGGTGGTGTGGTAGACGTATAGCTTTTGCTCTGGAAGAAATCGGCAACGATCTGTGCAGAGCTGTGGGCATTCCAGACCCTGGGGCCTGTCGCGTTCAACCCCAGCTGTGTTTGATTGAGTGTTGCGCCCAGAGAATGGTGGGGATAGTTAGCATTCCGGTTCAGCGCGATCAATGGAAGAACGGGATTGTCCACACTACCGTCAACAACGTAGCCATTGAAAAGTACGAGGCCAGTGATTGAGACAGGATATCGGGAGTAGGACTCAACTTTCGTTTGTTGCAGCGTCGCAACCTGAGCGTGAGTCATCTCCTGGTCATCCTTGATCTGCTCAACCGCTTCTTTAAGAGTGGTGACCGAGGCCGAGTTCTCGCCGACTACGCCTAACTGCTGGCGAAGCTGGGAGACTTCGCTTTGCAATTGCTCAATTTGCTGATGTGCGTCTTTAAGTTGTCCACTTAATTCGTCGAGCTTGCGCAGAATATCCGCCATTGTTGGTTGATCTGCGGAAGTGGCGGCGGAGGGGGGGGGGCCAGAAGGAGTTACAGGGGTGTCTGCAGCCTGCGGGGGTTCTTCGGCCTTGGCGTGGCACAGACAGATAACGACTGCAAGCAAGATAACAGAGGTGCTTATCCTGCCCGCTATGCGCGCGGTCATTGTTTGACAAGCCCCCTTTCATAAGGCGGCTACGGCGCGCGACGGACAGGATGCCACGGACCGAAGAGCCAGCATACGCGCAGCAGGGTGAAAGTAAATATTCCCACGGAACTAGGTAATCGCTACGACATCTGCAAACGGGGCAAGCCGCCAGCGCATTCAGTATACCCCGCGAGAATCGCAGATGGCGCCGAATGTTTTCATCAACACTCGAAAGTCGCCAAGAACGGACCAGGTTGCAATGTACTCGATATCCAGTGCAACCCGGCGTTCATAGGGGAGAGAGGCTCGCCCGCTGACCTGCCACAGGCCGGTCATGCCCGGCTTGGCCGCTGCGTAAAGGCGATCGCCAGCGCCGTATCGCATTAACTCCTCCTCAACCACTGGTCGCGGCCCTACCAGACTCATCTCCCCAGCAAGCACGTTCAGAAGCTGAGGAAGCTCGTCGAGATGCGTCCGCCTTAGGAATCGACCGATGGGAGTGACGCGCGGGTCGCAGCGCAGCTTCTGATGGCGGGCCCACTCTCTGTGCGCGTCAGGATTGTTTGCAAGGTGTAGTGAGAACGTGTCATCGGAGCCCTGAAACATAGTTCGGAACTTCCAAAGAAGAAACGGCCGCAGCCCTGCTCCCACGCGGCGATGGCGAAAAAACACCGGACCGGGTGAGCTGATTTTGACGAGGACCGCGATTCCCACGCCAAGAACAAGGGCAAACGGAAAAATCGCGATGGTCAGAAGCAGATCCATTACGGATTTAAAGACTCTGTAGCCTGTCCGATGAATGGGAAGACGCAGGGTATCGAGTCGATCCGGCGGCCGTTGCGCGAGGCTTGCTTGGGAGCGCCGCGGGAGTTTATGGTTGCGGTAAGTCGAAACCAAACGCATCGTCATGCTTCTTCAACGATGCCGAATACGCTGATCTCTGAGTGTCATCCGTTTGTCACTCTTTTGTTCTTACATTGACGCCGAGCGAATTGTTTACCTGCAAGGGAAGAATTATTGTGCGCCTTTAGATGCCTGGCGTAGAACCCGAGACATAGTCTCGACCAGCGCACTCGATGGATCATCGAGATACTGCCAGAACATCGTTCCTCCGAGCTGGTGCATCTTGACATACGTGCACTTGATGGCCAGCGATTCGGCATCGTCGTAGGAGACGAACTCTTGCGTCTCTTCGTTGTACAAATAAGGAACCGCTGCAGCTTTGTCCCAGTAGCGCGTGAAGCCGTGGCCAAGCATGTTCTGCTGAATGGCACTGAAGGGAGCAAAATCGCCGGGCGCTGGTTTGCCAGGCTGAAAAAGACCATGATTCCGATCCGCAACTTGTCCCCATAGATGGCCGTAAAAGGCAACTCCGAGTAGGATCCTGCCGGAAGGAACGCCCGCGCGCTCGAAGGCGCGGACCGAGGCGTCAGCGGATTCCTGGCGTGGCGCCGCGGGATTGGCGAACAACGGCGTGCTGTGGGTGGTGATGGAATCCACTGAAGGAAGCGCGTAGTCGTACGTCATCAGGTTGACCGTGTCGACGTAGCGCCGCACCTCGTTCATTTCGGTATGCGCCAGATAGTCGTCGGACGCTCCAGCGGCAATGGTGAGGACCAGCCGGCGTCCCGTTGCCTTCTGCTCCTGGTCGAAGCGGCCGCGCAGATCCTTGAGAAGCAGAGTGAAATTTCGCTTGTCCTCCGGACGGAAAGGATGGCCGGCCCCAGGCATACCCGGATATTCCCAGTCCACATCGAGGCCATCGAGATCGCAGCGGCGAAGAAAATCCATGACACTATCAACGAATGTTTTTCTCGATTGCGCTGTGAGTGAGATATCGGAGAATCCGCTTGACCAAAGCCATCCGCCGACCGAGATCAGCACCTTGAGCGATGGATTCTGCTTGCGCAGGCTCGTGAGAAGAGCAAGATTCTGCGCATCGAAGGTAGAACCCGCCACCATGCGGCCGTCCTGGATTGCGGCAAAGGCGTAATTAATGCGCGTGAGATTGCGCGCATCGATCTGATCGTGTGTGAGGAGGCTGTTGTTCGGGAAGACATAGCCAGCGATGGTGAATTCGTGGGGAACCTGGGCCCCGGTATGGCAGAAAGCCGCAGTACCAAGCACATACGTGGCGAGAATGGCGCAAAATATCGATCTTCTCATTATTCTCACATGCATCTCACAACGGCCGCGCTTACATGCGACGGAATCAATCCGCGCGCGGATTGGAAACTAGCCTGCCGTTCAGGAAAGAAGCGGCGAGTGTTCCGTCCGGGCCGACCGCGACGAGATTCGCAGCACCGCCGGCGGCAAGCGTGCCCGCTTCAGCACCGAACCCG
>Ga0187847_10001976_pt1 | contig 17224 bp, 9 predicted proteins | sample June2016WEW_4_10_FD_132458 | JGI IMG/M metagenome (GOLD analysis project Ga0187847, IMG submission 132458) | Peatland microbial communities from SPRUCE experiment site at the Marcell Experimental Forest, Minnesota, USA - June2016WEW_4_10 | ecosystem: Environmental > Terrestrial > Soil > Wetlands...
CGATGACTTGACCGCGGCGGTGGCCAGCTACAAGCTCGCTGTCGACCTTGATCCGCAATTTGCGCTTGCCTATGCTCGCCTTGGAACCGTCTATCACAACACATGGCAACTTGCTCTCAGCGCGCGGTCTTACCAGCGAGCGTTTGACCTTGGCAACAGCCGTACCAGCGATCGCGACAGACTCTATATCGTCGCTCATTATTACGAGTTTGCGACCGGGGAGGTCAATCGAGCGGTAGCGGACTACGAACTCTGGCGTACCCTCTACCCTCGGGACATCGTACCAATTTACAATCTCGCAACCCAGTACCTATTGATCGGTCAGCCGCAGCGAGCTTTGGACCTGGCCCGGCAGGTCATTGGGCAGGAACCAAACAACATCATGAATGACCTACTCGCGCAGATTTATCTCGAGCTTGGAGACTACGGGAACGTCGAGAAACTGTGCGATGACCCGGTGCGCGGAAAGATGAATTCTATGGTCTTTCATCGCGCATGCTTCCAGGCCGCATTCGCGCAACAGGATGAGGCTGCCATGGAGCACCAGTTGCAATCCGTTCGAGGAAGCGCTGAGGAAGGCGAAGCCCTCGCCGATGCCGCATGGGTGGCTATGTATCGCGGCAAAATCTCGGATGCCAAAGTTCTCTTCCGCAAGGCTAAAGAGAGCGCGCTGCAAAGCAAATCCATAGACCTCGCCGCAGACATCGAACTTGACCAAGCCACACTTGATGGGGAAGTAGGCTTGCTGCCCGCCGCAAGAATTTATGCGCAAGACGTCCTGAAGCTTCCCTTTGAAAGCGCCTGGGAGCAAGCTTATGCGGCGCGTGCGCTGGCGCGATCCGGTGATACATCACTCGCACTTATCGTCGCCAAGAAGGCAGCCAGCATGGCGCCTCTCGATGACCTGGTTAATTCAGCGATGCTTCCAACAGTTCGCGCGGCAATCTACATTCAAAAGAACGATCCTACGAGCGCTCTGCAGGCTCTTGAATCCCACGATTTTGATCTATGCGGATGCATGCTGCTGGCGCCGGGTTACTACCGGGGGTTAGCGTACCTGCAGAACAAACAACCGGAGCTGGCCGTCCACGAGTTTCAGCAGGTCATCGATCGTAGGCTTCTATCGCCAACTTTTTCGTTGTACCTTGTTCTCTCACAGCTTGAGCTGGGACATGCCTTCCAGGTGCTGCGAGATTCAACCAGCGCGAACAGGGCCTACGCGCAAGTAGAACTGGCCTGGAAAGATGCGGATCGCGACTTCCCGCCGCTCCAGAAACTTCGGCACTATCAGGAAGAGGGCACATTCTCAAGACAACATACTGGCACCAACTAGCTGATGAAGCCCGAGTCACGGCGCCGGAGATCTTCCAGGCGCACAGCTTTGTCCGTCGCTATATGGGCCGTTGCGCGCAAGCCCACTCCTGCAGCAAGTCGACTCCCTGATTGGGACAGATCAGAGCTTATGGTGAAGTCCTGAGCAGCCTCTGCCTAGGCCAGTGTCGATTGGTTAGCGACCTCCCCAAAATGGCGGATTTCTTCCTTGATGAGTATGCGAGTCGTCGCCAACCTGGAAACTGCCCAGACACGGGCTCGGAAGTTATCCGGATTAGTAATGGGAAGTCGGCTTGTGTTCAGCTATGGGGGAATGTGGCGCCCGCTGGCTCATGGGACGAACCTTAGCGACGCAGGCCAGAAGTCGGCTTCTGGGAAATCAGAGCCCTCGCACTCTTATGTCGCGCCGATCGTTTCTAGTCATACTGCCTCCATGTGTGGACGCTACCGATTGTCACGGCGGAAAGAGATCCTTGAGGAGCATTTCGCAGCCGTTTCGGATGATGCGGATGGGAGTCCGCGGCACAACATTGCTCCGACGCAGTTCGTACTCGGGCCAACGCTTGGCCCTAGCGGAGCAGCCTCGCAGGTCGTGCAATGCGCCGGAAGCCGCAGCCGAAATCCGATCGTGAGTGCGGGAAGCGCATTGCCTGCTCGGTCAAACAGCACATAATTGTCGACGTTGTCGAAGGTGTGGGGAGCTGGAATCCAAGTGGCATCCCAGTAAGCGAAGCCGAGTATGTTGCCTTGGTCCGCGCTCTGGATCGCGTCAATCTCGTCGTTCAGAAAGTCAAGTTGTCCGTGCGGAGTGAGTGGATAAGGCTCCGTCCCGCCGTTCGTCATGTTATCTGCGCCCGCGGCTGCCGCCCACGGGTAGCCTGTTTCTTCGAAGAACACGAGTCGGTGATATCGCGCTGTCACGTAGTTGGCAAAATCCTGGAACTGCCGCACGCTTTGCCGTGACCAATATGGATAGGCGGAGTACGCCAGCACATCGACGTGTGTGCCGCGAGACAACATCGCATCGATGTAGCGGCGAGTCTCGATATAACGCCCGATGTTCGCCAAATGCCACAGCACGAGTGTTTCCGGGGAGGCCGCGTGTATAGCGCGGTATCCCGCTTCGTAAATGCGGGACAAAAGTTCCGGGTTTGTAGTTGCGTCAGCGTTCACCGGCAGCAACGGAGACTTGCATTCCAGGGTGCGCAACAACCCACTGTCCGCTTCGTTCCCGATGGCGACATAATCCACAGCGATTCCGCGTTCATGGAACGATCGCAGAACGCTGCCAACGTATGCGCTAACCGTGTCGACCAGCGCATCCGCCGACAAACCGAGCCAGGCATGTGGCATAGTTTGGCAATCGCCGTCGGCCCAATAGTCGCTGAGGTGCAATGACAGTTCGATCCTCATCCCCGCCGAATGCGCGCGCGTGGCAAGATGCAAGATGTCTGCCAGATCATCATATGAACCTTGCATGTTTCGCGATGGAGAGAACCCCGAATTTCCGGGATCGACAAACAGATGCAGCCGCGCCAGATTCATTCCGCTGCTGGCCAGGATGTGAAAGGGATCGGCGGGCGTCCCATCCAACTTGTAGATGCCACCATACTGCTCAACCAAGTCGGTCAGACTCACGTCGCCGCCCGCGATCATCTCGTACGAGTGCGCATCGAGCTCGAGAGTCAAGTCGGAAACGCGAAGCCACTGGTGATGGCCGGAACGCACATGCACTCCCACCGTGCACCTCGGGTTGCGAATCTGAAGCCCGCGGAGTTGCACCCGCCGGTATGCGTCCCCAAAAGGCGTCGGCGCAAGATTCAGGACGGCGTCTTGGGGACCGCAACCCTTTGCTTCCAATCGCGCCAAACTCTGCCCGCCGCTGGAGCGATAACTCGCCGAAAGTGTATAATTCCCCGGCACTAGTTGCACCGTCTGTAGCAACCACGAATCATTATCCGCATCGGATTCATCGGTCCGGTTAAAGAGAACCGGCCCTTCGGAAACGCGAGGTACGCCCGCCATTTTCCACCCCTTTTGCGCGCGTAGCAGGCGAGGATTACGCAAGAGATTCCGATGCCGAGTTAATGAGAGACTATCGACAAGGGCGCTCGTCTCCCCATTCCCCGACAGTTGCACGCTTACGCTGCAAGATTCCGAGTCGGAGAGAAAAAGCAACGGCGCGTGCAGTTCTCTCCAGTCGGTCTCCCGCATCTGGCTTGGTGCCGGAGAGCTAGGGTCTCGAGTGCCAGTGGAAACCTCCGACTGCAGACCGCGATCGCACGTCAACTTGAGTTGCACCGTCTGTGCCGGTCCCGTGCGGACGAAGGCCCGCAGCTCATACTCTCCTGCGCGGAGCGCAACGGTCTGGGAAGCCGTCGCTCCTGCAGTCAGCGCCAGCGCCCGTCCCCCCTCCACCGAATCCTCCTGTGTCACAAACGCCGCCGGCGCTAACCGCCAGGGCGCAGGACTCTGATTCTCAAAACTGGGGTTCACTAGAAGATTCGTCGGCTGTGCCCAGGCGACGCTCACGACGACAGAGACAACTGCCGCCAGCATCACTATCTCCGCCCCCAGTCTTGCCGTTGGCGCCAAACAATCGCGGATATGGATGAAGACGGATGCGGAGCCAGATTGTGTCATGCGATAGAGAATTCGATGACCGTTAACGATAACGTAAATTATAGTCTGTTTTGATATATGATCAGGCGTCAAATCCGTTTCCGTTGGGCCGTGGGCGAACGTCTTTTTATGGTGCGCGGTTTTCCCGCGGTTGTGACCGACCATCATGTTTACGCTTACCGCTTCTAGTTCTTTCATCGCAACCGCTCTGTTGCTAATGCTGCCGGCAGCTCCTATCGTTGCTCAGCAAGGAAACATTCTTGCCGGCTCGCCAGCCAGGACTCCAGCGACGCTTGAGGTTGATGCGCGTCCTCCTAGTCAACCGGTGCCTGCTCCGTCGTTGCTGCCCATGGGCCGGGCCACGAATCCCGCGGGCCACTCCATCACTGTAAACAGCGCCTACCTGATGCAGGACGGAAAACCGTGGTTACCCGTAATGGGCGAGTTCCACTTCTCCCGCTACCCACATCAGTACTGGGAGGAAGAGCTCCTCAAGATGAAGGCTGCGGGCGTGCAAGTCATTTCCTCCTACGTGATTTGGACCCACCACGAAGAAGTGCAAGGTCAATTCGATTGGACTGGCGACCGTGACTTGCACGAGTTCGTCCGTCTTTGCGGAAAGCATGACCTGTTCGTGGTCGTACGAATCGGTCCCTGGGTGCACGCCGAAGTTCGCAATGGCGGCTTTCCCGACTGGGTGCAGCGGATGCCACACTTGCGCAGTAACGACCCGCACTATCTTGCGGCGGTTGACACCTTCTATCGGCAGATTGCGCAACAACTGCGGGGACAGTTTTGGAAAGACGGCGGACCTGTCATCGGCGTCCAGCTTGAAAACGAGTACGCTCTGCAGGGTCCCGGTCAAGGCGCGGCGCACATCCTAAAGCTCAAGGAAATGGCCTTCGCCGCCGGCCTTGACGTTCCCTTCTACACCGTCACTGGATGGGACGGAGCCATTTTCCCGCCTCGTCAGGTGCTTCCAGTCTTCGGCGGCTACCCCGATTGGCCATGGGACGACTCTCTCCAGCAACTCGGTCCCAATGAGGTCTACAGCTTTCGCTTCGAGAGCCGCGAAGGGGGAGACATGGGTGCCCCCGGAGGTCGCCCGGCGTCGCACGCGACGCAGGCCGAACTTGCGCTCTACCCATTCCTCTCCGCCGAATTTGGCGCTGGCATCGAAGACACTTACCATCGCCGGCCCGTGATCCACTCTTCCGACGTGGCAGCGATGCTGCCCACGCAACTCGGTTCCGGCGTCAATCTCTTGGGCTATTACATGTTTCATGGTGGGACGAACCCACAGGGCAAACTCACCACACTGCAGGAGTCGCAGGCCACGGGCTCCCCCAACGATCTGCCAGAGATTTCCTACGACTTCCAGGCGCCGCTGGGGCAATACGGCGAAGAACGCGAATCTTACCGCAAAACCAAACTCTTTCATTACTTCCTGAATGAGTTCGGCGAGCAACTGGCGCCCATGCTTGTCCACGCACCAAGCAAAATTCCCGCCAGTCCCAGCGATTTTTCGTTGCCGCGGCTCGCCGTGCGCAGTCTCGGAGGCCAAGCTTTTCTCTTCGTGAACAATTACGTTCGCGGCTACAAAATGCCTCCCCGAAATAATTTTCGCGTGCGCGTTCGGTTGCCCGATGGTGACGTCATAGTCCCTGAGCAACCGATTACCATCCCCGACGGAGCCTACTTCATCTGGCCGATCGGATTGACGGTGGAAGGGGTGACCCTGCGCTACGCCACTGCCCAACTCATCACCACTCTCGAACGAGAGCACGAAACCTATATCTTCACCGTGGCCCAGGATGGCATCGCGCCCGAGTTTTCTCTTTCGCTCCAACCCGGCCAGTCATTGCAAGAACCGTCAGTGCAAGGCGCCGCGCAGGTCACAAACCGTGCTGCAGGCAATCTCACGATCCGTCCAACTCCCGGTACCGGCGTCGCTTTCACCGTCCGCTCGGCATCGGGCAAGCCCGCGCAATTCGTTGTGCTTACGCGGGAGCAGGCTGAGCGCCTCACGCTGATGCAGATTCGCGGCCAAAAGACGCTGATCTATTCCGGCGCCTATGCATTCTCCGACGGCGAAATCACGCACTTGCGTTCGGCTGGGCGTTCCGACATCTTCTTCGGAATACTGAGCGCGAGCGATGTCGCATGGCAAAGCGACACGCCCCTTAAATCCCAACCGTCGGAAGGGGTTTTCCCGGTCTACGAAGCCGCGCTCACTCCCAAGACGATTGCTGTACAGTTCACCCAAACTAAACCAGCCGGTGCGGCGCCGCGGATCGAACGTGCCAACCCTGCGGGCTGGCGAAAGCAGCCGGCGGCGGTTGCCCCATCCGATGCGACTATGCAGAAATACTCTGCTCAATGGACTATTTCCGTGCCCCAAGATGCCTTGGCCGGCACGGAAGACGTTTTCCTCCAGATTCACTATGAGGGTGACGTCGCACGCCTCTACGCGGGTGGATCGCTGGCCGGCGGATCACCGGCAGGCCCATCCCCGATCGACGATAATTTCTACAACGGCGAGCTTTGGGTCATCGGACTCAAGCGTTTTGCCACACGCCTGGACGCTCCACTGCAACTGCAGGTATTGCCTCTCCGCGACGATGCGCCCGTCTACTTCGATCCTGGCTACAAACCGCAATTCGGCGGGAAACAAGCGGACGCGGTAGCTTCCATCACCGCCGTGCCGGAGTATGAAGTTGTAATTAGTCCGCAGTCGACCGCCGCTGCGCAATAGACAAAATCGCAACTCCTACAGCGTCCACACAAGCTAGAATGGGCTCGCATGATCCGGCTGGTTGATATTGCCAAATCGCTGGAAGTCTCCATTGGCACCGTAGACCGCGCTCTCCACGACCGTCCGGGCGTCAATGCGGTCACCAAGAGGCGCGTCCAACAGATGGCCAAATCCATGGGGTACCGGCCCAATCTCGCCGCGAGTGTCTTGTCGTCCAAGCGGCGGCTGCGCATCTCCGTGAACCTCCCGGAGGAGATTGCTTCGTTTTTCAATCACGTCCGCGCGGGAATCGAATCCGAGCATATGGTCCTGTCGAAGGGCTCGATCGATCTCGAGTTCCGCAGCTTCCCCCGCCTCGGCGTGGGTGAAGTGGAGGCCTTCGACGATGCGATCGAAGCGTCCGTGAATGGTGTCATCACCGCGGTCGGGCACCCCGGTCAGTTTCTCAGCCGCATCCGCAAAGCGCTGCGCCGCAACATTCCCGTAGTGTCTGTCGTCGCCGACGCGACCGGTTCCGATCGAATTGCGGCGGTTACCATCGACACCCAAGCGAGCGGGGGCTTGGTCTGCGATCTCATGGGGCGCTTCCTCCGCGAGAGCGGTGAGATCGCAGTCTTCACCGGCGAACTTACCACCACCGATCACGTGGAGAAAGTGGAGAGCTTCCGGCAGGGCATCGCGCGTCATTACCCGCATCTGGAAGTGCTGCCCCCGATTGAAACCCATGACCGCGCCAACGAAGCCTTTGACAAGGCTCTGCACACGCTTCGGGCTCATCCCAACCTGGTCGGCTGCTACATCACCACTGCCAACTCGACGCCCGTGTTGCGCGCTCTAAAGCGGCAGAAGAAAGCGGGTAAGATCACGGTCATCACGACCGACCTGTTTCCCGCTCTGGTGCCGTATCTTCGGTCGGGCGCGATCGCCGCCTCCATTCACCAGCGCCCGCGCGCCCAGGGCCAACTCGCTCTGCGAATTCTGCAAGGTTTTCTGCGCGACGGCACTTGCCCCACCGACCGCGTCACACTCGCGCCTCATGTCGTTACCCGCTCCAATCTTGACTATTTCCTCACCCAGTACTCCCTTGTCGAAAGAAGTATTTGACCATACCACTCCCCCGAAGCACAGCAACCTAGGATTTTCCGGCCCACTCCCAACCTCCGCCCTCACTCGTCTCGGGGGTACTCAACCATTGCCTGGTGAAATCCGCTCTTGACAGCGGTTTTTTCTAGGAATACTTTCGTTATCGTTAACGGAACCGGATTTCGCGGTTTTTGAACTCCTCAACCCGTCTTGAGGAATGGAGAACTTAAATGAAGAACACCACGTCTGTGATCTTCCGTCACTCCCTGGTTGCAGTGCTGTTGACATTTGTCGCCTGTGTTACGACCCTGCTGCGGGCACAGGTCGGTCAGGCGACTTTAACCGGTACCGTTCAGGATGCGACCGGCGCTGTCATTACCGGCGTTTCCATCACCCTTACCGACACGACGAACCAGACGCAGCGCACGGCCACGAGCGATGCGCATGGGTTCTTTGTTTTTTCCAGTCTCGCGGCATCCACCTATGAGGTGAAGTTCGACAAAGCCGGTTTTTCCGAGTTGCGTCGCACGGTTGCCGTTCACATTGGCGACCACACCGAAATTCCAGATATCCACCTATCGGTCAGCGGCATCAAGGAGACGGTCAGCGTTACAGCCGAGAGTACTTCCATCACCCCAGACTCCACCGGCGAGCTTTCCTATACTCTCACCGCCAAGCAAGTCCAGAACTTGAACATAATGGGGCGCAGCGCTATCGAACTACTCAGCCTAGTGCCAGGTGCGGCCGACTCCGGCAACTTCAACGTCGACACGTACTCAGGCCAAACCGCGGGATTCACGTCCAACGCCAGCGCCTACAGTGTGAATGGCAATCGCTTCGACCTGACGCAAATTGTCAGCGACGGCGCCCCGGTCACGGATGTCAACACAGCCGGCGCGGCTGCCGTAACACCGAATATAGAGATCATTCAGGAGGTCAAGGTAATAACCGCGGCCTTCTCCTCGGAGAATCCGAGTGGACCCATCGTCTTCGAAACCCAAACCAAGTCTGGCGGCAAGGATTTTCACGGTGAGATTTATGGAACGGTCCGGAACAATGCCTTGGACGACACCGACTGGCGGGTGAAGAGCCTGGGACTGTCCAAGCCGGATGACGGTTATTACTATATCGGCGCCAATGTTGGCGGTCCCCTGATCATTCCTGGAACCAACTTCAACAAGGGACGCGACAAACTGTTCTTCTTTGCCGCCTTTGAAAAAGACATCCAGAACGTGCAGGACCCGGTGCTCGACATCCGCGAAGCGGTCACCCCCACGGCCGGGACAATGGTCGCTGGACAGTTGACGCCCAACATGCGCGCCGGTGACTTTAGCGACACCGCGTACCTAAAGAGTCTCAACGGAAACACCGCATATTACGCCACCGTTACGCCGTGCACCAGCCCCGGCGCCAATACGAGCCTTTGCACGAGTCCGACGAGCGGGATCATTAATCCGGGCTCCATTGATCCGAACGGACAAGTGCTGATCAATGCCCTGCCGTTGCCGAATGCCAATCCGGTAACCACCAATGGCTACAACCTGGTCACAGCGGTCACCCCTTATCAGCCGCGCGACCAGGAAGACCTGAAAATCGATTACAACGTGAGCAACATGAACCACCTCTCCGCTCGCTATAACCGCGAGCATGAAGTCGTGCCATTCCCTTTCGGCTACTACAACACTTTTACGCCGGACGCATTCGCAGGCGACCAGGTCAACCGTAATGGCTCGCAGTCCATCGTTGGCAACCTGGCTACTACGTTCTCGCCAAGTTTGATCAACCAGCTCACTTTTGCCTATACGCGCCTGAATTTCCTTACCTACATGGAGGATGAAGCGGCGGTTTCCCGCTCCGGGTTGGGATACACCGCACCCGACCTTTACCCGGACCATTCGCCGATTATTCCCAACGTGCAACCGGGTTACGGCGGAGCCGGCTACGCCTCGATCTATATGCGTGGGGGCACCTTTCCGACCACCAACGCGCCACAGCAGATTTACACGGTCAACGAGGCCATAACCAAGATTCTTGGGACTCACATCCTCAAAGCCGGCGTTTACTTCGGCCACCAGCAGTTTGGCATGCGCACGCAGGGTACGGACAACAGCACCATCATCACGGGGGAATATAACGGGTCGTACAACACCGGCAACGCGTTCGCCGACTTGCTGACCGGACAGATCGCGGGTTATGCGCAGAGCACGCAGAACTTCGTCGCCAATCTTAGCGAAAAGCGAACCGACTTTTTCGTTCAGGACCAGTGGAGGGTCGTGCCCCGCTTTACCCTCAACTACGGAGTGCGCGTCAATCACATTGGCTCATGGTTTGAGCCGCAAGGTCGCATGGTGGTCTTCGATCCCGCGTTATATAACCCGAATGGGACCTATGCCGAGGCTCCCGGCCTGGTTACTCACGCAACCGATCCCACCATCTCCATTAGCGGAAGCCGCCCGCAAAGTTTCCAGATCGCGCCATCCTTCGGATTCGCGTGGGATCCCCGGGGCACGGGCAGTACCGTCTTTCGTGGGGGCTTTGGGACCAACTATTACGTGGACCCGGGCGTCAATGCCTTTTCCACGGTCCAAGCACCACCGAACGAAGCATTTACGACTGACTATCTACTGACGACGATTTCTAACATACCCTCCATCAATACCTATCTGCCGCTCGGAGCTTACGGCATTGCCGACATCAACGATCACCGCATCCCGGTTACTTACTCGTACACGCTCGCTGTGGCGCACTCGTTCGGCCGCTCGGTCCATTTCGAAGTCGCATACGCCGGAAACTCCTCACGCAACCTGACGGGTTATTCCGGGACGAATCTGGTTCCGGAGGGATGCAGGTTTGAATATGACAGTTATGAGGGCTATACCACCGGCTCTTATAACGACACCCTCTGCCGGCCTTATCCGCTGAACGGCGGCCTCAGTATGATGACGCACAACCTGAGTTCCTATTACAACTCGGCGCAAGTTACCGTCTCAAAACAAACAGGCATCGCAAACTTCTGGGCTACTTATACCTGGGGCAAGACTCTGTCCTATAACTGTGAAGATCCATTCGACGAGCGTCGTTGCTATGGCCCCGCTCCTTTCGACCGCAGTCAGAATCTTAATATTTCATATCTCATCAATCTGCCCAATGTGAGCGCAAAGTATCTGGGGAACAACAAGGTGCTCGGTGGAATTCTCGACCACTGGCAGCTTACCGGCATTGAGCAATTCGCATCGGGTAATCCGCTGGAATTTACTGCGGCCGCCAACGCCAATGGCGGCGGTGGCAATGAATACGACGGCTTTCACAATCGGACCATAAGCTTCTACAGCGACGGACCAGATATGAGTAATCGGAACGTTCTGGGCACACCCGACGAACAGGCTGTTCCGACGTTGGTTTGCAATCCTACCGCTGGCCTAGTGCAGGGCCAGTACTTTAACGCAAACTGCTTCCAGGCGCCGCAGGCCGGGACGGTGACAAGCGGCCCCAGCATCGGGACGTACCGCTTGCCTTACATCCACGGACCGCGTTACGAGAACGACACCATTGGCCTTTTCAAGTCTTTCAAGATCGATGAATCGAGGAGCGTTCAGTTCCGCGCCCAGGCATTCAACTTTGCCAACCACCCGCTCTATAGTTTCGTGGAGTATGATCCGGGCTTGTATCTGGCTTATTTGAACTACGGAGCTCTACCTACTAACGCGGACTCGGCTGGCTTCGCGAAAACTAAGTTGGGGAGTCGCACGATCCAGCTAGCGGCAAAATTCTACTTCTAATGTGGTTCCCGCTACCGCCCGACGGAGTTGAAACCCCGGGCGGCGTTGCCTCCGCGAGGAGGTCCATGATTTGATAAAGTCCAGACTGAAGTCATCATGCTGCGCCCCACAAGGAGCTTCGCCTGAACCTCACTTACATCGACTGGATCGTCATGGGCGTCTATGCCCTATTTGTAGTGGGGATTGGTGTGGCTTTGAAGCGCTATATGAAGACCAGCACCGACTTTTTTCTTGCCGGGCGTTCCATTCCTGCCTGGGTTTGCGGCTTGGCCTTCATTTCCGCCAATCTGGGCGCGCAGGAAGTCATTGGCATGGGCGCTTCCGGTGCCAAGTACGGCATCGCCACGAGCCACTTTTATTGGATCGGCGCCATTCCCGCCATGGCATTTGTGGGCATCTTCATGATGCCTTTCTACTACGGTTCCCGCGCCCGGTCGGTCCCCGAGTATCTGCGGCTGCGCTTTGATGAGAAAACCCGCGGGCTCAATGCCATTTCCTTCGCTACCATGACGATTTTCTCGTCTGGCATTTCGATGTACGCCATGGCCAAGCTGATCCAGACTCTCCACATCCTCGATGCGCCGCTGCACAGCCTGGGTCTGCCTCTTTCAGCCAGTTTTCATTGCAGCATTGTCATTTCCGCCATCGTGGTTCTGGCTTATGTCGTTCTCGGTGGTCTGGTCAGCGCCATCTATAACGAAGTACTCCAGTTTTTCCTGATTGTCGCCGGCTTTCTGCCCCTCGTATTTCTTGGACTCAAGGATGTTGGTGGATGGAACGGCATCAAGGCCCACCTCCCGCCCGCCTACACCCACTCCTGGCAAGGCATGGGCAGCTCACAAACGAATCTGTTGGGAGTGGAATGGTTCGGCTTAGTGATGGGCTTGGGATTCGTCTTATCCTTTGGCTATTGGTGCACCGATTTTCTGGTCGTGCAACGTGCCATGGCCGCGCATTCCATGAGCGCCGCACGCCGCACCCCTTTAATTGCGGCCCTCCCCAAAATGGTCTTCCCGTTTCTGGTAATCCTTCCGGGCCTGATCGCCGTCTCTCTGCCGGCTCAGCCGGCAGTCCTCTCTACGGGACACGGAGCCGCCGAAACTACACTTGGCGAAGTGGCCGCCACTGGACGGGGTCTTATCCCCGCGAAAATCGATCAGACGGGTAATCCGGTAGTCGATGCCAACGGCATCGCCGTTCTTGACTACGACCTCGCCATTCCCAACATGCTCGTGCATTATTTCCCCACAGGCATACTCGGCTTGGGTCTCACCGCGCTACTGGCCAGCTTCATGTCGGGCATGGCCGGGAACGTCACGGCGTTCAACACTGTCTGGACCTATGACATTTATCAGGCATATCTCCACAAAGATGCCAGCGATCAGCACTACCTTTGGATGGGCCGCATGGCGACTGTTTTTGGCATCGCCCTTTCCATTTCCGCCGCCTATGCTGCGACCCGTTTCAATAACATCATGGATTTTCTGCAACTGGTCTTCGCCTTCGTAAACGCTCCGTTGTTCGCCACCTTTCTACTGGGAATGTTCTGGAAGCGCACCACCGGTCATGCTGCCTTTACGGGACTGCTCTCCGGAACCGCCGCCGCCGCCATTCATCAAGGGCTAACTCTGCCAGCGGGGGCTGCTCCCGGCATCAAGGGCGGCTGGTTGGCAACCATTCATTCCTATCCCAGCGAAATGGCTCAGAACTTCTGGACCGCCATCTGGGCGTGGAGCGTGTGCTTCCTGGTGACCATTCTGGTGAGCCTGATCACTCAACCCCGAAAGGAATCGGAGCTCGCCGGACTCGTCTACTCGTTGACCCAGCGAAACTCCGAAGGTCACTTGCCTTGGTATCAGAGGCCGGTAGTGCTGGGTGTTGTCGTGCTTACGTTAGCGTTGATACTGAATATTATTTTCTGGTAGGAGTGCCATGGGACTGGACATCCGCTTGCCGATCGGCTTGCTCTTCAGCGTGCTGGGATTCTTGCTGGCGGGATTTGGTGTTATCAGCGACAAGGGAATCTACCAGCGTTCGCTTGGTCTTAATGTCAACCTGGCTTGGGGCGTCATATTGCTGATTTTCGGGATCATCATGGTTGTGTTTGGCAATCGCGGGAGCACGATTCGGCCACACGAGCAAGACACCGCTATCAACAGGGACCATTCGGCAGGTGGGAAGCCATGATTTCGACCGTGTCAAGCCCTGAATCCACCGGCGATTTGCTCCTCGCACGATTCCGCGAACTGTTTGGTACCAGCGCCCGCATCTTTCGCGGACCCGGTCGCGTCAATCTTATTGGCGAGCACACCGATTACAACGAGGGCTTTGTGATGCCCATGGCGATCGGGCTTTCCACTTGGATCGCCGCTGCCCCGCGGCAGGATCGATTCCTGGAGGTATACTCCGAACACTTCAACGAGAAGGTCGTTTTGTCTCTCGATGCGCTCTTCGGTCCGCCTCGAGGGCACTGGAGCGATTTCATCCGCGGAGTCGCCGCCACTCTGCAGGAAGCGGGGCACAAACTTGCTGGCGCTAATCTTGTGATTCATAGCGAGGTCCCTCTTGGCGCTGGGCTCAGTTCCTCTGCTTCTCTGGAAGTCTCGCTAGCCTTGGCGCTCACGACACTTAGCGGAATCGCCGTGTCTCGTTTGGATCTGGTGAAGCTCTGTCAGGCGGCGGAACATAAATACGTGGGCACGCGCTGCGGCATCATGGACCAGTTTGCCGCTGGTTTCGGTGCGGCCGGACACGCCCTGATGCTAGACTGCCGATCCTTCGAATATCAATTGCTTCCCATCCCTCAGGATCTTCGCCTCATCGTATGTAACTGCATGGTACGGCACGAACTGGCATCGGGTGAATACAACCTCCGCCGCGCCGATTGCGAAGCCGGGGCGAAGCTTCTGCGGGCGTTTCTTCCGGAGGTCCGTGCCCTGCGCGATGTGAGCATCTCCGATCTGGAAAGATTCAGATCTGCGCTGCCCGAGAACGTATACCGCCGCTGCCGCCACGTGGTCACCGAGAATCAAAGAGTCATCGATGCCTCCAAGGCCCTCCAGTCCCAGGATCCTAACCAGTTCGGTAGCTTGATGTACCAGTCCCATGAGAGCCTGCGCGATGATTTCGAGGTGAGTTGCAGCGAACTCAATCTGCTTGTCGTCCTCGCCTCAAGCCTCCGAGGCGTTTATGGTGCTCGCATGATGGGCGGCGGTTTTGGCGGATGCACCGTGACCCTCATACGGTCCGATTGTGTCGAAACATTTCAGTCTGCCATCACGACTATGTATGCGGAGAGAACCGGTATCACCCCTGAGATATACATCTGTGAACCGGCGCAAGGAGCGGAGTCCTGGCCGAAAGGGAGCGTACAGACTTGAAAACTCGCGATCCACTCGATTTTTACCGTGAGCCGCACCGCCGTCTGAACCCGCTCACCGGCGAATGGGTCCTGGTGTCGCCGCATCGTTCCGAGCGCCCCTGGCGCGGACAAACGGAAATGCCCATCGTTCCCGCAGGTCTCGCCTATGACCCGAGTTGCTATCTCTGCCCGGGTAACGAACGAGCCGGCGGTGCGCGCAATCCCAACTACAGCAGGACGTTTGTCTTCACGAACGATTTTGCGGCGCTGAAGCCCGATACCCCCGCCGCTAAGAAAGATGAGTCCGGGCGAGGGCTAATGGTTTGCGAGTCTGAGGCTGGCATCTGCGCCGTCATCTGCTTTTCACCTCGCCATGACCTGACGATTGCGCGGATGGCCATGCATGAGGTTCTGAACGTGGTCGACGTGTGGTGCGAACAGCATGCCGAAATTGGCTCTCTGCCCGGCATCAACTACGTGCAGATCTTTGAGAATCGCGGGGAAATGATGGGTTGCAGCAATCCCCATCCCCATGGTCAAATCTGGGCCAACGAGACGATTCCCAATGTGCCGCAAAAGGAGCAGGAATCGCAACGCTCATATGCGGAGAAGTACGGGGCTTGTTTGCTCTGCGAATACCTGCAAATCGAGTCGCAAGCGCAAAGCCGCGTCGTTCTCCAGAATGAACACTTCGTCACGCTTGTGCCGTTCTGGGCGGTGTGGCCTTTCGAGGTGTTGGTTGTCTCGAAGCAACATGTCCGCGATCTGCTCGCTCTCGATCGATCCCAGCGCGCCAGTCTAGCAGCCATGCTCAAAGCGCTCACCACGCGCTACGACAATCTTTTCACGACCTCATTCCCCTATTCGATGGGATTTCACCAGGCGCCGACGGACGGCAATGAGCACCCGGAATGGCATCTGCACGCCCATTTTTATCCGCCGCTATTGCGTTCGGCATCCATACGGAAATTCATGGTTGGATATGAAATGCTGGCAAGCCCGCAGCGGGACATTTCGCCCGAGGCCGCAGCCGCGGCGCTTAGGAATGGTGATACAGGACATTTTGCCGACCCTAGACCGCGCTGATCACACGGCGCCATCTCGCCCAGGCAAGTCGCAACCCCAACAACGCCTATAAGGATAATCGAACCCATGTTACCTCTTTCCTCCCAACCTTTCGGCAGGACGCAAGCGGGTCAACTTGTCAACCTATACACGCTCAGGAATCGCACAGGGATGGAAGTATCTATCTCCAACTATGGCGGTACCATCGTGTCTCTGAGAGTACCGGATCGCGATGCGCGGCCGGAAGATGTCGTGCTAGGATACGACAATCTGGAAGGCTACGAGAACGGCCAGTGGTTTTTCGGCGCGACCATCGGCCGCTACGCGAACCGCATCGCAGATGGCAAGTTTACCCTAGGTAAAGAACCCTATCTCTTGACCAGGAATGAAGGACGCCACACTCTGCACGGTGGGAACCTGGGTTTCGGCAAGCGAGTCTGGGCCGCCATGCGCATTTCTGCTGGCTTGAAACAAGCACTGCAACTCACTTACCTAAGCCGAGACGCTGAAGAGGGTTTCCCGGGAAATCTGTTCGTCACCGTAACCTTCTCTCTCGAAGGCGATCGCAATGAGCTATGCATCGATTATACTGCGACGACCGACAAGGATACGGTCCTTAATCTCACCAATCATTCGTATTTCAACCTAGGGGGTACCGGAAGCGGTGACATTCTGAGTCATCGCCTCAGGCTCTGCGCCGAACGGTTCACGCCCATAGACGCCGCGATGATTCCGACCGGTGAATTCCGAAATGTCGCCGGCACGCCTTTCGACTTCATCCGCCCCACCGCCATCGGAGAGCATATCCACGCCGATAGCGAACAGCTCAAGTACGCTAGGGGCTATGACCATAATTGGGTGCTCGACAACAAGCATCCAGACGCGCTCGACTTGGCTGCTGAAATCCATCATCCAGTGTCAGGTCGCATGCTTTCCATCTTCACGACCGAACCCGGAATCCAATTCTATGCCGGCAATTTCCTCGACGGCACCATCCGAGGCAAAGAAAGCAAACTTTACGAACATCGGTCCGCCTTCTGTCTGGAGACTCAGCATTTCCCCGATTCACCAAACCATCCGGAATTTCCTCCAACCTTTTTGAAACCGGGCCAAGTTTTCCATTCCATGACTGTCTATAGATTTTCGCTTCAGGAACAGACCTGAAGTTGTTCAAAGGCTGAATCTTCTGGGCCGACATTTTCACTCCAAAGCCTAGGCGAAGATCTC
>Ga0187847_10001981_pt1 | contig 17201 bp, 16 predicted proteins | sample June2016WEW_4_10_FD_132458 | JGI IMG/M metagenome (GOLD analysis project Ga0187847, IMG submission 132458) | Peatland microbial communities from SPRUCE experiment site at the Marcell Experimental Forest, Minnesota, USA - June2016WEW_4_10 | ecosystem: Environmental > Terrestrial > Soil >...
GCTCAAGACCGCGGCGGTCGAAACGCTCCAGAAATATCACGACGCGAACCCGCTTGTGGCCGGCATGAACCAAGAGGCCCTACGCGAGGCGTTGCGAATTGAACCTGCGGTGTTTGGAGTGGTAGTTGATTCGCTGGTGCGCGGGAAAAAATTGGATTTGGCGGGCGAACTGGTGCACTTGCCAGGACGCGGTGTGGTCATGAAAGACGAAGAAGCGGAATCGAAGAAAGTTATTGAGCGAGCGTTTGCCGAAGCGGGACTGAAAGTACCGGCGCTGAAAGATGTATTGGCGGGCTTAAAAGTGGATAAAACACGTGCGCAGAAGTTGGTTACGCTTATGCTGCGGGACAAAGTGCTGATCAAGATATCGGACGAGCTGGTTTTTCACAAATCGACTTTGGACGAGTTGCGGAAAATGCTTGCGATCGAGAAGACAAAGTCGCCGAAGATTGACGTTATGCGATTTAAAGATATGACGGGCGTAACCCGGAAATATGCGATACCACTGCTAGAGTATATGGATCGAGAACGAGTGACGAGGCGAGAGGGGGACCTGAGGGTGATTCTGTAGATCCGGTCGCGAAGCGAGTTCTACGCCACGGTGGTAGTTTCCTGCTTTAATTTCTCGGCCTGGTAGTGCGCGATGAGCGCATCCACGACGGGCTGAAGTTTGCCGTCCATAATTTCTGACAGCTGATGAATAGTTAGGCCGATGCGGTGATCGGTCATGCGATTCTGCGGGAAGTTGTAGGTACGAATCTTTTCGCTGCGATCACCGCTTCCAACCATAGCTTTGCGTTCCTTGGCGAGCGCGTCTTGTTGTTTCTGCATTTCGACTTCGTAGAGACGAGAACGCAGAACTCGCATCCCTTTTTCGCGGTTCTTGATTTGCGATTTTTCGTCCTGGCAACTGACGACGGTATTGGTCGGAATGTGCGTGATCCGGACCGCAGAATAAGTCGTATTCACCGATTGACCACCCGGGCCGGAGGAACAGAAAGTATCAATACGAAGATCTTTGGCTTCGATTTTGACGTCAACGTCTTCGGCTTCGGGTAGCACAGCAACCGTTACAGCGGATGTGTGAACGCGGCCCTGCTGCTCGGTTGCGGGCACGCGCTGCACGCGATGGACGCCGCTCTCATATTTCAATTGCGAAAAGACACGCTTGCCTTCGATGATGGCGATGACTTCTTTCATGCCGCCGACACCGGACTCCGATGTCGATAACACTTCGACTTTCCATCCTTGAGTCTCGGCGTATCGCGTGTACATGCGAAACATTTCCGCGACGAATAGAGTCGCTTCGTCTCCACCGGTACCGGCGCGAATTTCGAGGATGCTGTCTTTCTCGTCGTTTGGGTCTTTGGGCAATAACAAAACTTTGAGTTCTTCTTCGACGCCGCCAACGCGAGCTTCGAGTTTGTCGAGTTCTTCCTGCGCATAAGCGCGCATGTCCGGGTCTTTTTCGTCCGCCAACATGGCGCGGCTATCGGCGATCCCGCTGGTCAGATCTTTGTACTCGCGATATTTTTCGACGACAGGCACAATTTCGCTGTGCGCTTTGGCTGTCTTCTGATATTTCGCCGAGTCGTTGACGATGTCAGGCGAAAGGAGCGCCTGCGTCAGTTCTTCGTATCGCTTTTCGATTTGATCGAGTCTTTCAAACATGAGCTTATGTCCTCGGCCAGCAACGGCGCGTCCTGCTGAAAATCAATTCTAAGCTTTCTGGAGTTTGACAGAAGAGTAGGTTCGGGGAGGCCCCGCTAAGCAATGACCAATTCGCCGCCATGTTCTTTTTCTAGAACCATCGCATGGTCGAGCGCAATGATGGCGCACTGAGCTTGATCGTCGGAAGGGGGTTGCGTCGTGATGCGTTGCAGCCAGAGACCGGGCGCCGTCATCATAGCGAAAAGCGATCCGCGATGCTTGGCGGCGTAGCGAATGATCTCGTAAGATCCACCGACGATCAGCGGCAACAAGGCGATGCGCACAGCAAAACGAGCCCAGAAAGTTGTGACCGGAATTGCCATGTAAACGAGGATTGAGATTAGCATGACCGTCATCAGAAAACTGGTGCCGCAACGCGGATGAAAGGTCGGGTATTTCTGGACTTCATTCGTCTCGAGCGGATCGCCATTTTCGAAGGCAAAAACTGTTTTGTGTTCCGCGCCGTGATACTGGTACACGCGGCGGATGTCTTTCATCAGCGACAAGCCCCAAATAAATAAAAGGAAAAGGGCAAGGCGAACAAGACCATCCACAAGATTGAACATGATCTGGCCGCCAAGCGCGGGATTCACTTTTTTGATTTCCGTGGCGGCGACGAGCGGCAGATATTTGTACATGAAGATGAAAAACCCAACGGAGAAAATCACGTTGGCGGTTCCCATCCAACCGCTGATTTCGAATTTCTTTTTAGGCACATCGCCGGGCTGCGGTTCCGGTTGCAACTCTTCCATCACCACGTTGGTCGAATATTGCAGAGCGCGATAGCCAAGCTTCATGGCATATCCGAGCGTCATAATGCCACGAAGGACGGGCCAACCCATCCATTTATGTTTTTCTGAAGGACGCTCGAGCGGCTCACTCTGGGTAACAATTTCTCCCGATGATTTGCGGCAGGCTATAGCCCAGGCATGCGGCGATCGCATCATAACGCCTTCGAGGACGGCCTGGCCCCCAACCAGCGTTTCCTCACCACCTTCGAGGGCGGGCAACAGCTGCACGGTGAGGAAAAATCGCAACCAAGTTCGAATTCGGGCAGTTAGGCGCATAGGGGTTAGATGATCGTACCGGGCGAGAAGTGCCAAGATGTAAGGTTATCACAGGCGTGCCGGGCTCGGTTGGGCTATAAATCGCTAGATTTGTGCTAGTTACAGGGGATTGGGCGGGCATTAACCAGACTATGAAAGCGTTTGCAATAGCTTGCGAGAAGATTGCGGCAACGACCAAGAAACTCGAGAAGACCGCGATTGTCGCTGAATTGTTGACCTCGCTTACTCCCGAAGATGCTGCTGCGGCGGCAGTGTTTTTGTCGGGCAGGCCGTTTCCATTGTGGGAGGAGACGGCGCTGCAAGTGGGCGGGGCATTGCTATGGCGGGTGGTGACGGAGACTGCGGCTAAAAGCGATGCGGTAATTTCGGCGACGTATCGAAAATACGGCGACTTGGGGGCGGCGGCCGCGGAGATTTTGCCGGATAGAAATTTGAGCGTGGATTTGGCGGTTAGCGAGATCGAAAAGAGATTTCGTGCGATTGCGGCGGCACGAGGGATGGCAGCAAAGCGGGGTTTGGTGGGCGAATTGTTGGAGCAGGTCAGTCCAGTTGAAGCGAAGTACATTATCAAGATCATAACTGGCGATTTGCGAATTGGTCTGAAGGAAAGCCTGCTCGAAGAAGCGGTTGCTAAAGCATGTGGGGTGAGCCTAAAGGAGATCCAGCGGGCCAATATGCTGCTCGGCGATATTGGTCAAACATTCCTGTTCGCGCGCCAAGGACGGCTGTACGAAGCGAAAATGCGATTGTTTCATCCGCTGGGATTCATGCTGGCAAGTCCGGTTGAGTCGGCGGAGGAAGCACTCGTGTATTTTGCCGATGCCGTCGTCGAGAACAAGTATGACGGGATTCGGGCGCAGGCGCATTGTTCGTCCAGTCGAGATTCGGGCGATCCGGTGAAGATTTTTTCGCGGACGCGGGACGACATTACGGAATCGTTTCCGGAGTTGGCGGAAGCACTTGCAGGATTGCCGAAAGATGCGATCCTCGATGGCGAAATTTTGGCGTGGAATTATGACGCCGAGGGAACGGGGCGAGCTTTACCGTTCCGAATTTTGCAGGCCCGCATTGGGCGTAAGAAAGTCAGCGAGCAGCTCACGCGCGAGGTTCGCGTAGCCTATCTGGCGTTTGATTTGCTCTACGCGGACGGCGAGTTGCTGATTGCCAAGCCTCTGTGGGAGCGGGGGAAGATGTTGAGCGAGTTGCTGGCTGCGCCGCGAGTGAAGCAGACGAAGCAGCGCGAGCAGGAGCGATTTGTTTTTGACGAGGCAGAAGAAGTTCCGGCGCAAGTGATTCGAGCGCCGATTTATTCCGCGAAATCTCCCGAAGAGTTGGATGCGCTTTTCGACGCCGCACAGGCTGAAGGCAATGAAGGACTGATGATTAAAGATCCGGCATCGGCTTATTCTCCCGGTAAGCGGGGGAAATCATGGCTCAAGTTGAAGCGGGTATTGGCGACGTTGGACGTCGTCGTGACGGCCGTCGAATATGGCCATGGAAAACGCGCCGGAGTTTTGAGCGACTATACCTTCGCGGTCCGCGACGGCGAGCGACTGGTCAACATCGGCAAAGCTTATTCGGGGCTAACGGATGTTGAAATTGCGGAGATGACTAAATGGTTCTTGGATCATACGATTGAGGACGAAGGCTATCGGCGCATCGTAGAGCCGAAGATTGTGATTGAAGTCGCGTTCAACAACATGATGATTTCCGATCGCCATGAAAGCGGCTATGCGCTGCGCTTTCCACGAATTGTGCGATTGAGGCCGGACAAGCTGCCGGAAGATGCGGATACGATTGAAAGGGCGAGAGAGATTTATGAAGGGCAGAAAAACTAGCGGAATCTAGTGGTGGTGATGCTGTTCTTCCGTTTCGCTCACCGGAATGACGCAGCCGTGGGCAACTTCACATACGGCGTGTTCGAACTGAATGGTCGTATGGCTAATCCGGAAGTCGTGGCGCAGGCACTCTTTGACGTCTTTGAGAATTCGCTCGCTGACTGAGGGCGGAATGTCAGCGATGGAGATGTGGCAGGAGAGGGCGCGCGTTTCCGAACCGATGTTCCAGACGTGCAGGTCATGCACGTCGTTGACGCCGTCAATTGCACAAATCGCGGTCACGACGCGATCCAGGTGAATGCCGCGGGGCGTGCCTTCGAGCAAAATGTTGAGCGTCTCGCGGACAATGCCGAAGCCGGACCAGAGGATCAACACGCCAATACCGAAAGAAAGCGCGGAGTCAATCCAGGTTTGGCCGGTCGCTAGAATGGCCCAGCCGCCGGCGATGACGGCAGCGGTCGAGAATGTGTCGCCGATTTCATGGAGCAATGCGCTCCGAATATTCACGTCGCGGTCGGCACGAAGAAGCATGAGCGTAATCGCGCCGTTCATGGCCACACCGACGGCGGCGACCGCCATCATGATGCGGGGCTGCACCGGCTCGGGATGCTGCAAACGGTGGAAGGCCTCGTAGAAAATCAGAAAGGCAACGATGACGAGCGAGGCCGCATTGACCAGAGCGGCGAGCACTCCGGCGCGATGGTAGCCGTAAGTCTTGGTCGCGCTCGGCGGACGGTTTTGCAGATAGACCGCAACCAGCGAGAGCAGAAGCGCGAGAAAGTCGGAGAGGTTGTGTCCGGCCTCAGAGAGCAGCGCGAGCGAATGGGCACGAATGCCCGCGATGACCAGCAGAATAATGTAACCCAACGTGACGGCGAGCGAGATCCGCAGGACTTTGCTGGTCTTTTCGCTAGAGCCGTGGCCACCGTGAATATGCATCTAGGCCAAGTTTACCGCGTCTCGAGCGAGGAGAGAAATAGCCGGAGACATATCCGGAATCGGCCTTAGCCGGCGTGCGATTTCAGCCGTTCCGCAATTTGGGCGAGCAGGCCAGCGGCGACTTCAGCCGGATCTACGGTGGAGTAATGATTAGTAATCTCAATACGAGGCAAGTTTGCCGAAAGTGCGTCGAAAGCCCTTTGGGTGTCCTGCGATGCCGAGAGGTCCGGGTTTAACAATAAAACCCGCGGCGGAGTGAGACGCATGACGAGCAAAGAATCCTCAAGGCTGGGGCTGGTAAAGGCCGTGTAACCAGCGCGCCGTAAGACCTCTCGGAAATAGGCCAGCACATCGGGGTTGGGATGAATGCAAAGCACCGACGGCCCGCAAGGCTTTAACTTTTCAAAGGGAAGGGCCAGACGCGCGAATGCAGCCGTGGCATGTTCTTCGCTATCTTGCAGATCAAACAGCTTGTCGAGGTGAGTTAATTTCAAAACTTTCGCGATAGTCTCGGGAACATTGCACAGCTTAATGTCGCCACGCATTTGGCGGGCTGTGGTCACCGAACGCACCATGACGCCAAGGCCGCTGCTATCCACAAACTCGACCGCGCCCAAGTTGAGGACAACCTGGTTGCGCAGGCTCATCAGACTACAGATGTGGGCTCCGAGCAGTTCTTCTTCGGGACCGGCGACGATGCGGCCACTACAGCGGACAATGGCAACCTTTCCCGCTTCCCGTGTTTCCAGCGCGAGTTGCAACTTGTCTCCCATAGAAAAAGGTAAAAGCCCCGTCGGCAGCGAATCTTACGCGGGTGAAACAAGATTAGTCAATAAAAACAACGCGTCCACGGAACATCCCTCCGTGGACGCTTTAAGCCAGTTCGCTTGAATTTCTTAATTAAAGCGCCGCGCAAACGGCCTTGACTTCTGTGTACTGCTCCAACACTTCGTGGCCCATCTCGCGACCCCATCCGGATTGCTTATATCCGCCGAAAGGTAGAGCCGCGTCGAAAATGTTGTAGCAGTTAATCCAGACCGTGCCCGCCCGCAGGAGAGCCGCGGTGCGGTGAGCTTTCTGGATGTCGCGCGTCCAGATGCCGGCGGCTAGGCCGTATTCCGAGTTGTTGGCGTTCGCCACCAGTTCTTCGGGATCGCGGAACGGGATGGCCGTAACCACCGGTCCGAAGATTTCTTCGCGGACGACTTTCATATTTGGGTTGGTATTGACGAGCACGGTGGGTTTGACGAAGTATCCCTTGTCGCCCAGCCGCTCACCGCCTGCCGTAGCCTTAGCGCCTTCGGCGAAGCCGGATTCCAGATAGCTGCAAACCCGGTTGAGTTGCTCGGCGGAAACGAGCGGCCCCATGTCAGTAGATTTCTCCATGCCAGGACCGACTCTGATTTTTTCGGCCCGCGCGGAAACCCCTTCGACGACCTTGTCGAAGATGCTGCTCTCGATGAAGAGCCGCGAGCCGGCGCAGCAGCATTGCCCATGATTGAAGAAGATCGCGCTTGCCGCGCCTGCGATGGCGCTGTCGAGGTCCACATCAGCGAAAACCACGTTGGGAGATTTGCCGCCCAACTCCAGGGAAACTTTCTTTAAATTCCCTGCAGCCGCATGCAGGATGAGCTTGCCCACTTCGGTCGAGCCGGTGAAGGCAATTTTGTCCACGTCAGGATGAGCGGCCAGCGCCGCTCCCGCAGTTTCGCCATAGCCGGGGATGATATTCACAACACCATCGGGAATTCCGGCTTCCTGAATCAGTTCACCGAGGCGGAGGACCGATAGCGGCGTTTGTTCAGCGGGTTTCAAGACGATGGTATTGCCAGTGGCCAGAGCGGGACCGAGCTTCCAGGCCGCCATTAACAGGGGGAAATTCCACGGAATGATCTGCCCGACCACTCCCACTGGCTCTCGTAGCGTATACGCCAGATACTTGGCGCCAGGCGTATAGGGCACAGAAAGAGGAATGGTATTGCCTTCGATTTTTGTGGCCCAGCCCGCCATGTAGCGGAACAGTTCGGCAGCAAGTGGAACATCGGCAGCGCGTGCGACTTTGTAAGGCTTACCATTATCGAGCGATTCAATTTCGGCAAACTCGTCGCGACGCTGTTCGAGCAGATCGCCAAGCTTCCAAATGGCGCGCCCGCGCTCGGAAGCGGTCATCTTCGACCAGGGGCCGGTTTCAAAAGCGGCCCGCGCAGCTTTCACGGCGCGGTCAATGTCTTCGCGATCACCTTCCGCAACCTGCGAAAGCACTTCACCGGTCGCCGGATCGAATGTCGGAAAGGTCTTGCCCGATGCAGCTTCGACCCACTTGCCATTAATCAACATTTTGTGCGTGCGGGAAATAAAATCGGAAACGTTGTCTCCAGGTGGAACGATCTTCATAGCAGTTGCCATATTCTCTCCTTCTTTTCGGGTATTCAGACCAAGGCGCACGGGCCGGGGCGCGAAAAGGCGTCGGAGCGGTGCAGGTTGACCCCGGCAAAATTATAGGCTCAATTCTGCCGGTTCGCAGCGCACCAAGAGAAACTTAACTGCAGGCGACTGCTTCCACCCTTGGGAAGATCGCGTAGACGAGAAAGAACGGCTTACTCGCGGGTGAGTTCGCCTTCTTTTACGCCGGCAATGGTCACGAAGCGGATGACTCCCTTGGAATCCTCGAAAATCAATCCGGTGCCCTCGCTGTTGACGACAGCGGTAACGAGGCGGCCGTAGGATTTTGGGATTCCACCATGGGTGGGCGAGGTGTCGTAGCGGGCCAGTTCGCCTTCTTTCATGCCCGTGACGCTGACAAATCGGATTACGCCGTCGGAGCCTTCAAAAACTAGCCCGGTGCCAATTTGGTCAGCGATGGCGGTAACGAGACGGCCGTAGGACTTGGGAACTACACCCTGCGAAAATGCGGCTGCATGCGCTACGGTCGCAGTATGATTGCCCACCATATAAGCTGCGACAAGCAGCAGACTACACACTGATACAAGCAGAATTCTCTTCCGCATAGGTCAGTTCCCTCCTTGGATTTCTGGCTGTACCTTACCGGAGGTTAATTCGTACCGGCCGGTTGGACAAGGATTTTGTGCATCATGCCCAGATCTTCATGCAACAGGATGTGGCAGTGGAACAGATAGGTACCTTCTGTGTTGGGATCGCTGAAATCCATGCGCAATTTCACGCTGTGGTAAGGGTTGCCCGGACCTTCCCAGAAAGGAATTTGAATCGTGTCCATCATATCGTGATGGGCCGCGGGCTTCCCGTCCACTTCAAGGACGGTGAAATGCTGCTGGTGAATGTGAAAGGCGTGAGTTTCGAGGGCACGATTCTCAATGGTCCAGTCTTCCATGGCGCCCACTTGAGTTGTGATCGCGGGCTTCTCATCGGCTTCGAAGACTTTCTGCTGCTGTCCATCCACAGTAATGTAGAACTGGATGGGACCGTTCGTGCCGCCAAATTCCTCGGAGAAGAAAAGTTTGCGTTGCGTGGTTGCGGGCTTGTTGGTAACGTCCACCAGCCTTGAGGTATTAACCGGCGGCCCACTGACGGGCTCCGTGTAGCTCGAGGTCTTGTCGGCCTCCGTACTGAGCTCGATATTGGCAATTGTTTGGAGGAGATCGGGATTGCCGGTGGGCCCGGTGGAGTAGTTGTTGGTGACGAAGGACGCCGCTTCGCCGGCGGTAGGGGCTTCTACGATAAACTCGGCGCGCCCTGCGGGTGGAATGATAATCGAGTTTTCCACGCGCGGCTGCGAAAGCGGATACCCATCAAGCGCTATCAATTCAAAATTCTGGGCTTTGAGGTTGTATTGCAACTGAAGTACGAGGAAATCCTGGATGGTCGCATTCGCGACACGCCAAAACTCTTTGGTGCCGGGCTTCATCTGGATGATCGGTAGAGGCAGGCCGAAAACGGCCTGGTGATAGTTCAGGGTGAGTTGATAAGGGCCGGGAATCCATGGAACCAGATATTGCTGCCGAACGACGAAAACGCGCTCGGTAAGACCGGACACTTCGGGGCGAACTTTTTCCATCCCGTTCACGATCAAAGCGCCCGCAGCTCCACCATTGACCTGGAATTCGGCGAATCCGTGGATGTGCGGGTGGTACCAGTACAACCCGGGGGGCTGGTCGCTGGGGATCTGCATGTTGTACTGAAATCCCTTCGTCCCCGGTTGAATGAGGGTGTTGATGACGTCATCCTGATGACACTTCGGAGGAACGTTCATGCCGTGAAAATGGACATTGGTGGAACTGATCGTGTTAGCTCCGCTATCGCCGCAGATCGGTTCCGAAGTGGGGGCCATTTTCATCGCGGTGGTCGAGCCATCACTTTGAATTTCGTTCTTGACGCCCAGCTTCAGCATATCGCCTTGATTCAGGCGCAGAGTCGGCGCTTCCACGATTCCCCGCGTGCCTTTGTAGTCGTAGCAATAATGCGTAAAGCCCTGGTCGTCAACGGAGTGCCCCATAACGAAGTCGGCGCTCAAAACACCGTTGACGCTCGTGATCTCATACGGATCGTACACAACGGTTCCGAGTTGCGGACGGCCCGGACAATTTTGGGCGTGTACGGACGCCGATAGAAATGAAAGCCCGACAATGGCGGTCAACAAATGAATACGCGCAGACTTCATGCTCGACTCCTTAGTCGCTAATCAAGAAATTAAAGGCTGGACAAAACCAAGCACTTCCACTAAGCCGGTCAAAACGCACGCGGCGGAAAACTGGCAATCGACAACAGTCCCTGGCTATCGGGATCAGCGGTCGGCGCATTTCCCGCGCCGCTGAGGGTGCAGCTTCCGTTCGCGGACTGTATCTGAACCGCCCCGATCGAAGAAGGCGCCCCGAACTCCGCTCCGTAAATCACCCCCCCGGTTCCGGTTGCGCTGGCCAATGTAAGACTGCCGAGGTAATACCAGTCCGATCCGTAGCCTTGAAGAAGCGTAGAACGGCAACCACCCGAAATAGTCCCAGTGGACTTGTCAAAAAATGCGGCGGAAATCCTGTCTCCTTGGGAGTTACTAACATAGAGCAAAGTTTCATCCGGGCTCAACATTACATTGCTTGAGTTAATGCCAGCAGGCGATGCAAAGGTAGTGGTTTTGCTCAGTTTGCCCGACGATATATCCGAGATCTCTATCTGGGTATGGCTCGAAGTATCGCCAAAAATCGCGAAGTGCCCGTCCTGTGTAATATCCACGCCACTGGGATAGCTGTTGCCGAGGGCGGAACCGGATGAGTTCTGGGCATCACCATTTGACACGGGCAGACCCGAAGAAATGTTGAAGGATTCGATGGAGCCGTCCCCGTAAGTGACGACGAGAATATTGCCGTTCGCGGCCATGCCATCCACGATGCCGCCCTGCAAGCCTGCGACCTGAACATCGCCTACAAAGCTCAGCGCACAGCCGGATTGAATTGCAAAAGTGCCGATCGTACTCGTATCAGTAAAGCTGGCGTAGAGATATTGGTTGTTGAGCGCGAGTCCAATACCGTTGGAGGTGCCCGTATCGGTTTCCGAACCGGTTGCATTGCCAACTGCGGTCAAAGTACTTACATTGATGCTGGCAATGTCTGCGGTCGCGGCGTCTGACGCGAACAGGCATTGATTGCTGCCGCTATTCAGCGCCTTAATGCGCCCAGCCGGGAAATACCCTCCAGCGATGCCGTAGCCTTGGGTTAGCACTTGTTGGGCCAGCGTAAGGCTGCCATTTGTTCCGACCGTATAGAAACTGACGCTGTTCGGGAAGAAATTCCCGGAATTGTCGTCATTGGTGACGACATATTGAGGCGTACTTGCCGCAGCGGCGAAACCGCACGAAAATAATGAGAGACCCAATAGAATAAGGAACTTCCCTAGCTCGCGAATGCCCATAGAACCTCAATCAATACTGCCAGAATAAAATAAATCACGCCATTCAGTGCAGGGTAGAGAGCAAAGTCCCCTAGGCCGAAAGACTCACAAACGCTCGACTGTACTTAATAGTACATATCGCTCGATCTTAGCTCTGTAACTAGCCATGAAATCAGCAACTTCGCAAACGAGAACGGACAGTTCAGCTTACAGTTTGATACTCCGCAGTCCAAACTTTCGTTACGTGACAAGTTCAGTCTACTCCTTCGAAAATAAATCGTCGGGCCGCAGAGTCGCCAATTCCCCGCGCTGTAATGCAACTTATACTGGGAGAATGGGTTAGAAGCTACTGGATATTGCTACTGGATATTAAGGTTGCTTCCGAGGCCAACCGGATAAGTCCAATCTGTATCGAAGGTCAAGTAAAGTGAAAAAAATCACATTCCTCCTCGTTTTGAGTCTCAGTTGGTTGGTGTCGGCCCATGCCCAAGCGACGCTATTCATGGAGGAGCCTTTCGGTTTTTTCGGCAGCATGAATCCGACCGGACATGCGGCAATCTATCTATCGCAGGTTTGTGCGGAAACCCCTACCCACCTACGGCGATGCGGGCCCGGAGAAAGCGGCGTAGTTATCAGCCGCTATCACAAAGTTGCAGGCTACGACTGGATTGCCATTCCGCTGATTCCTTATCTCTATGCTGTGGATCAGGCCGACGCCGTTCCCCCCGATCCTGATCAAAAGACCGTGGCGGAAATGAGAAATCGGTACCGTCGTACATATTTATCAGACATAATTCCAGACGATCCGTCCGGTCAAGTGCCTCGTGGAGAGTGGACACAGCTGGTGGGAGCGTCCTACGACCGAAAAATCTACGGGTTCGAACTGGCCACGACGCCGGATCAGGATGACGACGTTATTGCATATTTGAACGAACGGAAAAACGCGGCGCACTTCAATCTTTTCTTCAGCAATTGCTCCGATTTCGCGAGAGAAGTTTTGAACGAGTATTACCCACACGCTCTACATCGCAACTTCATCGCTGACACCGGCTTTACCACACCCAAGCAGATTGCTCGCCTAATGGTGCGCTATGGACATCAACATCCGGAGCTGCGATTTTCCGCGTTCGTGATTCCACAAGTGAAGGACAAACTCGCACACAGCACGCCAACGCGCGGTGTGCTGGAATCGTTAGTCAAGACGAAGAAGTATGCGATACCGCTGTTCTGCTTTCACCCCTGGGTGGCAGGGACAATGGGAGTGGCTTACCTGGCCATGGGAAGGTTCAATCCGTCGCACTATGCGGAAACGGTTTATGACCCTCGCGAAGATCTTCACGAACTACCCCAGGATTTACTTGCGGAGCGCCGCACTGGCGCTACTTCGACCCCGTAACCTCGCCGCACCTTCCGGCTTGTAAAGAAACACGAACCCGGGGACACGCGCAATGGCCTGGACGTTGATAGAATCAAGTTCATCACGCGTATTAAGAATATAGTCAAGACTGGACTCATACATTTGCGAATCCCCAAGAAGTGGCTGATTTTTATTTTGTTTTCTATCGCGGCCGTGTCGGCCGCGCAAACCGTGAATTCATCTTCGACGGCACAACAGCTTCCTAACAGCCCATCAGCATCGCAGTCGGCGCCGCAATCGACTACGCAACCGACGGACCAGCAGTCAAAAAGTGCTCAAGGCAAGTCTGGAACTGGCTCCTCAAACGGCACATCGAACGACCGTCTTTTTTATGCCTTGCCCAATTTTCTGACGCTTGAAAATAGCGCCAACGTGCCACCGCTGACTGTCGGGGGCAAATTCAAAGTAGTCACACGCAGCGCCTTCGACCCCGTTCAATTCGTATGGTATGGATTTCTTGCAGGACTCAGCCAAGCGGAAAACAGCGAACCGGGTTACGGCCAGGGCGCCGAGGGCTATGGCAAACGCTATGGTGCCGCCTTTGCCGACGGAACGATTGAAAACTTCATGGTCGGTGCTATATTTCCTTCCGTGCTGCGTCAGGATCCGCGTTTTTTTCAGTCGGGCAAAGGCAGCTTTATGCACCGGACCGGTTATGCGGTCAGCCGCGTGTTTCTAACCCATGGAGACAATGGCAAGACGCAATTTAATTTCTCTGAGATTCTGGGCAGCGCAAGCTCGGCCGCGATTTCGACATACAGCTACCACCCCAGCGGCGACCGCACTTTAGGAAATACTGCCAGCGTCTGGGGGAGCGAAATGGGCTATGACACGATCACATTTGTCATAAAAGAATTCTGGCCTGATATCCGCCGCAAAATACGCAAATCGAAGCCTGCTCCTACCCAGTAAAATGCAAGCCCATGTTCCGAACAAATCTACTCCGCGATAAACGTATTTTGATTACGGGCGGCGGCACTGGACTGGGCCGCGGCATGGCGCATCGTTTTCTGGAGTTGGGGGCGACGGTCCACATTTGCGGACGGCGGCAGGAAGTACTCGACGAGGCGGCCCGCGAACTGGACATCGTCGCGCCCGGAAAAATTCACATTCATACCTGCGATGTGCGGGACCTGGCGCGGGTTGAGGAGATGATCTCCGCTATCTGGGCTGATGGCACGCTCGATATTCTTGTCAACAATGCCGCGGGAAATTTTCTGGCCCACACCGAGGAGCTTTCACCTGGCGGATTCAACGCCGTTCTCGGCATTGTGCTCATGGGCACCATCAACGTCACGCTGGCTTGTGGAAGGCGCTGGTTGGAAGCAAAGAGCCCTAACCAGAAGAGAGTGGTGCTCAACATTGCAGCAACTTACTGGCACACTGGCTCCGCCTATGTGGTACCCTCGGCCACGGCAAAAGCGGGTGTCGTAGCGTTTACGCGTAGCCTGGCGGTGGAGTGGGGTGACCGTGGCATTCGCATGAATGCCATCGCGCCCGGCCCTGTGCCTACGGAAGGCGCATTCTCGCGAGTGTTGCCATTGCCGCAGCTCGAAAAAATTGCTTTGGGGAAAAACCCTCTAGGCCGCTTTGGCACAGTCGAAGAGCTAGCGAATCTGGCAACGTTTCTGGTAAGCGACCAATCCGGGTATATCAATGGTGAAGTCGTCACAATGGACGGCGGAGAGTGGTTGCAGGGCGCTGGCGAATTCAGCGACCTCGGCAAGTTGCTGACCGATGCCGATTGGCAATCGCTAAAACCAAAGAAAAAAACTTAAAGACTTAGTCGTGATCGCTGGAACTTTTGCCCACCCCCGCCAGCCAGCGGAACAACATGTTCACGACGCTAAGCACGATTGCTCCCCAAAATGCGGCGCCGAACGAATCCACGTGGAAACCGGGGACAAGGGCCGAAGCGAGCTCAATCATCAGGGCGTTAATCAGGAGCCAGAAAATTCCCAAAGTGATGACGGTCAGTGGGAATGTCACGATTTTCAGAAATAATCCGAGGGTGGCGTTAATGAAGCCGATTGCCAATGCGGCAATGAGGGCGGCGACTGCTCCGCCAACGTGGAATCCCGGCACCAGCCGGGCCACAAGCCATACGGCAAGAGCGCTCAAAATCCAGTTAAGAATGTGTTTCATCGCATGAGTATAACGCGATGGGGTATCAAAATAGCCATTTTCGCCTTAGGATGAAGCCGCTCGCTATCTCGGCGTAAGATTAATTCAAGATAAATAGTGGAGTGTTTTCATGATTTCGTTATTCAGGCTCACGCGTTGGATATTTCCGGTTGCCCTGTGCGCACTGGCCACGGCATCTGAAGGGCAGACCTGTCTCGTCGGCAGCGACATGGACGAGGCCACGCGCACGGCATTGACGCGCACAGCACAGCACGATTTTGATCTGCTTGCCAGCGGTGACAAGGCAGGCCTTAAACAGGTTTCTGCCCCTTCGCTGGCATCCGATTTTTCCGGCATTGAAGCCGTTGTTCAGGAAAATCATGCAAGCTTGGCGCTGGTGCACGCCACCGCGAAGCCGCCGTTTTTGTTGAAGGCGGACAAACCCGAAGCAGGAAGCAATTCACAGAGCGGAGAATTTTTGTGTGGTGTATTCGGCGCTCACGGGCAGACCGCCGATAGCGCGGAATTTATCATTCCCAATCTTCCCACCGGTCAATATGGCATCGTCATGATGGATGCTCCTGCGAAGACTCCAGTGACCGCGACTTTCGTCCTGCAACTGCAAAACACAGATTGGAAATTGGCCGGGCTTTACGTGAAAAATTCACAAGTGGCAGGACACGATGCCAATTGGTTTGCCCAACAGGCCCGCGCCTTCGCCGCTAAAGGCCAACGTCGTAACGCATGGCTTTACTTTCTGGAAGCGCGGGACCTCGCTGTTCCCGTCCAGTTCATGACTACGCAATTGAGCGACAAGCTTTACGATGAGTCACAGGCAGTCAAGCCTACGGATTTGCCGGACAATAATCTGGTTGAACTCCCAGCGATCACGGGCAAGTATCAAATGACTGCAATTTTCCCAACTGCTGTGGAAAATGATGTGGACGTCGTTGTGAAATACCAGTACCCCGATCTCTCCAACACGATGAAGGCGTTTGAAGCGAATCAGGTGGTCACCAAAGCGCTTCTAGTGAAATATCCGGAGTTCCGCGATGCCTTTGCGGGAGTGGTCGCGCGTGCGGTTGAACCCTCAGGTAAAGATTACGGATCCCTCGTGTCCATGAAGGATATTAAGTAGGGCGGAGTTGATGAATCCCTTTAAACAAGAAAGTGAGATCGAGGTAAGTACGACGTCAGGGATGTTAAGGATCAGCGTTCATCCAAGAGTCGATCGCTTGTGGATGATCATTGAGATCGTCATCACTGGCACTGTTGCATATTGGTTCTATCGGGGATGGTCGACGTACTCGACTCTAATACGGATATTTGCGGCATGGTGTTTTGTCGGCGCAATCATCGCTTGGTTCTACAAGCTATCCGGGTCGGAGTTAATTGAGATCGACGATCGGCACCTGACCATTCGTAAGACAGTGCTCGGATGGGAGCGCACCTCGGAATATCCGACCGAGGATTGTCGAGGGCTCCAGATACGCGAACGAAATGAAGACGAGTATGGATTGCAGTGTAAAGTCGGACGGCGGACTGTTCTTTTTGGCGAGTATATTCCCGAGACAAAGGCGGAAGAGATTCTAACGATACTTCAGCGAGACCTGCCTGCTGTCGCCGACAAGATGCTTTTGCAACACCCCGACAAAGAACACTTCACAACACTGCGACTGAATTGAGCCGGAGGCATCTTGCGGCTGGCCGGGCCTTTTAATTCGCTTGGTCCAAGGTGCATTTCTCCGGCGGCTTATCATCGCGTAAACCGACGAACACAGGAGCGCGCAATTTGGGTTCACCGCCGTCGGCGCCTTCCGTCCATTCCGCATACTTAATCTCGGCCACCAGTGCAGGTTTCGTCCAGTGGACGTGCCGCATATCCACATCTACGTCACCATGAAACGGGTTCCTTTTCGCGTCATTCTCTTTGAGAAGCGCAGCAATGCTCTTCAATTTTTGGCGATCGAACCCCGTACCGACCTGCCCCACGTGAATCAACTGCTTTTTCTTGTCGTAGAGGCCGAGAACCAGCGAGCCGAAAAATTCGCGGCTACCGTCGGGGTCGGTCCATCCGCCAATCACGCAGTCCACGGTGCTGGTGATTTTGATTTTAAGCCAATCGGAGCTTCGTTTCTCCTGATACACGCTGTCGGCACGTTTGGCGAGAATACCCTCGAGACCTGTCTTCTGCGCCGCTTCGAACAAATCGAAACCGTTGGGAAAATGCTCGGAATAACGCAATATACC
>Ga0187847_10001984_pt1 | contig 17190 bp, 12 predicted proteins | sample June2016WEW_4_10_FD_132458 | JGI IMG/M metagenome (GOLD analysis project Ga0187847, IMG submission 132458) | Peatland microbial communities from SPRUCE experiment site at the Marcell Experimental Forest, Minnesota, USA - June2016WEW_4_10 | ecosystem: Environmental > Terrestrial > Soil >...
ACCTGCGTGCGCCCAAGCCGGCGGAGGCGGTGGGAGATTGATCTCCAGTGGCTAGTGGCCCGTGGCTAGAAATACCAGCCACCAGCCACTGGTCACTGACTACTGAGTTATGAACGTTTCCGCTCCAGCCATCGCGCGTCCCGTTGCTACTACGCTGCTGACCTTCGCTCTGCTGTTGGCGGGCGCGCTGGCGTACACGCAGCTTCCGGTGGCGCCGCTGCCGCAGATCGACTTCCCGGTCATCTCCGTTGGTGCGTCGCTGCCCGGGGCCAGTCCGGAGACCATGGCTTCGGCGGTGGCGACCCCGCTGGAGCGCCAGTTCGGCCGCATCGCCGGCATCAACCAGATGACGTCGTCCAGCCAGTTGGGCTCCACGGCCATAACCATGCAGTTCGACCTGGACCGCAACATTGACGCGGCTGCCCGTGATGTCCAGGCCGCCATCAATGCGTCCCGCAATTATCTGCCGCCGGCTTTGCCCAGCAATCCTACCTATCGCAAGCTCAATCCCGCGGACGCGCCGGTGATGATCCTGGTGATGACCTCCGACGCCATGACCCAGGACCAGATGTACGACTCTGCCGACTCCGTCATGGGTCAGAAGCTGTCGCAGGTCGACGGCGTGGGCCAGGTCTTTGTGTGGGGATCGTCGCAGCCCGCCGTACGCATCGAAGCGAATCCGCAAAGCTTGAACAACATGGGCGTGGGGCTGGAGACGATGCGCAGCGCCGTTGCCGCGCAGAATGCCAACCAGGCCAAAGGCTCGCTGAACGATGCCGGCAAGATGTGGATGATTCGCGCCAACGACCAGCTCACCAAGGCGAGAGATTATAAAAACCTGGTCATCGCTTATCGCAACGGCGCGCCAGTCCGCCTGAGCGACGTGGCCGACGTTCAGGATTCGTATTCCAACATCTACAATGCGGGCAGTTTCAACGGCAAGCCCAGCGTGCTGATCGTGATCTTCCGCCAGCCGGGCGCGAACGTAATCGCCACTGCCGACCGTGTGATCGCGGCGCTGCCATTTCTCAAGGCTTCGTTGCCGCCCAGCATCAATCTCGATATCGGCCTTGACCGCACCACCACTGTGCGCGCTTCCGTGAATGATGTTCAGCGCACGCTCATCATTTCCGTCATCCTGGTGGTGCTGGTGGTCTTCGTTTTTCTGCGCGAGGTGCGCGCCACCTTGATTCCGAGCGTTGCCGTGCCGCTGGCCATCGTCGGCACCTTCGGGATCATGTACCTGTGCGGCTATTCGCTGAATAACCTGTCGCTGATGGCGCTGACGATTTCGACCGGCTTTGTGGTGGACGACGCCATTGTGGTGCTGGAAAACGTGATGCGCCATATCGAAGGCGGCATGAAGCCGCACGCGGCGGCGATTCTGGGCGCGCGCGAGATTGGCTTCACCGTGGTCTCCATGAGCACCTCGCTGATGGCCGTCTTTATTCCCATCCTGCTGATGAGCGGCCTGGTGGGCCGCCTGTTCCACGAGTTTGCCGTCACGCTGAGCGCGGCCATTGCCGTCTCCATGGTGGTTTCGCTAACGACAACGCCCATGTTGTGTGCGCGCTTCCTGAAGGCGCACGATCCCGGCAGTCACGGCGCCTTGTACCGCATGAGCGAGCGCGGTTTCTTCTGGATGAACCGCGGCTACAAGGTGTCACTGGGCTGGGTGCTGCGCCACAAGTTGGCAATCCTGATTTTTGCCATTGTGATGGTTCCGGTCAACGTGGTCCTGTACTACATCGTGCCCAAGGGATTCTTCCCGCAGCAAGACACGGGCCGCCTTCAGGGCGTCATCATGGGCGACCAGGATGTTTCGTTCTACAACATGAAGGCCAAGACCGACGAGTTCATCCGGGTAGTGAAGCAAGATCCGGCGGTAGACAACGTTCTGGCCTTTGTCGGCGGCAATGCCGCGCAGAACCAGGGACGCATGTACGTGACCCTGAAACCGCTGAATCAGCGCAAGATCAGCGCCGACAAGGTAATCGCCCGCCTGCGTCCCAAGCTCTCGCATGTTCCTGGGGCAACGCTGTACTTCCAGTCAGTGCAGGACTTGCAAATCGGCGGACGCCAGTCTAACGCGCAGTTTCAATACACGCTTTCCGGCGAAAATCTGGATGAGCTTTACGAGTGGGCGCCGCAGCTGACGGCGCAGCTGAAAAAGATTCCTCAACTCAAGGACGTCAACAGCGATCAGCAGATTAGCGGCCTGGAAGCCAACGTCGTGGTCGATCGCGACACTGCGGCGCGGCTGGGCATTACCGCTCAGCAAATCGATGCCGTGCTCTACGACGCCTTTGGACAGGAGCAGATCTCGACCATCTACCAGACCCTGAACCAATATCACGTAGTGATGGAGGTCGATCCCAAATATCAACTCACTCCCGATGCCTTGAAGAGTGTGTACGTGATCACCGGCTCCGGAGCGCAGGTGCCGCTGTCGGCATTCGCCCACTTTGCTCCGGCCAACACTTCGCTCTCAGTCAATCACCAGGGACAATTCCCCTGCGTGACCATTTCCTTCAATCTGGCTCCCGGCGGCGATCTGGGGACGGCCACGCGCGCCATCGACGCCGCTGAGACGGCCTTGCGGATGCCCTCGTCGATCCACGGCAGCTTCCAGGGAACGGCGGCCGCGTTCCAGGATTCGCTGTCGTCGGAGCCGATGCTCATTCTGACCGCGCTGCTCGCGGTCTACATCGTGCTCGGCATGCTCTATGAAAGCTATATCCATCCCATCACGATTCTCTCCACGCTGCCTTCAGCCGGCACCGGAGCTATTCTGGCGCTGCTGCTCTTCCACATGCAGCTGGATGTCATCGGGCTGATCGGTATCATCCTGCTCATCGGCATCGTGAAGAAGAACGCCATCATGATGATCGACTTCGCGCTGGAGGTGGAACGCAGCGGTAAGAGCGCGGAGGAAGCCATCTACGAAGCGGGGCTGGTTCGCTTCCGGCCCATCATGATGACTACGATGGCTGCCATGCTGGGAGCCTTGCCCCTGGCCCTCGGCACGGGCGTGGGATCGGAAATCCGCCGGCCCCTGGGCGTCGCCATTGTCGGCGGCCTCATCGTCAGCCAGGCGCTGACCCTCTACACCACTCCCGTCGTTTATCTCTACATGGACCACCTGAAGGATTGGGTGATGTCGATCCTGCCCGGACGCAAGAGAGAAGCGAAGCGCGATGAAGTCCCGGTGTTCGCCGACTAGCCCAGGCGCGGTTGAGTAATGGCGGGAAACCGACGATACTCCTTCTTTGAATTTCTCACGTCATCAGCTTCGCCGTATCCCGCGCTTCTATTGGCTGGCTGCGATCTTGCTGTTCGCCGTGGCCGTCTGGAGTGCAGCCACCGGTAATCTCTTTGCCAAGAAGGGCGCGGACGGCCCCATGTATTATCTGCCCGGCCGGGTGCTGTCGGCGCAGATGTTCCGCTCGGGAGCTTGGCCCCTGTGGGACCCGCACATCTTCAGCGGCATGTCGCATGTAGCGACGGTACAGGCGGCTCCCTTTTATCCGCCGAACATCGTCCTCTACGTCCTGCCTTCGACCGTCGCCTTCAACGTGTCGATGATGCTGCACCTCCTGCTGCTGCTCGGCTTTTCTCACGCCTACTTCCGGCTCCTCACCAATCGCGATGAGGCGGCCTGGCTGGGCGCCGTGGCCTTCAGCTTCAGCGGATTTCTGCTGCTGCACATTGAATCGGTCACAATCTTCAACTCCGCAACCTGGATACCTCCGCTGTTCTACTGCGTGGAGAAGTGGATCGGCACGCGGGACTGGAGATTCAGCGCGGCCGGCGGTGTCTGCCTTGCGCTTCAGTTGCTGGCGGGCTGGCCGCAGATGGTGTTGCTGAGCGCGATCTACGTTGGCATTTATGTTTTGAGCGCCTTGCCTGAGGAGCGCCGCCGGCTCCAACTCCTTGGCGGATTGCTGGTGATGGGTTTGCTCGCCGCAGCCCTCGGCGCAATCGAGGTCCTGCCGACGATGGAGTTCAAGTCCTTCTCTAATCTCGCCGTGCTTCCCTATACCCACTTTCTGTCAAACTCCGTTGCGCCGCAGACGCTGGTTACGCTGCTATTTCCCTATTTGATGGGCGCGGACTATGTGACCTACCATCCGGTCGGGTTTTTCGGACCCGCCCAGATGGTGGTGACCGCATCGTATGTGGGTGTTCTGCCGCTGATGTTCGGCGTCGCAGGGTTGAGTTTCTGGCGCACATCGCGGTATGTGCGCTTTGCGGCGGGCTCGGCTGTGGTCGCCACATTCCTGGCCTGCGCAGCGTTCACCTCTCTGGCGTCCCTGCTGTATCGCTTGCCGGTCTACAACTTCTTCCGCGACCACCGTGTCAATGTCATCTTCCTCGCATTTTCCGTGGCGACATTGGCGGCCTACGCGACCGGCAATCTTGCTAAGCTGTCACCCACGCTTCAAGCCCGGCTGGCGCGCGCAATTCCCCTCGGCTTCATCGCCGTTGCAGTCGTTCTGCTGATTAACATCCGGGCCATCCTCGGCTCCATCAACCCGCGCATCGCTCCCCTCGATGGGATGTGGGTGTGGCGTCTGCATCAGTCCATGCGCTTCAGCAACCGCGACATGATCATCGCCTGGCTGACGCTTCTGCTTGCAGCAATTCTATTTTGGCGATGGATGAAGAATCCTGACAACAAGCCGCTCGCCCGCCTGGCGATCGCGTTCGTGCTCGCCGACTTGCTGTGGTTTGGACTGTCGGACCAGCCGCACTTCTCCTCTGGCCACGCCAATGCTGCCGAGCGTGCCACCTACGAAACGTTGCAGCGCGCCGCCAACGGCGCGCCGTTCCGCACTATGTCCCTCGTCCGCGAAGCGGACTTTATCAAGCCCAACCTCAATGAAATCGCCGGCATCGACGATATCTACGGTTACGACGCCCTGGTGCCGCGGCAATACGCCGACCTGCTCCCGGTCAGCGTATTTGAGCTGCCGCATTGGCCCGAGCTGATGGCTAATAACGCGATCCTCTCCTTGCTGAACACGCGCTTCATCCTCGCCGAGGGCGACCAGGCGAAAGGGCTCGAAGACAGGTTTCTCCAAAGCCCGCCGCCTCCGCCGACCGAGCGGACGTCCGCTGTGGAAGTGCAGAATCTCGTATCCCCCGGCGGCTGGAGCGCTCTGAAGTCTGGAGAGCAAATCGATCCTGCCCATCCGTTCCAGTGCGCTACGCCTCCGTGCGGCATGCAGCAAGCCAACCTGATGACCTTAAAGGACAGTGTTTACCAGTTGCGCTTTACCGTCAGCGCAGACACGCAGATCGCCCACCTGAATATTCTGGTCGCGCGGCACGATGACTGGCGGGCGTTGCAGTCGTTCAGCGTGAGCAATGTGCAATTATCGCGCCGCTCCGCGCCCTACATTGACATTTTCGTAACCGGCCGGGAAGACCAGCTCGCCGATCTCCGTTTCTCCACGGACTATCCCGCCGCCGTACAGGTGTCCGACGTCTCTTTCGCACGAGCAGGACGCTTGCCGGCATCAACTCCGTACCGCGAGATCGCCAAGCACGACGGCATCGTGGTTCTGGAAAATCAGAACGCGCTGCCCCGGGCGTTCTTCGTTCCCAAGGTGACGGGAGTCGCCGATTATCAGCAGGCCCGCAACCGCTTGTGGGACCCGGTGGACGGCTTCGAACCGCGCCAGGAGGCGCTGGTGGAAGGCGTAGCGACGGAGAATGGGCTGGGTTCGGGCAATGTCGAGAAGCTGAAATATTTGCCTAATCAGGTGGACCTGGCACTCTCATGCCCGGCCCGTTGCTTTCTGGTATTGGCAGACTTATATCTTCCGGGATGGCAGGCTACGATTGACGGCGTTCCCACCCACATCTATCGCACCGACGCCGTGGTGCGGGGAATCTTTGTCCCCGCTGGTTCGCACCGGGTGAAATTCCGTTACTGCCCGCGCTCGATTCGGATTGGAATTTGGAGTCTGCTGCTGGCCTGCGTCATCGTAGTCTTGATGGGGCTGCGCTCGGTCAATCGGCACCGCAGCCATGCGTGAGGTGTGGTCGCCTCAACACCCGAACCAACAGGATCGCCGCCGCGCTGATTTACTTCTCCTGGAAGATCGCAAAATGCCCGAACTTGTCCATATCGACGCGGATACTGCATTGATTGGCCGCGATGTGCGCGAATGAGACCCTGAACTCCGGCTCCGGGCTCGGCAACTCACCGGCTTCCATTTGCAACCGCACCATGTCCTGCTGATCGTCGTAGGCCCCGCTCGTCTGGGTGCTCTTGGAAATGATCAGGGTCCACTGCCTGGCGTTGGGAATCACAAACATCGTGTACGCGCCAATCGGAAGCCTGGTGCCGCCGATCTCGACCGCAGTATTGGTGAACAGCGTCATGGGCTTGCCCCCGGGAGCCCAGACCTTGCCGAAGGGAATCTGAAGCGACAACGGTCTCTTCGGGATAATAGGAACGTGCTGGTACTGCAATACCAGCTGCTTGTCCTGATCAAAGTTACAGGTCGTAGTTAAAGCCGCGGGGTCGTCCTGCGCAAACGCTGCGCCGGTAAAGAAGAGGGATACTAGCACAATGGCGACAGAAGTGACGCGGTGCATAGCCAAACCTCCGAGGCGACATTGTAAATTTATTTTCCGCCCTAAGTCTGTGATATTAGCGCCCGCAACTGGAAAGTCAATGACCCTGCTACCTTTTGGTGAGTACCGTGATGAAACCGCCGTCTCACTTTCCCCGCCGCTCCAAGCGTATGCCCGGCGCAAACGACTACCACCATAGTGCCGGAGCCGGATAGGATTGTCCCCGTCATTGGGATCGGGATAGCCCTTTAAGCCAATGCTTCGAGAACAGAAACGCAGGGCATGTCAGGAGCGTTTGGCGGCGCTGCCGAACCTCCGGCGCTTAAAATCGGCGGGATTCCGGGCGGATTCTGGTGATGCCAGGCTTGCGTTTCGTGTGGCAGCCTGTGCGGCCCGCTTCAGTTCGGCTTGCGGATTACTTGACTTGACCGCTTCTGGCCACTCCAAGCATCCGGCCATTCCGCAGCGCCTGTAGGGCCGCTCGCCGCTAATTGCAGTGCTGGGCAGCGTCCTCGCCGCGCTGTTGACTACCTGGATTCGCTGCTGGCCGATGAGTTGGCCTGCCGCATCGCTGCCAACGTTAGGTCGCCTTCGTCCAAAATAAAGGAGATCCGGTTGCGGTTCGCAGGCAACGGCATTTCACTATCTGCTTTCTAAATAATCAGCAGTAGATTATGAGACCCGGTAATATCCGCTGGGTGTGGTTCCCCAACCCGGGATTAGAGAAGCTCGCTTTATTATTCAGAGCTTGCTTAGCAATAAAGCCAAGGCAAGGTTTACCATACGTGGAACGGAGGCGACGTTGATGGACGATCTCAGCAATGAATTCGCAGGCCAGGGAGATTATCGCTCCTCGGAAAATAACATCACCCTGGGGCTGACCATGCTATGTGTCGGGCTCGCCTTGGGTGCGCTTACCGCTCTGTTATTGGCCCCCAAGACCGGCAAGCAGATGCGCAAGACTCTGCGCCGAAAGTACCAGGACGCTCGCGACACCGTGGAAGACCTCGGCGATCAGGCAAGCGACTGGGTCGACAAAGGTTCAGACTGGGCGGAGAAGGCGAAGCAACGCGTGGCGCCGTTTAGCAAGTCCTTCCGCAGATAACGACAACCGGCCGCGAAGACAATTTTCGCTGAGCGCCGGGAGCCGCGCCATGCTTGCCGCCTACGGCAGGCTGATCGATTTCGAATTCAAGCCGCCGTTCAAAAATTCGCGAGTTCTATGGTAGGCTCTAGTGCCCCCATGGTGAGCCTGGTCGCCCAACTCGCTGCTTTCGTTTTTCTGAATATCACGCAGGCCCAACCATCGGTGCCCGTGCATCACTGGCCCTGGTGGCTGCGATTGCTGGCCTTGCTGGGAGTGCTGGTGTTCATTCGCGTGGCTGTTACTTTCGCTCGCGGCGCCGGCCGTCCGCGATGACCTCGCTCTCCATTCGCCTCGCAGGTAGCCCCTCGAAAATATCGTTGTTGCCGGACGCCAAAACCGGGCTATAATGCTCCTCACAAAGCCTGCTCCAGCTTTTTCCGGCTGACCTTGGGGTATGGCTGGGCGTCTAACCTTTTGTCATCGCCTGCGAATTACTTGCTCCCATCTTGACGGACGCGCGCCCGTGGCTCCCAAAGAGGCGTCTGGCGTCCAGGGTGAAGTAATGGCATTCAGCGACCAGCACGGCGAAAGGAGCCTCCTCCTGACGGCGGAGACCCACGATCAGCTTGCACCCGGCGAGCGTCCTGACCGGCCCATATTTTCTTCCGGCGATGTCATCGGCGAACGCTACCGCGTGATTCGCTTTATCGCCCGCGGCGGCATGGGCGAGGTATACGAGGTCGAAGACTGGGAGCTGGGCGCCAGAATCGCGCTCAAGACCGTCGCCCCCACCCGGGCTTCCTCGACCCGGCAAATCACCAGGTTCCGGCAGGAAATTCAGCTGGCCAGAAAAGTCAGCGATCCTAATGTCTGCCGCGTCTTCGACCTGGGCCGGCATAAGGACAAGCTCCACACCGATCTGCTTTTCCTGACCATGGAGCTGTTGGAAGGCGAGACCTTGTCTGCCTACCTTCACCGTCACGGCCCCATGTCTTGCGAGCAGGCGCTGCCCTTGATCCAGCAGATGGTCTCCGCGCTCGCGGCGGCGCATCAATTGGGCATCGTCCATCGCGACTTCAAGCCTGGAAACGTGATGCTGCTGCAAACCCCGCGCGGGACCCTGGCCAAAGTGACTGACTTTGGTTTAGCTACCAACCCGGAGTGCGATGAGACGCTGGCTGAATCGGTTGTCGATGTTGTAGGTACCCCTGAATTCATGGCGCCGGAGCAGCTTCGCGGCCAGTGCAGCAGCCGCACCGACATCTACGCCCTCGGCCTCACCGTCTTCCAGATGCTGACCGCCAGGCTGCCCAGCTCTCACGATGCGCCTTTCAAGGGACTGGACGCCGACCTCGTCAAGCGCATCGGGCCACGCTGGCGCGAAGCCATCACGAAATCTCTGGCCACCGATCCTGCTGCCAGGTTCGCTACGGTGGAAGAGTTCTGGTGCGCTTTGTCGGGAGAAACCCTCCCCACGCAATCGGGACGGAAAGCTATCGCCGCAGGAATCAACCAGCATCGCGCGGCTTATGCCATTAGCGCCTGCGTGGTGCTGGCCGCAATAACCGCAATGACCCTGATTCTGGCGGGCAGGATTCCTAATCCTTTCAAGCGCCTTCCGCAGGAGAAGCATCTCGCCGTACTGCCCTTCCAGAACATAGGTAACGACGCTACCAATCAAGCCTTCGCCGAAGGCGTCGCCGAGAGCTTGACCAGCAAACTGTCGCAACTGGAGCGCTACCAGAAGTCGTTCTGGGTGGTGCCGTCGAGCGACACCCGCAACGTCAAAAGTCTGGACGAAGCCTATCGCAACTTGAATGTCACGCTGGCCGTGACCGGGAGCATTGAACACACGGCTGACGGAGTCAGTCTCACGGCCGACCTGGTCGATCCCAAGAACCACCGGCAACTATCATCGCGCTCGATCCACGTCGCTTCAGCCAACTTAGACGAAATGCAGCAGCGGGTATGGGAATCCGTCGCCGACATGCTGGATTTGCAAGTGAATTCGCAAATCAAGAAAGAATTGGCCGCCGGTGGAACGACACACCCAGGGGCATATGAACTGTATGAGCAGGGAGTCGGATATCTCCAACGCTTTGATGTGGAAGACATCGATCGCGCGATCGGATTATTTGACGAGGCATTGTCTCAGGACCCTGAATACGCCTTGGCTTACAGCGGACTAGGCAGCGCGTTTGCTAGCAAGTTCGTCTTGACGAGAGATCCGCAATGGGCGGAGCGTGCTACGTACAACGCGCAGCGCGCCGAGCAGCTGAACGATCGCTTGGTTGAGGTCCATAAGACTCTTGGCTTGGTCTACCAAAGCACCGGGCAATTCGATAAGGCCACATCCGAGTACCAGCGTGTTCTTGAGGCGGATCCATCGATCATCGACGCAAAGTTTCAACTAGCTAAAATCTATGAGGCTAAGGGGAAATACAGGGAAGCTGAAGCGGCTTACAAGGACGTGATCCTCAGGCGCCCCGGCTATTGGCTCGGCTATCTCCACCTGGGTGGCCTGTACTACACTACAGGACGTTTTAATGAAGCTGCACAGCAATACCAGTCGGTCATTGACCTCGCGCCTGACAATCCGGGCGGCTATATCAGCTTGGGCGGGGTATATTTGGCATTGGGACGATATGAGGATGCAGTTGCCGTCCTAAAGAAGGGCCTTGATATCCAACCTGCCGCCTACGCTTGGAGCAACCTGGGATCGGCGTATATGTACCTGGGCAAGTGGGTGGAAGCTGCTGATGCCATGAAGCACGCCGCCGAAATGAGTCCGCACGACCACGTGATGTGGCGCAATCTGGGCGACAGCTACGATCAGATTCCTTCGCGGCTGGCGGATGCACGCCAGGCCTATCAAAAGGCCCTGCAGACCGCCAGCGAAGGACTCAGGGTCAATCCCAGGGACCCCGATTTGCTTAGCGGGATCGCGCTGTATCATGCTCATCTGGGCCACGACAGCGATGCCCAAGCGTATATCGCACGCGCCTTGGAGGTTTCGCCCAGCAACGGCGACACGCTGTTTACGGAAGCCCTGGTATATGAGATCGTCGGCCACCGGGATCAGGCCGTGACTGCGCTCCAACGGGCGGTGAAGGCAGGATACTCGCTGGAGGAGATTGAGAAAGAGCCTGAACTCCGCAAGCTGCAGGGCGATCCCCATTACCAGCGCTGGCTGGCGCAGATCAAGAACGTCAAGCAGTAACGGTAGTTGGGCCACCACATTCAGCTAAAGGAGGAACCATCTATGAAATACGGACGAAATGTTCCTTGTTGTTGCATCGTGTTGTTGCTGTTCGCCCTCCCCCTTGTGCCTTGCGCATTCGCCGGCAACGTGGGCGCTTGCGGAGCCGCGGCAGCCTGTCCGGCTGGCGCCTATCAGTGTTCAGCCGCCGGCTGCCAAATCTTGGTCTCGCGCGATAATCAAGGGAACGTAATTCTCATGGTGAACAATGCTCCCTACACAGTGTTCTGCGCTCAACCAGGTACGCCAATCCAGTGGACTCTATCCGATGCCAACTCGTTTATGGATGTGCGCTTCACCAACGGCGCCACGCCTTTCACGCAACCTTCCGTCTACGCGGACCCTAATAACACCAGCCCGACTGTGAGCATTGTGCAAAATCCGTCGAACGGTTGCTACGCTTTTGCCGTGGCTGATTGTCCGCTCGCTCAGGGAAACAGCTGTGGTTATGCCGATCCGAAGGTAGTGATCTATCCACCTGCCTTAATGGTCAAACCCCCTAACCATCATAAGAAAAAAAGCCAAAACTGATGACGGTAGCGAACGTTGGATTCGAGCACGAGGGTAGGCTCAGTACAGCCGGAAGTTGACTTCCACGTTGATCATGACGGGGACGGGGTGGCCGTCCTTCTTGGCGGGTTCGAAGCGCCACTGCTTGACCGCTTCGACAGCTTTCTCGTCCAGACCCATGCCCAGCGCGCGTTGCACGCGAATTTCCTGCGGCTTGCCTTCCGCGCTGACCACCAGCCACAGCACCACGGTCCCCTGATACTTGGCCTTGCGCGCTTCCTCGGAGTATTCCGGATCGGGCTCGTATAAAACCTTGGGTGCGCTGACGCCGCCGCCCACGCGATAAGCGCCGCCGCCGTATCCGCCACCATGGCCCGGCCCAACGCCCGGCCCGGTCCCTGATCCCACACCGCCGCCGCTGCCGCTGCCAATACCGCCGCCTGAGCCGGTGCCATTCGATGGCGGCCCCATCACTTTAGACAGCGGATCGCCCAGAGCGCCCATCGTTGGCAGCTTGATCTCGGGCGGCACAACCACCGAAGGATCAACCACGAGCTTGGGGTGGTCGTTGCGGACTACGATGGCCGGAGGCACAATCTGGTCTTTCGAGAGCTTAGGCAGCGCGCCTTTGGGAGCTGCCAACTTGTCACGATCGCCGCCACCGCCGCCGCCGCCCGCCTTCGTCTTGGAGACAGCCATTGGCAGATACGGGCTGATATCCGTGACCACGCCAACCACTTGCAGCTTGATCTCGTCTTTGTGCTCTAAAACCCAATGCCCTGACCAGATCAGCAGGCCTACCGCAACCATGTGAATGACAAAAGAATAGAGGAAGGTATCCTTGCGCTGGGGATACAGGCCCTCACCCTCGCCAAACAACGCGGGAATGACCTGGTCCTCCGGCGCAACCTGGGGAATCGCTTCTTTTTCCGGTTTTGCAGCTGCGGGCGTAGCCATCGTTATTTACTAACAGTATAGACCCAGCCGCCAGCCAGAAGTTCCAGAAAAATGCAGGTACAACTCTGGCTCGTCCCAGCTTGGTCGCAGTTCGTCACACGAAATGAACAGGTTTCTGCACGCGAGTCATCGCGAGAGATGAAGTTCAGGGCAGGATCACGCGCAGCGCGTCGCACCGCACACCTAGTTCGACCGGTGTCCGGCAGATGGGTTCGCCATCCGCGAAGACCTCGGTGACGGGATCGGTGGCGATTCGCAGCCGTTCAGCCTGGAAGTATTCGACCTCTTTCATGCCGATGTGACCTCCGCCATAGACCACGCGAAATAGACGCAGCAGGCGCAACTTCTCCAGCTCACGAACGAAACAGACATCGAGCAGCCCATCGTCCATTCGCGCCTGGTGCGTAAGTCTCATGCCGTGACCATATTGCGGAGCATTGCCGGCGGCGATCAGAAAGCCGCGTTCGTCGATGCGGATTTGCCATGAGCCGCCGCTTTCCACCCAGATGGTGATGCGCGGTGGACGAAAACTTCCCAGGGTTTGCACCAGCGCGACCACATAGCCCCCATGCCGTCGCAGCCATCGCGGCTGCTTCAAGGTCAGGCGGTTCACCGCCGCGTCGAGCCCGGTACCGGCGATGCAACCATAAAAAGTCGTGCGCGCCGTCTCGCGCTCGCCTTCAGTCGCGTGGCGCAACTGCGATTGCATGATCCGCGTCCCCATCTGCGGCAGGTCTTTGCGCGGGCCATCGGGAACAAAGTGCAGCCTCTCCAGCGAATCGTCCTGCCAGGGAACGGAGTCGGCGGCGTCGGCGGGCTGCGAGATCTGAGAAATCTCCTGCAACGGCTGAATCGTTCCCAGATCGATGCTCCTGATATTGTGATCGCCGGCGCAGAAGCGCTGCCACGCCGCCCGCGCCCTCCCTACGCTGTCTATGCCAATGGATTGCGCAAAATCATTGGCGCTGCCTATGGGAACAACGAGCGTCGGGATTTGCTTCAGCACCAACCCGCCAAGATGGCGATGGATGGTCCCATCGCCGCCGAAGACCAGCGCCGCTTCAGGCTGGTCGGTGGGATCGAGTTCGTTCCCTGAAAAAAGGTTGACGCCCGGCATCTCGAATTGCCGGACGTCGTGATCGTTGGCATGAAGTCCCAGCAGGGCAACGGCGCGCACCGCGCTACTTTCGCACAAGCCACGATGAAAAACAAAATGCGGTTCTCTCACCTCGAAGATGAAAAGAGCCGCATCCCGGCTCTGCCGGCAGGCCGCTCGCGAATTTTTCTGCGGCTTACGAGCTGTGGGCTTCCTGCCAGAATTTCATCTCGTCAGCCGACGGCCCGTACATACCCGGAATCTCGATCTCATTCAGCCGCAGATACACCCCCAGTTGAGCACGGTGGTGGATCATGTGACTCATCACCATGCCGCGATAGCAGGCAGCGCGCGGCATTGAGAAAATCGTATCGCCCTTGGAGCTCTTCAGGCTCCAGATCACGCCGAAGTCCTCGTCTTTGGCGGCGGCCAGCGCCTCGCGGCCGGCCTTGGAATTCTTGTCGAAGGTGTCGAGCACTTCCTGGCGCGTTTTGGGGTTGAAGGGCACGAAATTCTCCATGTCGAACTCCAACACTTCCTTGGTGAATGTCTCTTTTGCCCAGCCCGGCAGTTCGGCCACGTGTCCGGCAAGGCGATTAAGGGGCATCGATTTGGCGTGCGGTTTGTAGTCGGAAATCTTCTCGGGCAGACGTTCCAGCAGCTTGCGCGTGTTCGTCATCTCCTGGTCGTATTCGGGTAGTAGCATGTCGCGAATAGCCATCCAAAATCTCCAGCCGCAGTAGCGGCAACCGGGCTAGGATAACACGAATAAAAGGCGAAAGGTAGTGGCGTCGCTGTAAATACTTTTCGGTTCTCAAACCACCTAAGTGGGCGTATGATGTTGCCGCGCATACGGGTCCCCACGCGAAAACGGGCTAGGCGGAGGCACACCAGCCGTGGGTCAGAAAGACGATCATGTGGCTGAGCTGGACTCGGATCCCTCCGAGCTGAAGCGCGACGCTACGACGCCCCGGCCGGACGAGCGCCTGGGCCGCAAGGTCGCGTTCGTCCTGTACAACATTGCTGCCGTCGTCACCTTGTTGCTGTTGTGCGAGGGGGCGGCCAGCTGCTACTACGCCTTCCGCGCCGCCTTTGCCTCACCCCCGGTGGCCGAAAGTCTCTACACTGAATACGATCGCGATCTCGGATGGATCAATCTTCCCAACGTGTTTCTCCCAATCTTTACGGGCCGGGGAAGTTTCTGCGCACCAACTCCCAGCGCTTCCGCAACGCTGCGGACTTCACTAAGAACGTGCCCTTGGGCAAGACGCGCATCATTTGCTCGGGCGACTCCTTTACCCTCGGATACGGTGTCGATAACGATCACACCTGGCCGCAACTTCTCGCGTCCCAGGCTCCCGACCTGGAGACCGTCAATATGGGCCAGGGGGGCTACGGCGCCGACCAGGCCTATCTCTGGTACAAGCGCGATGGCGTCGCGCTGGACCACGATATCCAAATTCTGGCGATCATCTCGCCCGATGTGTACCGGATGCAGCATGCGTCCTTTAACGGATACGGCAAGCCGGTTCTGGCCGTCGAGAACGATCGCGTGGTCGCAACCAATGTCCCCGTTCCGCGCACCATGGAAGTCTGGTCACCGCGTCTGGTGCGGACCGGGAACGCCTTGTCCAACCTGAGCATCACGCGTTTGCTCCGCCAGGTGTTGCGGCTGGATATTTCGGCCGCCGTTGTGGCCCCGCAGAAAGAACGCAACCAGGAGACGGCCTGGATTTTGTCGCACATGCTCGATGACTTGCGACAGACGAACCAGGCCATGGGCAGTGTGCTGGTCCTGGCTTATCTGCCTACGCGCGAGGAACTTGGTGGAGGAGTCGGCGTGTCCTGGCGCACATTCCTGGCTGAGTACGCCCGCCAGCATGGTGTTGTGTATCTCGACTTTCTCGACGCCTTCCGCCGCCTGCCTCCGGCGGAGTTGGACAAACTCTTCATCGCCCAGGGCGCGGTCGATTTTCCCGGCGCTGCCGGTCACTACACCGAGGCCGGCAACGCCTTCATCGCAGACCTCGTCTGTCGACGGCTGCTGGCAAGTCCGGAGACCGCTGGGAAGTTGAACCGCAGCAGGTGAGCCCTGCGTCTGAGGGCTCATCCGGTATCGGACGGCACCGCGTCTTCCCAAATTCCGCCCTAGCGTTCATAATGGCTGATTGCCCTGCGCCGGCACATCTGGACTGTCAGTTAGTGCAGGCTGTGGCACATTCTAATGAATCAAAAAGAAATTAAAGAGCTCATAGAGCTTCTGGTCGAGAAGGACATCACCGAGTTCGAACTCGAACGCGGCGATATGAAGGTGCATGTCAAGCGGGGAGGCTCGACCGCTCCAATTGTCCACGTCGCGCCCGCCGTCACCGCCGTTCAGCCGCTTCCGGTTGCCGTGGTGCCTTCGGCTCCCGCTGCCGGCGGTCAGGCGCCACAGGCTCCTGCGCAATCAGCCGCGCCAACTGCGCCCAGCCCTGGCGCGGATGCCTCTTCGGATGCCGACCTGTACATTCTGAAGTCGCCCATCGTCGGCACCTACTATGAAGCGCCTTCGCCGGGCACGCCGCCCTTCGTCAAAGTTGGCGACACCGTCAAGGAAGGCCAGGTGCTCTGCATCATCGAAGCTATGAAGCTGATGAACGAGATTGAGGCCGAGGTTTCCGGCGTAATCGCCAGGATGCTCGTCGCCAACGGAAGCCCAGTCGAATACGGAATGCCGCTCTTCGGCATTCGCCGGCAGTGATTCCCTCACCGTGCGGTTATTGAACCATGGAGAACACGGAGGTTAGGGAATGGGGTTTGGGGATTAGGAACTGGTGACTGGGTGCGTAACCGCGTTATTCCCTAGCCCCCAGCCCCTGATCCCCTGTGTGCCTCTCTGGTGAAAATGGACTACGTACCAATCAAGATCGCATGTTCAAGAAAATCCTAATTGCGAACCGCGGCGAGATCGCTTTGCGCGTCATCTGCGCCTGCAAGGAACTCGGCATCAAGGCAGTCGCCATCTACAGCGAAGCCGATCGCAACTCCCTGCACGTTCGTTTTGCCGACGAAGCCATCTGCATCGGCCCGCCGCGCCTGAACGAAAGCTATCTCAACATTCCCGCCGTCATTAGCGCCGCTGAAATTGCCAATGTCGACGCGGTGCACCCGGGCTACGGCTTGCTGAGCGAGAACGCCAACTTTGCCGAGGTCGCGCAGGCTTGTGGCATCAAGTTTATCGGGCCGCCGCCGGAGATCACCCGCATGATGGGCGAGAAGGAAAAAGCCCGCGCCACGATGAAGCGCGAAGGCGTTCCCATCCTGCCGGGTTCGGACGGAATCATCGCCTCGGCCGACGAGGCGCTGGAGTGGGCGCGCAGCGTGGGTTTCCCGGTAATCGTCAAAGCTTCGGCCGGCGGCGGCGGTCGCGGCATGCGGGTCATCCGCGACGAGAAGGAGTTGCCCAACCTGTTTCATTCGGCGCAGTCTGAGGCCGCAGCGGCCTTCGGCAACGGCGATCTCTACATGGAGAAGTTCATCGAGCGCCCGCGCCACATCGAGTTTCAGGTGCTGGCCGACGAGCACGGCAACGTGATGAGCCTGGGCGAACGCGAATGCAGCATCCAGCGCCGCCATCAGAAGCTGCTGGAGGAGTCGCCTTCGGTGAAGGTGACGCCGGAGTTGCGCGAGCGCATCAACGGCATCCTGGTG
>Ga0187847_10001986_pt1 | contig 17186 bp, 10 predicted proteins | sample June2016WEW_4_10_FD_132458 | JGI IMG/M metagenome (GOLD analysis project Ga0187847, IMG submission 132458) | Peatland microbial communities from SPRUCE experiment site at the Marcell Experimental Forest, Minnesota, USA - June2016WEW_4_10 | ecosystem: Environmental > Terrestrial > Soil >...
ACTGTTCCATTCCACTGAGAGGTTAGAATCCGCATCAAGGGAGTGGATGATCCCACACTCCATTCCGGCGCACAGTATCGTCGATGAACTCATAATCTGGACCAAGTATAGGGAAACAAAAGTGACAACTCGCGCATTGCTCCGGTTGGAAGCAAAGTCGGCTTATAAGATTTTGATGCGCCGTATCTCGGATTGATTAGCTGCCCGACTATCATTTGTATCTAGTTTTATCTCGACTGTCTTTCAACCGAATTAGATTTTTCCTTGCCAACCGAATATGGGCTTGTGCGCATCATAGATTTTGGCTGCTTTACAGCCGCGCCAAGTCTTTCCCTCAGTAACTGGCATGAACGTGCGCATTGTCCATCTTGGCTACCTATCAGCCGAGTCAGGTCTTCCCTTTGCCAAACAGATATGAACTTGCGCACTGCGCGAAAGTAGAGGCCGGAGGTTTCCACCATGTTCGACTTTGTACATTCTTTTGTGAGCCAGAGATCTTGGTCTTCGACCCCATTCAACCAGATGCGGTTCTGTCGGCAGGGGATTTGGGCCTCTGCCGCGGCCTCGCTCGTGCTGTGTGTGGGCACAGCCGCGGCGCCTGCGCAATCGGCGCCCAGCTTCGTGGTGAACTCCAATCAGGATAACGGCGCGGGTGCCACGGACTGCCCACCTAACTCCGCAGCCACCGGCGCTGGAAATTGCACGCTGCGGGATGCGCTGGCAGCCGCCGAGAACGCCGGTGCGGGGAACATCACCTTTGATGCGTCGGTCTTTGCCGCGACGAACACTACGGCGCAGAACACCATTACGCTTACCAGCGGAATGCTTATGATTCCGACTGGTGCCAGCATCACCGGCCTGGTAACGGTCAACGGGGCCAACCAGACCAACCAGGTCACAGTGAGCGGGGACAATCAGTCCACTGTCTTCGCCCTCTTGGCGGCGAGCACTGCATCCATAACGAACCTGAATATCGAGTTCGGAGATGACAACGGCGGTTTCACTTGTTGCAACAACGTAACGGTTAATGGCGGCGGCATCTACAATGCTGGCACGCTGACGGTGACCAACAGCACCTTCTACGGCAATGCCGCGGGTCCGGGCAGCGTTGGCGGCGGCGGCATCTACAGTGTCGGCACGCTAACGGTACTCAACGGCACCTTCCATAGCAATTCCGCCGGCTTGGGCTATTACACTGGTCAAACCCCTGCAGGCGGGGGCATCTACAACAATTACGGCACACTGACGGTCACCAACAGCACCTTCACTGGCAATTCCGTTGGTCAATACGGCGGGGGCGGCGGCATCATGAACTGGTGCGGAACATCGACCGTGACCAATAGCACCTTCACCGCCAATTCCGTCGGTCTGAATGGTGGGGGTGGCGGCATCTACAACAATGTCGGCGCCGGCGGCCCCTGCAATAACAACAGCGGAACACTGACTCTCGCCAACAGCGTCGTGAGCGGCAACTGGTTCTGGATTGGCACGGCAACCACGCCGGACAGCTACGATGACCTGGATGATACCACTGGCAGCGCCGCATTCAACGGCGCCGTTGGCAATGACGGCGGCAACCTGGTCGGCAATTACAATGTGCAAACCGCAACTGCACCCAGCCCAAGCATAAACTTTGCTCCGCTGAGCAACTACGGCGGATCGACGCAGACCATGATCCCGCTGCCGGGCTCACCGGCCATCTGTGCCGGAACGGCATTGCCGGGTGGAGGCGTGTCGCTTGCCGCCACCGATCAGCGCGGCGATCCCCGAAAGAATACAAGCTATCCCGGCTACAGCGCGGGGACTCCCTGTGTTGACTCCGGCGCGGTACAGACCGGCTATGCCCTCAGCTTCACTGGCCCTACACCCATTGAGCCCGACACGGAGATTTATGTAAACACGGCCTTTCAAGCGGCAGCGACGTTAGATGAAAGCGGCGTACCGTTCGGTTCCACCCTGACTCCTCCGGCCACTATTCCGAGCATAACCATTCCGCTTGCCTTCACCGGCAACGGGCAGCTAACTAGCTCCACGTCCTCGCCAGGGCCGGGCGTAACGAATTATCTTGTCACAGTCAACGCGCCGGGCACGGATGACGTGTTGACGGCAAGTCTGGCGTTGAACCCCGGGCTGTCGACGCCGCTGACCATCATCCAGGCGAGCTCGCCGTTTACCGTATACGCGGCCACGCCCACAGTCATCTGGCCGCAGGCGAGTTCCATTACATACGGCCAGCAACTGAGCGCGTCTTCTCTGACCGGTGGATCTGCCAGCTTCGGCGGCGCCAACGTGAGCGGCACGTTCGCCTGGGTTACGCCCACCGCAGCACCCGGTGCGGGGACACAGCTTGAGTCCCTGACCTTCACCCCCACTGGCGGTTCCGACTACGCGCCGGTGACCGGCTCCGTCTCCGTGATCGTCAAGCAGGCGCCGACAACCACCGCACTGACAGTGAGCAGCGGCACTATAACCGCGGGGCAGAGTGTCACGCTGACCGCGACGGTGAGTTCGCCAGATGGATCGCCCACCGGGACGGTGAGCTTCTACGACAATGGCTCACTGCTCAATACGGCCACTCTAAACGCAGGGGTAGCGACTTACTCGGTTACCACCTTAGCGCCAGGCATCAACCACACGATCACGGCGACTTACAGCGGTGATCAGAACTTCCTTGCCAGTAGCTCCACAGCAACAACCACTGTGAACGTGGGATCGTCAGACTTCACGGTCAACATCATCGGAGCGACCAGCCAAACGGTTCAGCCGGGCGGCACAGTCACCTTCCAGGTGAAGGTTTCGCCGACTAGTGTATCCTACCCGGGCCCCGTGGCCATTTCGCTCACTGGGCTACCGGCGGGCACCACACCCACGGTGTCGCCGCAGACGATTACAGCCAATTCCGGGCCGCAAACCGTAACTGTCACCGTCCAGTTCACGGCGGCTACGGCGGCGGAGCACACGACACAGCGTCCCTCCGGCAAACAAAGGTATGAGCCGCTCGCGCTGGCCCTGCTCATGCTCTTTGGTATGGGAGGGGTACGCAAGCAGCGCCGCATCCTGGAACGAATCCTGTGCGTGCTTGTGCTCATTATTGGGGGTGTTGCGGCGACTTTGATGAGCGGCTGCGAGAGCGTCCGCTTTGCACCAACGCCGCCGGCCTCCTATGCGGTCAACGTGACGGGGACCAGCGGCGCTCTACAGCACACAGCCACCTTCACCATCAACATGCAGCCATAGGCGAAAAGGATATATGTCATGCAAGGATGTCTCAACGCCATTGCATAAGGAAAGGACCCATCCGAGTTACGAGCAGGTCCCATCTGAGACAGGACCTGCCCGTCTGGGTCATTGAGTCAGAATCGAGAACGTTGCCCCAAGGGTTGAATCAAGTGAGACGCCGTTAATGTTGATGGTCCCATTTCCTCCAACTGAACCGACCACGATAGGTTGAGTTGTCTGGTCATCAAATAGTTTGATGCCATTCAGAGAGATGTTCGAGGATCCATTTTCTGCCCACCATGCTCGATTGGACGAATTGCCCTCAGAAGAGTCGTAGGAAACCAGGTTGGACTCAGCTACGTTCGAAACACCAGCATGATAGAAGCCATATAAGCCGGAGTTACAGGCGTATGCGCCAACGACGGAGCCCCACGAGTAGCCTGTATTGAAGACATATCCGCCACCTGCCGAATTTCGACTGATGGTGTTTGTCAGCCAGACATTGGTTGCATCGTCTATTTGAAAGCCGAGGTTGGGGGCCGCATCCACCGTCACCCCATTTAGGGTGACAGCGTTGGCGCCGCCATCCGTCCGAATGCCACTGATCAAAGGATAAACACATGCGACGTTGGTGATAGAGGTTCCCTGACTGGCGGAGATATCGATGCAATCTTTTCCGGCGACAACAGGTGAACTGTACCGGCCCGCACTGAGCACAGTGCCGTTTGTGAATGTCGCACTCGTTGGCGCTAACATATTGAAATTCGCATCGGCGCCGATCATCAGGCCGGAGTTAGCCGTTGTGTCAATGTAGAAGTTCGAAAAAGAAGCGTCGCAGGCGCCACGATCGGCGATCCCGCTGGAAAGACTGCGATAAATCTGAATGTTAGTCGCACTCAAACCACAGTTAATAACGCCGGTAGACTGGTTAGTCGCCGACAACGCATCGTCCCCTGTGTTTTGTGAGAAGTAGCCAACCACAGAAGAGCTTCCGTCGTTCTCAAAGTGCAACCCGTCGGCCGTGGTGTTGTTGACGCTCGTTCCATTCAGGAAGTTGATTCCCGTGCTTCCCGTTACCCAGATCCCGGGCCCAGGAGAATGCTCGACAAGTGTGTTGCTGATGGTTATGTTCTGAGAATCTTCCACCAGCAGTGCGTTATTGCCTGCTTCCGAGCGCGGATACGGGAGCGCTGCGTCCCCAATGTACCCGATATCGAAGTTCGCGAATGTTGCATTGGAGGAATTCAGGATGTAAATGCACTGTCCCGCCACGCCGACGGTAATCGTATCGCAAAGGAATCGTGCGCCGCTTTGCATGATCGCCGTTCCATGAAAATTCTGGAAAAGTAGCCCTGGCTGGTCGAATGAAGAGTTGTGCAGCCTGTAGAGACCGAGAGGGAAATAGATGGTGCCGTTCGGATTGGAGTTGATGATTGACTGAATCACGTCGCTGTCAATCGTGGTTCCGTTACCAGCCGCTCCCGACAAGCGCACATTGATGGTCGTAGCGGACGGAAGAGTCATGTTGACCGGAGTTTGCACGAAAGCCGCTGGTGGCGTTACTGTGGGTCGAATGCACGATGCAGGCTCGATCGATTGGCTGAATGCGCCCGGCGTAGTTGCTAAGAAGAGGTTTAAACACACGAACAAATGGCTAGCGGTTTTGAAAAAGTTCAGTTGGGTGCGCAAGTTCTTTCTCCGGAAAGTGGATTTAGGGGGTGATCCGGTCCGACTGATCTTGCTCGTGCGGAGGAGGGAGTCTAGGTTGATCCGGCAAAAATCGACCGCAACTGAGCTAGGCGTCAGCGATATTCAGACGCGAGGCAAAGCATCGTTCCGTGGTGCGACATGCAGGGTTTGTTATTCGGTAATATAAATATGACTGACACACTGAAATGTGACTTTTGTCACCCAACACGACGCCAAAAGCTATAGAAAGCCGGCTCGGATCGGATCTCCAAAATGCAAATCCAGAGGCTTCTGCACAGCCCTATCTTATTGACGGCTTTGATACTTTTTGCGGTCGCACTGATCATAGTGATCGTCGACGTTATCAGATATTTTGGCTATTACTTCCGTAATCACTGGACTGAAGCGACATGGATCGACGATCTGACCGGCGCGGACCAGCCCGACAAAACACCCCGGGATGTAGAGAAGAAATGAGGCACGCGCTGGCAGAATGCAGGTCAAGCACTTGTGTGCCTTAAGTCTATACAAAATGGATTTCTAAAAGTCTATAACTCATTGATTCAATTGTGGAAGAGATACTTACGGTTGAACCCGCGTGGCAATGACGGTGCGGTGGGCTGATTGCAAGCGGTCTGCAGTTCGCTCCCGAACAGCTAAGAGAAAGTTACGGCGCCTGTCCCGCAAAGCCTGAGTCGCATACTTGCGGGCAGTTTGATAATTGCGAAGAGACATTCGCTCGATGCGCGACCGATCTCTAACAAGTTCCGTGAATTTCCCGGCTAGCGCGGCAACGTCGTTAGGCGGCACACGATCTTCTTCATGGAGAAGTTCAGGGATTCCGCCCACATGCGAACCGAGACAAGGGAGGCTGCGAGCCATCGCCTCAAGCATCGCTCTCGGCACGCCCTCAGCGCGCGAAGGCAAAACAAACACATCTGCTCTATCAATTTCTTCTTGAATGGGAGCGCCGATCTGCACATCACCGAGAAACGTAATCTGATCACTGACTCCAAGTTCACTGCACAGCGCTCTTAGATGGTCCATCTGCTTTCCCGATCCGGCAAATCGGACGAGCGCGCGAATTCCAGCCGACCGGGAAATGGCTACCGCACGAATCAATGTGTCTGGACCTTTGTAGAGAGAGCCGAGTGTCCCGATGAAGAGGACGCGTATCACCGTTGGGTCCTGCAGAGCCTTACGCGGTTCGTCTCGAAACCAGTCTTCCGGCAGGCTCGCATCTGAGACTCCCACGACATATTGCCGCTCTCCGTCAATTCTTTGGTCAAAAGGAGGATTTTCCCCAACCGGCGGCGCGACGTATGCATCCTTACTTGGACGATAACGTATTTGAAGATAGCTTTGAGTCACATAACTAACTGCCACTGCACGCTTTGCCTGTTCCTTGAGGTTGAGCGTGAAATACATGCGCGCAAATGGAGCTAGAGGGTGAGAATTAGCGGCAGGGCTCAGTACGTCATATGGATCAGCCACCACATCGAGCGCATATGGATGGCGACGATTCCTTATCGAACGCTCAACCGCGTTGGCAACTTGACTAGGGGCTCTGAAGATGACTGCGGATCCGAGTGGAACTGCGGTCCTTAAGCTACGATGGATTGATTGGTACCGGGCAATGTATTGAATCGGCCCCTTGTATGACGAAACCGGGAAAAACTCGACTCCTGGACCCTCGACAGGAAGAAAGTTTGATTGAGCATTTGGTACCCGAAAGCCTCGCGCAATGACGCGTACCCGGTCAAAGACATCGAGGTACTCTGAGTAGAACGAGTAATGACCCTGGGTAACTGTCCATACACGATTATCCGGCGTCTGGAGAAAACGATGATCGAGAGTCAAACACAGTTCCATCGAATCTTGCCCTCGTGGTGTGGATATTTGTTATTGATTTCTAATTGATTAGGTCCGCCCAGTGATCGAATACGATTGCACGAGTTCTGGCTCTTTGTGCACTTGCCAGTCGCGTGGAGGGAATAGCCAATGCGAAACGGCGAGCCAACCCACCGGCGCGCAATGGACAAATGGAAACCAAACCGCTGAGACCAATCCGTCCCGATATAACTGCATAAACGTTGACAGAAAGATCAGGTAGAGCAGACACCCCGGCGAGAATATGTTGGTGCCAGAGAGTCGCAGATACGATGTCGTGAACGCGACGCTGATCAGGAGCGGAATGAGTACTATTCCAGCCCACCCAAAATCGGCATAGCACTCGCCAACCAGCCCGGCAGTCATATTGAGTTTCGCCATTGCACGGCTCGGGATGTCTAGTTCTTCCTGGTACTGATTCAGAGGAGGCTTATCGGGCCAGATTAGCCGTGGAATCGGACTGACAAAGAGAGGAGCGACGCTGGCTCCCCAAAGATGCTGCCCATGGAGGTCGACGAGCGTCATTGTAGAACCAATCATGTCCAGGAACTGAAAATCGATCCCGCTCCCGTTCTCCCGGCCGAAGTTATGAAATGCGGTGTCAATTCCCTTCTCCATTGCCACATCAACCTGATCACCTTGCTGGAGTGAGTAGAAGATCGGCTTCATTGGCAGCCATATGATCCAAAGGAGGGGTGCGGCGATCAACAACCCCACCGGAAAGCGCTTCTGCTGCCTGCGCGCTAGAAACAGAATGATGAGAAATACAAGAGGAATGATTACGATTCCCCGGAACGCGCTGAACATCATGGAGGCGAATAGCACGCTGACCGTAGTTGCAAGCAGGAGTGGTGGAAATCCATAGATATAATGCAAAAGGCAGAATCCCCAACCGGTCCAACCCGCAGCAGCCAGCAAATATCCGCTGGATTCGGCAGTGCCAGCTACTAAGCGCTCATCTCTCAACCCCGCCGGTCCCACCAACATGATCGCAATACATGAGAGAACGATCGCGAGTATGCCAGCAAACTGAAGTCGAGCCTTTGAAAGCATGATTTTGGGCTGCTCGTTTGCGACCACCCTGCGCTCTCCCCAATACCGCGCGGCGAGCCATCCAAGCGCCATCGCCACCAGGGCAATGTCCGATGCGATGGCTGCTCGAACAACCTCACCTACAGTCACAGGCCATTCGAAGGAATAAGTCATTGGCCGCATGCCGGACTTCAGTTGGAACAAACGCACGGTGACAATGTAGCAGTGACACACCAAAAACATCGCAGCGGGGTGAAGGAGCGACCGCGCCACCTTGAATGCAACGAGCGCACACAATGCAACTGTTGTGAGATCGATCGCAATCGCAACGGTTAGAGAATGTGTCATCACTTTTCCACTCCGATTCCTATATGAATGTCCGCGGTAACAAGAAGACTTCACCGTCCATCTGCGAAGTCTTTCGCGAAGCTCCGGCTGAAACTGGACTTACTAAACCGCTCCAAGAAATGCGCGGATGTTCTTACGGAAGCGTTCCCACGTATGCATTTCCGCCGTTATGCGAGCGGATTCGCGCATTTCCTGCACGATCGAACGATGATTAGCGCACCAAGCAAGTCGATCGCGAATTGCGGCACGGTCGCCGACCGGAACGACCCACCCGTCTACACCCTCCCGAATCACATCTGCTCCGCCGGTATTTCCGGTGCATAGAATGGGTGTGCCACATGAAAGGGCCTCGAGATACACGTGACCAAACCCCTCGGCAACTGAAGGCAGAACAAATACGTCAGCTTGTTGATAGAGATCGATCAATTGCTGAAGTCCGGTGCGAGGTAATTCTTCGTATACCCCATCAAATCCTGAGAGTAGGGACTGATCGCGAACGTGTCCTCCCGCGACAATCAGGCGCGCAGACCGCAATCCAAGTTCTTTCCACGCGCGCACAAGACTGCGGAGACCCTTGCGCGCCACCTTCTGCCCCACAAACAATGCTGTAAAAGGAGCATCCTTCTTTGGCCTCCCGAATTTGAACAAGTCCGAGTCAACACCGTAAGGCAGAACACCGATGCTCTCGGGTTCAACGCCTCCCTCGACGAGTGATCTCTTCGAAAATTGCGACGCACAAAGCACAAACTCCGCAAGAGAGCTCTCCAATTCCCATTGCTCAAGTTCCTTTTCAGAAACGCTCGCTTCCGGTTCCAGGATGAGTCCTGAGTAATCAGGATCTTGCGCACTCAGTTTTGCATAGAGGTTCCGAAGAAATCGTGGGTGCGGATGAACTTGAAACAACACCCTCTTGAGGTCGCCGCGCAGGTGCGCGAATGTCGCCGCCGCGGAATAACTCGTCGCAAGGACCGACGCATTTCTACTGTTTGCGATCTTCGCTGCCAAGAGTCCTGTTTTCGCGCCTTCGACCTCGTCTCGATATGTCTCATGTGTTACTCGACGTCCAATTACGCCGGAAAGAAACTGCAGTTTTCGATCACTGATAAGAGATGAAGGAAGCTCACGATGATACCGTGAGTGAATTCCAAACGCATTCCTAGACAATCTGCGGCGTGCGATGAACGACCAGATAGGCGAATCCAATGGTGTATACCAATCCGTTACAAATCTCTCCAACAGGCCAGCCTCGGCCACTGCGAGAGGTAATTGATAGTGATCGCGAGGTGAGTCATGCACGACCACCCAGCCGGGTGACCCCGCGGGTCGCTTTATCTGATCTGCGTTTTCTCGTTGCTGGCGAAATCCAACGGCCTTATCAAACACTCGCCACCTCGATCCCCGCGCTCCATTTTCGAGAATTCGATGACAAAACAGCAAAGCTCCAGGTATTCGTGATAGCTGCCTCGGCAAGAGCGCTGATGATTCCCCCAAGCCCTACCGCACTTACTCCGAAGTGCGGCATGAGTGAACGTACGGAGAGAACGAACACAATTGCCGAAACCGGCGCCGCCCAGGCGCGGACTCGCGTATAGCCCAGTCCATTCAGGAAGACCATAAAATTCTTATTCCAGACGTAAAGCAGGAACCATCCATCCAGATACAGGACAAACGACAATGGAGGAATTGGAAGCTGAGCTGACCACGTGTGAATGAATACCTTGTAAACGCATGCATACGCCGAGGTCACGAGTACAATGATCGACATGCTGCGTAGAATGCCGGTGCGAAGCGCAAGACGTATCCATTTCCAATCTCCGACGACCTTCGCTTCTACGTACGCAGGCCATAGGGGAAGCAGGAACATGCAGCAGACAAAGCTGCACACCATCATTGCCTGAAGTGACACAGACACTTCAGGGACGTGCACAGCTCCTAGTTGCGAGGCTACCAGGATATTACTCGTAAAGGCTATTACCGTATCTGCGATCTGCGCCAGCAATAATCGCGAACTGTCGCGCCAGATAAGGTTGAAGCACCGTGAGTTTATTCCACGAACGGCAGGAAACAGATTTCTATATCGGAATCCGAAGAGTCCTGCTGATAGAAGGACGTAGGCCACAATAATGGGTAAAGATGTGATGAGCGCAAAGACAGCCATACTATGAGTGCGTACCGTGAGAATTAGTACTACAGACGCCAAACTGGCAGCGATCTGTGCAAGATATTCGAGATAGCCCTCCTGTAGGGCAAGAGCGAAGAAATTGATTACGTTCAATGCGGCTGCGGCAGACACTAGATATCCCAGCAAAGTAAAGCACTGCTTGGCTTGGGGAATAAGTTCAGGCTTGGATTCGATTCCGAGCCAATGAACCAGCAGCGTAGAGTGCGAGAGAATGGTGACGCCGGCCAGCAGTGCGACCGCTAGTACCGCGAATGCCATATACGCAGTTGCCGTTAGTGACCGAACCTCCCAGTCATCGCCTCGGGCCCTGGCCGCACCCACCGCGTTCAGTAACCCTGATCCGATTCCGAAATCGGAAACCATGAGCAAGCTGAGCAATGAGTTCGCAGTCAGCCAAATGCCATATTGCTCAATTCCCAGGCAGCGTGCCGCAATAGGGATTGTAAGTAGCTTAGTGGCGGCATCAAGAACGCGATAACTGATACCGGCAACCGAGGTCGCGAGTGCTCTGCGGTCCCTCCGATGAACTGCACGAGCCCTGTCGCTAGCCGACAAAGTTGCGCTCGAAGGTTCAGCCCGAGCAACGTTGATGGCTGCCCTCATGCGGTCACTCTCTGAGAGTATTCGGATAAGTAAGAGTAGGAGCTGAGGGATTGCTTCAGGTCATTCAGAACCGTTCCCATGATCCGTGTACCGTCTTCAGTGAAGTGTTGAGCAACGGTGCGTCCCTCTGACCAGGTCGTATGCCCTGTGCGAGTCACAAGGATGACGGCATCAGACAATCTCCCGATTACACGCGCGTCGGCTAGGTGTAGGCATGGCGGTGTATCGATGAGGATAAGATCGTAGCTCTTTCGCATTACATCGATGAGGTTTGCAAGATGCGAAGCGTAGAACAGACTTGCTTCAGAATCTCCGCGCGCCGTGCCGCTCGGCAGGATATCAATTCCATGGACGAACGTCCGCTGTATAAACTCTTCATATCGTCTTTCTTCTGAAGGATTCATGAGTATGTTCCGCAGTCCTCGCTCGTTAGAGAGTCTGAACACGTCATGAAGCCGTGGCCGGCGTAAGTCACCATCGATCACAAGGACTCGCTTGCCTGTCTCGGCCATCGCAATTGCCAGGTTGCACAACACAGTCGTCTTCCCTTCTCGCGGATTTGCGCTTGTAATCACAAGCATCTGGGGGCGCTTGCCTGCACCATCAGCGAACATGATGGAGGCGAGAAGCATGCGATAGGACTCTGCGAGCACACCAGACTTCTCCCAGAAACACACCAATTCCACCTGATTCGCCTCAGTGGCCGCTAACGAGCAATCACCTTGTTTCCTTGAATCGTGGCTATCTGGTGACACCGATAGCCTGGGAGCTGCCTTTTTCGACTCAACGGAATATCTTGGAATAATGCCAATCTCTCGCAGATGTATCTGCGACAGGCTCTGCCCCGGTGAATGGAAAGTGCGATTGGACGAGGTTCGCATGAATACCAGAGTCGATCCTGCAAGCAATCCCAAAAGCAACCCTCCCGCGGAGTATGCGACAACTCCACTCGAATCGGATTTGAGCGGAGGATGTGCATCACTGAATACCTGGATATTACTCGTGCCTGCGGCCGAGGCAATACTCGCTCTGTTCACCTGTTCCAGCATCGATTCGTAGAGCTTTTGATTAGAATCGACCTGCTGTTTGTATATCCCGTATTGAATCTCCTTATTGTTTTTGTTGGTGACCACGCCTACCTGTTGATCGTATGCTCCTTTCAAAAGGTTCTCTCGTCTGAGCGCTGAACTGTAATCATTCTTTATTCGCGCCTGAATATCCGATAGATGTTTTGCAAATGAAGTCTGCAACGACGTCAACTGAGCCTGAACCCGTATCACCTTCTCATAGTCGGGAGTGTATACGGTCAGGAGATCAGCTTTTTCCCGTTGCAAGTCATTGATCTTCGCACGTAAATCCCGCAGAGAATCATCGTTGAGTACCTCCGCTATCGTGTCGGAATTGGCAGATTGGGCAGTCTTGAGACGGGACTCCGCAGCCATTCTGTCGGATTCGGCATGTAGCGTTTCCTGCTGCAAATCTGTGAGGCGGTTCTCGGATACATCCGTTTTCTCTGTAGTGCCTGGAACAGGAGGGCCAAAAAGGAGCCCGGATCGCTCCGCGTAATCCTGGAGTCTCTTTTGTGATTCATTCAAACGGGCACGAACTTCATCGAGTCTGCGGGATAAGCCCTCTCCGGTGCGCTCGCTCAACGCCCACCGCGCTTCGGTGTTGTAAGCGATGTATTCGGAGGCAAGCGTATTACAAAGGTCTGCCGCAAACCCTGCATCGGGTGAAGAGAATGATATGTCCACCGCGCGGGTCGGCCCCACTTGTCTCACGACGAGATGGCGCGTGATGAGCTTGTGAATCTTATAAGCACGCTCACTTGGCGTCGAGGTGGGTCGATTGAACAAGCGTCCGATAAGTGACGGCCGGGAGACCTCACTTTCCAGCGGCCGAAGCTTTCCTTCGGCGGCGAGCTTTGCAATCACACGGTCGATCAGTTGATCGCTCTGGATGACCTGCAATTGAGTTTCAACATCGGTCAGACCGCCTGCTTCCGCGGGATCTACTGAGATAGGGCTAAGTGCCTCAGTGCCGAGAAAATCACGATTCGGACTCTCGACGATCAATTCTGTTTTTGCTGTGTACATCGGCTTCTTTACAAGGGCCAAAGCTACCGCGACTGCCAAGCCGATCCCCATTGCTAACATCACCGTCTTGAAGTCGGCACGCAGAATGCGCCAAACCTCAAACAGTCCACCTCGCTCAGGATCCTTGGAGAGTTTTGGAGGGTTGGAATCGAATCTTGTGATCCCGTAGTTCGGCAACACCCCCGGTCCCGCGTCGATTGCCCGTCCCTCTATAGTTCGCAAACCTAGTCCGAAATGTGACATAAGATCTTCTTCCTTTCTCAGTAGGGATGGTAGATGGCGATTCCAGAGCCGGTGGAGACGATTGTCTGAAGAGCCTGTAACGATGCGCTTTTGCCGGTATTGACGGGAACAAATAGAATGTCGTTACTCCTAAGATCTACATCCGGACTCTTACCTCTGAGGATCTTGTTCAAATCGATCGGGATCTCTTCTCGAGCAACGGAGCCTTCCGTTGCTCGCAGAATTCGGGCGTTTTTGCCTCCTGCAACTCTCGTCATACCTTGCGAGAGCGAAAGTAATTCCAGGACACTCATCTCGCTCCGTTCAGACAAGACGAACCCTCCAGCTTTGTTGACCGCACCGACTACATAGACCATTTCTGCGCGTGGAACAGTGATCACATCAAAGGGAAGAATCGGAATGTTCTGGCTGGGGTCCTGGGCCTTTACAATGGATCGAACACTTACCTCTCCAACGCTGAATTCTCCACTTGAATCTAGGTGTGCATCCCTGAGTGGCAAAGGCCCGTATTTAATTTGTCTGGTGATCTGGATCGTATTTCCAGCTTCTTCCTTCAGCCCGCCCGCTTCTGAGATCACCTCGAATAGGTTCTTGCGCCCTTCAATCTGCAGAGTTCCTGGAGTCCCAACCGCTCCCAGAACGGTCACTGGCTGGCTGCGGTACTCCGCCACCGATACAGTTACAATCGGGTTCTTAAGTTGAGCGCGGAAGCAGTTCGTCAGCTTCGACTCGGCCTGCACAGTAGTAAGTCCTGCCACATGAACTGCTCCCATGCGAGGCAGGACGACATTGCCGCTAAGATCTACCGCATATGGGTTAGCGCCGATTTCGTCTTCGTCGATAACGCGAATTGCGAGTTTATCGCGGGGGCCAATGACATAGCCGCCCGACTCCATCGAGGACTTAAGTGGCGCCTGTCCCGAAGCACCACTACTCGTATCGCATCCGAGAGACTGTGCACGGACTGCAAGTCCGACCGGGTTCGCACATAGGACTGCGAATGTCAGAAATCGCGTCGTAATGCGCCAGATTATTGCTAAGTCGATCACGTTCTCTCTTTGTCTTCTCATTGCCATTTCTTACCACCCTTGGCCGACGGCCCATTGGCCGGCCTGTTGTGAGGACGTGCAAGGCTATCGCACACTGCTCGTCAATGATCGTGCTGGCACCGCCATTACCTGTACTAGGTTGGGCGGTAGTTCCGGGGACTCCACTTCTGACATATCGTCTTCACATTCGCCCTGAAGTTCGTTTTGGTAGTATCCCAGCGCTGTTTGCCACTGCAGCTTGGAGGCAAGCCATTGAATCCCGGAAGAACGAAGACCGGGCCGAATGCGAGTAACGCAAAAGCATTCCTCTGGCTCGCAAACGTGGGACCATCGCTCAGTAACGCCACCAACCCACTCAATGAAATTCTGTTTAAGTCCGACTTCCTGTTCGATGAGACGCGAGTAGATCACAGTACCGAGGGAATCACTCGCGCACCTTCGATCGTGCATTGCCCACGGCACATAAGTGACGCCGCCTGATCGCCAACCGGTTAAAAAACTCATCCATCGGCCGGACCTTTGGCGGACACCCAGGGAAAACCCAGATGTCGGATGTTTGCGCAGAAAGTCGTACCTGCGGAAGATCTCCCATTCAGTACGTCCAGGGGAGCAGTGCTCTTTTAAATAGAGCATGGCCTCGAGCGCTTGTTCAGGGTTCATTTCACTGACCCATTCGACATCTGTCCGCTTGTCGAATTTTCGGCGCTTGTTACGGACCGCCTTACGCATCGCCCTGCCAAAGAGCCCAACCGTCTCGTCATATCCATTTGCAAGACGCAAACTGCGACGTACTTCACGGGCGGTCACCGAATCCGACACATCCGGACTGTGAAGAGACGACCGCGACTCACCTTCCGTGTGTGATACGGCGCCGAAGATGGAATGAAAGCGCCAGTCTTGCAAAAGGATTCCGATGGCACGAATGAGCGTTGCGCTACGCCGACCCGGCGGCGCAATTACCGCGCCATCTCCAGCATGATCTCCCGCTCGAAGAACTCCAGTTGGGAACCGATAGAGGCAGCGCTCAAAGAAGAGTACAGCTGCTGCTAGTGCTGAATCATCGTCGTAAAAGAGCACAGAAACAGGCCTTCGGCTCGTCCAATCATTCAGCGAAAGCAGATGGTCAATGTCCGTACTGAGATCACTTTCCAAACCTAGGCAAGAACGCATCGCTTCGAGTTCCGGAGCAATTGCCCGAAGTCGCTGCAAACCAACGACTACTAAATGCTTTCTACCATTCATGTGTCATAACTCCAGTTAGCTGCCTCGACTCTAGCTCTTGAATCGTCTTTCTTTGATTAGATGAATGCTGTAAATCAATTTTTGTCTGAGTCTACAGTCGGGTTTGACCTGCGCTAAATCCCGGCGGTACAGTGGGACCTGACTAATAGGATCCACGAGCTGCGAATACAACATAAAACGTCTTCCAAATAATCGAGAGGTCAAGCCAGATCGACCAGTTCCGAATGTAGTGCAAGTCAAACTGGACTCTTTCTGCGTAGGATGTGTCGTTTCTGCCCGAAACTTGCCACAAACCCGTGAGGCCTGGTTTCACGCGAGTATACAGCTCGTATGCCTTGCCGTACCGCTCAACTTCCATTTGAACTATGGGCCTTGGGCCAACGAGACTCATGTCACCTGCCAGTACATTCAGAAGTTGCGGTAACTCATCAAGGCTGTAACGACGGAGAAACTTACCAAGTGCGGTGATCCGAGGATCTTTGCGAAGCTTAAAGTCTTTCTTCCATTCCTGCATTGCCTCAGGATTATTACTCAAATATGCTTGCAACACCTTGTCCGCATCGGGCACCATTGTCCGGAACTTCCAGACTCGAAACGTTCTTCCGTCGCGGCCACATCGCTTGTGTCCGAACAAGATTGGTCCGCGCGATGTGAACTTAACGGCCATTGCGACCAGCAGCCACAAAGGTAAGAGCGCTATGATTGTTGCGCAACTCGCGCTAACATCAATGCCTCGCTTTGCTAGGCTCCCTAACAACCGGACGGTTCCAATGTCCGACAGAAGTGGCATCCGCCGCCAGTTCCGGATAACCACATCTTCAGTAAGCCGTTTCCACTGTTCGTAACAGGGGGACCATTCAAAGCCTGCGTGAAATACTTCACTGGCCATTTCACCCATCTTCGCCAATCGCTGTTTGTCTAACTGCGTAACCGCTTTGATCATCGCGTCACGATCACCCGATTCAAATAGAACCCCATTGACGCTATCAATTACCAGCTCTTGCAGCCCACCTATTCGGCTGGCAATCACCGCGCGGCCGTTCCTCATCGCCTCTAGGGCGACCAATCCAAGAGCCTCCCATCTGGAAGGAACAATGACTGCATCAAAGCTTTGGATGTAAGAGTCAATCTCTTCGTGCTTGATCCAGCCCAGGGCGTGCACATTGGGTAAGCTTGGGATCTTGATCCTACTACCGAGTGTGGCGTCTCCGATGATCCAGAGATGAACGTTGCTAAGCCGGGGATCGGACCAGCCATCAAGCAAGAGATCGAGACCCTTTTGTCGATCGAAACGACCGATAAAGAGAAGGTTGACGTGAGCTTCATCGGGAGCGATCGCCGGGGTGACCGTCTTTCTATTCCCCGGGACACCGTGCCGGATAACCCTGTGTTGAGCATGGCGAACGCCGTTGCGAATTGCTTCCCGCTCCTCGTGACGAGAGACACTTACGATTGCGTCGGCACGGCGAGCCAGCATCCGCTCGACTGCTGCGTAGGCGAGACGCTTGGGAAAGGATACAGATTGGCTAAACGCCCACCCGTGTGGACAATAGACCGTTGCCCATTCATTCTTCATACGCCGTCCAAGGCGCC
>Ga0187847_10001987_pt1 | contig 17186 bp, 16 predicted proteins | sample June2016WEW_4_10_FD_132458 | JGI IMG/M metagenome (GOLD analysis project Ga0187847, IMG submission 132458) | Peatland microbial communities from SPRUCE experiment site at the Marcell Experimental Forest, Minnesota, USA - June2016WEW_4_10 | ecosystem: Environmental > Terrestrial > Soil >...
ACGTAGTTGGTCTCGGTCGCGACGTAGACGTCGTTGCCCGCCACGAGCGGTTCACCGTAGAGCTCGCCGTTGAGCGCGGGTGATGTCCAGTGCGCCGACGAGGTGTCCACGCTGGTGAACCCGGTCGCCACTCCCGAGCCCGCGGCGTCGCCGTGATAGACGGTCCACGAGTCGTTCGTCGCGGACTGCGCGAGAGTCGTCGAAGACAGCGCCGCACCCAGGGTTGCGAGAAAGGTCGCGAGCGCCAACGCGATATAGGCCGTAACGCGCGTGAGGTGTCGTCGAGTTCGGTTTATGTAAAGCAGATTACTCCACGGGTTTTGGAAAAGGGCCCAGGTCGCTCACTTGAATCGGAAGTGGACGAAGACGCGCCCGAAGTTGTGCGAATCCTTCTCGACCCGGTCGTAGAGGGCCTTGATCTCCTTTTGATCGAGGAATCGCAGGACTCGCTTCTTCAATTGGCCGCTGCCCTTGCCGGGGATGATCTCGACCAGGCGGACCTTCTTCTCGATCGCCTCGTCGATTATCGCGCGCAGTGCCCGATCGATGTCCCCGCCGCGGTTGTAGATGTCGTGCAGGTCGAGTTTTAGTTTCACGCCGAGGCGCCACGACCTGGTCTGGGCACGGTGGTGACCGGTGCTCTAGAAATCGTCGGGAATCATCGTGGTGATGCAGAAGGGATGACCGGCCGGATCGAGCAGCACCCGCCACGCGTCGGGATTCGGCTGGACGGCCGGCTTGGTGGCGCCGAGGGCCAGGGCGCTCGCCTCGGCGGCCTCAAGGTCGCGCACCGCGATTTCCAAGTGCACCTGCTTGGGGACCGCGTCGCCCGGCCAATCCGGTGCCACGTGATCTTTCACCAGTTGGGTCGAGATCCCGACGCCGGGGCCCTTCAGGGCAACGAACTCGTCGGTCGTGAAGACAGTTTCGTAGTCGAGTAGTTGACAGTAGAAGTCGGCGAGGCCCTGCGGGTCCGTCGTGTCGAGTGACACCACGGCGAGTCGTCCTATTGCGGTCATGGGCTCACTCTAGAACATGCGTCACGCGCAGGTCGTATTAGCTCGTGCTTTGAGCTGCCCGGACCTGACGGCGGAACTGGGAGACCGTGATCGCCTCTTTGGCGCGGATGAGCACGGGCGTGCGCTCGGTGTACTGGTAGTTCTTCACGTGCTCCTCGTACTCGATGAAGAACGAGCCGAGAGGGTCCAGGGGACGTTGGAGGGCCTGGCTCGCGATCTTCTGGTCGAGTTGGTCGAGTCGGGTCAACGCCTCGGGGTCGCTCAGGTCGCGGATGTCAAAGGCGGCGCGCATCTGGTCAAAGGCGAGCATGCCCTTCTCGGAACGGATCAGGACCGTCGTCCATCCGTCGTCCGAACCAACCGAACCCACCGCGATGTCCGCCGCACGTCCCATGAAGTCCGCGCACTCGTCACAACCGTTGAGTGCCGAATGATGGAAATTCTTGATCGGCTCGTCGAGCGCAATCGCCCCGTCCACGTACTCGACGATGAGCCGACCTCGAGTGACGTCGACCTTACTGACGCGCTTGAGGTCGATGCCGCGCTGCAGCTCCAGGTCGCCCAAGATGAGGCTCTCGTAATCGAAGTTCTTCGTGCACATCAACGCGATCGAGAGCGTCACCGCGTCGACGCGATGATCGCCGGTGGGCCAGCGGTGCGACTGCATGGCGCGCAGTCCTTCGATCGCGCACGGTGTCGCCACGACGGCGATGCGGGGTTTGGCCGGAAGCTGGTACTTCGAGAGATTCAGTTCGGCGAGCACCATCGTCTGGTTGTAGAACGAACCCGACGTCGCTCGCAACTCGGCGACGCTGGTGGCGATCGTCGCGACGCCCTTCCACGGGGTGGCGGGGTCCGTCGACGGCTTGGAGACCAGCGCCCCATCGATGGCGCCGTTCTTTAACAGCGCGGACAACAGCGCGGTCACTGCACCTCCGTCTTGCGCGTCGTCGTTGCGACTCGCGCTGCGCACGCTGTAGGCACCGAGGACCCGACCGAGCCCGAAGCCCGGATCGACGCCTTCGAGTGCGAAGTACGGATCGGAGGGATCGGGCTTGGTGATGATCGCGACGGGCGTCGCGATCGCTTCGGGCACTTCGGGGGGTGTCGCAGGCGGCCAGGTCGCCTCGTACCGCAAGCCGGCGCGAGGACAAAAGTCCCAGCACATCGAACAGCCCGTGCACATCTTGACCAGTTCGGGCAGGTTCGTCAACTCGTTGACGCCAATGGAATTCGACGGACACACCGCCACGCAGGTGCCGCACTCGATGCAGCGGTCCGCGTCGATGACCCCCGCCGCCAACTCCCAGAACCAGGTCTTTCGCGGCGCTTCGACGATGTCGTTCATCTCCTCGCGAAGCGGGTGGCCCTTCACGACGGCCTCCCGTTGACGATCGTGCGCAACTCGACGGGACTGGTGCGCCTCGACCAGGCCGTGAAGGTTTCGCCCTCGTGATGCTGTTCGTCGTAGGCGCGCGCGGCGTTCATGATCGCGTCTTCGAGCTGGCGCGCCGGCACCGCCCCTTCGACCCAGTTGAGGAAGCCGGCCTCGGGACCCAGGGCCCCGCCGAGTCCTACGTCGTAGGCCTCTTCGAGCTTGTACTCGCTCTTGTGCACCGCGCCGCGAAGACCAATGTCGGCGATCTGGGGTTGGGCACACGAGGCCGAGCAACCCGACAAGTGGATGCGCAACGGCTGGGTGCGAAGCGGACTGTCGGGGCGCAATTCGTCGAGGCGCGCGTCGAGACGCTGGGCGAGTTGGACCGCGCGCTGCTTGGTCTCGGTGATGGCGTAGCGACAGAACTCGTTGCCGGTGCACGCGACGACGCCCCTGGTGAAAGGACCCGCGTGCGGACTGAACTTCACCATCAGGGCCTCGTTGAGCAACGTCGCGGTCCTCGACTCGGGTACTCCTGAAAGGATGAAGTTCTGGTCGACCCCGAGGCGCACGTGGCCGTCGCCGTAGGTGTCGGCCAGTCGGGCCACCTCGACGAGTTCGAGTCCGGTGAGCCGACCCGCGGGCACGGTGCAGCCCACGTAGACGAGTCCTTCCTGGACTTGGGGGTGCACCCCGACGTGGTCACGGCGATAGCCAGTCGACAGCGGCGTGGCTCCCGAACGCGGCACGAAGTTGAGTCGTGGCACCAGCTCGGCGCGAAAGCCCTCGGGTCCGAGTTCTTGGACGAGGTAGCGCATGCGCGACACGCCCCGGTGTTCGCGGTTACCCAGTTCAGCGTAGAGCTGGGCGATCGCGCGCGCGGTCTCGACGGCTTGGTCGGGACCGATGAAGAGGTCCAGGTCCGAGGAAAGTCGTTCACCGTCCGAGAGTCCGCCGCCGACGCGAACGTTGAAGCCAACTTCGTGCTCGAGGGTCGCCGGCCAGTAGCCGACGTCGTTGATCTCCACGCGTGAGCAGTTCTCGCTGCAGCCCGACACCGAGATCTTGAACTTGCGGGGCAGGTTCGCGTAGGTGCGATTGCCAGTGAAGAAGTCCGAGATCGCCGTGGCGACCGACAATGAGTCGACGAGCTCGTGCGGGTCGACGCCGCTCACGGGACAACTCGTGATGTTGCGCGCGCAGTCACCGCACGCCTGGACCGACGTGAGGCCCACGCGAGCGAAACGCTCCCAGATGCGAGGAATGTCCGCCAGGTGCAGCCAGTGCAGTTGGACGGTCTGGCGCGTGGTGATGTCGCAGTAACTGTTGCCAAAGAGCGGGTGGTCCTCGGGTCCGCGGCCGTAGGCCTCGGCGGCCAGTCCGATCTCGCGTGCCTGGGCCGAGGTCAGCACGCCCCCGGGTACCTTCACGCGCATCATGAAGGCGTCGCCGCCCTGGCGTTGGGGATAGACGCCCACCCACTTGAGTCGCTCGACCTCGCCCGGCACCGCGTTCAGGGCGTCGACGCCCTCTTTGGCGTAGGTGTTGATCAGGGCGGCGGCGACCTCGAAGGGATGTCGGCGCAACTTCATCAGCTCGGTCGCGTTGAGTTCCCCGATCGTGCGGTAGGGATCGAGGAAGGGGAGCCCGTCGACGTGGGCGCCGTCCAGGCCCAGTCCGTAGGGATCGTCGTGGGTGTCGCGGCGAACGGTCATGGCGTGGCGGTCGCCGGGCGTCGCGCGCCGCGCGCGCCGCCGCAGGGGCTGGGTGGATCGAGAAACCAGTCAAACGACCGAAATGCCATGGGTTGGACTATAGGTGACTAATTTGGTCGTAAATACAGGAATTCTCAGGATTTTCTAAGACGGGCCAGCAAAGTGTCGCAACGAGGGGCACGCGTCACTCAGGGCGCTTCATGAACGGCGGGTGTCGGCTCGGTGACGAGACGTCGTTTCCATTTGGACGCGCGTGGTCTGGTCTATAAGGTGGTCGTCTGGTCTGCGACGTTGTGACGAAGGGAGTTGCCCATGAGCAACCTTGGTGATGCACCCGAGATCGTGCGAGCCGCGCTCGTCCAGACCAAGTGGACTGGCGATAAGCAGTCGATGATCGAGGCGAACGTGGCCCTCGCGCGACAGGCGGCCCTCGAGGGCGCCCAGGTCCTGTGCTTCCAGGAGCTCTTCTACGGACCTTATTTCTGTCAGGTGCAAGATCCCCAGTACTTCGCCTACACCGAAACCGTGCCGGGTCCCACGACTGAGGTCATGTGTCAACTCGCCAAGGAGACGGGCATGGTCCTCGTGGTCCCGGTCTACGAGAAGGAACAAGAGGGCCTCTTCTACAACACGGCCTTCGTCGTGGACGCCGACGGCACGTACCTCGGCAAGTACCGCAAGCACCACATCCCCCAGGTGAAGGGATTCTGGGAGAAGTTCTACTTCCGTCCAGGCAACCTGGGCTATCCGGTCTTTGACACCGCCGTCGGTCCCATCGGGGTCTACATCTGTTATGACCGGCACTTCCCCGAAGGTTGGCGCGCACTGGGACTCGGGGGGGCGCGCATTGTCTTCAATCCTTCAGCGACGAGCCGTGGTCTGTCGATGTACCTCTGGAACCTGGAGCAACCCGCCGCCGCGGTCGCCAACGAGTACTTCGTGGGGGCGATCAATCGTGTCGGCATCGAAGAGCTCGGGGACAACGACTTCTACGGTTCGTCGTACTTCGTCAGCCCTCGTGGCCAGCTCGTCGGCGAGGCGGGTTCGGACCAGGAGGACGACCTCATCGTGCGCGACCTCGACATGTCGACCCTCGCCGAGGTGCGCCACACCTGGGCCTTCTACCGCGATCGACGACCCGAGAGTTACGACGCTCTGGTCGAGCCGTAGGTCGCCACCGATAAGGAGAGAGATGACGGTACTCATCAAGGGCGGGACGGTCGTCAACGCGAGCGGCCCCTTCGCCGCGGACGTGCTCGTGGACGGCGCGACCATCGCTGGTCTCGCGTCACCCGGCTCTTCGACGGCCCTTTCCTGGGCCCAGAGCGCGGGCAGCGTGCTCGACGCCACGGGCACCTACGTGATCCCCGGCGCGATCGACGCCCACACCCACATGGAGATGCCTTTCGGCGGCACGTTCTCGGTCGACACCTTCGAAACCGGCACGCGCGCGGCGGCCTTCGGGGGCACGACGTCGATGATCGACTTCGCCATCCAGACCAAGGGCCAAAGTCTTCGCAGTGGTCTCGACACCTGGTTCGCTAAGGCCGAAGGACACTGCGCGATCGACTACGGCTTTCACATGATCGTGTCGGACGTGAACACCCAGTCGCTCGACGAGATGGACCTACTGGTCGACGAGGGCGTGGCGAGCTTCAAGCTCTTCATGGCCTACCCGGGCGTGTTCTACTCGACCGACGGCGAGATCCTCCTCGCCATGCAACGAGCCGCGAGCAACGGCTCAACGATCATGATGCACGCCGAGAATGGCATCGCGATCGACGTCCTCGTCGCCCAGGCCCTCGCGCGTGGCGAGGGTGATCCGCGCTTTCACGCCTCGACGCGACCGTCGTTGCTCGAGGGCGAAGCGACACACCGCGCCATTCAGTTGGCGCGGGTGGCGGGCGCGCCGCTCTACATTGTCCACCTGTCGGCGCGCGAAGCGCTCGACGAGGTGGTCGGTGCGCGTGACCGGGGTCAGAACGTATTCGCCGAGACGTGCCCGCAGTACTTGTTCCTCTCCGAAGCGGACCTGGCGCGCGAAGGTTTCGAGGGCTCGAAGTTCGTCTGCTCACCGCCCCTGCGCGACGCGAGTCATCAGATCGACCTGTGGCGAGGGTTGCGCACGGACGACCTCAGCGTCGTGTCGACCGATCACTGCCCCTTCTGCTTCAAGGAGCAGAAGGAGCTGGGCGTGGGGAACTTCTCCAAGATCCCTAACGGCATGCCCGGGGTCGAGCACCGTCTCGACTTGATCTTTCAGGGCGTCAACATGGGAGAGATCTCCCTCGCGCGCTGGGTGGACGTGGTTTCGACGACACCCGCACGAATGTTCGGGCTCTTCCCGCGCAAGGGTCTCATCGCGCCGGGATCGGACGCGGACATCGTGCTCTACGACCCGAACGCGGCGCACACGTTCTCTGCCTCGACCCATCACATGAACGTCGACTACTCGGCCTACGAAGGTATGAAGGTGACGGGCAAAGCCCGAACCGTGCTCTCGCGAGGACAAGTCGTGATCGACCACGACCAGTACGTCGGTACCGCGGGTTCGGGCACGTTCTTGAAACGTGGTCTCAACGGTCTGTTGCGCTGAGGCTGAGAGGAGAGGCGCTCATGGACTTCGGACTCGTGGCCCAGACCAACCCGCCGGCGCGCGACGTCGTCGAACTCGCCAAGCGCGCCGAGGACGCGGGCTTCACTAACTTCTGGACCTTCGACTCGGCCGTCTTGTGGCAAGAACCCTTCGTGATCTACTCCCAGATCCTGAGTGCCACGACGTCAATCAAGGTGGGACCGATGGTCACCAATCCCCTGACGCGCGACTGGACGGTGACCGCGTCATTGTTCGCGACGCTCAACGAGATGTTCGGTCCGCGTACGATCTGCGGCATCGGCCGGGGCGACTCCGCGGTGCGCTTCACCGGAGGAAAGCCGGCGTCACTGGCTGTGTTGGGCGAGTGCATCGAAGTGGTGAAGAACCTCGCTGAGGGCCGAGAGGTGACCCTGCGCGACCAGACGTTCTCGATTCCCTGGGTGAAGGACGGTGCACTCGAGGTCTGGATGGCCGCCTACGGGCCCAAGGCGCTCGCGCTCTGCGGTGCCAAGTCCGACGGTCTCATCATGCAGCTGGCCGATCCGTTCATCGTGAATTGGGCGACCCGCACGGCCGAGCAGGCCGTGCTCGACGCCGGGCGCGACCTCGACGCCTTCAGCGTTTGCGTGGCGGCACCGGCCTACGTGGGTGGGAACCTCGCCCACCAGCGCGACCAGTGCCGGTGGTTCGGTGGCATGGTGGGTAATCACGTGGCCGACATCGTGGGACGTTACGGCGACAACCCCGACTTCGTGCCCGAGGCGTTGACCGAGTACATCAAGGGTCGTCAAGGCTACGACTATCGTCACCACGGCAAGGCGGGAAATCCCGACACGGAGTTCGTGCCCGACGAGGTGATCGATCGCTTCTGCATCCTTGGTCCGGTACAGCGGCACCTCGACAAGCTCGGTGAGTTGGCTGCACTTGGCGTGGATCAGTTCTCGCTTTATCTGATGCACGACGACCCGCAAGGCACGATTGACGCCTACGCCCGCGACGTCATCGGACACGTCTAGGCGTCGGGTAATCGCCTACTGTTCGGTCATGAGACGTTTGAGCCTGGTGCTCGCGGTGTCGGCTCTCGCACTGGGCACGATGACCGCACCCGCCGCGTTCGCGGACTCGACCACCACCACCACTTCGTCGACCAATTCTTCTACGACCACCACGACGAGCGCCGCACCCACGACGACCACGACCCAAAAGCCGAGGTGGACCGCACCCCTCACCGGGCTGCCCGATCCGAGCGAGCTCACGCGCCATCGCTCGGCGCTCACGATCAAGATCGACAACACTCCCGCCGCGCACCCGCAGTTCGGCCTCGAAGACGCCGACGTGGTCTACGAGGAGATCGTCGAAGGTCAGATTACGCGGCTCGCGGCCATCTTCAACTCGCGGCTCCCGACTGAAGTAGGACCGGTGCGCTCGGTGCGGCGCACGGACCGCGAGATCGTCTTTCCCATCGGGGGACTCTTCACCTTCTCGGGCGGCGCGCAGTACGCGGTCAGCAGCATCGAGACCGCACCGGTAAAACTGGTCCAAGAGTCCAACGCCGGCGCGGCGATGTTTCGTGACCTCAGTCGGCCGCCGCCCCACAACCTGCTCGCCAACGCCGAGCTGCTCATGATGTTCAACGGCGTGCCCAAGCCGCCGCCCGCGCTGTTCTCTTACCGGTCCGCGTCAACGCCCGCGACGGGAGCGCGAGTGAATGCGTTCTACGTCGACTTCGCCTCCGGCTACGAGACGTCCTACACCTGGGATCAGAAGACCTTTTCCTGGGACCGTTCGATCTTCGGTGCGCCCGACATCACCGCGACCGGTCAGCGCGTGTCTCCGGCGAACGTCATCGTGATGAACGTCCTCTATCGCGGCGGCGTGGGCGTCGAGGGCTCCTACGCTCAGATGACCGGCTCGGGAGCGGCTGAGGTGTTCAGCGCGGGAAGAGTCCAGCGCGGAACCTGGACGCGTACTTCTTTGTCCAAGCCGGCGGTCTACAAGAACTCTTCGGGTCAGGTGATCGCGCTTACCCCGGGACAGACCTGGGTCGAACTCGCCGACACCAGCGAGCGCGCGATCATTACCGCTCAACCCACGTCGTGAGAAGCCGGGCTCTTAGCTGATGAGGGGGATCGAGAGTTCCCAGAGTCGTTGTGCGCTCTCGGGGTCGATGGCCCATGGGTTGACGCCGCCGCCGAACATCTCGGGCTCGCTCACGACCGGTGCTTCGTTGCAGTCCTCGAAGTAGCGCCCACCCGCGTCGGCGACGAGGGGCGACGCCGCGAGTAGCACCGACGTCGCAGCACCTTGTTGGGGCGTCTTGCGTTTCTCCACCGGGGTGAGCACCTCACCCGTGTAGCGCTGCAGGTTGGTGGCGATGGCTCCCGGATTCAGGGCGTTCGCACAGATGCCCACGCTCGACCAGCGACGAGTGATCTCGACGGCGAGCAGGATGTCGGCGGTCTTGGACTGGCCGTACGCGGACCAGGGGTCGTAGGGGCGCTGCTCGAAGTCAATGTCCTCGAAGTAGCGCCCGCCCGCCTGGGCGACCAATGGTGACGCCGCGAGCAGCACCGAGGTAGCGGCACCTTGTTGGGGCGTCTTGCGTTTCTCGATAGGGGTCAACACCTCACCGGTGTAACGCTGCAGGTTCGTGGGAATCGCCCCGGGGTTCAACGCGTTCGCGCAGATACCCGCGCTCGACCAGCGCCGCGTGATCTCCACGGCGAGCAGGATGTCGGCGGTCTTGGACTGACCGTAGGCGGACCACGGGTCATAGGGGCGCTGCTCGTAGTCAATGTCCTCGAAGACCACCGGCGAGAAGTGGTGAGCGTTGGAACTCACCGACACGACGCGAGCGCCCGTGGCGCGCTCGAGCCAGGGGTAGAGGTTCATGGTCAGGGCGAAGTGTCCGAGGTAGTTGGTGGCGAACTGCAATTCATGGCCCTGGTCGTTGCGCTCTAGCGTCGGCACGGCCATGACCCCGGCGTTGAGGATGAGCATGTGCAGGGGAATGTTCCAACGTCGCGAAAAGGCACTAATCGACGCGACGCTCGTCAGGTCGAGCTGCGCGACGCGCACGTCATCGTTGCCCGTCGATTCGACGATGTCGGCGCCAGCTCGGTTTCCGGCGGCGACGTCGCGCACGGCGAGCGTGACCGTGGCGCCGGCTCGAGCGAGCGCGCGAGCGGTCTCGAGGCCAATACCTGATGCGCCACCAGTCACCAGCGCGCTGCGACCCGAGAGGTCGACGCCGGCGAGGACTTCGTCAGCCGTCGAAGAGAAGCCAAAAGGCGTGGTGATGGTCGAACTCATTGGGCATGAGCCTACAGACGCGGCCCCGGTACGCGTCGGCCCGCGTGGGCTTGGTTCGCTCGCACGGGAGCCAACGATCGACCGGGATTGGTGGGTCAGAAAGGGGGAGGCCTCCAGCCCGGAGACCGACTCGCCGGGCTGGAGGCCATGGGTACTGCGACCTACTGGTTACGACTTGACGAACGGTGCGATGGTCGAATTGTACCGAGCGTCAAAAATGCTCGAGGCGTTCACCGGTGCGGACAGTTCACTGTTGTTGAAGAACACCGTCGCCTCAGTCTGGGTCTTGCTAATCACCGCGGCGTTGATCGGCACAAAACTTCCGATGGTGTCGGTGATAATCACGGTCGCCAGCGCCAGGGGCAATGAGTCCAACGTCGCGAGTTGCTGGGCGAGCGCGGCTTGGTTGGCGGCGTCCCATTGCTGGGCCTTACCGATCAACGTCAGCAAGTCACCAATGGCGGCGGCCTTGGCGGGATTGGCCAGGGCCGACTGGGCGGCGTCCAGGAACTCGTAGCCGTCGATGAAGCCAACACCACTCGTGAGGACCTTCAAGCCGGCCGCCTTCTCAAGCGACACGTACGGTTCTGGCAGCACCGCGGCCTGGATGGCGCCGCTGGAAAGAGCCGCTTCGGCGAGGGGCGGGGTCAGGTTGTCAACGGTGACCTGATGCTCATTGAGACCGACCGACGCGAGCGCCTGGAGGGCGAAATACTCGTTGATCGTGCTCGTCTGGGCCGAGATGGTCAGGCCCTTGAGTTCAGACAATGACGTGATCTGTGAGTTCTTTGCGAGCACGATCGAGAAGTCCGCGCCCGGTACGTTGGGATCAACGACCGCGATGGTCTTGAACTTCACGCCCTGTGCTTCAGCGAAGATCACGGGGGTGTCTGCCGACACGGCAACGTCAATCGAACCACCCACGATGCCGGCGATGGCTTGAGGGCCCGCGATGAATTGCGTGAAGTCCAACTTGAACGGGTAGCCGGTCACGCTGAACACACCACTCGTACTGGTCGGAGTGATTTCACCCGACGCGACCAGGCCCAGCTCGACTTGCTCGGAGATGTCACCGATATTGAGCGTGACGCCCGACAGGTTGATGGGCTTTGGCTTCTTGAGTGTGGTCGTGGTCTTCTGCGACGGCTTCTTCGCGGCGCCCGCGCTCGTCGCGACGAGTCCCGCGCCCATGGCGCCCAGTACGAGGGCCCCCGAAACGAGGACCGCGTTGATCTTTACTGCCTTCATGATGCTCCTTTGTTGACTGGCGAACCAGTAGCTGTCGTTATAGGTGACTATTTCCATAAAGATAATAGAAATAATAGTAAAAGTCAAGTCACGACGAAAATGGTCGGTCTTCCTCCTTTTCCGGGTGACGGCGATCCCTAGACCTCCACGCCAAGTTCACCAAGAAGCGATTTACGCACCTTGGTGAAGGCTTCACCGACGGGATGGCGAGGGAACGGATCGGTGGGAATGATTTCGGTGACGAGTTTGCCGTCGCGCAAGACCATGACGCGGTCGGCCAACAGCAGTGCCTCGTCGACGTCGTGGGTCACGAGCAACGTAGCGGGCGTGAATCGATCGATCAGCTCACGAATCAGTTGGTGCATCTGCAGACGGGTGAGTGCGTCGAGCGCGGCGAACGGCTCGTCGAGGAGTAGCAGTTTGGGCTGGCGCACGAGTGCCCGCGCGAGGGCGACACGCTGGGCCTCACCGCCCGAGAGGGTGGCCGGCCACGCGTTCACCCGATGCTCGAGGTTCACGACCCGAAGGGCTTCATTGGCGGTCGTCTTGTTCGCGACCGAACGGTTGAGACCCAAGTTGACGTTGCGCCACACTCGCTTGGACTGAACTAGACGAGGCTCTTGGAAGACGACGGTGCGCGCTTCGGGTACGAGCAAGGTCCCAGCATCGGGACCGTCCAGACCGGCGAGGATGCGCAACAGCGTGGTCTTGCCACTTCCGCTCTTTCCCACCAGGGCGACGAACTCTCCCTCTCGCATCTCGAGGTCGACCTCATCGAGCGCTACGTGCTCGTCGAAGTGCCGGCTGATACCGGTGGCGCGCACGGCAAGCGCGGCACCCGTCTTGACTTTGTCGTATTCGAGAGTCATCGTACGGACACCCCCGCGCGCCAGCGCAGTGACAGCACTTCGACGATCCGGATGATTGCGTCAAAGCAGATCCCGATTCCCATGTAGAGCACCACGCAGCAAAAGACGGTTTGGGTATTGAGGTTCCCCTGGGCGGTGAGCATCATGGCGCCGATGCCGCTATTGGCATTGATTTGTTCTGCGGCCACGAGAGCCAACACGGAGACCGCCATCGAGAAGCGAAGTCCCGTGAGGATGCCCGGTAGCGCCAGGGGGAAAGTGACCTCTCTCAAGAGACGTAATTTCTTCAGTCCGAACGAACGTGCCGCCTCGACGACGCGCCGGTCCACGTTTCGCACAGCGGTGGCGGTGTTCAGATACACCGGCGTCGCGCAGGCCAGTGAGATCAAGATGATCTTGGGCTTGTCGCTGAGACCGAACCAGGTGATGAAGAGCGGGATCAAAGCGAGGAAGGGTGTGAAACGGATCAGCTGCATGGGTGAGTCGATGAGACCTTCACCCGTTGAGGTAAGTCCCGAGACGGCACCGAGGGCGAACCCACACGACGCGCCGATTACGAGGCCCTTGACCGAGCGGGTGAGCGAAATACCGATCTGTCCCAACAGGTCCTTCTGGCTGAAGAGGAAACCAAAGTTGTGGTACACGACCAGAGGTGACGGGAGCTTTTCGGGATCACCTATGTGCTTGGCCTCAAGCCACCACAAAAGGAGGACGACCAGAATCGAGATTACGCGCAGGGCGATACTGACGAGTGGGTTGCGCTTACGCCGGCGTCTGAAGCGAGGAGCGACCAGACCGGGCAGCAGCCGGTCATCGGGCGACGCCGAGGCGCTGGCGTCGACTTCGGCTGGCGTGTACGTGGACGTCATTGGGGTCGCCTTTCTTAGGGAGTTACGTTATTCTATAATTTCTAGCGAAATACTAGGATATCGAACGAACTCCTGAAGGACGTTCGGGCGATAGTTCTCATCGATCCGGGTGATGCAAAATCCTCCAAATACTATTACTGACTAAATCTATCGGGTATATAGTGATTTTTCAAACCTACCACGGTTCCGCTACCTAAAGGAGAAGCAGCACGCATGACACTTATCGACAAGCAGGTGAAGTTGGCCTACACCCCGCTCTCGGGAACGATTGGCGCGGTCATTCACGGCGTCAACTTGCGCGAAGTAGATGAAACGACCGTTGAAGCCATTCGTCAGATCTGGCTCGAGCGCAAAGTGGTGTTCTTCCAGAACCAGCACCTGGACCCGGATTCACACTTGGCCTTCGCGGCAAAGTTCGGTGAGCCCACCGAAGGACATCCGGTCATTCCGGGTATACCGGGCTATCCGAACATCTTCGAGATCGACTACTCGAAGGGCCGTGACATCTACGCGAACTACGGCGACGTGGTGACGCGCAAGCAGGGTCTGGACTGGCACACCGACGTGACCTTCGTTACCCGTCCACCTCTGGGGTCTATTCTCAACGCCGTCGTCATTCCACCTTCGGGCGGGGACACCCAATTCTCGGACCAGCAGGCCGCCTTCGAGGACCTCTCAGCATCTTTGCAGGAGTACCTGACAACGCTGACCGCGTTGCATGACGGTCGGGCTCAGTTCCAGGCGGCCCTCGAGAAGTTCGGCAAGGGCTCGTGGGAGGGGAGCGATGAGTTCAACCTCGAACCCGTGGTGCATCCCGTGGTTCGCACGCACCCCGAGACCGGAAAGAAGGCGCTCTTCGTGAATCCCGGTTTCACGTCACACATCGTCGAACTCGAGCGTCACGAGAGCAAGGCGCTGTTGAGCTTCCTCTATAAGCACTCGGTGCGACCCGAGTACAGCGTGCGCTACCACTGGACCCAGGGCGACGTCGGCTTCTGGGACAACCGCGCGACCCAGCACTCGGTCGTGGGTGACTTCGCGCCCCAGCATCGTGTCATCCAGCGTGTCACCTTGAAGGGCGACGTACCGGTCTGACCACCTTGGTTCCCCGGGCCGCGTCGGGCGGCCCGGGGAACACTTCACTCGAATCGTTGCCGCGGTGTTCGCGTCGCGTCGGGCGCTAGGAGACGACGGCGAGTTGGTTCGACTTCTCTTTCCTACGAATCACCTCGTGCGAATTGCGGGTGAGATTCACGCCGCACCGGTCGCATTGGGTGCAAGAGAGAAAAGGTCTTTGGTCCCGGAGATCCAGGGTAGCGTTCGACTCCTCGCAAGTATCGTCGGCGCCTATGGATGAGATGACAACCCGGGAAATTGATGAATTCGTGAAGACCCAACGACGTGGTCGGCTCGGGTGTCACGACGAAGGGTTGACCTTCGTCGTACCGCTCATGTTCGCGCGCGAGGGCGACTGCTTCTACTTTCACACCATTGAGGGTCAGAAGGTGACGATGATGCGCCGAAACCCCAGCGTTTGCTTTGAGGTGGACGAGCTCGTTGACAATGGAAGTTGGACCAGCGTCATTGTCCAGGGTACGTTCGAAGAGCTGACCGGCGAGGACGCACTACTCGGGCTGCGGGTGCTCGGGCACGAACCACCCGCCCCCGATCACGAGGGTGAAGAGCAGCGTCGCGGCGGAGGTAAGGCCCCGGTGACGTTTCGAGTTCGTGCCCTAAAGGCGACCGGGCGAAAGGTACTCCGGTAGTCGTCGACTTTACTGACTCGTCGCGTTAGCCACGAGCAGACATCCGGGATCGGAGCCGAGCGGATCATTAGAACTGGCGTAGGCCCTCGAACGAGAGCCGCCGCAGAGGTTTGCGAAGGTGCAGTCACCACATGCACCGTGAAATTCGGCCGCGCGAATCGAGCGCAGCAACTCGTGCTCGCGGTAGATCGAGAGCAAGCTCTGCTCACGCACGTTGCCCAGGGCGAGGGGTAGGAAGCCCGAGGGCGTGACCGTCCCGGTGGAACCTACGAAGATGATGCCTTTGCCGTCGCGGGTGGCCGCACTTGGGGTTCGAATCGGCGCGTCACTTGAGCCCAGCAGGTCCACGAGGCGATGGCGCAACTGGTCGTAGAGGGGGCCGACGCCAGTGGGCGAGTGAGAACTGGATTCCTTGCGCTCGTGGGCGACCCGTCGAAAGAACGGCGCCTCGACGGTGCGCACAGTGAAGCCGTAGCGCGATGCGTCGACAAGAAAGTGGCAGACGTCTTCGTTCTCTTGAGCACTGGTCGTACTCACCTCACTGCCACGACCCGTCGTGATGAGAAAGAAGACTTCCCAGACATCGACGTGGTATTCGTGAAGTAGCGACGCGATATCGGCGAGTTGGTGGGTATTCGTAGGCATCACCGTCGTGTTGATCTGGACGGTGAAGCCGAGATCTTTCAATTGGCCAATCGCGCGAAGTGTCGAAGTGAAATGTCCCGCTATACCGCGCACGCCGTCGTGGATGTCGGGTGAAGCCCCGTCGAGACTGAGAGAGGCGCTCTTGACTCCTTCGCCTCGGAGCCGAAGCAGTGTCTCGGTCGTGAGACGCGGCGTGACCGAGGGGGCAATCGCAACCGGAACGGCGTGCTGCTTGGCGTAATGGGCGAGGTCGACGATATCGTCGCGCATCAGGCAGTCGCCACCCGTCAAGATCAGGATTGGCCGAGGTCGCCCCGCGCTCGAGAGCTCGTCGATCAGGGCGCGTCCTTCGTCAGTGGATAGTTCGTCTGGACCCGGGTCACACTGGGCGTTCGCGCGACAGTGGAAACAGGCCAGCTGGCAGGCCTTGGTCATCTCCCAGAACACGAGCAGGGGCCGATCAGCGAATTGGTTTTGCGTCAGTGAATCGTCTCGAGGCGTCACGCGGGGACCTGGTTCGTAGTCGAAGTTTCCGCGTCGAACGCCGCACCGAGGCCAATATCTTCCTGGACAGTTTCACTCACGCGCAGCCCGATGGTCGCCTTGATGGCGGCGGCGACAAGATACGTGACCGTGACCGTGAAACCGACGACGGCGGCTACCGCGATCACTTGGTGCCAGAGAAACGTAGGATCGCCGAAGAAGAGGCCATTGATGTGTTCATTCGTCGAACTCGTCAGACCGGCTCGATTGATGGTGAAGTGCGCGAACAGGCCGAGGAGCAGCATCCCCAGACAGCCGCCAACGCCGTGGACGGCCGCCACGCCAAAAGTGTCGTCGAACTTCGTGAACTGTTCGGCGAAGTGAATCGCAGCGAAACACGCCCCGCTCGCGACGAGGCCAATGATCAAGGCGGGCACCATTCCGACGTAACCAGACGCCGGCGTGACCGTCGCGAGCCCCACGACGGCTCCCGTCGCCATGCCAATGACTGTCGTCTTGCCGGTGAAGAGCTTCTCGAGCACCGCCCAGCCCAGACATGCTGACGAGGCTGCGAGCTGCGTGGTCGCAAAGGCGCTCACGGCGAGCGCGTTGGCACCCAGCGCTGACCCGCCATTAAAGCCGAACCAGCCGAACCAGAGGATTCCCGCGCCGAGCAGCACGAAGGGGACCGAGCGGGTGGGGTAATTCGCCCTCGCATCCTTCGAGCGCGGCCCGAGGACTAGTACCAGTACCAGTGCCGCGGCGCCAGCGCTGGCGTGCACCACGGTGCCGCCCGCAAAGTCGCGCGCGCCCAAGCGGTAGATCCAGCCCTGAGGATCAAAGACCCAGTGGGCGATGATGGGATACACGACCACACTCCACACGGCGCAAAAGGCGATCCAGGCGCTGAACTTCATTCGACCGGCAACGGCCCCGGTCACCAGGGCGGGCGTGATGATGGCGAACATCATCTGAAAGACCATGAAGGCCAACTTGGGAACGTGGGTACCCGGCCAGATTCCGCCCATGTTGTTGAGGGCGAAGTAATGGAAATTCCCGATGAAGCCGTGTCCGACGTCAGGGCCGAAGGCCACGGTGAAGCCGAGCAGTGCCCACAGGATCGTCACCAGTGTGATGGTGAAGAAGTTCATGGCGAGCATGTCGAGCACGTTTCGCTCGGTTTCCATGCCTCCGTAGAAGAAGGCGAGACCAACGGTCATGAAGAGCACCAGTGCGGCACTTACGAGAAGCCATGCGGTGTCGCCCGAACTCATCTCACACCTCCG